>ENA-UOJJ01000214-UOJJ01000214.1-human-gut-metagenome-genome-assembly--contig:-CS66-NODE-214-length-105861-cov-14.413871_pt1 | contig 105861 bp, 84 predicted proteins | sample MGYA00242343_ERZ723890 | MGnify/ENA metagenome assembly ERZ723890
TCCCGCCCACTCTGTTCCACCTCCACTTCTACCTACCTCCCCCCCACTCTCTCTCTAAAATGGGATATGGTTGCCTTATAATGCCCCCCCCCTCCGATCTTATTATTTGATGATATAGACCTTCTCGCCCTTGCGCTGCATGTGGAAGTGCTCGCGGGCGTATTGTTCGAGGAAATCGTCCTGTTTGAGTTGTTCGATAAGCGCACTGTCGCGTGCGATCTTCTCCTCGTAGAGCGCTTTTTCGCGCTCCAGCACCCGAATCTGGCTGCGGATCTTGAATGCGTGGATCAGGTTGCGGCCGGCGGCGAACGCCGTCAGCACGATGATCAGAAGCGTCGCTCCGATCCAGAATTTGCGCACCAGACCGCGTTTCATCGCGTCAGGGAATGTGCATGAATTTGTGCGTCTGGATCGAGATGTTCCACTGCGGATGGGCCTTCGCATATTCGACCAGCAGCGGCATCATCCGTTCGTAGACGCTCCATTCGGGTTGGAGGTAGAGCAGGCAGTCGTCGCCTACGCGGGCGGCGTTCTGTTCGGCCCATTGCAGGTCGTCCTCCCGCTCGACGATCACCTTCAACTCGTGCGCCCGCCGGAAGGCTTCGTCCAGCGGCGGTTGCTGCCGTTTGGGCGAGAGGCACACCCAGTCGAAACGGCCGCTGAACGGATGCGTGCCCGACGTTTCGAGAAAAATTTGCAATCCTCTGTCGTGCAGGGTCCGCGTAAGTATGTCGAGCGGATAGAGCAGCGGTTCGCCGCCCGTGATGACGATCGCACGGGCAGGACAGGCCAGCGCACGGTCGATGACCACCTGTACGTCGACGGGCGGGTAGCGGCGGGGATTCCACGTATATTTGGCGTCGCACCAGCGACAGCCCACGTCGCATCCGCCCAGACGGATGAAATAGGCGGGTTTGCCCGCGTGGAAGCCTTCGCCCTGAATGGTGTAGAAGTCCTCCACGAGCGGCAGCTTGCGGCCGCCGTCGAACAGTGCGGGATCGGTGTCAATCATTCGTTACGACGTAAATATCTTTGAGATTGCGGCCCAGCTGGTCGTAGTCGAGTCCGTATCCCACGATGAATTCGTTGCCGATTTCGAGGGCGCGGTAGCGGATCGGCAGCGGCTCGCGGTAGGAATTCGGCTTGAAGAAGAGCGTGCAGACTTCGACGCTGGCGGGATTGCGGCGCATGAGGTCGGCGTACATGTGGGCGATGCTGCGTCCTGTGTCGACGATGTCCTCGACGATGATGACGTGGCGTCCTGCGATGTCGTTGTTGAGTCCCAGCAGACACTCCACGTTCCCCGTCGAACAGGTACCTTCGTAGGAGGCGAGCTTGACGAACGAAATCTCGCAGGTGAAGTCGATCTTCTTGATCAGATCGCTCAGGAACATGAACGCACCGTTGAGCACCCCGACGAAGATCGGACGCTCCTTGTCGCCGTAATCGGCGTTGAGACACTCGGCGACGGCTGCGACGGCACGGTCGATCTCGTGGGCGGGGATCATCACCTCGAAGGTTTTATCGTTCAGCGTTACGGTTTTCTTCATATCGTTTTTGCGGTTTTTGGTTCGGTTTCCGTTTCGATGAAAATACCTTCCAAAGGTAGTGCTTTTTGCGGAATAATTCCAAACCTCGCGCGCGAAACTTTACGTCGGGGAAGCGGGTGTGCGGCGGCCGCACGGTCAGAGGTCGATATTCAGGCCGAGGGTGTAGTTTCTACCGCCGAACCGTAGTTGTTTGAAACCTCCGTCCGCAGAGAGCATCTGTGTGAGATAGATTTGGTTGTCGTCAAATGATTCAAGGAAATCCTCTCCTTTTCGAACGGAGATGGCCGTCACTCCCAATCGTAATCCGATGCGTTTCGTGATACGGTATTCGAGTTCGGCGTTGGCGTGCAGGCCGAATCCGGCGTCGTGATACTCTCCGCTGCGGAGGAATCCTATGCCCATACCGATCCGTTCGCGCAGTAACAATTTCTTGCGGGCGAACCGCTGGGCGGCGCCTATTTCGGGGGCGATGTAATGCATGTGGTTGCATCCTCCGGTGGAGAAGATCCGGCATTGCCAATACGTTGCATATTGATCGTAGATTTTGGCGGTATGAGCGTAGTCGTCGTACCCGTAGATATAACGCACTCCGAAACTGATGCGATAGATGGCATTCGTATAGGTGTATGCCGTTTCGAGACTCCAGCTGCGGTGGTTGTTGCGATGCCATGGAATGCCGGTGACATCAAGTGATGTCCAGCCGGAGAGATAGCCGGCTGCCAGGGTGAAGGCGTGGGCCGGTGCGCGGCGGTCGGCACGGAGATTTTCATCGCGTTTGCGCTGTGCTTCCATTGTGTGCTGATAGCGTATGTCCCGTTTCCGCTCCCCTTCGCTGTAATAGCGGGGCAGGATCGAGTCGGCTGCGTAGTACGGGGCGTCGCAGTCGCGCAGCGTCAGCAGTGTCCCCGCCGCCGTATGGCTGCGTCCCCAGAGGAAGCGCCTCGTCGAACAGGTCCGCACGACGGCCAGTTCGGCCCCGTTGCGTGCGGCCGCCCGGCGTAACGGGCGGGTGATGTCGCGTTCGGCGCGGCGTGCCGTACCGCGCATCCGGATAGGACGGATCCGGAAATCGGCGATCTTGCGGACCGAGTCGGGCGACTCGACCGCCTGCACGATGCGCACCGAATCTTCCGGTATCGGGGCCTGCGGCGTCAGGTTCGTCAGACGGGCGGTCGGCGTACATCCGCATAAAGCCGACAGCATGACGAGGAGGTATCGCTTGGAAACGTCCATGGTACGAGAGAGGATTATGCTCCCAAGATAGCGAATAAATCAGCCGTTTCAAAGGATTTTCGGCCTTTTCGGAATATTTTCCGGACGGAAGCAGTTCTTCGGCCTGCGGGTACGGGCTCAGGCGTTGTGTTCGTACCCGCGCCAGTCGGTCTCGACACGTCGGCCGCAGTCGAGCCAGACGATTGTGTCGTCCTCGGCTTCGGTGACGGTGCCGATCGGGTAGAGCGGGCGGCCGAAGCGGGATTCGAAAGCCCGGCAGAGCGCCGGCAGGGCTTCGGGTGCGGCCGTGAAGAGCAGCTTGTAATCTTCACCGCCCGTCAGGGCCGTCTCCAGATCGGAGCCGGGTGCGATCGGGATGCGTTCGAGATCGACCGTCGCTCCGACATGCGACTGCTCCGCAATATGCCGCAGATCGGAGGCCAGTCCGTCCGAAAGATCGGTCATGGCGTGCACCTCCGTGCGTTCGCCGAGCCAGAGACCTTCGGCCGTCTGTGCGGCGGGTGCGTTGTGTATACGGGCATTGGGAGTGTCGAGGTTGCCGGCCAGCAGGTCGCGCAGTCCGGCACCCGAAGCGCCGAGCACCCCTGCCACGACGATCGCGTCGCCCGCACGGGCGTCGCTGCGGCGTTTGATGCAGTGGTCGGCGGCACGGCCGACGACCGTGACGTTGACCGTGATGTCGTGCCGCGACGAGGTCGTGTCGCCGCCGGCGAGCATCACCCCCTCCTCGGCCGAGAGATCGCGGTATCCCCGTAGGAACGCTTCGGTCCATTCGTCCGACACGTCGGGCGGCAGTGCCACCGACAGCAGCGTGGCGACGCTCCGTCCGCCCATGGCGGCCACATCGCTCAGATTGACCGCGAGCGCCTTGCGGCCCAATTCGTAAGGGGGCGTGGTGTTGCGCAGGAAATGAATGCCCTCGGTGAGCAGATCGGCGGTGAAGAGCAGCGACTCGCCGCCGCCGATGCCGAGTACCGTGCAGTCGTCTCCCGGCTCCTCGAAGCCGTTGCGGGGCACTCCGGCGAAGAGTTGCCCGATGCGGGCGATCAGTTCGAATTCGGTCATGGGACAAAGATAGTGCAAGCCGAGCGCAGAACCAAATTTATTTGGGATTCTGCCGAGGCGCCGCCTGTCTGAGCGGAGGCTTGTCCTCCGCAGAGCGTACAAGGCGGGTGCAGAAGCGACCTGCGATTTGCAAAATTAGGGATTCCATTCCGTCATCCTGAGGATGGCGCGAGGATCGGTTGCTGTCGTAGCTGCGGGCCGAAGTCTGCGGAGCACGCCCCTGTGGCGGGCCTCCGCGGGCGGAGGCTTCGGCCTGCGCGGCGCTCAGTGCCGCAATGTTGCGACAGGGTATCATAACGGTTCGACAGGGTGCTGTTTTAATCTTAATTGCGGAGCTGACGCTTGCTTCTGCACTCGACTTTGCGTACTTTGGCTGACGCCGAAGATACTCCGTCTCGGCATAATCAAGCTAACGCTTGCTTCTGCACTCGACTTTGCGTATCTTTGTCCTCGAAATATATAAGGATGACCATGAAGATTTTGATTCTGAACGGCCCCAACCTCAATTTGCAGGGGCGGCGCGATGTGGCGGTCTACGGGTCGACCGCTTTCGAGGAGTATCTCACGCGGCTGCGAGCGGTTTTCCCCGACGTCGGACTGGACTGTTTCCAGTCGAACGTCGAGGGCGAGTTGATCGATGCGTTGCATCGCAGCGAAGGCCGTTACGACGGCGTGGTGTTCAATGCCGGAGGATATACCCACACGTCGGTGGCGCTGCGCGATGCGGTGGCCGCCATCGCGACGCCGGTGGTGGAAGTCCACATCTCGTCGATCCTGGCGCGCGAGGAGTTCCGCCATGTGTCGCTGCTGGCGCCCGTCGTGCGGGGGTCGATCATGGGTTTCGGTCTCGACTCCTACCGTCTGGGGGTAGAGGCACTTCTTTTGCAGAAATAATTGAAATCAGTCTATGATTATGATTAAACGAACGAAAATAGTGGCGACGCTCTCGGTGCAGCGTTGCACGGAAGAGTTGGTGCGAAGCCTGTTCAAGGCGGGAATGAACATCGTGCGGATCAATTCGGCGCACGCCTCGCTGGAAAATGCCGCCGAGATCATCCGCATGGTGCGCAGCGTTTCGAATTCGATCCCCGTCATGCTCGACACGAAGGGTCCCGAGATTCGCGTGACGCGCATGGACGACGCCTATCCCGACGGCATCCGCTTTGCGGCGGGCGACAGGGTGAAGGTGCGCGGGACGAGCGTCAAAACCGATATTCCCTCGACGCGCGAGGTGATCTACATGAATGTTGAGCACATCGTGCGCGACGTGCCGGCGGGGGCCACGATGCTCATCGCCGACGGCGAAATGGAACTGCATGTCGAACAGAAATCGGCCGAAGAACTGGTCTGCCGCGTCATGCGCGACTGCACGCTGCGTTCGCGCAAGAGCGTCAACGTCCCCAACGTGTCGATTGACCTGCCTTCGGTGACCGAGAAAGACCGCATGTACATCGAGTGGGCCACGGAGAACGGCGTCGATTTCATCGCCCACTCGTTCGTGCGCAGCGCGCGCGACGTCGAAGCCGTGCAGGCGATTCTCGACAGCCGGAACAGCGGCATCAAGATCATCTCGAAGATCGAGAACCAGGAGGGGATCGACAACATCGACGAGATCATCGAAGCCTCCTACGGCATCATGGTGGCGCGCGGCGACCTGGGCGTCGAGCTGCCTGCCGAGATCATCCCCATCACGCAGCGGATGATCGTCGACAAGTGCATCGCCGCCAAACGTCCGGTCATCATCGCCACACAGATGCTCTACTCGATGGTCGGTTCGCCGCGTCCGACGCGCGCCGAGGTGAGCGATGTCGCCAGCGCCATCTACGAGCGGGTCGACGCCGTCATGCTGAGCGATGAGACCGCTTCGGGGGCCTATCCCGTGGAGTCGGTCGAGACGATGGCGCGCATCGCCAAGGCCATCGAGCGCGACGAAGCCTATTCGACGCCCTTCATCGACATCCACATGGTGTCGGTCAACCACGAGATTACGGCGCAGATCGCCCGTTCGGCGGTGCGCGCTTCGACCAACCTGCCGATTCGGGCGATTTTGCTCGATACGCTGACGGGCCGCACGGGGCGTTACATCGCGGCGTTCCGCCCGACGACGATCGTCATCGCGGTCTGCTACACGTTGCAGGCGCAGCGCTTGCTGGGTCTCTCCTACGGCGTCATGCCGATTCTGCGCAGCAAGAGCAAGGAGGATTCCTATCATTTTCTGGGCGACGCCATGGAGTTCATCAACCAGCGTTACCAGGAGTTGAAGGACGAGGATATGGTCGTGGCCATCGGCGGCAGTTTCGGTGCCGTGCGCGGCGCCTCCTACATCGAGATCGCCACGATCGGCGATATCAAGCGCCGCAACGAGGAGCGTCGGGCGCAGTTGAAATAGCGCGGTATGGGCGGGGAGTTGCGCGATAAGGTCGCCAGCGGCGTGGCGTGGAGTCTGGGCGAGAAGCTCGGAACCATCCTGTTGCAGATGGTCGTCTCGATCGTCGTGGCGCGGCTGCTGATGCCCGACGACGTGGGGCTGATGGCGCTGATGACCTTCTTCTCGTCGCTGGCGCTGGTGGTCGTCGACAGCGGCTTTTCGCAGATGCTCATCCGCAAGGGCGATCCTGCGCAGGGCGATTACAAGTCGGTCTTCCTCTTCAACGTCGTCGTTTCGTGGATCGTCTACGGCGTGCTGGTGGCTGTCTTTCCTGCCGTAGCGGCTTTTTACGGGCGGCCGATTCTGGCGCGTATCGCGCCGGTGCTCTTTCTTCTGGTGCCGGTCAATGCGCTGGGTACGATCCAGAATACGATCTTCATGCGGCAGTTCCGCTTCGCGCTGCTGTCGAAGATCACTTTCGTCGCGTCGCTTGCGAGCGGTGTGCTGGCCGTGACGATGGCGCTGGCCGGATGCGGCGTGTGGAGCCTGGTCGGGCAGCGCCTCTCGTCGATCGCGGTGCGGGCGGCGCTGCTGTGGTTTTTCAGCGATTGGCGGCCGCGCCGCACGCAGCGGGCTTCGACGCGCCCGCTGCGTGAAATGGCTCCTTACAGCCTGCGGCTCATGGCCACCGACCTCATCTCGGCGATCTATACCCGTGTGGCGCAGCTCTTCATCGGCAAGATCTACTCGACCGATCTGCTCGGCTATTTCTATCAGGCGCAGAAGCTCGAAGAGCTGCCCGTCACGTCGACCGTGCAGTCGGTGCAGAACGTCACCTTCCCCGCTTTTTCCAAACTGGCGGCCTCGCCTCGCAAATTCGCCGAAAGCTACCGGCAGGTGGTGATGATCGTCGCCTTTCTGATGTTTCCCGCGATGACGGGCCTCTCGGCCGTCGCACCCGATCTCTTCGCCCTGCTGCTGGGCGAAAAGTGGATGCCGACGGTGCCTTATTTCGAGGCGATGTGCCTCGTGGGGCTTTTCACGCCGCTGGCGATGATCGCCTACAACGTGCTCAAAACCCTGAGCGACGGCCGTGTGGTGGTGCGGTTGGAGGTCGTCAAGCGTGTCTTGATGACGGGCGTGCTGGCGGTGACTATTCCGCACAGCGTCATGGCGATCGTGTGGGGCATGGTGGCCATGGCGGCCATCGAACTGGTGCTCAATCTCGTTGCGACGACGCGGCTCTGCACGCTGTCTCTCTGGCGGTTCGTGCGGACGCTGCTGCCCATCGCGGCCGTTACGGCGCTGATGTACGGCACGGTGGTGTGGGGCGTGCAACCCCGTATCGCCGATCTGCACCTCGGCTTGCGGCTTATGGTGCAGCTGATCGCCGGCGTCGCGGTCTTCGCCGGTGCCGCGGCCCTTTTCCGGCTGGAATCCCTGCGCGAGACGCTGGCGATCGTACGGAAGTTATGGCACAAAACCTGTTGATGTAGTCTTCTGACGATGTGGGCATAAAACCGGCTCCCGGAACTTCTTACGAAGTTCCGGGAGCCGGCGTGACAAGCGGGGCGGCCTTATGCCGTGACGTCCGCTTTGTAGTAGGTCTTCGCCTCGCAGTCGCCGCGCAGCACGGCCAGTGCGTTGCGTGCCAACGCCTCCAACTCGTTCTCGCCGGGGTAGACGAAGACCGGGGCGATGAAGTCGACATGCGCGGCGATGAAATCCGTGAGCCGCTTGTTGTGGGCGATGCCGCCGGTGAGCAGGATCGCATCCGCCTTGCCTTTGAGGGCGATGGCCATCGCCCCGATCTCTTTGGCCACGTTGTAGCACATGGCGCGCAACACCAGCATCGCCTGCAAATCGTTGTTGTCGATCCGCCGCAGGATTTCGGGGACCGACGTCGTGCCGAGGTGTGCGAGCAGGCCGCCGCGGCCGTTGATGAGTTTCTGCAACTCTTCGCGGGTGTATTCTCCCGAAAAGCAAAGGTCGATCAGCGGTCCCGGAGGCAGCGTGCCGGCGCGCTCCGGCGAAAACGGCCCTGCGCCGTTGAGGGCGTTGGAGGTGTCGATCACGCGCCCCTGGCGGTGCGCGCTGACGGTGATGCCGCCTCCCATGTGCGAGACGATCAGGTTCAGCTCTTCGTATTTCCGACCCGTTTCGCGGGCGTACCGGCGTGCGATGGCCTTCTGGTTGAGGGCGTGGAAGACCGATTCGCGCGGCAGTTGGGGCAGTCCCGAAATGCGTGCGTAGGGAATCATCTCGTCCACCACGACCGGATCGGCGATATAGGCCTTGACACCGACCTCGGCTGCGATCTCCTGTGCGATCAGTCCGCCCAGATTCGAGGCGTGCTGCCGCCGGGCGTGGAGCAGGTCGTCGTGCAGTGCGTCGTTCACCTCGTAGACCCCGCCCTCGACGGGATGAACCAGCCCGCCGCGGCCGATGACGGCAGAGAGGGTGCTGATGTCAAATCCGCGTTTGCGCAGCGATTCGAGCACGAGGTCTTTCCGCCATTCGAACTGGTCGCCGATCGTCGCGAACGCGGCGATCTCGGCGGCGGAGTGGTCGATCGCCAGCGAAAGGACGGGCTGCGTATCTTCGTAGACGGCGATCTTCGTGGAGGTCGAGCCCGGGTTAATAGCCAGAATGATGTAGCTCATGGTCGGGGTGCGTATTGTCGGTTCGGTCGGGGCTTCCAGTGTGTCAGCGGGCGGCCAGGCAGGCCAGTGCGATGGAGTACATCTTGGTCAGGCGCGAGTCGCCGCGCGAGGTGAGCACGCAGGGAACCTTCGTTCCCATGACCATGGCCGCCAGCTCGGCGCCGCCGAAATGCGTGGCTGCCTTGAAGAAGACGTTGGCCGATTCGATGTTGGGGAAGAGCAGGCAGTCGGGATCGCCCGCGACGGCCGAACCCTTGACTTTCTTGTGCTCGGCGACCTCCTTGTAGAGCGCTACGTCCAGCGACAGCGGTCCGTCGACGATCGCATTGCCCAATTGTCCGCGGTCGCCCATTTTGGCCAGGATGGCCCCTTCGGTCGACGACGGAACGCTCGGCAGCACTTGTTCCGAGGGTGCGATGCAGGCGATTTTCGGCGTGTCGATGCCCAGCAGCCTGGCAGTCTGGATGAGGTATCCGATCAGCTTCTGTTTCTGTTTGAAGTCGGGCGCGGGGATCACCGCGACGTCCGAGATGCAGAGCAGTTTGGGAAGCGACGGCATTTCGAGAATGGCCACGTGGCTCAGCACGCCCTTGGGCGGGAAGAGACCCGCATCCTTGTTCAGGATGCCGCGCATGTATTTGTCGGTCGAGACGAGTCCCTTCATCAGGACGTCGGCGTCGCCCGCCACGACGGCCGCGACGGCCAGCCGCACGCAGTTGACGTCGCTCTTTTCATCCACGATCTTGAAGATCGAACAGTCGATCCCCTCGGCCCCGCAGACCTCTTCGATGACCTGTTTGTCGCCGTAGAGGGTCGGTTCGACCAATCCCTCATTATATGCGTCGTAGACGGCGCTGAGCGTGTGGGAATCCTGGCCGTAGGCGACGGCCAGCCGTTTGCGGCCCTTTTTCTGGGCCTCCTCGACGATTTGCGAGAGTTTTGTAATCATTGCTGTATGAAAGTTCGTATTAAACGTTTCGGGCGTTGTTTTCCGCTTCCCGTGTCCGGAACCGCCGCCGGAAGGCTCTGCCGGTCGGTCGGGGAGTGCGAACCCGCTTCGTTGTCAGTCGAATCGAAGTTTTTTCACCGATGCGGGATCATCGGGATCATTTGACCAGATTGTAGGTGTCGGTGGCGATCATCAGCTCCTCGTCGGTAGCGATGACTGCGACTTTGACCCGCGACGCGGGCGTCGAGAGGATTTTGTCCTCTCCCCGCACTTCGTTGGCCGCGGGATCGAACTCCACGCCCATGAATTCGAGGCCTGCGCAGACCGACCGGCGCAGTTCGCGCGAATTCTCGCCCACGCCGCCCGTGAAGACGATGAGGTCGACCCCTCCCATCTCGGCCGCATAGGCTCCCACGAACTTCTTCACACGGTTGTAGTACATATCACGGGCCACGATGGCATGGGGATTCCCTTCGTTGTAGGCCTTGTCGATGTCGCGCATGTCGCTCGACAGATCGGTCATGCCCTGCACGCCCGAACGCTTGTTCATCATCTCGTCCAGTTCGGCGTAACTCATTCCCTCCTTCGCGCCGATGAACGTGATCGCCGATGCGTCGATCGCTCCGCAGCGCGTGCCCATCACCAGCCCGTCGAGCGGCGAGAAGCCCATCGACGTATCATAGGATTTGCCGTCGAGCACGGCCGTCACGGAGGCGCCGTTGCCGATGTGGCAGGTGACGATTTTCGATTTTTCATAGTCGAGCCCCGCCAGTTCGGCGCCTTTGCGCGCCACGTAGTGGTGGCTCGTGCCGTGGAAACCGTATTTGCGCACGCGATATTTTTCGTAGTAGGCGTGGGGCAGGGCGTAGAGGTAGTTCATGGCGGGAATGGTCTGATGGAACGAGGTGTCGAAGACCGTCACCTGCGGCGTACCGGGAAGCACCTTCTCGATCGAGAGAACGCCTTCCAGATTGGCGGGGTTGTGCAGCGGCGCGATCTCGAACAGCGAGCGGATCTTCCGCTTCACATCTTCGTCGACGATGCAGCTTTGGGGGAAGAATTCGCCGCCGTGCGCCACGCGGTGACCGACGGCTTTGATCTCGTCGAGCGACCCGACGACGCCGTGCGCCGGATCGGTCAGCGCGTCGAGTACCAGGCGGATGCCGGTCGTGTGGTCGGGAATGGCGCGGTGCAGCTCGAAATTCTCTCGTCCGACGGGTTTGTGGGTAAGGACGCCGTCGCTGAGTCCGATGCGTTCGACCAAGCCTTTGGCCAGCAGCGTGCTGCCGGTCTGCTCCATGTCGATCACCTGGTATTTGATAGAGGAACTGCCGCAGTTGAGTACTAAGATAACCATGTCTATTGTTCGTTTAATTACTGATTGTCGGATTTTTGTCAAAAATAGTGAAAGTTTCCGAGAAGCGAATGATTTTTCGTCAAAAAGCGATGCTTCGGACAGCAATTCGTCCGAAACGGAAAGTCGTTGCAGGCAGGACGCTGGGGAACGGGGTTGCACGGCGCGGGTACTGCGGCGTTCCGGTCGATGATTTCCGCGCGTCGTTCCCCTTGTCCGGAATGACACTTTCTGTCGTCTTGGGAAGGACGCCTTGGAGGGCGATGCGAGAATCGTATACAGATTGTCGGGAATATATGCCCCTACCGCCGTTTGTCAACCCGCGGCCGGCGGAGGATGTGCCGGAGGCCGCAGGCGGGCCGATGCAGCCCTCCGCATCGGGCGGCTGCGGGCTGCCGCTCTTCGGCCGCGGCCGAAAACGCATATTTTTTAACAGAATCTGGCTGTGAAAGCGTCGGAAACATCCCGACCTTTCGGGAATTTCCTGCAAGAAAATCTTTACCATCTTTTGTCACCAAAAGGCGGCGCCAAAAGTGTCCGCAGGGCACCTCCGTCGGGATCGGACGGCGGTTCTCCCTGAGCGGGCACGCAAGATCTACGCCGTTTGCGCACACCCGATCCGGGCGCTCGAACCGCCGTTCGATCTGTTCCTGCCTCCGGTGCAATGCGGAGGATGTTGTGCGCTTCGCGCAACGATGATTATTCGGTTGCGTCCGTACATGGCAGGCCCTCGGCATGCCCGATCGCACTGCTTCCGCTACTTTTCGCGGTGCTTGATCTTTTGGTGCTTTTGGATCAAGTCAAAAGCACAAGAAAAACTGAGAAAGGAAAAACTTCCCGATCGATTCTTCGGGAAGAATCCCGCGTTTTCGACGGTGCATCCGCCGCCCGTTCTTCATCCCGATTTTTCGCAAGGCGGAGCGATGGGTGCTTTGCGCAGCCATTGTCTGCGTTATTTCTCGTACTTGTAACCTACGCCCTTGACGGTGATGATGTGTTCGTCGCCGATCTTCTGCCGCAGTTTGCGAATGTGGACGTCGATCGTGCGGTCGCCGACCACTACGTCCTCGCCCCATACGCGGGAGTAGATCTCCTCGCGCGAGAAGAGCCGTCCCGGATCGGACATCAGCAGCGTCAGCAGCGCGAACTCCTTGCGCGGCAGGGAGATCTCCTCCCCGTTGCGTTTGACGATGTAACGGGCCGGATCGATCGTGACGCCGCCCGTATCGCGGGGTGCCGCATCGCCGGCGCCGATGCGTTTGAGGATCGCTTTCAGACGGCTGACCAGGATGTGCATCTTGATCGGTTTGCTGATGTAGTCGTCGGCTCCGGCGGCGAATCCCGTGAGCTGGTGCTCGTCTTCGCCCAGCGCCGTGAGGAAGACGATCATCGTGTCTTTCAGTTCGTCGTGCTCGCGCAGGCGGCGGCAGGTTTCGAGCCCGTCCATGCGGGGCATCATCCGGTCGAGCAGGATCAGATGCGGATGCACTTCGAGTGCGCGGGCGACCCCTTCGGCGCCGTCGCGGGCGGTGAATACTTCGTAACCTTCGCGTTGGAGGTTGTAGCGGACGAATTCGAGGATGTCGTCTTCGTCGTCGACCAAAAGAATGCGGTGACTCATAATCGGTAGCTGGTGTGAATGTGCCTCTTCGTTTCCCGCGTCCGGCTCGGCCCTCAGGCGGTCGCTGTCTTCGCTCGACGAAAACGGCCGTTAATTTCCCGCTAAGATAGTTAAAATCCCGAAAAAAATTGTGAAAATCTTCTGAAAATGGTATCTTTGCCAGATGTATATGTGCGAGTATATACCATGGTTAATCAAAACTTAGCGTAAGATGGCTACTAAAATCACCAACCCCTCTGTTCCGGAGGAACAAGTCAGCAATGCTGAATATGTGCAGAAAACGTCCGCTTCCGAGGCTCCCGCAGCGGAGCTTGTAACCGTCGCCGTACCGGCCGAAGATCCCGCGGGGGAACCCGTGGCGGCCGCCGTCGGGGAGACTGCCGCCGAGCCGCCCGTGGAGGCTGCCGCTCCTGCGGAGGAGCCTGTCGGGGCCGCACCGGTGGAAGAGCCGGAGACGGCTGTTCCGGCCGTAGCGTCTGCCGGGGAAGCGGTCGCCGCACCGGCCGAGGGGGTCGATTTCGCGGACGAGGAGGCTGCATTGGCCGCGCGGAGCGCGGGGCTCGACGAGGAGGAGCCGGCAGACGGTGAAGCGGTGGACGAAGGTGCGGCCGGAGCGTCGGATGCGCTTTTCGACGGCCGGAGCGAGGAGGAGATGGTCTCCCTGTTCGCCAAGATGCTCGACGAGGAGCCGGTGCAGTCGCTGCGCCGGGTGGTGGAAGCCGTCAAGATAGCCTTCTACAAGGCGCACCGCGCCGAGGTCGAGGCGCAGCGCAGGGCTTTTGTCGAAGCCGGCGGCGACGAAGCGGAGTTCGTGCCTGCTGCCGATGCGCAGGAGCTTCGGCTCAAAGACCTGTTCAAGGAGTACCGCCGCCGCCGCGACGAGTTCATCGCGTCGCTCGACGCCGAGAAGGAAGCCAACCTGAAAATCAAGTTGCAGATCATCGAGGAGTTGAAGGAACTGGTCAACTCGGACGAGACGCTCAACCATACGTTCACCAAGTTCCGCGAATTGCAGCAGCGCTGGAAGGAGACGGGGCTGGTTCCCCAGCAGAACGTCAAGGATCTGTGGGAGACCTACAACCTGCATGTCGAGAATTTCTACAACTTCATCAAGATCAACAAGGAGTTGCGCGACCTCGATCTGAAAAAGAACTACGAGCAGAAGCTCGCGCTGTGCGAAGCGGCCGAGGCGCTGGTTCTGGAACCGTCGATCGTGGAGGCATTTCACAAATTGCAGAAACTCCACGACGAGTGGCGTGAGACGGGCCCCGTCGCCAATGAGTTCAAAGAGACGCTTTGGGAGCGTTTCAAGGAGGCTTCGAGCCGTATAAACAAGCAGCATCAGGCCTTCTTCGAGAACATCAAGGCCGAGCAGACGAAAAATCTCGAACTGAAAGCGGGGCTCTGCGAGCAGACCGAAGAGCTTGCCCAGCAGCTCTACACCACGCGCAAGGAGTGGAACCGGGCCAGCGACCGTCTGTTGGAGATCCAGAAGGTGTGGAAGACGATCGGCTTCGCGCCGAAGAAGGACAATACCCGTATCTACGAGCGGTTCCGTACGGCGTGCGACCGGTTTTTCGAGGCCAAGCGCCGCTTCTATGCCGATGTGAAGACCGAAATGGAGCACAACCTTCAATTGAAGAACGAGCTGTGCGAAGCGGCCGAAGCGTTGCAGATGAGCGAGGAGTGGAAGAAGACGACCGATGAACTGATCGCCTTGCAGGCTCGCTGGAAGGAGATCGGCGCCGTGTCGCGCCGTTACTCCGATCAGGTGTGGAAGCGTTTTCGTGCCGCGTGCGACAAGTTCTTCGAGCGCAAGGCGGCGCACTTCTCGGACGTGGACGGCCAGTACGAGCAGAACCTCGTCCGCAAGCAGGCGCTTCTGGACGAAATGGCCGCAGCCGACGTCAAGGAGGGCGGTTTCGAGATGATCAAGGAGTTCCAGCGCCGTTGGAGCGAGATCGGTTTCGTGCCCATCAAGCGTAAGGACGAGATACAGAAGCGCTACAAGGAGTGCGTCGATACGCTCTTCTCGGTGCTGCGCGGTTCGGAGCGCGACCGTTCGATGTCGCGGTTCCGCGAGAAGGTCTCGGCCTTCAAGGCGTCGGGCGACCGCCGGATCCGCACCGAACGCGACCGTCTCTACAATCGGGTGAAGCAGTTGGAGTCCGACATCGCCCTGTTGGAGAACAACATCGGTTTCTTCGCCCATTCGAAAGGCGCCGAGGCGCTGATCGCCGACGTGCGCGAGAAGATCGAGCGCGCCAAGCGCGAAATGGCCGACACGATCGAGAAGGTGAAGCTCATCGACCGCGAAGCGGCCCGGGAGTCGGAGGATCGCGAGGCATAGGCCGCCGTTGCGGCCGGCGGGGCCGACCGTGCCTGCGAGGGTGCGGCCGCGGACGAGTTATTAACGAAAAACTTTTCAGACCATATACGTTCAAAAGAGGATATGAAACTCAAAAAACCGAAGTACATCTTTGTTACCGGCGGCGTGGCTTCTTCGCTGGGCAAAGGCATCATCTCGGCATCGATCGCCCGCCTGTTGCAGGCACGCGGCTATACGGTGACCATCCAGAAGCTCGACCCTTACATCAACATTGATCCCGGGACGCTCAACCCCTACGAGCACGGCGAGTGCTACGTCACCGAAGACGGTACGGAGACCGACCTCGATCTGGGGCACTACGAGCGCTTTACGTCGATCACCACCTCGAAGGCCAACAACGTCACCACGGGCAAAATCTATAAAAGCGTCATCGAAAAGGAGCGCCGCGGCGATTACCTGGGCAAGACCGTGCAGGTCATCCCCCATATCACCGACGAGATCAAGCGGCGCATTCAACTGTTGGCGCAGCAGAAGGTCTACGACATCATCATCACCGAACTGGGCGGCACGGTGGGCGACATCGAGTCGCTGCCCTTCATCGAGTCGGTGCGCCAGCTGCGCTATGCGCTCGGCTACCGCGATACGGCGCTCGTGCACCTGACGCTGATCCCCTACATGGCCGCTTCGGGCGAGTTGAAGACCAAGCCTACGCAACATTCGGTCAAGGCATTGATGGAAAACGGTCTGCAACCCGACATCCTGGTGCTCCGCACCGAACGGGCGTTGTCGCAGGGGCTTCGCCGCAAGGTGGCGCTCTTCTGCAACGTCGACGCCAACGCCGTGATGGAATCGATCGACGTGCCTACGATCTACGAGGTGCCGTTGCGTATGCACGATCAGCATCTGGACGAGGTGGTGCTCTCGAAACTCGACCTTCCGGCCGACTGCGAACCCGATATGGAGCAGTGGAAGGCTTTCGTGGAGAAGGTCAAGAATCCGCACCACAAGATCGAGATCGCGCTGGTGGGAAAATATACCGAACTGCCCGATGCCTACAAGTCGATCAGCGAAGCCTTCATCCATGCCGGCGCGATGAACGACTGCAAGGTCAAGCTGCGTTACGTCAATTCGGAGAAGATCGACGATGCGAACGTCGACGAGATACTGGGCCGGATGGCCGGCATCCTCGTGGCGCCGGGCTTCGGAAACCGCGGCATCGAGGGGAAGATCGAGGCCGTGAAGTATGCCCGCGAGCACGGCGTGCCGTTCATGGGCATCTGTCTGGGTATGCAGTGCGCCGTGATCGAGTTCGCGCGCAACGTATTGAAGATGAAGGATGCCAATTCGACCGAAATGGAGCCTTCGACCAAACATCCGGTCATCGACCTGATGGAGGAGCAGAAGGGTGTGACGGCCAAGGGCGGCACGATGCGTCTGGGCGGTTATCCCTGCCAGTTGCGGCCCGATTCGAAAGCCGCCGCCGCTTACGGTGCGACCGACATCGTCGAGCGGCACCGCCACCGTTACGAGTTCAACAACGATTATCTGGGCGATTTCGAGTCGCACGGCATGATCCCCGCAGGCGTCAATCCCGAAACCGGGCTGGTCGAGGTGGTCGAGCTGACCGGTCATCCGTGGTTCGTCGGCACGCAGTATCATCCCGAGTACAAGAGTACGGTGCAGCGTCCGCATCCCCTGTTCGTGGCCTTCGTGGCTGCGGCGTTGAAATACAGTGGTAACTAATCCCCTCGCGTCGAGAAATTTCGAATGGATAAAAAATCAATCATAGGCATCGTACTTATCGGGATTCTGTTTTTCGGTTTCACGATTTACAGTTCCCGGCAGCAACAGAAATATCAGGAGGAGCTGGCCGCTTATCAGGCGGCCCATCCCGAATTGACGCAGCCCGTCGTCCCCGATTCGTCGGCCGTGGCCGCAGCACTGGTCGTGGAGTCGCTCGGTGCGGCGACGCCCGATTCGACTCGTCTGGCACGCGAAGTGGCCGTGCTGGGTGATTTCCTCGCCGCGGCCAAGAACGCTGCGCCGCAGGAGATCGTCGTAGAGAACGACGTGATGAAGGTGTGCTTTTCGACCGGAGGAGGCATCGTGCGCTCCGTGACGCTCAAAGACTATACCCGTTACGGCCGTCAGGGCGAACGCAACGAACCGATCGAGATGTTCGTCCCCGAAAGCGCGAAGTTCGATCTGTCGTTTTTCATCAAAAACGGCCTGAACAACGTGAAGGTCAATACGTCGGAATATACCTTCACGGCCGATCCGGTCGTCCGTACCGACACGGCGCAGATCGTCCGTATGCGGCTGCCCGTCGCCGAGGGCGCGGTGTTGGAATACCGCTACGTGGTCTACGACGAGGCGACGCCCTCGCGCGACTATCTGGTCGACTACACGGTGCGTCTGGTCGGGATGGCCCCCTACATGGCCAACCAGAGCAGCATCGGCATCGCGTGGAGCAACACCTCCTACCGGAACGAGCGCGGTTTCAAGAACGAGAACATGTACACGACGGTCGCCTACCGCGTTCCGGGCGAAGGGTCGATCGACGACCTGTCGATGAGCGAGGGGGCCAAGGAGGAGAAGATCTCTTCGTCGGTGGAGTGGATCGCCTTCAAGCAGCAGTTCTTCTCGTCGGTGCTCATCGCCCGCGACGACTTCCTCTACGCCGACGTGGCGTACGATACCGCATCGCCCGATTCGGGGCTTATCAAGGCTTTTTCGGCCGTGATGGCCGTACCCTATACGGCCCAGACCGAACAGTACGACTTCTCGTTCTACTTCGGTCCCAACAAGTACGCCGTGTTGAAGAAAATCGACGACGCGCAGGGCCAATCGCTGCTGCTCGACCGGCTGATCCCCATGGGCTGGGGCATTATCGGGTGGGTGAGCCGCTGGCTGGTGATCCCCGTCTTCGATTTCCTGCGGCAGTATATTCCGAGCTTCGGCTGGATCATCCTCATCCTGGCGATCCTCATCAAGATCATCGTTTCGCCGCTGACTTACAAGAGCTATATCTCGCAGGCCAAGATGCGCATCATCAAACCCGAGATCGACGCCTTGAATGCCAAGTATCCCAAGCAGGACGACGCGATGAAGAAGCAGCAGGAGATGATGGCCCTCTACAAGAAGGCGGGCATCAATCCGCTGGGAGGGTGCATCCCGATGCTGATCCAGCTCCCGATCCTGATCGCCATGTTCCGTTTCTTCCCCTCGTCGATCGAGTTGCGGGGGCAGTCGCTCTGGTGGGCGCACGACCTGTCGTCGTACGACAGCATCCTGAATCTGCCCTTCTCGATCCCCTTCTACGGCGACCACGTGAGTCTGTTCGCGCTGCTCATGGCGCTCTCGACCTTCGGGTTCTCCTATATGAGCTATCAGCAGACGGCCTCCGCACAGCCGCAGATGGCGGGCATGAAGTTCATGATGGTCTACATGATGCCGATCTTCATGCTCTGCTGGTTCAACGACTATTCGAGCGGTCTGTGCTACTACTACCTGCTGTTCAACCTGCTGACCATCGCCCAGACCTTCCTGATCCGCCGCATGGTGGACGACGGGAAGATTCACGCCGTCATGGAGGCCAACGCCAACAAGGCGAAGAACAAGAAGAAGTCGAAGTTCCAGTTGCGCTACGAAGAGCTGATGCGCCAGCAGGAGGCGCAGAGCCGTTCCGGAAAGAAAGGCACGAAGCGCAAGTAGGCGGAACGCTTCCCGTTCGGGAGACCGCAAACGAAAAAGGATACGACGTGCGTCGTATCCTTTTTCGTTTGCAGGAAGCTGCGTTCTATTTTTTCAGGTCGTTTCGTGTCGGATTTCCGGGTGCGATCTTGACCAGCACCACCCCGTGGGGCGGGACTTGTGTCTCGAAGCCCTTGTCGGTGGTCGTGAGGTCTTTCTGTCTCCACAGGTCGCGCACGACCTGCGTACCCCTGATGCCGAGTTGTTTGAGCGTGAAACCGATCTTCGCGGGTTCGAGGGTTTTGTTGAACAACCCTACGGCCATCGCACCGTCTTCGAGGTGCTTGACGTAAATCACCCGTCCCTCCTTTTCCCAGATCGCCGCGGCGTGCACGCCCAGCGGATCCTGGTTGACGGCGATCACCTCGTCGTTGGTAAGCAGCGATTTCGTGAAAGGATCGAGCCGCGCCAGATCGCAGCCGATGAGCAGCGGCGAAGCGAGCATGGCCCAGAGCGACATGTGCGTATACTGTTCGTCGGCCGTGAGCTTCGTATAGTGGAGCTTGGGGCCCCATCCGACGAGTCCCACGACGAGCATGTCGGCGTCGGGCCAGTGTCCGGGGCCGCAGAAGGGCGCCCAGCGCTGCTGTTCGAAGCCGATGGATGAGATGCTTTTCCACGTGTCGCGAATATCGCCCGTGGTGCGCCAGCAGTCGGTATACTCCACCCATAGCGGAGCGTCGGCATAGGGTGCCGAGTTGGAGATGCTGTATACGATGTCGCGATCCGTTGCGCGAAGCGCGTCGTGCATCTCCTTTACGTGGTAGAGATCGTTGGGATTCCAATCGTATTTGAGGTAGTCGATCTGCCAGTCGGCCCACTGGCGTGCGTCGGCCTCGACGAAGGAGTAGGCGCCGTGGCGGTACATCTCCTTGCGGTCCTGCCAGTAGTTGCCGCCGGGTTTCTCGTAGCGGAAATTCTCGTTGTGGTTGCCGTCCTTGATCCACTGGTTCTCGCCGTCGGGGTTGTCGGAGTACGATCCGATGTGCGCGGCGTAGGTTCCGATCCAGGGCGAGGAGTAGATGCCGAGTTTGAGTCCCATGGCGTGTACCTGCTCCGAGAGCTCCTTCATGTCGGGGAACTTGTCGTTGGTCTGGATGGCGTTGTAGCGGCCGCCGCGCCGGCCCTGCCAGCCGTCGTCGATGTTGATGTACGTCCAGCCGTGGTTCACGAGCCCCGACTCGACCATCGCACGAGCCGAGGAGAGGACTTGCTCCTGCGTGACGTCGCGCGCCCAGCAGTTCCACGAGTTCCAGCCCATGGGCGGCGTGAGGGCGATCCGCTCGCCGATGACGATGCGAAGTTCGCGGGTGGCTTCCCCGAGTGCGTTGCGTGCGGTGAGTTTGACGAGGTAGGTGCCCGGCTTCTTGACGCGGCCCGTGATGAAGCCGGTCGAGGGATCGAGGGAGAGGCCTTTGGGCAGACCTTCGGCGGCGAATGTCATGGGTCTGTCTCCGGATGCCGGTATGGCGAAGAGAAACTCCGAGCCGGGACGGGCCCCGAAGACCTTCGCCCCGTTGATGCGGGGAGTAGGCGGCGCGGGCGGGGTGAGAATGTACTGCGAGAGATCCGGCACCAGGGCGTCGGGGGCCGACTGGCTCCATGCGGGTGTCCACAGAAGCGCGGCCGCGAAGAAAAACGCGAGTAGTCGTTGCATGATTCGATTTGATTTAAGTTAGACATCTATATATTAATGTACCGATCAAAACATAGGATTTCTTCATACAAATATAGGATTTTTCTTTGAAAATTCGAATACAAGTCCTTAAAAGTCAGTTGTAACGGTCGGATTCTTTCATTTTCTTTGAAAATCTTTCCGAAAATCGTGCGAAATCCGACTTCGTGCGGTTTGAGTTAAGGAAGTTCGTATTGGAAAATATTGGCGCGGCGTCGGTTGCCGTCCTTTTTCGATTGCGAGGCGAATCCCAGAAAGAGTTTCCCGCGCCGGATTTTCACCCCTTCGGACTCGATGTATCCGCTTTCGGTGATGCCCGCTTCGGTCAGCGCTTTCAGGTCGGAGACGGCCCGAACTTTCGTGCGGGACTGTACGATGCGGCCTTCGAAATCGTAGACTGTCATGTAGGCTTCTCCCGTCGTACCGTCGTTGTTTCCGCTCGTTCCCTCCATGAGATACATGCGGCCGTCGTGTATTTCGTATCCCTGCCATGCGATGGCGGGCGTCGGGATGCTGAATCGCGCGAGAGGTTGCAGCCGCGAGAGATTGCGGACGCGCACCTCGGGCGTGACGTCTTTTCGGAGCGGATAGCTCTCCGTTTCGCCGCCGTAGGAGAGGGGTTGCAGCGTGACGGTCTCTTCGGGAAGGGCTTTCGCTTCGCTGAGCGAATAGACCACCCAGCAGTAACGGCCCGGAGTGTCGACACGGGTGTAGAGGATGGCCAGCTGGTCGTTCGCCGCGTCGACGGCGGGATTCATGTTGAGGCAGCCGGCTTCGATGAAATAATTTTCGTCGGAGTTCCACGGGTAGTGGGTCGAGCCGGGGTTGTAGCGGATGCGCGAGACGACCTGTTCGTGCCAGTAGTTGCCGTCGTCCACCCGATTGGCGTAATTGCCTACCCAGACGAAACGCTCGTCGCCCGCCTCTTCGACGGCCATGTTCGAGGAGTGGCCGTGGAAACAGAGGGTCATGTACTCCGTAGCCTGTCGGTCGGGCATATTGCGCGAAACCAGAATTTTGTATCGATCGGTCACCTGCGTGTAGAAAATTTCGCCGCGGGAGTCGACGTCGAAGCCCTGCATGACCGTATTGGCCGGCAACTGGACGAACCGGCTGAAAATGATTCCGTCGCTCAGCGGCGCATCGATCCACGTCGTGTTCGAGGAGCGGACCGTGATGCCGATCGCGCATCGGGCGTCGCCGGAGGCCGTTTCGGCCGTTACGGTCGTCGTACCGACGTTGCGGCCCGTGACGATGCCCCGTGCATCGACCGAAACCGTCTGCGGCGAAGAAGAGCGGAATGTCACGCCCAGCGGGTTGCCGTCCATGTCGTATGCGGTGTCGTTCGCATCGCCGTCGTGGCGGATGCGCAGCGTCGGGCGGTAGGTTTCGCCCACTTCGAGCGTTTTCGATGCGGTTTCGAACGAGAGGGCCGGCGGGGTGTCGGACGTTTTGTTTCCGTTCGAACAGTTCGTAGCGGCGAGGCAGAAGCCCGCTGCGGCGAAGATCAGGGAACAGGTCATGACGAATGATTTCAACCGGCTACCGGCCCTGCCGTTTGCAGGCAGAACCGGTAGCCGGTAGTTGCTGTGATTCATGGGAGGGATCATTCGCCGGCGTCGATCAGTACGGGTTCGAATTCGCATACCGACACCAGTTTCCTGCCCGGACGGCCGGATTCGGTCATTTTCAGCCGCAGGTAGCGTCCCGCTCCGAACCATTGTTCGCTGCGGAAATCGCCGACGACCGTCTTGCTGCCCTCGAAGTCGAAGGATTGCAGGGGCATCCAGGTTTTGCCGTCGTCGGACATTTCGATCCAGCCCGCTTTGAGGTCGGTGACGTAGCTATCGTTGCGGCGCGTGAGTTTCATGCCGGCGTAGTAGCAGGTCTTGCCCAGATCCCAGTCGATCGTCACGGGGAGCGTTTCGATGTCGCCTTGGCCGATATCGTTGTAGCGGTTCTCGAATTTGGTCGATACGTCGCCGTCGATCGTCAGTTCGGGGCCGCGGCCGGTGTACCACGAGCTGCATGCGACGAGGATCCATTTGCTGCGGTCGGTGAAGAGGGGATTGAGCGCGATGTGGTAGAGCACGGTGTTGTCCGCTCCGATCTTGAATTCGGAGTTGCTTTTCAACTGTACGGCCAGCGTGTAGAAGCGGTCGGGCGTCAGCTTCGACTTGTCGATCTCGAAATGCGACACGGCCTCGCGCTTGCCCACTTCGAGCTGCGCCGGCGTGAAGGTGACGGCGTCGGTCGGGATCGGCAGGTAGTTCGTACCGTGCTCGGCGTTGTAGGCGTCGAGCACTTCGTCGCCGTAGACGTATTCGGTCGTGGTCTCCCACTTGTTGTCGAATTCGACGTAGGCGGTGAAGTCGAGCGTCTGGGAGGAGCCCAGATCGCACTCCACCACGCCGGCGTTTCGAACCAGCACCTGGGTCTCCGCCATCTCGGGGTTGATCAGGATGCTGCCGAGCTCCTCGTTCACCTTCGAAGAGGAGGAGGTCAGGCGCAGCGGGATGACGTAGGACGTCAGATCGCCGAGCTGCTTGATCGCCGAGCAGTCGAGCTGCACGGTGAACGTCGTCGAGGGGTGGTCGGCATCGACCGATCCCGTACTGTTCACCAGCCGGTAGCAGGCGGGATCGAGCGCCGTATAGGCAGTGCCGTTGGCCTCGTTGTAGGCCGTGAGGACGTCGTCCGAAAGTTCGATCCCGAGCTCGGAGGGCGTGACGGTGTATCCGCTGCTGAATGCGCGGAAGGAGTAGTCGGTGGTCTCTTCGATATCGTAGAAGAGGGCTTTTTGCAGGTCGCTTTCGAGCAGATAGACGACCGAGTCCAGCAGGTTGTCGTTGCGGTGATCCGCTTCGCAGCCGCCGAGCAGCAACGCTCCGGCGACAGGTATGATGAACTGTTTGAGTTTCATGATTGTCTGAATTGAATTAGGGTTACCAACCGTAGTTCTGCGTGCAATTCGTACGGTCCATCTCCTCCTGCGAAATGGGGAAGAGGTAGCCGCGCGGCGAGAATTTGCGATGTCCGTCGCGGGCGCTGTCATGTGCGCAGAGCGTGCGTTTCCAGAAATCGCCGTTGGGCTTGTGGTCTTTGGCGTCGACGTTCATGCCGTAGACATCGCCGTGCTCCGTTTCGGCTGTCATCCATGTGCGGATGTCGAAGTAGCGCAGGTTCTCGTAGCACAGTTCGACGTGCCGCTCGCGTCGGATCAGTTCGCGCATCTGCGTCTGGTTGCCCACCGCTTCGGGGTAGACTTTGTCGATGTCGGGGACGCCCGCGCGCTTGCGCACCATGTTGAGATAGGTAAGGATGTCCGGATTGCCGGGATCGTATTCGTTGAGCGCCTCGACGTAGTTGAGCAGAATCTCGGCGTAACGGATGATCGGCCAGTCGAGGTAACCCCATGTAGCGATGTCGTATTTATCGCCGTTGGTGGCTGTATCTCGCGTGTAGTCGATGAACTTGTGGGCCAAGTATCCCGTCGCTGTGTAGTTCTGTTGCGTGGCTCCGTAGCCCGAATTTCCGCCGTTGTAGAACTGCATGTCGGTTTTCTTCACGTTGCCGCTGTGCCATGTCATGCCGCTCCAGAAGACGTTGATGTAGAAGCGCGGTTCGCGGTTCTGATACATCATGAAGGTGTTTTTCAACTCGTCGCCGTAAATCGGATGCGTGAAGGTCGAGAATCCCGTCTCGCTGTATCCCGATTCGGGATCGATGATCGGCTGAGCCTGGTCGCCGTTCGTATATCCCGTGATGGGATAACGGCCGTTGGCCATGGCGAAGGCGTCGACCAGTTTCTGCGTCGGGCCGTAGGAGCCGTAGGCTCGGGTACGCGCCGCACGCGGTGTCGTGGAGACGCCCCAGTTATAGGCGGTGACCAGATAAGAGAAAATCCGTTCGGTGACGCCGTTGACCGGACCGACCTTCGTGTAGAGGTCGTGCATGCTCGTATAGGGATCCGTTCCGTCGGCTCCGATGAGACCGTAGATGTTCAGGTCGATCACGTCTTTGGCGGCTTGTGCGGCCGTCTCCCATTTCTTCTCGTCGTAGACCGTGGGGAAGAGCGGGTTGCCGTACTTGTCGATCACGCCCTTGTAGAGGTCGTTGCCGTTGAAGAGTTTGCGGGCCGAATAGAGAAGCATCCGCGAGCGGATTGCCAGTGCGGCGCCCTTGGTAGCGCGACCGTAGTTGGCCGTCTCTCCCGTCCATACATCAGGCAGGCCCTTGCTGGTCTCCCACAGTTCATTCGCCACGTAGTTGATGCACTCCTCCCACGTGTTGCGTTCGCGTTCGTTCAACCCCTCCTGCGTGAAGTCGACCGGATCGTCGCCGATGAGGAAAACGGGCCCGTAGGCGGACATCAGCAGCGAATAGTAGTAGGCGCGCAGGAAGCGGGCTTCATTGTAGTGATAGCCCTTGTCAATTTCCGACATTTCGGGACATTCGAAGACGTGCTGCATGAAGTAGTTGGCCTCGCGGATACCCTTGTATAGGTTGTTGTAGGTTTGCGAACGATAGATGTTGTTGTTCGGATTCCACGTATCGTAGTTGATGAGCGAATAGTTGCGGCCGGTGAATACGATCGATCCGTCGTCGTCGCAGCATGACCACGGCAGTATTTGGCCGCTGGGGTCGCTGTAATTGGACTGGTAACCGTAGACGTTTGTTAGATACTGCTCCGTGGTTTTGGCTTTCTGGAAGATTTGTGCCGCAGTTAGTTGTTCATCGGGCTGGCGGTCGAGATAGTCGTCGCAGGCTACGAACGCGGTGCCGGATAATAACAGCAATCCGAATGTTTTCAATATGTTTTTCATAGTCGTTGTCGTTGGTTTAGAAGCCGATCGTAAGACCGATGTTGATGATGCGGTTGTTGGGGTAGTTCGTGGCGCCGGTCTGCAAGTCGGGGTCCCACAGTTTGAAGGGACTGAACGTGAACAGGTTCACGCCGGAGAGATAGACGCGCATGTTCTGCATGGCCATCTTCTGGGAGATGTGCTTGGGCAGCGTATAGCCGATTTCGAGGTTTTTCAGGCGCATGTAGCGGCCGTTGGCCATCCAGAACGAGGAGTTCTGGTTGTTGTTGTTATTCGTGCCGATGAACAACCGCGGATATTTGGCGTCGAGCCGTTCGGGCGTCCAGTAGTTATCGTAGACATCGGAGAAGAGGTTGGCCTCTCGGCTGTTGCGGGCGATGAAGCCATGCGTCTGGTCGGTGCGCGTCGAGAAATTTACGTGGCCGACGCCCTGGAAGAAGGCCGAGAAGTCGAACGCCTTCCATTGCAGCGAGAAGCCGAATCCGTAGACGATCTCCGGAATGGCCGTGTAGCCGATCGGTTTGACGTCGTAGGAGTCGACCACGCCGTCGCCGTTGAGGTCGAGGTACTTGATGTCGCCTGGTTCGACGTCGCCGAACGATTGCTTCGGCCATGCGTCGATGTCGGCCTGATCGCGGAACAGGCCGGCCGCTACGAGGCCGAACGTCTGGTAGCGTGCCTGTCCCGTGCGGTTCATGTAGAGGTATTTGTAGTCGGGTTGATCCTGGTCGACGATCATGTTGCGGGCATAGGTGAAGTTACCGCGCACGGTCAGATGCAGGTCTTGGCCGATCGTCTGGTGATATTCCAGCGAAGCGTCGACGCCGCTGTTGCGCATCTTGCCGATGTTCACCCACGGCTTGGTACTCAGACCGACGTAGACGGGAATCGACGCACGTTTCAGAAAGATGCCTTCGCGCCTTTCTTTGAAATAGTCGGCCGATATTTTCAGCTTGCTGAACAGCGACAGGTCGACGCCCACGTTGAGTTTGTGCGCCTCTTCCCAACCGACGTTGGGGTTTGCCCAGTCGCCGAGCCGTGTGCCGGCATAGGATTGGGTGCTCGTACCGAAGTTGTAGGAGTTGCCCGGAACGACCGTTTCGTTGTAGATGAAGCGGCGCACGTTGTCGCCCGTGCCGATCTTGTCGTTGCCCACGATACCGTAGGAGGCCTTGATTTTGAGCAGGTCGATCACGCCCCGCACCGGTTCGAAGAACTTCTCGTTGGAGATCACGTAGCCGGCGGCTACCGACGGGAAGAATCCGAACCGTTTGCCCGGCGAGAAGTTTTCCGAGCCGTTGTAGCCGAAGTTGCCTTCGATGAAATAGCGGTTGTCGTAGCTGTACGTGATACGTCCGGCGATACCCTGGTGCCGGTAGGGAAGGGCCAGTTCGGGCTGCGACTTGTCGATTCCTACGTCGTTGCGCTGCGACTGCTGGTAGAGGAAAAGCGCCGAGAGGTCGTGCTTGCCGAAGGAGCGCGCCCAGTTGACCGACGCTTCGAGGTAGACCGAACGGTAGCCGCTGTGCGACTCGGAGTAGGTCAGGTTGTCGGCGCCGATAACCTTCTGCTGCAAGATCAGGTCGCCGAACTCGTCTCGGCCGCTGGCCATGTACTGCGGGGGTGTCTTGGTGCGTGCCAGATGGTTGTAGTTCTTGGCGTCGAACGAGCCTTTGACGGTGACGGTGAGCCCTTTGGTTACCCAGTCGCCGAGGTCCTGCGTGAGCGAGAAGAGCGACTGCGCCGTGTTGTAGAACTTCTCGCGGTAACCGGTCTGCGTCAGCAGCACGTAGGGGTTCTCGCCGTTGTTGGCGCCGGGGCCGGGCAGCAGGCCGTTGGAGTAGACGGCCGGAAAGACGTTGGGAGCCGATTTGACCGCATAGTCCCAAATCGTCGACGCCGCCGTTCCCGGTTGGTTCTTGCGCTCGAAGGTGGTGGCCAGGTTGACGTTGAGCTTGGTGTATTTGTGGAGCTGCACCTCGACGTTGGAGCGGAAGTTGAACTTGCGGAAGAAGACCGACGTGTTGTACTCCTTCATGTTGTCGCGGGCGAACAGACCGTCTTCGTTGTAGAAACCGCCCGAAATGTAGTATTTGGCCGTGCTGCCGCCGCCCGTCACGTTGACGTTGACGCGCTCGTTGAACGAGAGATCCTTGTAGAGGTAGTCCACCCAGTCTACGTTGGGATAGAGGTCGGGATCGGAGCCGTCGCGGTATTTCTGGATGACTTCGGGCGTGTAGACCTCGCTGCCCGCGGCGGCGTTCCACAGTTCGGCGAACTGCACGGCGTCGAGCATGTCGGGGACTTTGGTAGGCTGCACCATGCCGGCTTCGAAGCGGATGTTGATCTGGGGTTTGCCGACGATACCCTCGCGCGTGGTGATGAGGATCACGCCGTTGGCGCCGCGCACGCCGTAGATGGCCGTCGCGGCGGCGTCTTTGAGGATCGAGAAGTCCTTGATGTCCTCGATGTCGACCAGATCCAGATCACGTTCAATGCCGTCGACGAGCACCAGCGGCGTCGTGCTGCTGCCGAAGGTCGAGATGCCGCGGATCCAGAAGGTCGAGCTGGCGCCCGGTTCGCCCGAACGCTGCACCGAGATCACGCCGGCCAGCTGGCCGGCCAGGTTGTTGGAGATTTTGGCCGTCGGCATCCGGATGTCGTTGACCGAGACCGAGGCGATCGACCCCACGACGCTGGCCTTCTTCTGCGTGCCGTATCCCACGACGACCACTTCGTCGAGCTCGTTGCCGGCCGAGAGTTCGATCACCTTGGGAAGGTTGGTGACGGGGAACTCCTGTGTCTGGTAGCCGATGTAGGAGACGGCGATGTAGCCGTAGTGTCCCGTGAAGGTGTAGTCGAAGGCTCCGTCGACGTTGGTGTTCGTTCCCAGCGCCGAATCTTTGACCCAGACCGTCGCGCCGATGATCGGCTCCTTGGTCTCGGCATCGATCACGCGGCCCGCGATGTGACGCGTCTGCGACGCCTGCTGCGCAGCCTCGGCGCGCGGCTGCTCCTGCGTAAGGATGATCGTGTTGTAGCGGATCACGTAGCTGATACCCGTGCCGCGGAGTGCATCGGCGAGCAGCTCCTCGACGTTGTGTTTCGACGGATCGGCCTTGATCGTGATGTTGTCGGCCAGATTACCTTGGTAGGAGACCTTGTAAGAGGTCTGCGCTTCGATCTGTCGGATCAGTTCTTTCAGGTTGGTCACGTTCCCGATGCGGATCGTGTTTTGTTGCGCCGTCTGTGCGGCGTGGGATAATTCCCCCCCCCCACGGGATTTGGAATGTCAGGCAGAGAAGCAGCAATGCCCGGACATGCCATGAACCGCGAAAATTCTGTTTCATAGACGAATGGTTTAGGTTAAGTTAGTTAAGATCGTGACGCATGCCGTGTGCCGGCGGCCGCGTCTTTTCTATCTCGGACAGTTATTCATAAAATGGTGATTTTGTCGCCGTTCCGGGTGAAGCGTGTATCGGTCGAGAGCGTCACGATTTCGAGGACATGGCGCAGCGGCATGTTGTAGTCGAGCGTGCCGGTGAAGAGGATCTCTCCGAGCGCTTCGCGGCCGAAAGCGATGTCGCAGCCGTAGTGGGTGCCGATGCTTTCGACGACCTTCGACAGCCGGACGTACTGGAACGAACGCAGTTGCGCATCGAGTTCCGCATCGACGTTGACTTCGCGCAGCATCAGTTTGCGGTTGGCCGGATTGTACGAGATCTTTTGTCCGGGGCTCAGCGTCACCGTGCGGTCGCCCGCGTGGAAGTCGACGACGCCTTCGATGAGCGTCGTCTCGATGTCCGAACAGTCGTCGTAGGCTTTCATGTTGAATTTCGTGCCCCGCACGACGGTGCGGGTCTCCTTTCCGGCGTCAACGGTAAACGGTGCGTCGGCCATTTTGCGGATGTCGAAGAAAGCTTCCCCCGTCAGATGCACCGTGCGGCCCTCGCTGCCGAAATCGGATGCGTAGCGCAGCTGCGAGTGGGGCATCAGTCGTACGTTCGAACCGTCGGAGAGACGGATCGAGCAGGCCCGCTCTTCGGTCGTGACCGTACAGGTGCGGTCGTCCGCAGACCGGTAGGGAAACAGCAGCGAACCTGCGGTGAGGAGTCCGACGGCGAAGACGGCCGCATAGCGGACGACGGTGCGCAGCCGTTTCGTCGGTGCGGGGCGCCTGTGCGCCTCGATGCGCCGACGCAGCGTCTGCCAGGAGAGATTGGGATCGACCGCGGCTGCGGCCGACAGGCGTTCGCCCGTGAAGAAAACGAGGTAGAGCCGTTCCAGCCTGCGGCGGTTCTCGTCGGAGGCGTCGTACCATCGTTCGACCTCGGCCGAGGTCGAGGCGTCGAGTTTTCCTCCCAGAAATTCGATCAACAGCGTATCGTCGATTTCGATCATGGATGTCGGGGTTTTGATAATAATACGTCCCGACATGAAAAGTTACTAAGGGGAAAAGGCAGTTTTCTTTCATCGAAACCGGAAAGCCGGTTGCGGTACGGTCAGACCAGATCGTTGCGTCCGGAGAACGATAGCAGCCAGAGCAGCAGCGGCAGGTAATCTTTGAGGGCTACGCCGAGTGTGCGCAGCGCCTGCGAGATATGGTAGTTGACCGTTTGCGGGGAGACGCCGAGTTCGGCGGCGATCTGCTGGTGCGTCATCCCCATCCGGCGGCTCATCTCGAAGATGCGGCGCGTCTGTTCGGGCAGACGGGCGAGCGCTTCGTCGTACAGACGCGACAACTCGGAACCGAGATAGAAGTCGGGGGATTCGAAACGTTCGGCGAAGCGCTCGCTCAACTGCTGGTGGACGCGCTGCCGGACCTGCCGGTGGGCGATGCGGTCGAACGCCTTGTTGCGGACGATCATAAAGAGCAACCCTTTGAGCGACAGCTCTTCGAGCAGTTTGTCTCGGTTTTCCCAGATGTAGAGCATCGCGTCCTGCACGATGTCCTCGGCCGTCGAGACCGGCACCCAACGCGACGCGAAACTGCACAGGCCGCGGTAATAGAATTTGTAGCAGGCTTCGAAGCAGGCCATGTCGCCGCGGTGGAGCCGGCGGATGACTGCGCGGTTGTCGTCGAGATCGTATTTGGACTGAAAAATCATCGTTGCTCGTTGTCCGTTCGAAACCCAAAGATACGCTTTTTTCCGAAAAATCGTCGGGAGAGGTGAAAGAAATGGCCTTCCGGCCGATCTCGTCTCCCCGTTTCATTCGGGTGTCGCGGAGCTTTCCGGAGGATGCGAAGGGGCGGCCCGTCCGGCTGATTCCCGAAATTTTCATCGTTTTTTTCCGGTCTCGTACCGTGGTTTGTCGGCCCTCCTGCCGGGCTGCCGTTCTGCGACTTGTCGCAACTCGTTTTTGCCTCGGCAAAAGCCAATATATTTGCATTGCGCTCGACTTTTCGTATCTTTGACTTCGTCTTAGATACTCCGTCTCGGCATAATCAAGCTGGCGCTTGCTTCTGCGCTCGACTTTTCGTATCTTTGGCTTCGCCGAAGATACTCGCGTTCGGCAATGTTCAAATAAATTTGACATTGCTCTCACTTATTCGTATCTTTGTCCCCTATCGATTTCAAGCCGGAAATTTTATGGTATTGGCAGAACAGATCAAGGAGGCGGCGAGCCGTCGGGATACGTTGGAGAAGTGTCTCGACATCGAACGCAAGCGCATGGATTTGCAGAACGAGGAGGAGAAGACGCAGGACCCCGACTTCTGGGACGATGCGGCGCGTGCGCAGGAGCAGTTGCGCCGGGTGGCGTCGATCAAGAGCTGGATCACCGATTACGACACGATCCGCAAGGAGGTCGAGGATCTGGAACTGATGCCCGATTTCCTGAAAGAGGGGGTGATCTCCGAGGAGGAGATGGATGCGCACTATGCGCAGACGATCGCGCACATCGAAGCGCTCGAACTGCGCAACATGCTGCGCCGCGACGAGGACAAGATGGGCGCTATTCTGGACATCAACGCCGGAGCCGGCGGCACCGAGGCGCTCGACTGGGCGTCGATGCTGCTGCGCATGTACACCCGCTGGTGCGAGGCCCACGGCTACAAGGTCAAGACGCTCGACTACCAGGCGGGCGACGAGGTAGGCGTCAAGTCCTGCACGCTCGAAATCGAGGGCGACTACGCCTACGGCTATCTCAAAAGCGAAAACGGCGTGCACCGCATGGTGCGTCTGTCGCCTTTCAACGCCAACAACAAGCGCCAGACGACCTTCGCGTCGGTCTTCGTGTCGCCCGCTGTGGACGATTCGATCGAGGTGGTCATCAACCCCTCGGACATCGAGTGGGACACGTTCCGCTCGTCGGGCGCCGGCGGTCAGAACGTCAACAAGGTCGAGACGGCCGTGCGGCTGCGCTATCACGGCAAGGATCCCGATACGGGCGAACCGGTCGAGTTCCTGATCGAGAACATGGAGACGCGCTCGCAGCTGATGAACCGCGAGAATGCGATGCGCATTCTGCGAAGCAAGCTCTACCAGCGCGAACTGGACAAGCGCATGGCCACGCAGCAGGCGCTCGAAGCGGGCAAGAAACGCATCGAGTGGGGGTCGCAGATCCGCTCCTACGTCTTCGACGACCGCCGTGTGAAGGATCACCGCACGGGTTGCCAGACGTCGGACGTCGACGCGGTGATGGACGGCGAGATCGACGCCTTCATCAAGGCCTACCTCATGCAGTTCGGCGCCGAGGCGTGAGTGGAAATAATAAAGGTATTTCGATAAATAAATTGCAGTATCCGTTATGAAAGACTTGACAAAACTCACGGATCGTATTTTCTACGTCGGGGTGAACGACCGCACGAAGCATCTTTTCGAGGGGCTGTGGCCGCTGCCGCTCGGCGTGTCGTACAACGCCTATCTGGTCTGCGGCGAGCGGACGGCGCTCGTCGATACGGTCGACGCCTGCTTCACGGGCCGTCTGCTGGCCAACGTCCGCGAACGGCTGGGCGACAGACCGTTGGATTATCTGGTGATAAACCACATGGAGCCCGACCACTCGGCTTCGATCGCCGCCGTGCGGCAGGCCTATCCCGCCGTGCGGATCGTCGGCAACGCCAAGACGTTGCAGATGATCGAGGGCTACTACGGCATCGCGTGCGGTACGGTCGAGGTCAGGGAGGGCGACGTGCTCGACCTGGGCGGGCTGACGCTGGCGTTCTGCATGATTCCGATGGTGCACTGGCCCGAGACGATGGCCACGTGGTGCGCCGAGGAGCGTACGATCTTCTCGGGCGATGCGTTCGGCACGTTCGGCGCACTGAACGGCGGCGTGACGGACGAGCAGCTCGACGTCGAACCCTTCTGGGAGGAGATGCGCCGTTACTACGCCTGCATCGTGGGCAAATACGGCCAGCCCGTGCAGCGCGCCCTGGCGAAGGTCGCCCCGCTCGACATCGCCATGATCTGCTCGACGCACGGCCCCGTCTGGCGCCGAGAGATCGCCCGCGTGGTGGAGCTCTACGACAAGGTGAGCCGTTACGAGGGCGAGCCGGGGGCGGTCATCGCCTACGGTTCGATGTACGGCAATACGGAGCAGATGGCCGAGACCGTCGCCCGCGGCCTGGCCGCCGCAGGCGTGCGGCCGATCGTCGTCTACAATCTTTCGACGGCCGACGTGTCGCAGGTGTTGCGCGACATCTTCCGTTACGATACGCTCGTCGTCGGTTCGCCGACCTACAACGGCCAGCTCTACCCGCCGGTCGATGCGCTGCTGCGCAAGATCGCCGAGCGCTGCATTCCGCACCGCCGTTTCGCCTGCTTCGGCTCCTTTACGTGGGCCGGTGCCGCCGTACGTCGTATGACGGAGTTCGCCGAGGGGATGAAATGGCCGGTCGTCGGCGCGCCTGTCGAGTTGAAGCAGGGGTATTCGACGGCTGTCGAACCTGCCTGCCGCACGCTGGTCGATGCGCTGGTCGAAGATATGAAACGATAAAACGAAGGCGATGCGCAAACTCTTGCTTTTTTCGCTGCTGTGCATGCTGCTGCCGGTCGCTGCGGCGGCCGCGCCGGAGGGGGCGTGCGACGGGGTGACGGTCGGGGCGGCCGATACGGCGGCCTACTTCCCGCTGCTGCGCGGGCGCCGCGTGGCCGTGCTTGCCAACCAGACTTCGCGCGTGGGCGACGAGCATCTGGTCGACCTGCTGCATCGCAGCGGCGTGCGCCTGACGGCGATCTTCTCGCCCGAACACGGATTCCGCGGGACGGCCGATGCGGGCGAGCACGTCGCCAGTTCGGTCGACGAGCGCACGGGGGTGCCGATCCGTTCGCTCTACGACGGCCGCACGCGCCGACCGTCGGACGAGGCGATGCGCTCGTTCGACGTGCTGCTGGTCGACATGCAGGACGTGGGTCTGCGTTTCTACACCTACTATATTTCGATGCTGCGCATGATGGATGCCTGCGCCGATTTCGGCCGCGCGGTAGTGGTGCTGGACCGTCCCAATCCCAACGGATCGTACATCGACGGCCCCGTGCTCGACATGAAATACAAGTCGGGCGTCGGCGCGCTGCCGATTCCCGTCGTACACGGACTGACGATGGGCGAGATCGCCCGCATGGCCGTGGGCGAGGGGTGGGCGAAGCCGTGCGACCTGACAGTCGTACCGTGCCGCCGCTATACCCATGCCACGCGCTACGAGCTGCCCGTGGCGCCGTCGCCCAACCTGCCGACGCAGCGGTCGATTTACCTCTATCCGTCGATCTGCCTCTTCGAAGGGACGGTGGTGAGTCTGGGGCGCGGCACCGACCGTCCGTTCGAGTGTTACGGCCATCCCGACATGCCGGCCGACCGCTACTGCTTCGTCTTCACGCCGCGGCCGACAGCCGGCGCGAAACATCCTCCTCTGGAAGGACGCCTATGTCGCGGTGTCGACCTGAGCGAGAAGCCCTGCGAGGAGATTCTCGCCGAGGGGCTGACGCTCGACTACGTGATCGACGCCTATCGTGCGCTGGGGTTGGGCGAGGCGTTCTTCACTCCGATGTTCGAGAAGCTGATCGGCGTGGGCTGGGTGCGCGAGATGATTCTCGACGGCCGTTCCGCGGCCGAGATTCGTGCACGCTGGCGGCCCGACGTGGAGCGTTTCGCGAAAATGCGCGAAAAGTATCTGATTTACGAATAGATGGACTGGTCTGACAGGAAACCGCCTCGAAAGAGGCGGTTTCCTCTCTATCTGCGGGAGGGGCGAAGGGCGGCGGAGCGGACGGCTACTCTTCGTAGAGATCGAGATACTCGTAGCTGTTGCCCACCCGCGCGAGATACCGTTCGAACTCCGTGCGGGCGATGACTACCGTGGCGCGGCAGTCGTTGGGGTGGAAACTCAGCGACGGGCAGTACAGCAGGTTGCGGTCGAGAAAGAGGTGAACGTGATGCTCCGCGTCGTTGATGAGCCCGAACGGCGAGACGGAACCGGGTTCCAGCCCCAGATAACGCATCATGCGCTCGGGCGAGGCGAACGACAGTTTTCCCTGATGCAGCCGCGCTTCGAGGTCGTGGATCGAGAGCGTGCGGTCGCAGTCGAAGCAGACCAGATAGTGCCGGTTGCCCTTGTGATTGCGGAAAAAGAGGTTTTTGCAGTGTTTCGACCCGTCGTCGCGCCAGTGGCGTTTGGCCAGTTCGATCGTGGGCGAAGCGGGGTGGAAATAGAGGTCGTAGGCGATGTTCGTCGCATCGAGCCACGTCGTCACGGCATCGATCCGTTCGCTGTCGGAGGGTTTATTCCACATAGAGCACCAACCCTTTGAGATACTCTCCTTCGGGGTGATAGATGTTGATCGGGTGGTCGGCCGGCTGCGTGAGCTGGTGCAGGATGCGCACGTTGCGGCCGGCGATGGCTGCCGCCGAGAAGACCGTCGTGCGGAACAGCTCCTTCGTCACGGCCTGCGAGCAGGAGAAGGTAAAAAGGATGCCGCCCGGCCGGATCTGCGACAACGCCCGTGCGTTGAGGCGCTTGTACCCCTGCATGGCGTTGCCCAGCACCTTGTGGTGCTTGGCGAAGGCGGGCGGGTCGAGGATGATCAGGTCGTAGCGGTCGCCGATCTGTTTGAGATACTCCACGGCGTCGCAGGCGAGCGTCGTGTGGGGAAAACTGTCGCCGAAATTCAGCCGCATGTTCTCGTCGGCCAGCTGCACGGCTCGCTCCGAGGCGTCGACCGAGCAGACCTCCTTCGCTCCGCCCGCGGCGGCGTAGACCGAGAATCCCCCCGTGTAGCAGAAGGTGTTGAGCACGGTGCGGCCCGCAGCGTAGCGTTCCACCAGTTCGCGGTTGCAGCGCTGGTCGAGGAAGAAACCCGTCTTCTGCCCCTCCTCCCAGTTGACCAGAAAACGATGGCCGTTTTCCGACACCTCCTGTGTCGGAGCTGCGACTTTGCCCATCAGGTATCCGTCCACGGCGTTCAGCCCCGCCTTGTAGGGCACCGTCTGCGAACTCTTGTCGTAGACGGCTGCGAGACGCTCGCCGTAGACCTCGCGGAGCGCCTCGGCGATCTGCATCCGCGAGCGGTACATCCCCACCGAATGACACTGTACGACGGCCGTCGTGCCGTAGATGTCGATCACCAGCCCCGGCAGCGAGTCGCCCTCGCCGTGAACGAGCCGGTAGCAGGTCGTCGCGGCATTGCCGATCAGACCGAGCGTGCGCCTCACTTCGCAGGCCGAGCGGATGCGAGCGCGCCACCATGCGGCGTCGATCGGCTCCTGCGCGAAGGTGAGCACCCGCACGGCGATTGATCCGATCTGGTAGTGGCCGCGTGCGATGAAATCGCCGGCGGCGGTATGGATGTCGACGATCTCCCCCTCGGCGATCGTGTCGGAGGGACACTCCACGCGGCCGATCGCGCCCGAGAAGATCCATGGATGACGGCGCAGCAGCGACTCTTCTTTGCCTCTGCGCAGGAAAATACGGGGGTGGGTCGTCATTTGTCGTTCGGTTTAAGGGTATGTTGCAGCGTGCGGTAGATTTCGGGGCAGATCCATGCGTCGGTGGCGGCGTAGCGCATCTGTTTTTCGGTAAGCTGCGCCGCTTCCCAGTTGCTCAGCCGCTGGGCTTTCGAGACGCGCTTGCCCAACACGATGGCCGAAAGCTTGCGCAGGCTCTTCTCTTCGATGCCCCAGTCGGGGGCCAGTTGTTGCAGGTCGACGAAGCCGCCGGGCCGGAAGCGGCGCAGGGCCAGCAGCGAGCGGATGTCGCCCGCCACGTCGGCGCCGATTTTCAGAATCGCCTTGTTCTCCAACAGTTTGACGAGCTGCTTCTCGAAGCGCATCCTATTGAGGCGGAACAGATAGCAGCGCCGCGGCGTGGAGAGTTGCAGCAGGGCGACGCGGTAGGTGACGCCCGCCTTGAACGAGGGGCGCGTCTCGGTGTCGAACCCCAGCACGGGCGACGACGCCAGGTCGCGGCAGGCGGCTTCGACCTGCTTCTCGTCGTCGACGATGACGATCGGGCCGTCGAAGAGCACGGCAGGCAGCTTTGCGGTATCTTCGTTCGATATGTGCTGTTGAAACGTTCGTTTTTCCATGCGAATTCTCTCAGGCGACGCAAAGTTACCGATTAATTGCGAGTTTTCCGCTCTCCGCCGTCGAAATTTTACCTGCGTGCTGCAATCGTTCGACGGCCTCCAACACCCGTTCGGCGTCGCAGCGGAAGCGCGCTGCCAGCTCCTTGACCGCGAGCGGTTCGGCGTCGAGCTGTCGCAGGATCTCCTCGTCGAGCGGAGCTTCGGCCGATTTCGCGCGTTTGCGCGCCGCCAGACAGATGTCGCAGACACCGCACGGCGCGGGGTCGGCCGCACCGAAATAGCGTTCCAGCACTGTGCTGCGGCACTCGGTTTCGTTGGCGGCGTAGGCGATCATGTGCGAGAAGCGCTCTTCGGCCAGCTCCTGACGGCGGCGGTAGGTCTCGGGGGCGATGTAGAGGTCGGCTGCTGGCAGCCGTTCGCAATCGAAAAAGAGCATCGGCGCCTGATTGGCCGGAATGTAGCGGATCACGCGCATCTGCCACAGCCGCTTGAACAGCTCCTTGACATGCTCGACCTTGTAGCCGCTCGCCGCGGCGATCTCCTGCTCGTCGATGGGGCGGAAATCGGTGAAAACGCCGTCGTAGAGCCGCAGCACGGTACGGATGAAGTGGTCGAGGTCATTGCGTACCACGCGCAGTTTGTAGAGGTCGTCGCGGCTGATGCAGAAGAGAATGCGCGCGGGGTTGCGCATTTCGTCGGTGAGCGTCAGATAACCGTTCTGCTGCAACAGTTTCAGCGCGCTGGCGACCTTGCCGCCGAAGAGGCGGAACTTCGCGCAGAAGTCGTGGATGTTGAAGACGAACGACGCCTGCTCGCCGTCGCCGATGCCGATTTGCAGGTAGGAGCAGACCTTTTCGTAGATGTCGCGGATCTCGTCGAGCGGCGGGAATTGCAGGTCGAAGCGGCGCTGCACGCGCTCGGCGTCGTCCGGGGCGACGAGCAGCACGGCATAGGCGCGCTTTCCGTCGCGTCCCGCACGGCCCGCTTCCTGATAGTAGCTTTCGAGCGAGTCGGGCATGGAGTAGTGGACGACGAAACGCACGTCGGCCTTGTCGATTCCCATGCCGAAGGCGTTGGTGGCCACCATGATGCGCGTGCGGCCCGCGAGCCACTCCTCCTGCCGGATCGAGCGTTCGGCGTTGGCCAGGCCGCCGTGGTAGCAGGTCGCGGCGACGCCTGCGTCGCGCAGGAATTCGGTGAGCTGTTCGCAGCCGTCGCGCGTGCGCACGTAGACGATACCGCTGCCGGCCACGTTGCGCACCACGCGAAGCAGTTGCTCGTTTTTGTCCTCGTCGTGCCGCACGGCGTAGGAGAGGTTGGGCCGTGCGAACGAGCTGCGCAGGACGTGCGGTTCGGCGAAGCGCAGCTGCCGCATGATGTCGCGGGCGACAGCGGGTGTGGCCGACGCCGTGAGCGCCAGCACCGGCACTTCGGGCAGCCGTTCGCGCAGTTCGGCGATGCGCAGGTAGGAGGGGCGGAAGTCGTAGCCCCACTGCGAGATGCAGTGCGCCTCGTCGACGGCCAGCAGCGAGACCCGCATCCGCTCCACGCGCAGACGGAACGCCTCGGTCACGAGCCGTTCGGGAGCCACGTAGAGGAATTTGACATCGCCGTAGACGCAGTTGTCGAGCACGATGTCGATCTGCCGCATCGAAAGTCCCGAATGGATCGCCGCCGCGTTGATGCCGAGCCGCCTGAGGCGGTCGACCTGGTCCTTCATCAGGGCGATCAGCGGCGTTACGACGATGCACAAACCTTCGCGCAGCATTGTCGGCACCTGATAGGTGAGCGACTTGCCGCCGCCGGTGGGCATCAGCGCCAGCGTGTCGCGCCCCTGGCAGACGGAGCGGATGATCTCCTCCTGCACGGGACGGAAGCTGTCGTAGCCCCAGTAGCGTTTGAGCGTGCCGAGCAGTTCGGCGTGTATGTCGTCCAGCGGTTGCATGTCGGGCGGATGATGTACGGAGCGTCGGCGAAACCGTTGCGGTCCGATTTGCCGTAACGCCGCCTGTCGGGCGAAATTCCTCTTTCGCAAAGATACGCATAAGTGAGTGCAATGTCAAATTTATTCGAACATTGCCGAACGAGAGTATCTGAGGCGTCGGCCGAAGATTGCGGATTTTAGCCGGATTCCGCACGCCGGACGGCGGCTATCCGCCATGCGGCGCACGATTTTTATGCCGGAGGCCGCCGCCGGTGCGTTTTTTTCGTACAGCCTGCCGCTTTTCTGCTTATCTTTGACGCCGTTATGACAATCAAACCATCTGAAATGATGAAACACATTTGCCTGCCGATACTCTGTGCCGCATGTGCATTCGTATCGTGCGTGAGCCGCCGGGTGACCGAACAAACCGTGGTGCAGCGCGATTCGCTCGAAGCGGTGGTTCGTGCGAAGGATTCGCTCATCGAGGTCGTCTTCGCCGACATCAATGCCGTCACCGAGAATCTGGCGCGGATCCGTACGCGCGAAAACCTCGTCGCGCTCGCGCGCAATGACGAAGGGGTGCGCCGTCCGATCGAGGAGATCGATGCCGACATCGCCGCGATCGACCGGTTGTTGCAGGAGAACCGGCAGAAGATCGCTGCGCTGCAACGCTCCTCGGCGCAGTTGCGCAAAGCCGACCTGCGCATCGAGGGACTCGAAAAGATGATTCGCGATCTCGATGCCCAACTGACCGCCAAAGAGGGCGAAATCGGTCGTTTGCGCGGCGAACTGTCGCAGATGGAAGCCCGGATGGAGACGCTCGCCGAAGAGGCCGCCGCCCGCAGCACCGAGGTCGAACACCTCTCCGGCGAAAAGGCGCAGCTGGAGGACCGGCTCAACACGGTCTATTATATCGTGGGAGCGGAGAAGGCGCTGCGCGATTCGGGGATCGTCTCGAAGCAGGGGTTCATCGGGCGCACGCTCACGGTGGGCGATACCGGCGACCACGATCTGTTCATCCGGGCCGACGCCCGCACGCTGACGGAGATCCTCGTCGAGCAGAAGAAGGCGACCGTCGTCACGCCGCATCCCGCCGATTCGTACGAACTGATTACGAATGCCGACAAGGTGGTGTATAAGTTAGTCATCACCGATCCCGAACGGTTTTGGAGTTCGTCGAAGGTGCTGGTCGTAAGTTACCGGAAGTAACCGTCGTCCCCATTCTGAGCGAAGTGCGGGAGCGCAAGGCGCGGAATTGCGGCTCCGCGCCTTGCGTCGCAAAGGGCCTGCCGGTGAAAATCGCGGGTGCGGCGGGTCGGTTTCGCGGAATTCAGACGCCTTCGGTCGCACCTCGGAAATTTCGTTTCGGCAAAGTGCGAATAAATTTGCTTCTGCGCGCGACTTTTCGTATCTTCGACCGGAATCGCCTAAAATTGCAAGATTATGATCTCGTTGTTCAAGAAGAAGGAGACGCCGGTCTATCCGGCCGATACGGTGACGTCCCGCGACGGGCGGCCGATCGTCTTCACGTTTTTCAAACACGCTTCGCTGGCCGTCGATTTCGACGGGCGGCGCATCTATGTCGATCCGGTCGGCGAGTATGCCGATTACGCGCATCTGCCGAAAGCCGATGCGGTGCTCGTCACCCATTCGCATTACGACCATCTCGACCGTGCGGCCGTCGAGCAACTGATGACGCCTGCGACGGCGGTCGTCTGCGACAAGACCTCGGCCGAAGCGTTCGATTTCGACTGCTACACGATGGTGCCGGGCGCTGTGGCCGAACCTCTCGACGGAATCCGCGTCGAGGCGGTGGCGGCTTATAATACCACCGAAGGGCACCTGCAATTCCATCCCAGGGAGCGGGAGGATTGCGGCTACGTGCTGACGCTGGGCGGTACGCGCGTCTACATCGCCGGCGACAGCGAGCCGACGCCCGAAATGCGTTCGCTCGAATGGATAGACATCGCGTTCCTGCCCGTCAACCAGCCCTATACGATGACCGTCGATCAGGCGGCCGAGGCGGTGCGGGCGCTACGTCCCGCGATCTTCTATCCCTATCACTACGGGGAGGTCGAGCAGATCACCGATCTCGACCGGCTGGCGCGCGAGGTGGCGGGGTTGACCGAGATGCGGGTTCGCCCGATGGAGTGATGCGATTGCGGTCGGAACGCAGGGGCGGCAGTGCGACACTGCCGCTCTTTTCGTTGTTGTCGGCGATGCGGGCGTGTGGCGTCGGAAGGGAGAGGGTGGATGCACTTGTCCGGAAGGGAGGGGTTGTCGATAATTTTTCATAACTGTCGATCACGAAGGATCGGAGCGATCGGAGGATACGGTCGGATAGGAAAATGCCGCCGTCGGGCGACGGAATGTAAGCGGAAAAAGGATTCTCTCCGATAATTCGGATGAAAATAATCGGGTCCATTTAGACGAAAAATCGTATTTTTAATAAATAAATGTTATTTTTGAACATCGGAGTTCCGATTCTTTAAAATAGCCCTTAATCTCTGTGCTCTTATGAAAAATCTGATGAAACGCTTGGCTGCGACGGCCTTCTGCCTTGCACTGCTGCCCCTGACGGGTTGCGGCGACGACAACACGGACGATCCGTTAATTCCCCCCCCCTCTGACGCCCCGGTGATCGAGGCGGCGACGCCGGCTGCCGTACCGGCGGAAGGCGGCGCGATCTCGATCGATTACGAAGTGAAGAACCCCGTCGAGGGAAAACGCCTCTCGGCTCAGAGCGACGACGCATGGGTGAAGGAGTTGACCGTCGGCGACGAAGCCGTGACGGCACGCCTCGAAAAGAATCTCCTTGCCGATCCCCGCACGGCCACGGTGACGCTTCGTTATGACGGCGCCGAAGCCGTGAAGGTCTCGGTCGTGCAGGAGGGTTATCTTCCCTTCCTGATTCAAGTCGCCGATATTACGATGAGCGATGCGCGGATAACGGTCTATCCCGAAGAGGAGGGGATGTATATCGCCGCGGTGGATTTCGCCGAAGGGTTCGATGCGCAGAAGATCGCAGCGGAGAACAAGGCGATCTTCGCCGAACATGCCGCCGCCGAACAGAAGACGCTCGCCGAGTTTATCGCGGGGTATGCCTATAAGGGCGAACAAACGTTCCATCCTTCGCGCCTTTCGCCGAAGAGCGACTATGTGGTCTACGCCTATGGAGTCGATGCCGAAGGAAATGCGACTACCGACGTGATCGTGGAACCGTTCGCTTCGCTGCCCGTCGAGCCGGGGCCGAAGATCGATTGTACGATCTCCATTACGACGGCGAATCTCACCTCCTCGACTGTCGACGTGACTTTCAAACCGACCGATCCGACGGTGACTTATTTCTATACGATGGTCGATAAGGCGGGGTATGACGACATCAGCAAGGATTGGCCGGCCTACATCTACGAATACATGGTTTCTCGGTGGGAGAAGACCCCTTCGCTTTCGTTGGAGGATATCGTCGGTATCTGTTGTGTAACCGGCGAATGGACGTCGGAAGGCCGGGAGCTGACTCCGAAAACCACGTACTACGCCTGCGCCGTGGGCGTCAATGCACAGGCGCAGATTAATACCGATGTGACGGTGGTCGAAATCGTTACGCCCGAGGAAACCCCGATTGACTATGCATTCGATTTCGCTGTCAGCGACATTACTGCCAACGGTGCGACAGTGACGGTGACGCCTCACGATGTGCGGGCTTTTTACTATTGGAACGTGATGACCGAGGCCGAATACAGAGAACTCGGACGCGACGAGGCGAAGATCGCCGTGTGGTTCGAACAAATGATGGACAAGAAACGTATCGAGCAGTTCGGCGAATATGCCGATATGTTCGTTCCGTTGGCCGATTATATTTACAGCCAATGTTCGAAAGACGGCAATCCGGAAACCTATACTTTCGGGAAACTTTCATCCTCGACGACATATTATCCGTATGCTTTCTGGGTCGACGAGATAACGGGTAAGATCGTTTCCTCGACTTCGTTTGCCGAGAAGCCGTTCACTACACCGGAACGTGTGGTGTCTTCGGCCGAGGCCGCTCCTGCGGCGTGGATTACCGATGGTGACGATTGGGCGCGTCTCGATGCGACGAAATACGGATCTTATGCGGGCAAAGCGGTGTTGGGTGCACGTTTGACACCTAACGGAGATGCTGTACATTGGTATTCGAACATCTATAACGCTGCCGATGCGGAGTCGTTGTCGGACGAAGAGTGGACGAGTGAATTGATAGGTAAACAACCCAACAAAGATAAAAAGTCTTACAATGTCTTGTCGCCGGTAGAGTGGGGCGGCGAATACGTGATTCTGAGCGTAGCTGTCGATGCGGCCGGTAATGCCGGTCCGGTAGGCAAGTTCTTTTTCTCTGCCGCAAAAGAGGGGGCCGAACCGCTCGAATCCATTCCGGGCGAATGATTCGGCACAAGAAAGAAAAAACCGACAGCATTTTGCTGTCGGTTTTTTCTTTGCTGTCGGGCGGAACGGTCGAATGTTCCGTCCGTTCGGATTCGTCGCCGGACTACTTCTTCGCCGCGGGGCAGTCCGCGCACTTCTTGTCGCAAGCGGCTTTTTTGTCGCAAGCGGCGGCGCAGCATTTCTTGTCGCAGTCGCCCTTCTTGCAGCAGTTCTCCTTGCAGGCGGCTTTTTGGCAGCAATTTTCCTTGCAGGCGGTCCCTTGGCAGCACTTCGCGTCGCAGGCCTCGGCCTTCACGCGGATTTTGGCGAAGCCCTTGACGAGACCTTCGGCGTCGTTCTTCGATGCGTCGTAGACGACGGTCACCTCCTTGCTGGGAACGTCGACCTTGACATCCTTCACTCCCTTCTCGAAGGGAATGTTGTCCATGATGCGCTTGGCGCAGTGTTCGCAATCGATGTCGGTCTTGAATACCGTCGTTACGGTCGATGCCTTTTTCGCATCCTTCGCTGCGGCCGAGCCGGTGCCCAGCCCCAATGCTGCCATGAGGCAGACGAACAAAATCTTTTTCATACTCGTTTCGTGTTGGTTTTAACTGTTAATATTAAATTAGGTTCCACCGCAGGCCGGTATAGAACGTCGTTTCAGACCTTTTTGAAGCCTCCCTTTTCAAAGGGAGGTTCGGAGGGATTGTCTGCACGGTTCTATATCGGCACTGTAAAACACTCTCAATACAAGTTCCATCGCAGGCCGATATAGAACTTGCGTCCCATCAGCGGGCCCCACACCACCGACGAGTTGAAGGCGGTGGAGAAGGGTTGGTCGGCAGCGAGGATCGGGTGCTCCTGCTTGTAGTTGCCGATGTTCTCGCAGCCGAGGTAGAGGTCGAGTTTCTTGATCTTGCGGCTCACCTGCGCGAAGAAGACCGGGTACTTGGGCGAGAGCTCCGTCACGGTCGGGTCGCCCGTCTGCGAAGGCAGGCGCATGGGGCCGTTGAGCTGAGCCGTGGCGTCGAACGTCCAGCGGCGGAACCGCGTGGCGTACTGGATATTCAGCAGCGCCTTGTAACGGCTCACCAGCGGCCGTTCGACCTGCACGCGCCCGCCGTCGGGACGGTCGAGCGTCATCGACGAGTCGGTGTAGCGGTAGGTCGCGAAGATGTCGAGCCGCTCGACGGGCGTCCAGTTGAAGTCGACCTGATAGGTATCGGTGTAGGAGCGGCCGTCGGTGTTGTAGAACATCACCTCGGTGGCGCTGTACTCCTGATCGGCCACGACCTGGTTGTAGAACTGCGTGCGGAAGTAGTCGAAACTCAGCGTGGCGTCCTCGGGCTTGACCAGTCCGAACGTCTGCGTGAGGCTTCCGCCCACGGTCAGCGCCTTCTCCATGCGGTTGAAATCGCGGTAGAGCGTGTGGAAATCGTAATCGCCGTTCCATGCGTAGCCGTCGAAGGCGAAACGGCGGCCGGTGGCCAGGACGCCGATGTTGTCCGTCACCAGATTGGTCGAGCGGTAGCCCAGACCCGCCGAGGCGCGCAACGTCAACAGACGCGTGATGTTCCATTTGATGTGGCCGCGCGGCGTGAAGTAGTATTTGTCGTAGAACGAGTTGTAGTCGCCGCGTGCGCCTGCTACGAGCGAGAACTTGTCGCGGATCGAGTAGGTGTATTCGGCGTAGAGGCCCGCTTCGTTCTCGCTGTGGTCCATATCGTAGCTGCGCCCTTCGATCCGGCCGTTGTCGACGAAATCGTTGACGAGCCGTTCGTTGAACGATTGCAGGTGGGCCGAGACGCCCATGATGAGCGACGAGCGGTAGGTGAAGTAATGGCTGTACATCGCATTGAGCGACACCGAGTTTTCGTTGCCGGCGTAGTCGTTCAATCCGAAGTAGGAGCTCTCGTTGAAGTGGTCGAAATCGGCCACGAAGGCGATGTTGGAACGCATCTCGTCCTGCTCGTCCTTGTCGTAGACGGAGGCACCGACGGGCATGCCCAGTTTGATGTAGCCGTTGAAGCCTCGGTTGCGGATCTGCGAACCGTAGAGCGAGCCGCCGTCCAGCGCGCTCTGGCGCATCTGGTCGCGCATCGAATTTTCGTAGCCCATGCGGCCGCCGAGACGGTTCTCGGCCGTGACCTTGAAGCCCCAGCGCAGTTGCAGTCCGTTGTCGGCGGCGTAGAGCCAGCGGTTGGCCACGTGCATCGCACGCGCCTCGGGCAGGTCGCGGAAGCCGTCGTGGTTGTGGTCGTAGGATTTGGTGTCCATCGAACCGTGTGCCAGCACGATCGTCGTGAGCTTCTTGTCGCGCGTCACGGGCAGTGCTGTCGAGAGGTTCAGCTCGGGTTTGAGCTCGTCGTCGAAATAGAGGTTCACGAAGAGCCGTTCGTCGTCGGTGGGCTTGCGGTGTTCGAGATTGATCTGGCCGGTGATCGCTTCGTGGCCCGCCGTGACCGACGAGACGCCTTTGGACACCTGAATCGAATTGAGCCACATGCCCGGCGTGTAGCTCAGTCCGTAGGGGGCCGACAGCCCGCGCATGATGGGGCGGTTCTCGTCGAGAATCTGCGTATAGGTGCCGGCCAGTCCGAGCATCTTGATCTGCCGTGCGCCCGAGATGGCGTCGCTGTAACCGACCGTTACCGAGGCCGAGTTTTCGAACGACTCGGCCAGATTGCAGCAGGCCATTTTGCAGAGGCCCGCGAACGAAATGGTTTCGCCTTTGAGAATGCCGTCGCGCTTGACGTAGTTGCCGCCCAGCGTGCTCTCGACCACGACGCCCTCGATGTCGACGCCTTCGGAGCGGAGCCGGAAGTTCTGTTCGGCCACTCCGTCGGCGATGCGGATCGTGTCGTTGACGTAGCCCAGATAGGAGGCCACGAGCCGGTCGTAGTTCTTGACGCGGTGAACGGTGTAGGCGCCCGTAGCCGAGGTGCTGGCGCCGATCGTGGTCTCGGCCCAGTAGACCGAGGCGCCGACGAGCGGGTTGTTGTCGGCGTCGGTGACGACGCCGTGCAATTCCTGGGCCGCGACGTTCGACGCGAGGCCCAGCAGGGGGAGAAATAAGAGTGATTTTTTCATCTGTGATTCCTGTTGTGAGACATAAAACATGCTCCCGACCGTCCGTACAGGGTCGGCAGCGAGGGGTTTTATGCCATAACAGGAGGTGCCCGCAATCCTTTGTGCAGGATGAACGGGGCCACGTCGAGCGGAATTTTCCGCCGTGTGCGATAGGCCGGATGCGCCGGCAGCGAAGCCGCGTCGGGTACGCTCTGCGACCGGAACGGCGGCAGAACGGCCACGGGCGCATGGTGTTGGCGGTGCGAGGCGTCGCCGTTCGAGCAGACATAGAGCTGCCGGTCGGCTTCGTTGTGGTCGCGCAGGCAGTTGCAGCGCACCGAGGCGCTGTGGTGGGCCAGGCAGACATCGCATTCGTGGCGACAGACGTGTTCCACACCGTGGAAATCGCGCAGATGATTCCAGATCATCCATGCGTCCGTACTCACCGAGCCGATCTGGCCCAGCAGCAGGACGAGGAGAAAGAACATCCGGCGGAGTTTCATATCGTGCGCTTTACGTTAAATCAGTTTGCAGTCGCGGAGTTTTTCGACCCACGCCGCGGCGTCGCGTGCGGCGGTCGCGTCGTCGACCTCGTACCGTTCGGTGAGCAGGCGTGCCGCATCGTCGACGGAGAATTCCTTGCCCGCGAGGGCGTTCCACAGATAGAGCGCGCTCTCGTTGAGCGAAATGATCTTGGTCATGTCGACTCCCAGACGGCCCTGCATGACGACGACGTGCTCGCCTGCCATCTCCCGAACCTTGTATTCTTCGCGAATTTTCATCGTTCGATTCTCTCTTAACGCAGCAAAGGTACGAAAAATTTTCCAGCCGTCATCGATTTTTCCGAATACCGCTCCTTTTTGTCGAGTCCGTCGGTGCGGAAGGGGCGGGGAGACGATGTCGGTTTCCGGAGGCAAATATAGCGGGAAATTCTTGCAACCGGGTTGCAAAGCGGGCGGCTGCCGACGGACGGGGTCATACATGCCGTTTCGCGCGGCAGTCGGGGCACAAACCTTTGAGCAGGTAGTCGATCTGCCGTACCTCGAAGCCGGCGGGATAGCGTACGGCGGGGATATGCGTGTAGTCCAGACAGAAGGTTTTGCGGCAGGCCTCGCAGTGGAAATGGCAGTGCAGTTCGTCGATGCCGCAGGGGCGGTCGTTGCGGCAGATGCAGTATTTCGTCGAGCCGCTGCCGTCTTCGATCTCGTGCAGCAAGTGCCGTGCAGCGAAGAGCGACAGCGTGCGGAAGACGGTGGATTTGTCCACGCTCTCCAATGCGTCTTCCAGTTCGCTCATACTGAATGTGTCGTGAAAACGGAGAGCCGTTTTGTAGATGAGCAGACGGACGGCCGTGGGGCGGATGCCGTGGCGCGTCAGCGTCTCCGTGTAGTCGGGTCGGTTGGTTTCCATAGGGCAGGGAAGGTCAGTATTTGAGACGTTGCAGGATCGTTTTGCGGGCGTCGTCGATGCGGAGACTTTCGCGACCCTTCTGCAACGCCTTGTTGTGCACCCGGCGGTCGAGTCGCCGTTGGGTGAAGTAGGGCAGTGTTTGCTCGAAATGCTTGACGAGCGCCACGCTGAAAGCCCATGCCACGGCCATGTCGACGTAATACTCTCCGCCCGGCAGGGAGGTCAGCCGGTCGAGGTGGTGCGTGTCGAATTTTTCGTCGAGGTAATGTGCCAGCAGGGCGACGACCCCGAACCGGACGGTATAGGTGCGCCGGCTCGCGAGCCATTCGTAGATGCGGGGCAGGGCCGCCGCAGGGGCGCGGCCGAGCGTCTTCATGCCGCAGGCCGTGATGTCGCAGGTCGCCCAGTTGTCGACGTGGGGCAGGAAGCGTTCGAGGGCGTCGAGCGCCTCGCCGGTCGGGCGGATGTGTCCCAGCAGGATGCCGTGCAGGTTGTTTTCGTCGTAGTAGCGGTGGGGCAGTTGCGTCAGGAATGCAGCCGCTTCGGGGGTGCCGCGCAGCGTGCGTGCGAGTCGGCGCAGCTGCGGAATGCGGCAGCCCAGCATCCGGTCGGGGTCGACGCCCGGCGCGAGGCGGGCCGTAAAGGCTGCGTTGCCGGCGTCGGCCAGTGCGAGAAGGTGTTCGGTGACGGTTTTCATTGATCCGGATTTTGAATCAAAGGTATGGAAAAAAGAATGATCTTCCGATAGCCATATTTGTGTATTGGACTTTTTCTTCCGATATTTTTGAGGAATTGGTGAAAAATCACTAAATTTACGAAACCCCAAATCGATCGAGTTATGAGAGATTGCTCCCGGATAGCCGTTCTTTCCGTGGCATTGGTTTTTCCGCTGAATGTGTTCGGTCAATTCCGAACTACCCCCCCCCTATACGCATTCTGAGAATTTTTCGCATTCGTCGTCGCTTTACGCGAACCCGTTCATTGAGCAGATCGAGCATTACCCGCAGGAGAAGCTTCATGTATCGACGGACAAGGATTCGTATATCGCGGGAGATACGATCTGGCTTCGCGCGCACTGCGCCGATGCGGCGACGCACCGTCCCATCGCTGCGAGCCGCTACGTCTACGTGGAGCTTCGCGACGACCGCGGGTCGCTGGTGCGGCGCATCAAGCTCCTGTCGCGCGACAGCGTGTACAGCGGCTACCTTCCGACGCAGTCATTGGAACGCTTCGGGGACTACTCGCTTACGGCCTACACGCTCTACATGCGCAATCCGGGGCCGGAGTACTTCTTCAAGAAGCCGCTCACGATCCGGCCCTATCGGGAGAGCCGCAGGACGCAGCGCAACACCTCGGTGCGCAAAGTCTCGGACTTCGACGTCTCGTTCTTCCCCGAAGGGGGCTACCTGATCGACGGCTACGACTGCTGCGTGGCCTTCAAGGCGCTGGGAGACGACGGCGGGTCGGTCGAGGTCGCGGGTGTGGTGAAGAACGACCGCGACGAGACAGTCGACACGCTTCGCACGCTGCACGGCGGCATGGGCTGTCTGCGCTTCACGGCCCACACGGGCGAACGCTACTACGCCGAATGCACGATGGCGGGCGGTAAGACCGAACGCTTCGAGCTGCCGGCATCGAACAATCTCGCCTGCGTGCTTCGCGTGTTGCAGACCGAACGGGACTTTACGGTGATGGTGCAGTCGGGCCGTCCCCTGCCGAAGGGGTTGCGGCTGCTCGTCCATTGCCGCGGCAATCTGTGCTACTTCCGGGAGTGGAACGACGATCTTCCGTCGCTGATCTTCGAGCGCGACAAGCTGCCGGGCGGGGTGCTGCAAATTCTGCTGCTGGACAAGGCGGGCAATGCGCTCTCCGAGCGTCTGGTCTTCAATCGGGGCGAAGAACTTGCGACGACCGACATGCAGGTGCGGGGTTCGTTGAAACAGCGGACGAAGGTCACGCTCGCCGTCACGGCGACCGATCCCGACGGAGGTCCTGCCGCGGGCGATTTCTCGATTGCGGTGACGGATCGCGCGGCGGTGCCTGCGGCGACGTCGGGCAGCATCTACTCGACGCTGCTGCTGAGCTCCGAACTGCGGGGTACGATCGAGACGCCCGACTGGTACTTCGAGGGGCGGGACGCCGCACGGGTCGCGGCGCTCGACGCACTGCTGCTCACGCAGGGATGGCGGCGCTACGACGTGCCGGAGCTGATGAAAAAGGAGTACGTGGAACCGCAGTATCCGTTGGAGGTCGGGCAGGAGATCACCGGACGCATCAGCAAAAGCGGACTGTGGAACCGCAAGAAGAAGCTGAGCCGTTACGAAATGCGGATGATCGTACCCTCGCTGCATTATGTGACGAAATGCGCCGTCGACGACACCGGAGCGTTCGCGCTCAACGGCTTCGACTTCCCCGACAGCACGCTCTACGTGCTGCGGCCCGCGGCGGCGAAGGGGCTGCTGCCGGAGGCGACGGTGAAGGTCGCGCGCGATTCGTTCCCCGAGGTGGGGACGCTGCCCCGCGTGCCTGCGCAGGAGCAGAAGAAGCCCTACATTGCACAGGCTCGGTACTACATCGAGCAGCGAGGGCAGACCGACATGCGGAACATCCTCATCGACACGGTGTATGTCACGCATCACAAACGCCTCGAATCCACACGACCCGAGCATCGGCTGGCCGCACGCACGTGGACGGCCGAGCAGATCAAGGAATCGGGGGCCGGAACCATTCTCGACTTCATCGCAAGGATGCCGGGAATGTCCGTAGTAGGACGGCAAGTGTCATATCGAGGATACCGCCCCGGATTCATGGTCGACGGAAGATTGGAGGAAACCGTAGGAGAGATGAACCCAGTGCGAGCCTTCCGGTCAACCGGAATGGGCAGGAATCATAAAACGCAAACACGTCTCCCTCCGATTCCTGATCCGGGGGGGATGGATCGACTTTACCGGAATGAATTACTCGAATACCAATTCAGCACAACAAAGTACAGGAGGCAACAAGAGACAAATCCAATATATCGACGATTTCGATAATGTCCCGGATATTTTATACTATCCTCTTGAAATCGTCTCACGGATCGATTTAATCGAAGGCGGCAATATGGTATTATGGGGTGTGTCTCATTGGAAACAGGCTGGTATTATCTCGATTACGACGAAAAAGGGAAAAGAATTGGACGATGCGACCCGCACGCTTCCTGCCCGCGATGTGGAATTCGTCTCTCCTTTGGGCTATCAGACCCCTGCGGAGTTTTATGCTCCGGCATACGCGACGGAGAAAGCCCGCCGCTCGATGGTCCCCGACTACCGCACGACGCTCTACTGGAATCCGACCGTCAAGCTCGACGATACGGGACAGGCCACCGTCGAGTTCTACACCTCCGACGCACCGGCCGATTACGACATTACGATCGAGGGCATCACGCAGACGGGGAAAATCGTTCGTACAGTGAAGATCATTACGGAGTGAATGGAATCCCGCTTGCAGGCGGATGAAAATCGAGAATAAGGGCAGGAGCGTTTGCAAGCGGTCGGAAAAGCAGTGGCGAAAGTTCGTTACCGGTTGTGTCGGTACGCTTGCCTTCGGTCGGGAAACATTCGGCACACCTTGTCGCTTCGTTCGGATTTCGGGCGGAAAAGATTGAGCGGGGTGTCGGCCAAACGACCGAAACCCCGCTCGATGTCGCGGTTCGGCTGCTCCGGACGAACCGGACTGCAACCCGACCGCACGATCCCGACATCCGGCGGCAGCGCCTGCGGATGCCGCCGACCGGCTATTTAACTGCTTTTACGATTGCCTCGAATGCTTTCGGCTCGTTCATCGCCAAGTCGGCCATGACCTTGCGGTTGATGGCGATACCTTTGGCGTTGACTTTGCCGATGAACTCCGAATAGGTCATCCCGTAGGTGCGGACGGCGGCGTTGATACGCGTGATCCACAGCGAACGGAACGTCCGCTTCTTGAGCTGGCGGTGTGCGTAGGCATACTGCAAACCCTTCTCGACCGTGTTTTTGGCGACGGTCCATACATTTCCCCTTGAACCAAAGTTACCCTTGGCAAGCTTCAAAACCTTTTTTCTTCTTGCGCGTGACGCAACAGCGTTGACTGAACGTGGCATACTTAAAAGTTTTTGATAGAGCTGTCAGCGACGTGATTCTCTCGCGTTCTTCGGGGCTGATTCGCTCCGTGTTAATAAAAAGTGCGAACTCCGGCCGGATTATTTCACCAGCAGGTTCTTGATCTTGGCCTCGTCGGCCTGCGAAACCGTGCCCGAATAGCAGAGGTTGCGCTTTTGTTTCGTCGTCTTTTTGGTCAGGATGTGACTGTGATAAGCGTGTTTGCGCTTGATCTTACCTGTGCCGGTGAAAGTAAAACGCTTCTTTGCAGCGGCATTAGTTTTCATTTTTGGCATTGTCGTAAAAGTAATTTAGTTAAACATAGCGTGCAAAGATACGAATTATTTCGGAGATTCTTCGCTCGGCGCCGTTTTTTTACGGCACGCCGCCGGTCGGGCCTTTCCGCTGCGATCGCTATCGCGGGGTGCGGGTGCCCGATTTCGCGGGCGATACGTTGTGTCGCCCGGGTCGAAGAGTGCGCCGCGGAGACCCGCTATAAGGGTGTACTTCGCAGTCTTCGGCCCGCAAATACTCCGGCAATCGATCCTCACGTCGGAATTCTTTCAGGTTCTTCTTCCGGATGACGGAATGTTTGATCCTTCATTTTCAAGAGCGAACCGAAGTTCGCTTTTGCACGCGTCTTTTCGTATTTCGGCATCGCTTCGGATACTCAGCCTCGGCAAACTGCAAATAAGATTTGCTTTTGTCAGCGGCTTTTCTTATCTTGTCCTTCATATCAGACGCCGTCAATCATGAAAGGAAAAACGATGAGGATTGCCGTTGTCGCCTGCCTGTGTTTCGGCACGGTTTCGGCACAGGAGCAGTTGCGCGTGCGCCCGGCCGAGGTGCAGCAGGAGGATGTCGTGGCGGCGCTCGGGGCGTTGGGCGTCGATGTGCTGCGCTTCGATTTCAGCGATTTCACACGTGAGAACTACGATGTGGCCGTCTATCTCGACGAGGCGGACAGCACGGGAACCGAACGGTTGTATACCGTGCGTGCAGGCGGTACGCGGCAGCAGTTGACACGAATGCCCGAAGAGGTGCGAAGGGGGTTCAGGAAGGAGCTCCACCTGCCCGAAACGACGACCGAGTATGTGCGGGGACGTTCGCTGACGCTGATTTTTTCGCAGAAGAACGATTCGACGAAGCTGCTGACGGTGCATATCCCCGGAATGATGCGGTTCAGTCTGCCGCTCGAATTACGCGACAGCGGGGCGGGCGGCGAACCTCGCTATTTTTACAGCTTGCGTCCGTTCAAGCTCTCGGCGGTCGAAGCCGGAAGCGAAGAGATTCCGTTGGCGTTTTACAGTTCGGGCTGGTACGATCCGAAGGCGGGCGTCGTGCGCAGTTGCGGCGTTTCCGAAATCGATCCCGCGTTGACGGACGAACTGGTCGGATTGTCGCCGCACTATTACGTCGTAGGCGTCATATTCGAGAAGAAGGAATAGCGTTCCGGCCGCAGGCCGGAACCATCTTATAGGATTAGGTTATGACTTGGGTTTTTATCTTTCGGCTGGTGGTGGCCGGTTTGCTGGGTACGGTGGTAGGCATCGAGCGCGAGTGGCGCGTCAAGGAGGCGGGATTCCGCACCCACTTTCTCGTTTCGCTGGGCAGTGCGCTCTTCATGATCGTGTCGCAGTGGGGCTTCGAGGAGTTCCTCGCGTATCATGACGGATTGCGGCTCGATCCGAGCCGCGTGGCGGCGCAGGTCGTCAGCGGCATCGGTTTCATCGGAGCCGGCGCGATCATCTTCCACCGCCAGATCGTGCGCGGCCTGACCACGGCGGCGAGTCTGTGGGCCATCGCCGGCGTAGGCATGGCTACGGGGGCGGGGATGTACGGTGTCGCGGCGGCAGCCACGGTGCTGACGCTCGTGGGGTTGGAGGTGCTCAACCTGATCTTCGGCGGGTTGGGGGCGCACCGTACGGCGCTCGTCTTCTCTGCCGTGGAGCGCGAGGCGATTCAGGAGGCGCTGGAACTGTTGCGGACGCGCGGTTACGGCATCGTCTCTTATGAGTTGGAGAGCGAGCGTACCGCGTCGGGGATCATCTATCGGGCCAATTTGTTGTTGCAGGCGCGCAAGAGCCGCAAGGGCGATGCTTTCGTCGAGTTGTTGCAGCAGGACCCGCGCATCCTGGTGGAGCGGATCGCCTGACGGAGAATGCGCGGGAACGGTCGGGTGCCGAAACGTGCGTCGATACGAAAAAAAACGCTCGGAATTTGGAAATGCGAATCCCGAGCGGCTTTATCGGCGGAGAGGCGGCGGCGCCTCTCCGCCGTATGCGGATCAGTAGCGGAAAACGTTGGCCCAGCGTTTGGCTCCGGGGCCGTGCGTGGCGAATCCGATGTAGAGCCGGTCGTGCTTCATCTTGATGCCTTCGGCCTCGATGTATCCGTTGGAGTCGCTGCTGCAAATGCCCGCCTCCACCAGCGCGTTCACGTCGTTGATCGCTCCGACCTGCGTGCGGGGAACGACGATGTTGCCTGATATATCGAGCACCGTGACGAATGCGATCGACTTGGGCTGTTTTCCGGCGGCTTCGCCTTCGTAGAAATAGAGCAGACCGTCCTGTACGTCGAATCCTTGGAAATCGTATTGACTCAGATTGTCTTTGCCCGGTACCGATATCGTGAACGAACCGAGCGGTGCGATCGATGTGAGGTCGTGCGCCTCGATGGTGCGAGTCTCGGTTTTCTGCGGAGAATCGGCATCCTCGCCGCCGTATGTCTGGGTGCGTAGCGTCACCTTGCTCAGGGGTGTCGCCAATGCGTCGCTCAGCCGGTAGAAGATAAAATCGCGGACGCCGGTCGTCGAAGCGGTGATGCAGAGGATGTCGTTGTCCGTGTCGATAGCCGGATGAACGTTCCACTTGTCCTTGATGAAGAAGGTGTCGCCGCCGCACAGATCGAGCTTCCGGTTTTTGTCAGGGGAGTATTTCAGTCGGGAGACGGTGTTGCTCTGGCTGTAAGAGCCGTCGGAGAGTTTGTTGCCGTTGCTGCCGATCCAGATGTAACGTTCCGCGCCCTGTTCCTCGACTGCGAAATTGGTGCCGTGACCGAACCAGCGCAGCATCATGTAGTCTTTGGGCGATTCGTTGGGGGCGCCGCGTAAGACGTAGAGCAGTTCGGGGTCGTTGCCGCCTAATTGGAGATACCAGAGCGTGCCGTCGGTCTCGATGTCGAAACTCTGCATGATGGTGTTGCGTTGCAGGTAGACCGACCGGCTGTATACGAGCGCGTCGTCGAAAGGCCGGGATAGTTCGGCAGCCAGCGATTCGCCGGTTCCGTCGTGCACGGTGACGCGCGTCGTGGCGTGGACGCTGTTGTCGGGCATCGCGCAGCGGATCACCGTCGATCCGATGGCGTGTCCCGTGAGGCGTCCCTGTGCGTCGACGCTGGCGACGGAGGGATCGCCGCTGCTCCATTGCAGGTTGTAGGGGTTGGCGGTCGTGTCGTACCATGTATTTTCGGTCGAACCGGGCCGGTATAGGCGGACACGGAGCTGCACCGTTTCGTCGAGTACCAGCGTTACGTTTTTGCTCTCGAAGAGGAGCGAGCCGATCTCCTCCGTCTCTTCGTTGTCGTCGCAGGCTGCGAAGAACAGCGCCGTTCCTGCGATGCAGAGCGGCAGGATGCTGCGGAAAAGTGTGGTGTGTTTCATTTTTGTGTGCAATGTAGTTTTGTTCGTTTTGTTTCTCGCTGTTTTGCTGACGAACAAAGATAATAAAAAAAGTATTTGTCCATTATTGGCGGTATGCCTTTCTTTTGAGCGGGACATCCGCGGATCGTTTTCGTCGGGAGGAATCGCTGTTTCCGGACCGATGGCTGATGCCTCCGGCCGTGCGGCGGAGTTCGTCGGACAGGCAGCCTGCGGAATGAAAAACCGGCACGCCGCACATTGTGCGGCGTGCCGGTTCTGCCGGTCGTGGAGGATCGGCTATTTGAAGAAGATCGAAGAGATCTCCTTGTAGTTGTGTACCCGCTCGACCACGTCGGCGAAGATGTCGGCCACCGACAGGACGGTAAACTTGCGGAGGTCTTCACCCTCGCGCAGCGGAATGGTGTCGGTGACGATCACTTCTTGAAGTGCACTGTCGTTGATCTTGTCGTAGGCGCTGCCCGACAGCACGGGGTGGGTAATGGCGGCGCGGACGCTCTTGGCCCCCTTCTTCATGAGCATGTCGGCGGCCATACAGATCGTGCCGGCCGTGTCGATCATGTCGTCGACGATGATGATGTTGCGCCCCTCGACGTCGCCGATGGCCGTCATCTTGCCTACGACGTTGGCCTTCGCACGCTCCTTGTGCGAAATGATGATCGGCGTATGAAGGTATTTGGCATAGGTGTTGGCGCGCTTGGCTCCGCCCATGTCGGGCGCAGCGATCGACAGGTCTTCGATATTGAGGCTCTGGATGTAGGGAACGAAGATGCCGCTGGCATAGAGCGCATCGACGGGGACGTCGAAAAATCCCTGAATCTGATCGGCGTGCAGGTCCATCGTCATGATGCGGTCGACACCGGCCGCGACGAGCAGGTTGGCCACCAGCTTGGCACCGATCGGCACGCGGGGACGGTCCTTGCGGTCCTGGCGTGCCCAGCCGAAATAGGGCATCACGGCGATCACCTGATGCGCCGAAGCGCGTTTGGCCGCATCGATCATCATGAGCAGTTCCATCAGATTGTCCGTCGGAGGGAACGTCGACTGGATGACGAAGACCGTGCATCCGCGGATCGATTCCAGGAAACAGGGCTGAAACTCGCCGTCGCTGAAATTCAGTACCTCGGACTCTCCGAGTTTCGTGCCGTAGCTGGCTACGATTTTCTCTGCCAGGTAGCGGGAACCGCGGCCGGCAAAGAACTTGATTTTATGAATGGCCATAACAGTTTGAAGGGATTTGACGGTGCAAATATAAGCATCCTGCGAAAAGGCGGCAAACGATTCCCGCTTTTTTTTAAGAATCCTTCAAACATTTGTCGATGAAGGCGAGAATCTCCTCGCGCCCCGTGCGTTTGGCGCTCGAAGCGAAGAAGAGCGGCGGCAGCTCCTCCCACTCGGTCAGCAGTTGCTTTTTATAGCGGGCGGCACTGCTTTCGAGCTGGTTGCGCGAGAGCTTGTCCGTCTTGGTGAAGACGATGCCGAACGGAATGCCGTGTTCGCCCAGCAGCCGGATGAACCGCAGATCGATCGCCTGCGGTTCGAGCCGCGAGTCGACCAGCACGAAGAGAAAGTGTATCTTCTCCGACCGGAACACATAGTCGGTGATGAGTTTCGAGAATTCGCCCCGTTCGTTCTTCGAGACACGGGCGTAACCGTAGCCCGGCAGGTCGACCAGATACCAGCGGTCGTCGATCAGGAAATGGTTGATGAGCCGTGTCTTACCCGGCGTTCCCGATACTTTGGCCAGCGAACCGTGGCCGGTGAGCAGGTTGATGAGCGACGATTTGCCGACGTTGCTCCGCCCGATGAAGGCGATGTCAGGCAATGTGTCGCGCGGAATCTGCGACAATTGCTGCGAGCTGCATTTGAAGGTGGCGCGTTTGATCTCCATGCGGACAAAGATAGTGCAAGCCGAGTGCAGAACCAAATTTATTTGGGATTTGCCGAGGCGCCGCCTATCTGAGCGGGGCTCGTCCCCGCAAAGTCGTGCAAGCCGAGTGCAAAAGCAAACTTGTTTGCATTTTGCCGAGGCGCCGCCTATCTAAGCGGAAGCTCGTCTTCCGCAAAGTGTGCAAGCCGAGTGCAGAACCAAATTTATTTGGGTTTTGCCGAGGCTTCGCCTGTCTGAGCGGTATCCATTGGATTAAGCCGGAAAATCCGACACCCCGACACCCCTTTCCTCGCAACAAAAACGCCGGGCATCGCCCGGCGTTCGGGATTCGGATGCGTTATTTCTGCGCCTTGCGGGCGATGACCGCATCGATATAGGCCTTGATTTTCGGGGCGGGATCTTCCCACCCGTCGGGCTTGATGACCTTGCCGTCCTTGGGGTTGTAGTGCGGTTTGCCGTCGGGCCACAGTTTGGCCATGTTGGCCTTCTGCACGATGTCGAACAACTCGTCGGCTTCGAGCCCCATCTCCACCAGCGTACCCAACGCGAAATAGATCAGATCGATCATGGCGTCGGCCTGTTCGTAAATATCCTGTGCTACAAGAAATTCGGCCACCTCTTCATTCATCCACTTCCCGCGGCTCAGGGCGCGTCCGCGCTCCACCATACGCGGCTGCGGGGCGACGGGATGACCGAATTTCTCGTGAAATTCCCGGACATCGTTCCACTCTTTTTTCATCGTAGTTTTTGTTTTAAGAATCGAATGCGAGGACAAAAATAACGAAAAATTTCCGGTCGTCCGTAAATTTTCGGTACCGTTTTTCTATCTTCGGCTTGCGCCTTAGATACTCCGTCTCGGCACAATCAGGCTGGTGTTTGCTTCTGCACTCGACTTTTCGTATCTTTGGCCCGCCGAAGATACTCCCGCTCGGCAATGTTCAAATAAATTTGACATTGCCCTCGCTTATCCGTATCTTTGCGGCGCTTGTCCGGTTCGCACGGCATTCGGTTCGGCCGGAAACGCAGTCATCGGATTCACTAAAAACAGAACTTATCATTTATGTGCGGTATCGTCGGATATATCGGGAGCAAGGAGGCTTATCCCGTACTGATCAAAGGACTTCACAGGCTGGAATATCGGGGTTACGACTCTTCGGGCGTAGCCATGATTTCGGACGAAGGAAAACTCAACATCTATAAGGCCAAAGGAAAGGTCGCGGCGCTGGAACATTTCGCCGAGTCGAAAGACCGCAGCGGTACGGTCGGCATTGCTCACACGCGCTGGGCGACGCACGGCGAACCCAACGACACAAACGCCCATCCCCACGCTTCGCAGTCGGGCGATCTGGCCATCGTACACAACGGGACGATCGAGAACTATACGGTGGTCAAGAAGGCGCTCGAACAGCACGGCTACGCGTTCCGCAGCGAGACCGATACGGAGGTGGTCGTCCAGCTGATCGACTACATCCGTACCGACACGGGCTGCACGCTCTTCGAAGCGGTGCGCGAGGCGTGCCACCAGATCGTCGGCGCTTATGCCATCGCGGTGATCGACCGCCGCAATCCCAACCAGATCGTCGTGGCGCGCAAGAGCAGCCCGCTGGTGATCGGCGTAGGCGACGGCGAGTATTTCATCGCGTCGGACGCAACGCCGATCGTCGAATACACGAACCGCGTGGTCTATCTCAACGACGACGAGATCGCCGTCATCAACCGGGGCGAGTCGCTCCATGTCTTCAACATGGACAACAAGGAGTCGAAGGTCAACATCCAGAAACTCCGGATGAGCATCTCGGAACTGGAAAAGGGGGGCTATCCCCACTTCATGCTCAAAGAGATCTTCGAGCAGCCCCGCACGCTGCGCGACTGCATCCGCGGCCGCGTGAGCGCCGACGGCAAGCACGTCGTGCTGTCGGGCGTACTCGACAACAAGGAGCGCTTCCTCGACGCCCACCGCATCCTCATCGTGGCGTGCGGCACGTCGTGGCACGCCGCGCTGATCGGCAAGCATCTCTTCGAGGACATGTGCCGCATACCGGTCGAGGTGGAGTACGCCAGCGAATTCCGCTACCGCAATCCGGTCGTGAGCGACAAGGACGTGCTGATCGCCATGTCGCAGTCGGGCGAGACGGCCGACACGCTCGCAGCACTGGAACTGGCCAAGGAGCAGGGCGCCTTCGTCTTCGGTATCTGCAACGTCATCGGTTCGTCGATTCCGCGCGCCACCGATTCGGGGTGTTACATCCACGTCGGACCCGAAATCGGCGTCGCCTCGACCAAGGCCTTCACCGGACAGGTGACCGTGCTGGCGATGATGGCGCTGATGCTCGGCCGCATGAAGGGCACGATCGCCGATGAGGCGTTCGAACGGGTCACGCGCGACCTGCACCGGTTGCCGGAGCTGTTGCAGGAGGTGCTCGAACTCGACACGCGGGTGAAAGACCTCTCCAAAATATTCACCTACGCCAAGAATTTCCTCTATCTGGGGCGCGGCTACAATTACCCGGCCGCACTCGAAGGGGCGCTCAAACTCAAAGAGATTTCGTATATCCATGCCGAAGGGTGTCCCGCTGCCGAGATGAAGCACGGCACGATCGCCCTGATCGACGACGACATGCCCACGGTGGTGATCGCTCCGCGCGACAAGATCTACGACAAGACGGTGAGCAACATCCAGCAGATCAAGGCACGCAACGGCCGCATCATCGCCCTCGTCACGCGCGGCGACGAGGTGGCGGCGAAGATCGCCGACTACGTGATCGAGATTCCGGAGGTATGCGAATGCCTCTCGCCGATCCTTACGTCGGTGCCGTTGCAGCTGCTGGCCTACTACGTGGCCGTCAACAAGGGCCGCAACGTCGACCAGCCGCGCAATCTGGCCAAGTCGGTGACTGTGGAGTGAGCGGCCCGAACGAACGGTTCGGCTGCCGGCGGGGAAATTCTCCCGCCGGCAGCCGTTTTTTGTCGCGGAAATGTTGCATTTCGGCGGAAAAATCGTTAATTTCGGGCGGCAAACCTAAAACCTTAAAATTATGTATCGCATGTTGACGATCTTCATGTTCTGCCTCGCAGCGACATGGAGTGTATCCGCGCAGACCGCTCCCGTACCCGACAAGTATGAAATCGAAACCGCGGCCGACTGCGCCCGCTACAACGACGACGTACTGCGCTGCGCCGAGTGGCTGCGCACGACGCCTTACGACCCGACCAAATCCGGCGAATGGCTGCGTGTCGCCGGCTTTCTCACCCGATGGTCGGCCGGAACGGACGAAGTGATGTACGAGATCAGCGAAGAGACGGCGCCGGTTCTGGGCGCCGACCTGGGCGTGGAGAAGATGAGTCTGCTCTTCTCGGCCTACCTGGCCGGCGGTGCGGAATATGCGCTCGGCGGAGGCAACGGAAGGGATGCTGCGGCCGTAGCGCGAGCCGGCGGCGACGCCGTGATCGAGGTGTATCGTGCCAATCGCGGTACGTTGGGCAAGATCCGCGAGGTTGAAACGATGATTAAAAGGCGGCAGAAGGAGCGGTAACGACTGCCGCCGACCTGTTGCACGCATCCGTCCGGGAGTATCCTTCCGGCGGTGGCGTTCCGTGCGGCCCGCCACGGGTAACGGAAACGGCCGGAGTCCTGCGACCGGTCGTTCCCGTTCGATCCCACCGCAGTTTTCCGAATTGCCCGAATGACCGTTCGAACTATTCGAAACGGTTCAGTTCATATTTGAATCAGACGTTCTTATTTCATTGTAAGTCAACCGGTAGTCGCGTTGGGTCGAAAAATAGGTGAATAGGGCATAATTCGACTGCCGACAGTTGGTATCCGGAAAAAAAACATAACTTTGCCAGCACAAACACCGACAGGAAGGTGTCCGTTCGTTCTTAGATAGTAAGGAAGTTTCCAGACGAGAGTTGCGGTCGTTCACAACATCTGATGAATTTTATCACACGTTATGTCTGCACGCCGGCGGCGTGCGCATGATCGACGCGGGACAGTTTACCGGATCGCGGGAAGGCCGAATCTGTGCCGCCCTCGTATTTCTGGCAATTAATTTTCCGCACGGCACAGCGGGACAAAATGCACGATGATGAAAACCTGTTCTCGGGATCTGTTGCAGCAGATGACCGAAACCTACAAGACTCGCATTGCCGGAACCGACGATTTTCGCAGCACGTTGGATGCGCTTTTTTTCACCGCGTTGCGCGCTGCGCGTGAATCGGACACGCTGCGCCAGTTCGACTGTTTCAAGGAGGCCGAACGCTATTTGCTGCGCATCGCGGCGTCGAGTTATCTGAGCGGGTTGATGGCAGGTATGGCCGTGGGCGGGAAGAACTGCGACGCGGAGAAATCCTCCGACGCGCCGGCTCGTCGCGAAAAGAACGGACAGCGTTCGGCTTGAGCACTGTCCGTGTAGAAGTTTGTTTCACCCGAGAGTCTGCCGCACGGAGGCGAAGTTTACTTTTTCGATAAGTGCTGTTTCGGGTTCGTTTTGACCGAAAGAGCCGACGGATAACCGGCTCTCTTTCGTTTTCAGGTCCACTTGCCGAACGGGGCGCCCGGCAGTCGTCGGAATTTCGAGTCCGTCGTTTTGTGGTGGAGAAGGAAGGCATCACTTGAAATTCGGACCCCATCCCCTCCGCCGATTTTCCGTATACGAAAAGAAAAATGGAGACATCAAAAAAGAGCGACGATCCGTCGCTCTTTTCGAATTTCTGCCGGAATAAGAATCAGCCCTTATTCGGGAAGAGTCGGTCGCGCAGTGAAAAACTCTCGTACTCTTTCCGCAGCGAAGCGATCAGTTCGCGCACGCTCTGGATCTTCTCCGTCCGCCAAGCGTTCGCACCGCAGAAGGCGTAGCCGTTCTCCAACCTGCCGCGAAAGGCGTTGTAGAGCGCCAGCATGATGCAATAGGGCGAGCGCGAAACGTCGCAGGTCTTGATACAGTTGAACGGACAGGATTTCGGCCGTTTCAGCCCCGCCTTCACTTTTTCCAGAAACGACGAGTGGATCGCACGCCCCGGCATACCGACCGGCGACTGGATGATCTCGATATCCTCCTTGCGTGCATGCACGTAGCTCTCCTTGAACGCCGGATCGGCGTCGCACTCTTCGGTGGCCACGAAGCGGGTGCCCATCTGCACCCCCTCGGCCCCCAGTTGCAGAATGTTGTAGATGTCCTCGCCCGTGTAGACGCCGCCGCCGGCGATGACCGGGATATGGCAGTCGTGCGCCGCCTCGAAGGCGTGCACCTCCTCCACGATCGGGGGCAGGATCTCTTCGAGCGAGTAGTGCTCGTCCTCGATCTGATCGGCCTTGTAGCCGAGGTGGCCGCCGGCCTTCGGCCCTTCGACGACGATCGCGTCGGGAATGTAGCCGTAGTTGGCCAGCCACTTTTCGCACAGGAGTTTCGCGGCACGGGCTGACGAGACGATCGGCGCCAGTTTCGTGCGGCAGCCCTCGGTGAGGAACGACGGCAGGTTCAACGGCAGCCCGGCACCCGAGAAGATGATGTCGGCCTTCTCCTGAATGGCGGTTTTCACCATGTCGGCGAAGTTGGACATGGCGACCATGACGTTGACGCCGATAATGCCGCGCGTCTTTTCGCGGGCCTTGCGCAACTCTTCGCGCAACCCCCAGATGCTCGCTATGTTGTAGTCGGGCGAATAGTCGCGGTAAATGACACCGAGTCCGGCCGAGGAGATAACGCCCACGCCGCCTTCGTTGGCGACGGCCGAGGCCAGTCCCGAAAGCGAGATGCCGACGCCCATTCCGCCCTGAACGATGGGCGTGCGAGCCAGCAGATCGCCGATTTTGAGTGATTTCATCATTGTTGATATATCGGTTAAAGTTTGGTAGACCGAAACGGGGAATCGTCCCGTTGCGGGCTGTTTGTCATGCGGGCTGGCAACGCCTGTGCGCCGCGCGCGAAACCGACATGACGTTCGGTTTCGCCGGACACCGTCGCCCCATGCCCAAAATTATTTCCGGCAAAGGTAATAAAAAGTTAGATGAAATTTCCGAAAAAATGTCCTTTTTCTCTGTTGCAGCGCCGGCGATTCCTCATTTTCGTCGTCGGACGACGTCTGCTTCCGGAACCGTATGCGGCTTCCGCATGGCCGGCGGAAGCCGTCGGGTAATCCGGACGGCGGGGTCACATCAGCTCCTCGATGCGCGCCACGGGCGACACGTCGAGCGAGGAGAAGTCGCCGTGGAGGTAGTGGTAATAGCCCGCCACGGCGATCATCGCGGCGTTGTCGGTCGTGAAGCGGAACTCCGGCACGAAGGTGCGCCAGCCCCGTCGGCGGCCCTCTTCGACTACGCCGTTGCGCAGGCCCGAATTGGCCGAGACGCCGCCGGCGACGGCGATGTCGCGGATGTCGTACTCCTTGGCCGCGCGGACGAGCTGTTTGAGCAGGATCTCGACGATCGTATGTTGCAGCGAGGCGCAGAGGTCGGCCTTGTGACGGTCGATGAAATCGGGGTCGTCGGCCACGGCGTCGCGCAGCGTATAGAGAAACGACGTTTTCAGTCCCGAAAACGAGAAATCGAATCCGTCGACGTGGGGGTGCGCGAAGCGGAAGGCTTCGGGGTCGCCCTCCCTGGCCAGCCGGTCGATCACCGGCCCGCCCGGATAACCGAGTCCCATCACTTTGGCACACTTGTCGAACGCTTCTCCTGCGGCGTCGTCGATCGTCGTGCCGACGATCTCCATCTCCAGCGGCGAGTCCACCCGCACGATCTGCGTATGTCCGCCGCTGACGAGCAGGCAGAGGAACGGGAAGTCGGGGTGGGGCAGCGTCCGGTCGGGCAGGTCGAGGAAGTGCGAGAGGATATGTCCCTGCAAGTGGTTCACCTCGACCATCGGGATGTCGTGCGCCAGGGCGAGCCCTTTGGCGAACGACACGCCCACGAGCAGCGAACCGAGCAGTCCCGGCCCGCGCGTGAAGGCGATGGCGTCCAGCTCGTCGGGTGCGACGCCGGCCTCTTTGAGGGCCGTGTCGACCACGGGGACGATGTTCTGCTGGTGGGCGCGCGAGGCCAGTTCGGGAATCACGCCGCCGTATTTCATGTGCACGGCCTGCGAGGCGATGACGTTCGACAGCAGCGTCGTGTTGCGGATGACGGCCGCCGACGTATCGTCGCACGAAGACTCGATGCCGAGGATGGTTATATCCATAGTTATATTCGGTGTTTTTTCGTTTTTTTGACGAATTATCGTTAAATTTGCCAGTTAAACGGGCGTTTTGCCATGCGCAAAGTTACGAAAATATTGGGGAAAGTGTTATCGGCGGCGGTTTTGTTGCTGATCGTACTTCCGCTTGCATTGTCTTTGCTGCTGAGCATCAACGCCGTGCAGAACTTCGTCGTGGACAGGGCCGCGCAGTTCGCGTCGCGCAAACTCGAAACGGTCGTCCGTATCGATCGGGTGGATATCGGGATTTTCGACCGGATCACGCTCGAAGGACTTTATGTCGAGGATTACGGCGGCGATACGCTGCTCTACGTCGGTAAGCTGCACGCCTTCATCACCCAGTTCGGCATTTTCAGCAACGGGTTCACGTTGCGTCACGGCCGGCTGACCGACGGGAAGTTCTATCTTCGGGAGATGCCCGACGGCGTGATGAACGTCAAGCAGATCGTGTCGCGTATGGGGCGGAAGGAGAAGAAGGAAGAGAGCGATTTCCGTCTTTCGATTTCCGCGCTCACGGTCGAGAACCTCGAATTCCGTCTTGAAAAACTGCAACATCGCAATCCGGTTTACGGGATCGATTTTTCGGATATGGACATCCGCGACATCGACGCCGTGATCGACAATTTCACCATCGACGGCGGCGCTGTCGGCGCCGAGATCGGCCGGTTTTCCGCACGCGAGAAGAGCGGGTTCGAGATCGACGATTTCGGCGGGAAATTCTTTCTGGCCAACGGTTGTATCGGCATGGAAAACGCGCGGCTGGTAACGCCGCATTCGAACGTCTCGATCCCTGCGGTCTCGATCGTGGGCGATTCGTGGGCCGAATACAAGGAGTATGTCGATCGGGTGAGCATGACGGTCGAGGTGCGCAATTCGATGCTTTCGAGCGACGACGTAGCCTACTTCTCGCCCAAGTTGCGCGACTGGCGGCTGACGTTGCGCAACATCAACCTGCTCTTCGACGGCGTGGTTTCCGATTTCAACGCCGATCTGAAAAGCCTTTCGTTCGGACGCAGCAGCCGCGTGCATGCGCGCGGACGGGTGACGGGATTGCCGAAGATCGACGATACGCACTTCTCTCTGACGTTCGACGACGTGACTACCGAGGCGGCCGATCTCGGCCAAATCGCCGCCAATGTCGCTCGTAAGGAGTTGTCGGCCAAGATGTCCGCGATGATAGATCGTGCCGGTGCGTTGCGGCTGACCGGCGAGGTGGAGGGAACGCTCGCTTCGTTCGATTCGAAATTCGCCCTGTCGGCACCCGTCGGTTCGGCAGAGGCCGAGTTGGCGATGCAGCCCGCCGACCGCCGTCGTCTGCGTCCGGTGAAGGGGCGTATCGCGGTGACCGGATTCCGCGTCGGGGAGCTGTTGGAGCAGCCGAATCTGGGAAGCGTCAGCTGCGAGGCGGGGTTGAACGGCGTCGTGGGAAAGGGGCTGATCGACGCGCGCGTCGACGGCAGCGTTTCGCAGCTGGAATTCAACGGATATGACTACGATTCGCTGCGTTTCGGCGGCCGCCTGACCGAAAAGACCTTCAACGGGCACGTCCGGGCCGACGATCCGGCGCTCCGGTTCGATTTTCAGGGCGAGGTGGGATTCAATCCCGAACGGCCGCACTACGATTTCGACCTGGATCTGATCCACGCCGACCTTGCCCGTATGCATCTCAACCGCCGCGACAGCGTCTCGGTGCTTTCGGCGCTGGTCGAGGCGCGCGCTTCGGGACGGACGCTGGACGACCTGAACGGCAAGGTGACCGTGGGCGACGTGGTCTACCGCTATAATGCCGATACGCTCCGCACGACGCGGCTTACGCTGGACGGACAGAACAGTGCCGGCAGCAAATACCTGTCGTTGCAGTCGGAATTCGCCGACGCGACCTTCCGCAGCCGGACCGATTACAAGACCGTCTTCGAATATCTGCGGTCGAGCCTCGAAAAATACATCCCGCTGCTCTATGACGAGCAGAAGGCACGCAAACGGGCCGCCGGCGCCGTGAGCGTCGTGGACGACTATTCGGTGCTGTCGGTCGACGTGAAGCACTTCACGCCGGTGGCCGACGCGGTGGCCGACGGCCTGCAAATCGCCGACGGATCGCAGTTGCGGCTGTTGTTCAATCCCGCCAACGACAAACTGTCGCTCAAAGCGACTTCGGAGTACATCGAACGCGAGCGGATGCTCGCCACGCGGCTGAATCTCAATGCGACGAACCGCGGCGATTCGCTGTCGGTCTATCTGCGTTCGGAGGATTTCTACGTCGGGACGTTTCACATGCCGCAGCTGTCGGTCATGGGCGGTGCGCGCAGCGACCGCCTGCGGCTGTCGGCGGGATTCAACGATACGACGGCCCGCGTCTCGGCTCTGCTGGGGCTCGAAGCGCTCGTCGGGCAGTCGCCCCAGCGAGGCCGGTCGGTCGACGTGCGGCTGCTGCCGTCGCACATCAGCCGCAAGGGGACGACGTGGCAGATCTTCGCCCGCAACATTCAGATCGATACGGCGCGCATAGCGGTCGACCGGTTCCTGGTGATGAACAGGGATCAGGAGTTGCTGGTCGACGGCGTGGCTTCGCGCCACCGGCGCGATTCGGTGCTGCTGCGGTTGAAGAATTTCGATCTCGCGCCGTTCACCCAGATCGTCGAAAACATGGGTTATGTCATCGAGGGGCGCACGAACGGTCAGGCGGTGGTGAAATCCGCGCTCGGAGGTACCGAGATCACGGCCGACATCCGAATGGACAGCGTCGAAGTGAACGATTTCCCGGCGCCGCCGATGCGTTTCACCTCGATGTGGGATTTCAAGAACGACCGCGCGCGGCTGACGGTGACCGATCGGGAGAAGCGCGATACGCTCATACGCGGATTCTACGCCCCTGCGACGGTGCGTTACTATGCCGAAGCGCGGTTTCCGGGGATACGCATGAACCTGCTCGATCCGATGCTCAAAGGGGTGATCTCCGATACGCGGGGAGTGGCCGAGGCCGCGCTTACGCTTACCGGTCAGCGGCGTGCGGCGCAGTTGTCGGGTGCGATCCGGATACGGGATTTCCATACGAAGGTCGATTATACGCAGGTGGGTTACGATGTGTCCGAAGCGCTGCTCACGGTGGAGAACAACCGGCTTCGGATGCAGCAGGTGCAGGTGGCCGATCAGTTGGGCAATCGGGGGATCATGGATTTCGACCTCAATCTGCAACATTTGTCGAATATCTCCTATTCGCTGACGATGCAGCCCCGGCGGATGCTGGTGCTCAACACCACCGAGAACGATAACGACCTCTTCTACGGCAGGGTCTTCGCTACGGGGCGCGCGACCGTCGCGGGCGACAAGGGGAGCGTGCGCATGGATATCGTGGCGACGACGGACGACGATTCGGCCTTCTTCCTGCCGCTTTCGAGCAAGTCGAACGTCGCGCGCGCCGACTTCATCACCTTCGAGACGCCGCAGCAGAAGGCCGATACGCTGAACATCCTCGAACGCAAGAAGCTGATGTTCGAACGCAAGCACAAGCCCCAGGCCATCGAGGGCAATTCGATGGATATCGACATGACGCTCAACGTGCGGCCCAACGCCGACTTCCAGCTGGTGATCGATCCCACGGTGGGCGACATCATCAAGGGGCGCGGCGAGGGAACGCTCAATCTGCATATCAATCCCCGTTCGAACGTCTTCGAGATGTACGGCGATTATACGATCACCGAAGGAAGCTATCTCTTCACGCTCCAGAACATCATCAACAAGCGGTTCATCATCGAGAACGGGTCGACGATCCAGTGGACGGGCGAGCCGCTCGACGCGCGGCTCAATATCAATGCCGTCTACAAACTCAAAACCTCGCTGCAACCGCTCATCGGTACGAGCGTCTCGTCGGGCGGCGGCGACATGAATCTCAACCGTGCGGTACCCGTCGAGTGCATCATCAATCTGAGCGACCGGCTGACCCATCCGACCGTCACCTTCGACGTGAAGGTGCCTACGGCCGACGCCGAATACCAGACGATCATCGCCAATACGCTCAACACGCAGTCGGCCATCGCCGAACAGTTCATGTTCCTGCTCGTTACCAACAGTTTCCATTCCGACACGTCGGGCGGCGGAAACAACCTCGGCGCTGCGGCTTCGGCCGCGACCGGTTTCGAACTGTTGTCGAACCAGTTGTCGAACTGGCTTTCGACCGACGACTACAACATCGTCTTCCGCTATCGTCCCAAGTCGGAGCTGTCGGGCGACGAGGTCGATTTCGGGTTCTCGAAAAGCTTGATAAACAACCGTCTGTTCGTCGAGGTGGAGGGCAATTACATGCTCGACAACTCGCAGGCAGTCAATAAACAGATGTCCAACTTCATGGGCGAGGCCTACGTCACGTGGCTGATCGACCGTGCCGGAACGCTCAAATTGAAGGGGTTCACGCAGACCATCGACCGTTTCGACGAGAACCAGGGTTTGCAGGAGACCGGCATCGGCATCTATTACAAGGAGGATTTCAATAACCTGAAAGACCTCAAAGAGCGGTTGAAAAACAAGTTCCGCAGCCGCCGCAAGCGGCAGCAGCTGCTCGAACGCCGGCGTGCGGCCGATTCGGTGCGCAGAGCGGCGCCGGCCGATACGGTCTCTTCCGCCTCGGTGAAAAAAGACAAGAACTTAAATAAATAATTTTGCGTACGTTATGATTACATTTTTGCAGGCCGCCGAAGTCGCGGCCACCGAAGAGGCCCGGATGGGTTTGTGGGAGTTGTTTACCAAGGGAGGCTGGCTGATGTGGCCGCTGCTGATTCTGGGCGGCGTTACGATCTTCATCTTCGTGGAGCGATTTCTGGCGATCCGCAAGGCCTCGACGCTGGACATGAACTTCATGAACCGCATCCGCGATTTCATCCTCGACGGCAAGATCGCAGCCGCGGTGGATCTCTGCCGCAAGACCGACACGCCGATCGCCCGCATGATCGAGAAGGGCATCGAACGGCTGGGGCGTCCGATGAGCGACGTGCAGTCGGCCATCGAGAATGTGGCCAATCTCGAAGTGTCGAAACTCGAAAACGGACTGCCCTCGCTGGCGACGATCGCCGGCGGCGCGCCGATGATCGGTTTTCTGGGTACGGTGCTCGGTATGGTGCAGACCTTCATGGACATGTCGGCGGCGGGCGGTACGGTCGACATGTCGCTGCTGGCGGGCGGTATGTACGTGGCGATGGTGACGACGGTCGCCGGTCTGATCGTCGGCATTCCCGCCTATTTCGGCTACAACTACCTCGTGGCACGGATCGAGAAGCTGGTCTTCCAGATGGAGGCCAACTCGATCGCTTTCATGGATATTCTGAATCAACCCGTTCAAAAATAGTATGTTATGGCTATTAAACACGGTTCGAAGGTAGACAAGTCCTACTCGTCGGCGTCGATGACCGACCTGATGTTCCTGCTGCTGCTGTTCCTGCTGATCGCCACGACGCTCATCAATCCCAACGCGTTGAAGCTGATGCTTCCCAAGAGCGCCAATCAGCTTAAAGACAAGGCGATCACCACGGTTTCGATCCAGCAGGCCGGCAGCGGGTACAACTATTATGTGGAGTTGGAGAAGGTCAGCGGGATCGACGGCGTGGAGCAGGCGCTGCGCGTGCGGCTCGACGGGAAGGAGGATCCGACCGTTTCGCTGCATTGCGACAAGACCGTTGCGGTGGACGAGGTGGTCAAGGTGATGAACATCGCCAAAGACCGCAACTACAAGTTGATTCTGGCTACGCAACCCTGAACGGTACGCCATGCAGTACTACAACCCCGATAACAACTCTTCGCGCCGGTGGGCGTGGCTGGCGGCCGGCCTCTACGGCGCGCTGCTGGCCGCGGCGTTTCTGTTCGTGTCGGTCGATGCGAGCCTGCCGATACGGCAGGCCGATGCGATTCTGGTCGAGTTCGAGGAGCCGAAGGTCCCCGATCCGCCCGTTCCGTCCCGCCCGGCCGTCGTCGAACCGGAGCATACGCAGATCGACGACGAGGAGTCGTTCGATCAGGCCAAAGGTTCCGACGAGGCGACGCGGACGGTCAATCCCAAGGCACTCTTCAAGATGGCCAAGGACGGCCCCGACGAGCCCGAAGATACGGGCAATCCCAAAGCGCCGGAGGGGAAGGCGAACACGGCTTCCGGAACCGGTTCGGGGCTCGATGCGGTGAGCGGGAACCTCGACAAGGGGCTCGAAGGGCGCGGGCTGGTGGGGGCGCTCCCCAAACCCGACTACAAGGCCAACGTGACGGGCAAGGTGATTATCGACGTGACGGTCGACGCCGCGGGGCGCGTGACGAGCGCCGAGTTTCACGCGCAGGGATCGACGACGAGCAACGCCACGCTGGTGGAGGCTGCCAAACGTGCGGCGATGAAGGCCCGCTTTACCGAGAGCGCCAGCTTCGTGCAGGGCGGTATGATAACCTATGTATTCAAAATGAATTGACGATGCGAAATGTCTCTTCCCGACCGCCGGTCGCCGTATACGGCCGGACACCGTTCCCGTTCGGCGGAAAAGCGCTGTTTCTGCTGACGCTCTGCCTGTTTTTGTCGGCGGGTGCGGCGGCACAGCGCCGCGCCGCACGTATCAAGGCCGATTCGATCGCCGCGACCTACGCCGGCCGCGTGCAGGGCGGCGCTCATCTCCATTTCTACGAGACAACGCACGATTTCGGCGACATCCCCCGCAAGGGCGGTAATCTGGTGCGTGAGTTCGAATTCGTGAACGACGGGACGGAACCGCTGGTGCTGCTGCGCGTGCTGACTTCGTGTACCTGCACGAAAGCCTCCTTCTCGAAACGGCCCGTAGCACCGGGCGAGCGCGGCGTCGTCAAGGTGATCTACGAGCCGCACAAGAAGGAGCCCGGGGCTTTCAGCAAGGTGATTCAAATCTTTTCCACCTCGATCGAGGGGCGCAATGTCCTTACGGTGCGGGGAAATTCGATCGACGTAAAGAAATTATGACACTGTTTTTCCGAAACTGCAAGGTGCTGCCGATGACGGCGGCAGCCGGCGAACCGAACTGTTTCGACGGGTACGTCGGCGTCGAGGGACGCCGCATCGCACTGGTGACGGCCGATGCGGCTGCGGCCGAAGCGTGGCGTGCGGCGCACGCCGGCGCGCGCGAGATCGACGGCCGGGGCGGAATCCTGATGCCCGGACTAGTGAATACCCATTGCCACATGGCCATGACGCTCCAACGAAGCTATGCCGACGATATGGCCCTCATGGAGTGGCTCAACGACCATATCTGGCCTTTCGAAGCGCGCCAGACCGACGACGACATCCGCGTGGGCGCACTGCTCGGCGCGGCCGAAATGCTGCTGGGCGGCGTGACGTCGGTCGTGGACATGTACTGGTCGGAGGCGGCGGTTTTCGATGCGGTCGATCGCGCGGGGATGCGGGCGCTGCTCTGTGCGAGCTACCTCGATACGCGGCTCGAAGCCTTCGAAAGCGACCTGCCCGCGCTCGTCGAGAAATGCGAGGGATCGTCGCGCATCCGTGCGGGACTGGCGCCTCATGCCGCCTACACCTGTTCGGCGGAGAATCTGCGGCGCGGGATGGAGGCCTGCCGTCGTTACGGCATCCCGATGACGACGCACATCGCCGAGACGCTCGACGAGGTGCGCATGATCCGCGAGCGTTACGGCGCGACGCCCGTGGAGTATCTCGATTCGCTGGGAGTGCTCGACGGGGGGCTGATCGCCGCACACTGCGTGCACCTGACCGACGGGGATCGCCGCATCCTGCGCGAGCGGGGCGTGCACGTGGCGCATTGCCCGACGAGCAACATGAAGATCGCGAGCGGCGTCGCGCCGATCGAACGGCTGCGTACCGAAGGGGTGAACTGTACGGTGGGCACCGACGGCCCCAGTTCGAACAACGATCTGGACATGTGGGAGGAGATGCGCAACGCTTCGTTCCTGCAAAAGGTGACGACGATGGATCCCTGTGCCGTGCCGGCCTACGAACTGCTCCGCATGGCGACGGTCTGCGGTGCGGCCGCCATCGGCCATGCCGGCGAGTTGGGCGTGGTGAAGGAGGGTGCGCTGGCCGATCTGGTATTGCTCTCGACGCAGAGGCCTTATTATCATCCGCAGCACGACGTCGTAGCCAACGTGGCCTATTGTGCCAAGGCGGCCGATGTCGATACGGTGGTGGTCGACGGCGAAGTGGTGGTCGACGGCGGCCGGCTGTCGACGGTCGATCTGCCGTCGCTCTATGCCCGGGCCGGGGCTGCCGTGCGGCGGATCGCCGGCGAGTTGTAGGGTATGTAAATCGGGAAGGGGCCGGATTTCGCAGAAATCCGGCCCCTCTTTTTCGCTCCGTCAGCGGGCGCTGCCCTGTCGGGCGACGGCCTCGGCTCGGCGGCGGATCTCTTCGGGGTCGCCGAGATAGTAGTCGCGTACGAGACGCAGCGCGTCGTCGAATTCGAAGACGTAGGGTACGGCCGTCGGCAGGTTGAGCGCGGCGATCCGGTCGTCGGGGATTCCTTTGAGATGCTTGATGACGCCTCGCAGCGAATTGCCGTGTGCGACGACCAGCAGGCTGTCGTACCGCATCAGCGACGGGAAGACGACGCAGTGCCAGTAGGGCAGGATGCGTGCGATCGTCTGTTCGAGCGATTCGGTGCGCGGCAGTTCGGCGTCGGGAACGCAGGCGTAGCGCACGTCGAAACGCGGGTTGCGCGGGTCGTCCTCGGGCAGCGGGTCGGGGGCCACGTCGTAGCTCCGTCGCCAGACGTGTACCTGCTCCTCGCCGTATTTTTCGGCTGTTTCGCTTTTGTTGAGCCCTTGCAGCATTCCGTAGTGTTTTTCGTTGAGCCGCCATGACTTTTCGACCGGAATCCACGCTTCGTCCAGCTTGTCCAGCACGCAGTCGAGTGTCTTGACCGCCCGTTTGAGGTAGGAGGTATAGGCTTTTCCGAAGGTGAAGCCTTCGTCGCGGAGCAGCTCTCCGGCCCGCACGGCTTCGGCGACACCCTCTTGCGTGAGGTCGACGTCCGTCCAGCCGGTAAACCGGTTCTCCTTGTTCCAGGTGCTCTGCCCGTGGCGGAGCAGTACGATTCGTTTCATGGGTGTGGGTTTATGCGATGGTGATTGAAGGATCGAGATAGACGTCTTGGATGGCATGGAGCAGTTCGATGCCCTCGTTCATCGGCCTTTGGAACGCCTTGTGGCCGCTGATGAGGCCCATGCCGCCGGCCCGCTTGTTGATGACGGCCGTTGCGACGGCGTCGGCCAGGTCGGAGGCGCCGTGCGACTCGCCGCCGGAATTTATCAGGCCGACACGTCCCATGTAGCTGTTGGCCACCTGATAGCGGCACAGGTCGATCGGATGGTCGGACGCGAGTTCGGTGTACATCTTGTCGTCGGTCTTGCCGAAGCCGATGGCCCGGAACCCGCCGTTGCAGGTCGGGAGCTTCTGCTTGACGATATCGGCGCCGATCGTCGCGCCCAAGTGGTCGGCCTGTCCCGTCAGGTCGGCGGCGTTGTGGTAGTCGACACCGTCCTTCTTGAAGGCGTTGTTGCGCAGATAGCACCACAGGATGGTCGCCATGCCCAGGTCGTGGGCACGTTCGAAGGCGGCCGCGATCTCCGTGAGCTGACGGCGGCTTTCGGCCGATCCGAAATAGATCGTGGCGCCCACGGCGACGGCACCCATTTCCCACGCCTGTTCGACCGAACCGAACAATACCTGATCGTAACTGTTGGGGTAGGTCAACAGTTCGTTGTGGTTGATTTTTACGACGAACGGAATCTTGTGGGCATAGCGGCGGGCGACGGCTCCCAGCACGCCCAGCGTCGAGGCTACGCCGTTGCAGCCGCCTTCGATCGCCAGCCGGACGATATTTTCGGGATCGAAGTAGATCGGATTGGGGGCGAACGACGCGCCGGCGGTGTGTTCGATGCCCTGGTCGACGGGCAGGATCGAAACGTAGCCCGTGCCGCCCAGCCGGCCGTGTCCCAGCAGACGTTGCAGGCTGTTCAACGTCGGGATATTGCGGTCGGAGGCTGCCCATACCTCCTCGACGGTATGCGGGGAGGGAAGGTGCAACGTACTTTTGTCAATGGTTTTGCAGGTGTGGGAGAGCAGGTATTCGGCCTTGTCGCCCAACAATTCGACGGTCTTGTTCATGATTTCGTGCGATTAAAATGAATGTCCGTAATCCTGTTGCATAAATCGTTCCCCGATCGTTTCCCGCAAGGAGAAGATTCGTTCCTGCCGTGCCTGTCGGTCGGAGGCGGGGTTCGATCCGCAGCAAAGAAACGAAAAAAAGGGGAAGATCGATATACCTATTTATGATGAAAACGAAGCGGTGCCGGAGAGCGGGGGCGACGACGGGGCGGTCGCCGCTCTCCGTATCTTGGCGGTTCGGCGCCGGCGGCAGAGACTGCACGAGCCGGAGCGAGTAGCAGTCCGCCGTGTGGGGCGGCGGCGAACTGCCGGCATCCTCGGGCGATGCCGACGGGGGGGGATCGTTAAAAAGCCCGCGGGACGGCCCACAGGCCGTCCCGCTGGTATCCGTCGGGCGGAGCTGCCGTCAGAGTTTGATGTCGTAGATCTGGATGACACCTGCCAGGCGTTCGTCGCGGTCGGTGACCAGCAGCGAAGTGATCTTGTGGCGGGTCATCATCTTCTCCGCCTCGATGAGTTTCTCTTCGGGGTGGATGCGCTTGGGGTCGCGCGTCAGGATGTCGGCGGCACGCAGGTTGATGAAATCGGCTCCCGAACGCTCCATGGCGCGGCGGATGTCGCCGTCGGTGACGATGCCTTCGATGCGGTCGCCTTCGCAGACGACGATCAGTCCCAGTCCGCAACGGCTGATCGTGTGGATCATATCCTTGGCCGTGCAGTCGGGGCCGACGACGGGCAGGTTGTCGCTGCGCATGACGTCGCCGACCGTAGCCAGCAGCCGGCGTCCCAGACTGCCGCCCGGGTGGAGCCGTGCGAAGTCGTTGCTCGAAAAGTTGCGCATCTTCATCAGGGCGACGGCCATCGCGTCGCCCATGGCGATCTGCGCCGTGGTCGAGGTCGTGGGCGCGAGGTGCAGGATGCAGGCCTCGTGGTCGACCGAGACGTCGAGGTGGATGTCCGAGTGGATGGCGAGCGTGGAGGCCGGATTGCCCGTCATCGAGATCAGCCGGTTGCCGTTGTTGTGGATGAAGGGGACGATTTTGAGTACTTCGTCCGTTTCGCCCGAGTAGGAGATCGCCAGCACGATGTCCTCTTTCGAGATCATACCCAGATCGCCGTGGAACGCTTCGCCCGGATGGAGGTAGAAGCTCGGCGTGCCCGTCGATGCGAAGGTGGCGGCCATCTTGCGGCCGATCAGCCCCGACTTGCCCATGCCGGTGATGATGAGTTTGCCGCGGCTTTGGAGGATCGTCTCGATGGCCTCGACGAAGTGCTCGTCGAGCGACCGTTCCATTTTTTCGAGCGCGTCGGCTTCGGTACGGATCGCCTCGCGGGCTACCGTCAGGATTTCGTTTTGTTTGGACTGCTCCATTAGAGTAGGGATTTGACGACCCCTTCGAGGTCGTTGAGGTTTAACATGTTGGGTCCGTCGCTCAGCGCGTGGTCGGGATCGGGGTGTACTTCGAAGAAGTAGCCGTTGGCACCGAATGCCTTGGCTGCGAGCGCCATTGCCGGCACGAATTCGCGGTTGCCGCCCGTTTTGCCGCCTGCGGCGCCCGGACGCTGCACCGAGTGCGTGCAGTCCATGACCACCGTCGGCGCGATGCGCAGCATGTCGGGGATGTTGCGGAAGTCGACCACCAGATTGTTGTAGCCGAACGAATTGCCGCGTTCGGTGAGCCACACGTCGGCCGCACCGGCGTCGCAAGCCTTTTCATAGGGGTAGCGCATGTCTTCGCCCGAGAGGAACTGCGCCTTCTTGATGTTGACCGTGCGCCCCGTCTTCGCTGCGGCGACCAGAAGGTCGGTCTGGCGGCAGAGGAAGGCCGGAATCTGAATCACGTCGACCACCTCGCCTACGGGCGCCGCCTGCCATGATTCGTGGATGTCCGTGAGCAGCCGCAGACCCCATTTCGACCGCACGTCGGCGAGCATCTGCAATCCCTTCTCCATGCCGACGCCCCGATAGGAGCGGATCGACGTGCGATTGGCCTTGTCGAACGACGCTTTGAAGATGATCTGCACGCCCAGTCTGCGGTTGATCTCCGTCAGTCGGGCCGCCACCGTATCGAGAAGTTCGGCCGATTCGATCACGCACGGCCCCGCGATGAATGTGGTATTCATAAGTCGAGAATTAGCGGTTGAAAGCCGAGGATTGAAATCCGGGTCGGGTTTTGCATGGCTGCGGGCAACCGTCGTTCGGCCGAAGCCCCCTCCCTGATTTCCGATCCTTAGTTTTTCATTTTTAATTTTAAGAATTCTTCCGCCTTCGCCAAATCCTCCGGCGTGTCGATGCCGATCGTCTCGACGTCGGAGATACCTGCACGGATGCGGAACCCGTTTTCCAGCCACCGCAACTGTTCGAGCGATTCGGCCCGTTCGAGTGCCGACTGGGGCAGGGCGGTCACCTTGTACAACGTCTCGCGGCGGAAGGCGTACATGCCGATATGTTTGTAGAAGGTATGGCGTGCGAGCCACTCCTCGCGCGGCACGCCCCGCAGGTAGGGGATCACCGAGCGCGAGAAATAGAGTGCCTGGTCCGCGCTGCCGAGCACGACTTTCGGCGAATTGGGATTTTCCAGTGCGTCGAGTCCGTCGGCCTCGGTGAAGGGTTTGACGAGCGTGGCGATGTCGGTCGACGGATCGTCGAAGCAGCGGGCGATCGCCTGCAACTGCGAGGGGGCGATGAAGGGTTCGTCGCCCTGTACGTTGACGATGACGTCGGGGTCGCCGCCCAGTTTGTCGACGGCTTCCCGACAGCGGTCGGTGCCGCTGCGGTGATCGGGCGAGGTCATGACGGCACGGCCGCCGAAGGCCTCCACCGCGTCGTAGATGCGCGGATCGTCGGTGGCGACGGCTGCGTCGGCGAACACCTGCGTCACCTGCTTCCAGACGTGCCGGATGACCGGTTCGCCGCCGAGCCGTGCCAGCGGTTTGCCCGGAAACCGTGTCGAAGCGTAACGGGCCGGAATGACGGCCAGAAATTTCAGAGAGTCCATATCCGTTAAAAAAGGAAAGGAGCCGAAAGAGCGGGATTCCAGTCCCCTCTTCCGGCTCCCTTCCGATCCGTTATTGTTGCGCCTGCGGTTCGAGCGCCAGTTGCAGTACGTCGTCGTTGGTGCGGACGTAGTGGAACGTCAGCCCCCTGATGTAGTCGGGCTTGATCTCCTCGATGTCCTTGCGGTTCTCCTCCGACAGCAGCAGCGTCGTGATGCCGGCGCGCTTGGCGGCCAGTATCTTTTCCTTGATGCCGCCCACGGGGGTTACGCGGCCGCGCAGCGTCGTTTCGCCCGTCATGGCGATGCGGTCGCGGACCTTGCGGCCCGTGTAGGTCGAGACGATCGACGTGACCATCGTGATGCCGGCTGACGGGCCGTCTTTCGGAATGGCGCCTTCGGGCACGTGGATGTTGAGGTCGTACTTCTCGAATTTCTCGGGATCGATACCCAGTTCCGTACAATGTGCCTTGACCCATTCGAAGGCGATCGTGGCCGACTCCTTCATCACGTCGCCCAGATTGCCCGTGAGGCTCAGGCGGCCCTTGCCGGGCGTGAGCACCGACTCGATGTAGAGGATGTCGCCGCCCACTTCCGTCCAGGCGAGGCCCGTCACCACGCCGACGATGCCGCCCACCTCGTACTCCTCGTTGAGGAATTTGGGTTTGCCGAGGATCTTTTCGACCTCTTTCGCGCCGAGTTCGGGTGCGAAAGCCTCCTCCGAGGCGATCTGCTTGGCCCGCGAACGCGCCAGCTTGGCGATGTGCTTGTCGAGCGACCGCACGCCCGATTCGCGGGTGTAGCCGGCGATGATCTGTTCGACGATCTGCGGTGTGAGGATCAGCTCCTGCTCCTTGATGCCGTGCGCCTCGCGCTGTTTGGGCAGCAGGTGGTGCAGGGCGATCTGGATCTTGTCTTCGAGGATGTAGCCCGGAATGTTGATCATCTCCATGCGGTCGCGCAGCGCCGGATTGATATTGCCGACGTTGTTGGCCGTGGCGATGAAGAGCACCTTCGAGAGGTCGTACTCCGTATCGAGGTAGTTGTCGTGGAACGTGGTGTTCTGTTCGGGATCGAGTACTTCGAGCAGTGCGCTCGACGGATCGCCGTGGTTCGACACGCTGATCTTGTCCACCTCGTCGAGGATGATGACCGGGTTCGACGATCCGCACCGCTTGATCGTCTGTACGATCCGGCCCGGCATCGCCCCGATGTAGGTGCGGCGGTGGCCGCGAATCTCCGCTTCGTCGTGCAGGCCGCCCAGTGCGATGCGGCCGAACTTACGCCCCAGCGCCGCTGCGACCGATTTGCCCAGCGAGGTCTTGCCTACGCCCGGAGGGCCGTAGAGACAGAGGATCGGCGATTTGAGGTCGCCCTTCAACTTGATGACCGCCAGGTGTTCCAGCAACCGCTCCTTGACCTCTTCGAGGCCGAAATGGTCGTGGTCGAGCTGCTCGCGCGCCTGTTTGAGGTCGAGATTGTCCTTCGTACAGTCGTTCCACGGCAGTTCGAGCAACAGTTGCAGGTAGGTTGCCTGCACCGAATATTCGGCTACGGCGGGGTTGAGCCGTTCGAGTTTCTGCAACTCCTTCTCGAAGAGTTCGGCCACCTCCTTGGGCCAGTTCTTCTGCTTGGCCTTTTCGCGCATCTCGTCCAGTTCGGCGTCGGCGCCGTCGCCCAGTTCGTCCTGGATGGTGCGCATCTGCTGCTGGAGGTAGTAGTCGCGCTGCTGCTTGTCGATCTCCTGCTTGACCTTCTCCTGGATCTCGTTCTTCAACTCGATGAGCTGTTGGTCGCGGATCAGGATTTCGAGTAGTTTGCGCGCGCGCGCCAGCAGCCCCGGCGCTTCGAGCAGCGACTGCCGGTCTTCGTCCGACAGTTCGAGGTTGGTGCAGATGAAGTTGATGATACCTCGCCGCGAGTCGATGTTCTTGATGGCGAAAATCGCCTCCTTGGGCATGTTGGGCGAGATGTTGATGATATTGAGCGCCACGTCGCGGATCGAATCCACAAGTGCGTTGAACTCGACGTTCTTCTCGTCGGGCGTCGAATCCTTCAACGGGGTCACCTTGGCTTGCAGATAGGGGTCGGACGAGACGTATTCGCCGATCTCGACCTTCTCCAACCCGTTGAGAATGACCGTGAGGTTGCCGTTGGGCATCTCCAATATCTTCATGATGCGGGCGGCCGTACCGATGCGGTACATGTCCTCCGCCTTGGGCTCTTCCACGTCGCCGTCGCGTTGCAGGACGGCGGCCAGCATCCCGTTGCGGGCGTTTGTGTCGCGCACGAGCGTCATGCTCCGCGAGCGGCCCACCGTGACGGGGGTAATGGCGCCCGGAAACAGCACCGAGCTGCGCAGCGTCAGCACGGGAAGTATTTCGGGGACGGCGACCTCTTCGACCGTGTCGTCCTCGCCGGTGACGATGGGGATGACGCGGTGGTTGCCGTCGAGCGCTTCGGGCAGCGATTCCAGTTCTTTCAGTTCGATTTTATCTCTTTTACTCATATGGTCTTTCAATCAAGTTGCAAAGATAACGCTTTTTTTCGTATAATATTTTATATAAGTCTTTGGCTTGTTAAGAAGTTATCAACACTATTTATGCCGCAGCGCTGCGGTGCAGCGGACGACCGGTGCCTGTCGGTGTCTGCGGTATGCACTATCGGACGATGACTGAGGGGGTTGTATGAAAAAGGATCCGGAGGTCCGTCGGGACATGTCTGTCATTTTGGCAGCCGGCTGCCGACGAGGGGAGAGCGTGTCAGTCGGTCGCCGCTTCGGCAGGTGCGGGCGGGATGTGCGGCGAAAAAAGATACGGCAGCGGACAATCCGCTGCCGTAGATCGTCGGAAGGTCCGGCTGAGGCTCAGTCGATCGCAAAGGTCGATACGATGACCTGTTTCTCGTCGAGGTTGTTCGGGTTGGAGACCGTGATACCGTATTCGCCGGCGGGAGTCTCGTCGAGGGTGATCAGGTAGGAGCTCTCTCCGAATTTGCGGCCTGTGAACGAAAGGCGTTCCAGCTTGTTGGATTTCACGCTGCCGAAACTGCTGACCGAGGCCATTTCGGCCATGCGCTTGTCTTTCTTGGCTTCGAAGCGGAAGACGTTGATGATCGACATGGGATCGGTGGCGTTGTCGACGGCGCGCACGATGAAGCTGGCCGGTTGGCCCGCCGTCAGGCGCACGCCGGCTTTCGGCCCTTCGATGATGAGTTTCGTCTTGGCCTTGCCGATACCGAAGATGACGGCGCTCGCATTGGCTCGCGTGCGCATCTGGACGGATTGCTTTTCGAGTTTGGCGACCGTGCCGTCGGGTCGCACGGTCACGATCTCCCCGATGAATTCGGGTTCGGGCGTCGTTTCGGGAATCGTTTGGGCCTGCGCTGCACCGGCGAGCAGAAGCAGTGCGGCGCCGAGGAGGGTTTTGAGTTGCATAGAGTTTGGGTTAAATGGTTTGCGGAGGACAAATTTAGGACAACCCCCCCCCTCCAAATTTTGCGGGCGGAAAATGGACGGCGGGGTTCTCTTTTTTCATCGGCGGACGAAAAATCGGAGCGAAGAGCGGGAACGCGGTGAAAAAAGCGTACTTTTACCGGAAAAATTATAACTTTGCATCTTGCCTGACAAACGTTTTCGAATCTGCGGAGGCCGGTAGAGCCGGTGTTTGCGGAAGCGGAAAGCGGGCGAAGAAGTTCAACGTAATAAAATTTATCCGATATGCAGATTGCCGACAAATACGCTCCGCAGGAGATCGAGCAGAAATGGTACGACTACTGGGAGCGGCACGGACTGTTCCACTCCGAACCCGATGCGCGCGAACCCTATACGATCGTCATTCCGCCGCCCAACGTGACGGGGATGCTCCACATGGGCCACATGCTCAACAATACGTTGCAGGACGTGCTGATCCGCCGCGCCCGCATGCAGGGAAAAAATGCCTGCTGGGTGCCGGGTATGGACCACGCCTCGATCGCTACCGAGGCGAAGGTGGTGGCCAAACTCAAGGAGCGCGGCATCGAGAAGTCGTCGCTCACGCGCGAGAAGTTCCTCGAATACGCGTGGGAGTGGAAGGAGCAGTACGGCGGCGTAATTCTGCGGCAACTGCGCAAGCTGGGGGCTTCGTGCGACTGGGACCGCACCTGTTTCACGATGGACGACATCCGCACCGAGGGGGTCATCAAGGTCTTCTGCGACCTCTACCGCAAGGGGCGCATCTACCGCGGCGTGCGCATGGTCAACTGGGATCCCGCGGCCAGGACCGCGCTGTCGGACGAAGAGGTGGTCTTCAAGGAGTCGCACGGCAAGCTCTACTACCTGCGCTATGCGGTCGAGGGGACGGACAAGTACCTCGTCGTGGCTACGACGCGCCCCGAGACCATTCTGGGCGATACGGCGCTGTGCGTCAATCCCGACGACGAGCGCTACGAGTGGTTGCCGCAGGACGCCCGCGTGGTGGTGCCGCTCGTCGGGCGCTCGATTCCGGTGATCCGCGACACGTATGTCGACATCGCCTTCGGTACGGGTGCCTTGAAGGTGACGCCGGCGCACGACGTGAACGACTACATGCTGGGCGAGAAATACGGGTTGGAGACGATCGACATCTTCAACGACGACGGGACGATCAACGGCAAGGTGGGTATCTACGAAGGGATGGATCGCTTCGAGCTGCGCCGCGTGATCGAGGGCGACCTGCAACGTGCCGGCCTGCTCGAAAAGACCGAGGAGTACACGAACAACGTGGGCTACTCCGAGCGCACGGGCGTGGCTATCGAGCCGAAGCTTTCGATGCAGTGGTTCCTTTCGATGGAGGAGCTGGCGAAGCCCGCCACGCGCGCCGTCATGGAGGACGAAATCCGTTTCGTCCCCGAAAAATACAAGAATATCTACCGTCACTGGATGGAGAACATCAAGGACTGGTGCATCTCGCGCCAGTTGTGGTGGGGGCAGCGCATTCCCGCCTACTACCTGCCCAAAGGCGGTTACGTGGTGGCCGAAACGGCCGAGGAGGCGCTGGCGCTGGCCCGCGAGAAGACGGGCGACGCCGCGTTGCAGCTCAGCGACCTGCGGCAGGACGAAGACGTGCTCGACACGTGGTTCTCGTCGTGGCTGTGGCCGATTTCGGTCTTCGACGGCATCCGCAACCCCGACAACGAGGAGATTCGCTACTACTACCCGACGGCCGATCTGGTGACGGGCCCCGACATCATCTTCTTCTGGGTGGCGCGCATGATCATGGCCGGTTACGAATATCGCGGCGAGAAGCCCTTCGGCAACGTCTATTTCACCGGCATCGTGCGCGACAAGATCGGACGCAAGATGTCCAAGCAGCTGGGCAACTCGCCCGATCCGCTCGACCTGATCGCGCAGTACGGCGCCGACGGTATGCGCGTGGCGATGCTGCTTTCGTCGTCGGCCGGCAACGACGTGATGTTCGACGAGGCGCTGTGCGAGCAGGGCCGCAATTTCGGCAACAAGATATGGAACGCCTACCGGCTCGTCAACGGCTGGACGGTGGACGGGACGCTCGCCCAGAGCGACAACGACCGCCTGGCGGGCGAATGGTTCCGCCAGACGTTGCGCCGCGCCGTGGCGGAGTTGGACGGGGATTTCGGCAGCTACCGCATTTCGGAGGCCTTCATGTTGCTCTACAAACTCTTCTGGGACGATTTCAGCGGGTGGTATCTCGAAATGATAAAGCCTGCTTACGGGGCGCCGATCGACCCGCGGACGGTCGACGAAGCCAAAGGGTTCTTCGATGCGCTGCTGCGCCTGCTGCACCCCTTCATGCCCTTCGTCACCGAGGAGATATGGCAGGATCTGGCGCCGCGTGCGGCGGGCGAATCGATCATGGTCGCACGCCAGCCGCAGGCCGACGAGCAGGCCGACGAGGCGCTGCTGGCCCGGTTCGAACTGGTCAAGGAGACCATCACGGCCGTGCGCAATATCCGCAAGCAGAAGAATCTGCCGCAGCGCGAGGTGCTGACGCTCGAAGTGATCGCCGACGCGAACTATCCGGCCGACTATGCACCCGTGCTGACGAAGATGGCCAATCTGTCGGCGATCGAACGGGTGGCGGAGAAGGATGCCGCGGCCGCGGCCTTCATCGTGAAGACCACGCAGTATTTCGTGCCGCTGGGCGATCGGATCGACCGCGAAGCCGAGATCGCCAAGTTAGGCGAAGAGCTGACCTATTACGAAGGTTTCCTGCAAAGCGTCGAGCGCAAGCTCTCGAACGAGCGTTTCGTGCAGTCGGCTCCCGCAGCGGTGGTCGACAAGGAGCGCGCCAAGAAGGCCGACGCCGAAGCGAAGATCGCCGCGATCCGCGAACAGCTGGCGGCGTTGAACTGACCGTTGGGGAGATGACTGCGGCGATCGGAATCCGGCGGGCGATGTGTCGTATCCGGTTCGTACTGGGCATGGCGGCGCTGGGAATTCCGGCGTTCGCCGCGGCGCAGCCCGAAGGGTTGCGGCCTCCGACCGACGACTGCGATACGATGGCGTGGAACGGCTATTTCTCGGCTTGGGAGGCGTCGGCGCCGGCCGATGCGCAGCTATGGATCGACCGTTTCAACTACGATTTCAATCGGTCGCGCCGTGCGGAGATCGTCCTGCGTGGTGCAGGGGATACGTTTCGTGTGGCGGGCGAGTCGTCCGAGCGGCTCATCCTGACCGATTCGACGGGTGCCGAGACCGGAACCATCGGCCGGCGGGTCGTCTTCGACGAGCGGCTTTTCGCACGGGCGATCGCGGACATCGATCGCGGAATCGCGCTTCATCCCGACCGGCTCGACATGTATCTGGGGCGTGCCGCGGCCTTCGCCTGCGCCGAACGTTACGGGCGGATGACCGATGCGCTTTGTGCGCTCGTCGCGCGGGCGGAGGCGAACGGTGGTCGCTGGCTTGCGCCGGATGGCCGCACGGTGGAGTATGTCGAGCCGAAGCAGTTGATCGCCGGTTATTTGCAGGATTATGTGAACAGGTTGTTCGAGACGGCATCGTCCTCGGACGGCGACGCTGCGGGTGAGTCGCTCGGACGGCTGGCCCGCTGTGAGGTGGAGTATTGTCCGGAGAGTGTCGTGGCGCTCAACAATCTCGGAGCGTGGCATTACGGCGCAGGCCGCATCGACGAAGCGCTCGATTGCTTCGTCCGCGCCTCGGCGGTCGATCCGTCGGACGGTACGATGCTCTACAATATCGGGTATCTCTATCTGCAACGGGGCGACAAGGAAAGCGCCCGCACGTGGTGGAGGCGGTTGCTCGACTCGCCCGACGTGGACGAGCGGCGGCGGGCCGAGGAGTTGCTCCGCGAAGTGGATGGGAAGACCGCCGTACAATAAGATTTTTATTTTGGATATTACGATCTATACCGACGGTTCGGCATTGGGAAACCCCGGTCCGGGAGGTTACGGGGCGGTGCTGCTGAGCGGGCCGTTCCGCAAGGAGATGTCGGCCGGTTTCCGGCTGACGACCAACAACCGTATGGAGTTGATGGCCGTGTGCGTCGCGCTCGAAGCACTGAAATTCGCGGGGAGCGACGTGGTGGTCTACTCCGATTCGAAATACGTCGTCGACGCCGTCACGAAGGGCTGGGTCTTCGGTTGGGAGAAGAAGGGGTTCGCCGGAAAGAAGAATCCCGATCTGTGGCGGAGATTTCTCGGCGTATACCGCCGTCACCGCGTGCGTTTCGTTTGGGTGAAAGGGCATGCCGAGACAGTGGAGAACAACCGTTGCGACCAGATGGCCGTGGCGGCGGCCAACGGGCGCGATCTGCTGGTTGATACGGGCTACGAGGAGGCGCGGCAGGAGGGGTGAGCGCCGCCGCAGCCGTGAACCGTCGCCCGACGAGAGATCGTCGGGCGACGGTTTTTTTGAGCAAAACGTTCGGCGTCGCCGGAAAATCGTTAATTTAGCGGAAACGAATTTCAACCATCTGTCAACGCCTATGTACCGGTCTTTCGGAATTTTCGGACTCTCCGCCGCACTGTTCGTGGCGGCGGCCTCCTGTTCACGCATGCAATCTTTCGAGCTGAGCGGCCGTATCGACGGCCTGCAAGTCGGCGATACGCTCCGTTTCGAACGTGTCCTGCTGCCGGAGTGGAACTACGAACCGGCCTTCGACGTCGTGGTCGGGGAGGCGGGTGCGTTCGCCTATCGGGGCGAGCAGGCGCACGACGGTTACTACTCGATGACCTATCATCCGAAGAGCGGCAGGGCCGCCGATGCGGATCGTCGGGGCAAGTCGATGATCGTGACAGGCGGCGACCGGATCACGCTGACCGGTACGGCGGAGGCGATCTATTACTGTACTCTCGGCGGCGGTATCTACGACGATCCCGCGCTTTCCGAACTGTTGTACGTCGCGGATTCGCTCGGTCGGATTCGGAGCGGTTACAGCGAAAATGCGCGTGCAGCTTTCGCACGCGGCGACCAAGCGGAGGGCCGGAGGTGGAACGACCTCTTCAATCGGTTTTATGCCGACGATCCGGGCGCCGCACGCAAACGCGCATTGAACGAGAATTATCGGAAAGGGCACCCGCAGGGGACGCTTTATCTGCTCGTCGACCGGATTCCCACGGTGGCCTACCGGCCGTTGGCCGAGTCGCGCGCATTCTACGAGGCGCTGTCAGAGGAGTTGAAGTCGAGCTACTTCGGCGGTGTGTACGCCGACTTCCTGCAACGGATGGAGAGCCTCGCCGTCGGGCAGCCGGCACCCGATTTCTCGCTCGTGACGACCCGGGGCGAAACGATTGCCAAGGCCGATTTCGCGGGCGGCTACGTGCTGTTCTACCATTGGGGGATGTGTCCCGGTTCGATCCGGATCGACGGGCAGGTGCGCGATCTCTATGCGGCCTACAAGGATCGGGGGCTGCGTATGGTGGGTCTGACCGAGTCGGTCGATATGATCCGGCGCGTGTACGAGGGGCTGCCCGACGACGAGAGTGCGGCCGGGATGCGTTCCGCGCTGGCCGGAATGCTGGCGCACGGGTGGCCCGAGATCGAGGTTGAGACCGACCGGCCGGAGAACGGGCGGATGTTGGAGCGGTATGCGATCGAGGGGTGGCCTGCCTTCGTGCTCATCGCACCCGACGGGATGATCGCGGCCCGCGGATATACGGAGGCGTTTTTCAAGGCGAAGGAGATTCTGGCGGGTGTTTTGGGCGGGACGCATCCCGAGTGATCGGCCGTTGTCGTCCTCGACGGTATCGCCCCGCCGCAACGTTCTGCGGCGGGGCGATGCCTTTTTCGGAGAGTGCCGGCTTACTGCTGTATCTTGACCAGCTGCTCGCGGTAGGCGTTCAGGATGCGCGACTTGGAGATGAAGCCCAGGTAGTGATTCTGTTTGTCGACGACGGGCAGCATCCACGTCTGGTTCTCCTCGAACTTGGGCAGTACCGACTGGATTTGTTCGTGTTCGAGAATGCGGTCGGGCGGTTGGATCATGTAACGGCCGATCGGCGTACCCCATTTCTCGCGCTTGAACATGTCTTCGCGCAGGTCGTCCAGCTGCACGACGCCGATCAGGCGGCCGAAATCGTCGATCACGGGGAAGATGTTGCGCCGCGCATGGGAGATGACGTGGACGATGTCGCCCAGCGTGAAGGTTTCGCGGATGCGGTAGAAGTCGGTCTCCATGAGCTCTTCGAGTTTCAGGAAGACGAAGACCGACTGGTCCTTGTCGTGCGTCAGCAGATCGCCGCTCAGGCGCAGCTGCTTGGTGTAGATCGAGTCGGGGTCGAGGTAGTAGTCGACGGCGAACGAGATGCAGGCGACGATCATCAGCGGGATGAAGAGCCCGTAGCCGCTCGACAGCTCAGCGATCAGGAAGATCGATGTCAGCGGCGCCTTCATCACGCCCGACATGACCCCCGCCATGCCCACCAGCGTGAACGAGGCGATCGAGAGGTGCCAGCCGAACAGCGCGTTGAAGAGCAGCGCCACGATGGCGCCCGAAAAGGCACCGACGAAAAGCGACGGTGCGAAGGTTCCGCCCACGCCGCCCGCGGCGTTGGTCGAGGACATGGCCACCACCTTGAAGAACATGATCGCGGCGACGTAGAGGATCACCACCCAGTCGATGTCGCTGAAACGGTAGAAGAGCGAGGTGTTGAACAGCGATCGGGTATCGCCGTGCATGAGCGAGGTGAAGCCCTCGTAGCCCTCGCCGTAGAGCGGCGGGAAGACGAAGAGCAGGACGCCCAGCGTGATGCCGGCGTAGAGCCATTTGCGGCCCTGCGACGGAAGTCGTTTGTAGAAGGCGCCGATGCGTGAGTTGACCGTGGTAAAATAATAGGACATCCCTCCGCACAATACGCCCAGCAGGATGAACATCGGGATCTGCCGCAGTTCGAAGGCGTCGGCCGCCGTGAGCGTCACGGCGATGATCGGATCGAAGCCGCGGAAGACGAAGGCGATCGTGGTGGCCGTGATCGAGGCGATGAGTAGCGGGATGACCGACGAGGCGGTGATGTCGAGCATCAGGATTTCCAGCACGAAGACCACGCCCGTGATCGGGGCCTTGAAGATCGCGGCGATCGCCGCCCCGGCGCCGCAGCAGAGCATCAGCGTCGTATTGCGGTAGTTGAGGCGTGCGAGTCTTCCCACGTTCGAGCCGATGGCAGCGCCCGTCAGTACGATCGGCGCCTCGGGGCCGACCGAACCGCCGAAGCCGATCGTGGTGGCGCCGCCCACGATCGAAGTCCAGCAGTTGTGGGGCGGGATGCGCGAATCGCGGCGCGACATGGCGTACAACACGCGCGTGACCCCTTCCGAGATGTTGTCGCGCACGATGTATTTGACGAAGAGCGTCGCCAGGACGATGCCTATCGCAGGGTAGATCAGCAGCAGGAAATGTGCGTTCCCGATGGGAAACCAGTTGACCAGGCAGCTCTTGATCGCATAGAGCAGGATTTCGAAGACATAGGTGCCCAGCCCGGCCACCAGTCCGACGATCATGGCCAGCAGCATCATGATCTGGCGGTTGCTCAACCGGCGCGTCAGGCGGTAGAAGAGGGCGAAGATGCGCTCGTATCGGAAATCCCTGAGTTTCATGGTCGGCTTCCCGAAGGCGTTATCCGAGTTTCTCTCGGTAGAGCGCCGCCTGCGAGGCGATCAGGTCGCGGTCCTCGAAGTAGTTGATCTTCATGGCTTCGCGCACGTCGTGAAGCGTCCGTGCGGCCTCCTCGCGGGCAGTCTCGGAACCTTTGTGCAGCACGTCGTAGACCCATTCGATGCGCTCCTCGTAGTAGCGGCGGCGTTCGCGGATCGGGTCGAGCGTCTCGTTGAGCACGGCGATCAGAAATTTCTTGACCTTCACGTCGCCCAGACCGCCGCGGCGGTAGTGCGCCTTCAACTCGTCGAGCGACGGGTAGTCGGGGAGGTAGGCGGCGAAATGCTCGGGGCGGCAGAAGGCGTCGAGGTAGGTGAAGACGGTGTTGCCCTCGACCTTGCCCGGGTCCTCCACGCGCAGGTGGTCGGGATCGGTGTACATGCCCATCACCTTCTTTCGTACCTCCTCGGCCGAATCGCTCAGGTAGATGCAGTTGCCCAGCGACTTGGACATCTTGGCCTTGCCGTCGGTGCCGGGCAGGCGCATGCAGGCTGCGTTCTGGGGCAGCAGGATTTCCGGCTCGACGAGCGTGGGGCCGTAGACCGCGTTGAACTTGTGGACGATCTCGCGCGTCTGTTCGAGCATCGGCTCCTGATCCTCGCCGGCGGGGACGGTCGTGGCGCAGAAAGCGGTGATGTCCGACGCCTGCGAAATGGGGTAGGTGAAGAACCCGACGGGAATGCCCTGCCGTTGCAGGTCGTTCTCCGCGTTGTTCTCCGAGAAGCCGCGCAACTGGATTTCGGCCTTCACGGTCGGGTTGCGTTGCAGACGGGCCACGGTGACGAGGTTCATGTAGTAGAACGCCAGTTCGCACAGTTCGGGGATCTGCGACTGGATGAAGAGCGTCGACCGTTCGGGGTCGAGGCCGCAGGCCAGGTAGTCGAGTGCCACCTCGATGATGTTCTGGCGCACCTTTTCGGGGTTGTCGGCGTTGTCGGTGAGCGCCTGCGCGTCGGCGATCATGATGAAGATCTTCTCGAACTCTCCGGAGTTCTGCAACTCCACGCGGCGGCGCAGCGAACCTACATAGTGGCCGAGGTGCAGTTTGCCGGTCGGCCGGTCTCCGGTCAGGATGATTTTTCCCATAACAGCGTATGTCGTTTTTGTATTTCTGGTTTTTGCCGGGTCGACCGACCCGATCGCGGGATGAATTTTTTCGGATTTTTGGAATTCGGAGCATACGTCCCGGCCAAGCCGTTTCCGGCGCCGGACGGCCGATGCCCCGATCGTTTGGGCAAAGGTAGGGATTCTATACGGAAAAGACAAACCTCTTTCCGCTTTTTCTTCGCAGGTTTTCTGGCCGCATCGGCTTGCGGGACGGAGCGTCCCGCCGCCGTACCGCTTCTCGGCCTCAGGCAGGCTTCGGCCGACGGATTTTCGGGGCGGTGAAGGCCGCGGATTCCGGGAGATTGGCTATCTTTGTGCGGAGTGTCCGTCGTCGGGCGGAAGTAATTTATAGAATAATGGACGGGAAGATTGTAATCAGGGAATACGAACCGGCCGACAAGGAGGCCGTGATGGAGCTGCTTCGGTTGAATACGCCCCGATATTTCGCGCCGGAGGAGGCGGCCGATTTGGACGCCTATCTGGAACGCGAGCGGGAACTCTATTATGTCCTGCTTCACGAGGAGAGGATCGTTGGTTGCGGCGGAATCAATTTTGCGGACGGCGGGACGGTCGGGAAAATCAGCTGGGACATGGTGCATCCGCAGTATCGGGGAAAATCGCTGGGAACGCGGTTGCTGCGGCATCGGATCGAAAAACTCGAAGCGATGCGCAGCGTCCGCCGAATCACCGTCAGAACGTCGCAGCTGGCCTTCGGGTTTTACGAAAAGCGGGGGTTCGAGCTCAAAGGGATCGAAAAGGACTATTGGGCCGAAGGATTCGACCTGTATCGCATGGAATATGTCCGTCGGGAATAAATCGCGGCGGAGGCAGACGCTGCGGCCCGTAGGATACGGAGTTCTCCGCCGGAACGGGTGCGGTGCGCAAGGGTTTCGTCGCTGCCGGTTCGGAGCGGAAGATGCGGGAAAAGAGCGGGTTCTTCGCCGGGTGTCTTGACTGATATAAGTTTTTTTATATATTTGCGCGGCAGAATAAGTCCCTTCGTCTATGACCATCATTCAATTGGAATACCTGCTGGCAGTAGCCAATTGCGGGAGTTTTTCGTTGGCCGCCGAACACTGTTTCGTGACGCAGCCGTCGCTGAGTATGCAGATCAAATCGCTCGAAGAGGAGCTGGGCGTCGTCCTGCTCGACCGTTCGAAGAAACCCGTGATCGCCACCGAGGCGGGCGAGGTGGTGCTGGAACGGGCCCGCGAGACGCTGCGGGCCTACGACAATATCCGCGAATCGGTCGCCGAGTTGAAGGGCGAAATAGCGGGGCGGCTGCGTCTGGGCGTCATCCCGACCGTCGCGCCCTACCTGCTGCACAAGTTTCTGCCGGGATTCGTGCACGACTATCCCCATGTGGAGTTGGAGGTCAAGGAGTTGATGACGCGCGACATCGTCGATGCGATGAAGCACGACCGCATCGACGCCGCGCTGGTGGCCGGCGGCACCTGCGGCGACGGAATTCAGGAGCAGGAGCTTTTCGACGACCGTTTCTTCATCTACGTTTCGCCCGACAACCCCCTCTACGAACGTTCGAACGTTCGCATCGAAGACATCGACCTGCGCGACCTGATCCTGCTCTCGGACGGCAACTGCATGCGCGACCAGGTCATCGAACTGTGTCAGGCCAAGCGGGGCGTGCCGTCGCACTACTATTTCGAGTCGGGTTCGCTCGATACGCTCATGCGTATCGTCGACTGCACGCAGTGCGTGACGATCATCCCCGAAATGGCCGTCGAATATGTGCCCAAGGAGCACCGCGACCGCGTCAAGACATTGGCCAAAGGCGCCACGTCGCGCAAGATCGCCATCGCCGTGCGGCGCACGTTCGTCAAATCTTCGATCATCAAGGCGCTCGCCGAATCGATCCGCACCTACCGCAAATAGGCGTTGCGCGGGGGAGGCGCTCGTTATGCAGGAGGGGGCTTTCCTTCTGCGGTACGGTCCGTGCGCCGGGGCAATCCGCTCATTCCGTCGCCGTTTTTCGTCGATTTCCGATTTATTTACTATCTTTGCACGGATATAGCGGGCTATTACGGAATATTGGAATATGGAAAAATTGATTGAGACGATAGTCGGTGCGATTCAGGATAAAAAAGGTAAGGATATTGTATCGTTGGACCTTTCGGGATTCGACGGCGCCATCTGTTCGCATTTCGTCGTTTGCAACGCCGATTCGACCATGCAGGTCGCGGCGATCGCCGACGGCGTGGAGGAGGCCGTCGAGGAGAAGCTCGGCGAAAAGGTATGGCGCGTCGAAGGCAAGCAGACGGGTCTCTGGGTGGCGATGGACTACATGGACGTCGTGGTACATATCTTCACGACCGAGTTGCGTTCCTTCTACAAATTGGAGGAGCTGTGGGCCGATGCGCCGCTCAAACGTTATGATTACGAGGAGTAAAGAGATTTTATGACAGCAAAGAAGAAAAAGGACGGCGGCCAGCGCAACCCGATCATGCCGCGTCCCTCCTATATGTGGATTTACGTGCTGGTGGCGGCCTTCATCATCGGTTATTCGCTTTACGGTGCGGAGAATACGGAGCCTGTCCGCAGCGACTGGAATACGGTCGAAGGGATGGTTCGCAGCGGCGACGTGGAGAGGATCGAGGTGGTGAACCGCGACGTGGCCGAGGTGTTCCTGAAAAAGGATGCGGTCGAGAAGTACCGTACCGATTCGACGCAGCCCCAGTTCAAACGGCTGCCCGACGAGGGGGTGCAGCTGGTATTCAACATCGGTTCGGTGGATGCCTTCCGCGAGGATCTGAAAGCCGCCGAGCAGCAGTCGGGACAGAGCGTTCCGGTGCGTTACGAGAACAAGGAGAACGGCTGGATGAACCTGCTCGTCAATTTTCTGCCGTGGGTGCTCATCATCGGCGTGTGGTTCTTCATCATGCGCGGCATGTCGCGCGGCGGAGGCGCTGCGGGCGGCGGGCTGATGAACGTCGGCAAGGCCAAGGCGCAGGTATACGACAAGGATGCGCCCAAGCGTGTGACGTTCAGGGATGTAGCCGGATTGGAGGAGGCCAAGGTCGAGGTGATGGAGATCGTCGATTTCCTGCGCAAGCCGGAAAAATACCGCGATCTGGGTGCCAAGATTCCGAAGGGGGCGCTGCTCGTCGGCCCTCCGGGAACGGGCAAGACGCTGCTGGCGAAGGCCGTGGCCGGCGAGGCCAACGTGCCGTTCCTTTCGATTTCGGGTTCGGACTTCGTGGAGATGTTCGTCGGCGTGGGTGCTTCGCGCGTGCGCGATCTGTTCGAGCAGGCCAAGCAGAAGGCGCCCTGCATCGTCTTCATCGACGAGATCGACGCGATCGGTCGCGCCCGCGGCAAGAACGCCGGATTTTCGGGCAACGACGAGCGGGAGAACACGCTCAACCAGCTGCTTACCGAGATGGACGGCTTCCAGACCAATTCGGGCGTGATCGTGCTGGCGGCCACCAACCGCGTCGATATTCTGGACAAGGCGCTCATGCGAGCCGGCCGTTTCGACCGCCAGATCGACGTCGGCCTGCCCGACGTGCACGAACGGGCCGAGATTTTCGCCGTTCACATGCGTAACCTGAAACTGGACAAGGAGATCGACCGCGATTTTCTGGCGCGTCAGACGCCCGGTTTTTCGGGTGCCGACATCGCCAACGTCTGCAACGAAGCAGCGCTCATCGCCGCCCGGCACGACAAGAAGAGCATCGGGCGCGACGATTTCATGTCGGCGATCGACCGTATCGTCGGCGGACTCGAAAAACGGAACATGCCGATGACGGCCTCCGAACGTCGCGCCACGGCGATCCACGAGGCGGGTCACGCGACGGTGATGTGGTCGCTCGCGGAGTGCGATCCGGTGCTGAAAGTGACCGTCGTGCCGCGCGGCAAGAGTCTCGGTGCTACGTGGTCGGTGCCCGACGAGGAGCGGGTGCACGTCACCAACGAAGCGCTCGAAGAGCAGTTGGCGGGTCTGTTGGGCGGCCGGATCGCCGAGGAGGTCAACTACGGGACGCTCGGCGCGGGTGCATTGAGCGATCTGGAACGGGCGACGAAAACCGCCTACGCGATGGTGGCTTACTACGGTATGAGCAAGAAGATCGGCCCGATCAGCTACTACGATTCGACGGGTACGCGCGATACCTTCACCAAACCTTTCAGCGAGCAGACCGCCCGCGACATCGATTGCGAGGTGCGCCGCATGTTGGAGGACGCCTACGCCTGTGCACGGAAGATCATCGAGCAGAAGAACGACCGGATCAATGCGATGGCCGACCTGCTGCTCGAAAAGGAGACGATCTATGCCGAAGATATCGAACGGATTCTGGGTCCTTCGGCGCAGTCGGCCAAGCGTGCCGCCGCTGCCGGGACGAAACCGGAGGAGGGTGCCGGAGGCAAGGCCGCAGCCGATGAATTAACCGAAGCTTAAAGAACGGATGAAAATGAAGAACCTGATGGTGCGGACGCTCAGCGGTCTTGTGCTGGTCGCCGTCTTCGTCGGCGCTGTTTTGGGATCGCAATGGAGTTTCGGCGCGTTGCTGTTGCTGATTCTCGTGGGCGGTCAGACGGAGTTTTACAAATTGGCCCGCGAGATAGGGCTTTCGCCCCAGCGATGGATGGGACTGGCGGTCGGCGTGCTGCTGTTCGCATTGAATTTCATCGTTTTCCGGCAATTCAGCCGGTCGGTGACGGACGAGGCCGGCGGAGCCGTGCTGTACCTGTTGCTCTACATCGGGCTGTTGCTGCCGACGCTCTTCGTCTGCGAACTGTTCCGTCGCAGCGCCACGCCGCTGGCCAATCTGGGGGCGACGCTGTTGGGCGTGCTGTACGTCGCTGTGCCGCTGTCGCTGCTGCTCTACGTTCCGGTGCTCGCCGGCGACGGCGTGTGGCGTCCCGAAACGGTGCTGTGCTATATCTTCATCATCTGGGCCAACGACGTCTTCGCCTATCTGGTGGGGATGACCTTCGGGCGGCACCGCCTGTGCGAACGCCTTTCGCCCAAGAAGTCGTGGGAGGGATTCTTCGGCGGCCTCGCGGGCGCCGTGGCGACGGGACTCGCCGCCGCGTATGCGCTCGATGCGAATTATTGGGTCTGGGGCGGCCTGGCGCTCGTTGCCTCGCTCTCCGGCGTAGCGGGCGATCTGGTGGAGTCGATGTTCAAGCGGGAGGCTGGGGTCAAGGATTCGGGGCAGGTGATCCCCGGTCACGGCGGTGTGCTGGACCGCTTCGACGCGCTGCTGCTTTCGGCGCCCTATGTCTTCCTTTACCTGCTGCTGGTCGGCAGGTTCGTATAACGACTAATCTTTACTGACAATGAAAATCAATAAGGAAGGTTACAAAATCATCGGTATCACCGGCCTGATCTGCCTGCTGCTCGGTACGGGGATCTATCGCTTGTTGAGCAGCCACGACAACGGTACGCTCGTGTGGGTGCTGGTCGTACTGATGCTGCTTTTCTGGTTTTTCATCGTGGCGTTCTTCCGCGAGCCGCGCCGCGTGAAAATACATGACGCCGATCTGGTCTTCTCCCCCTGCGACGGCCGTGTGGTCGTGACCGAACCGGTACACGAGAGCGAGTATCTCGATCGGGAGATGATGCAGATCTCGATCTTCATGTCGATTACCAACGTCCACATGAACTGGCTTCCGGTGGGCGGCGTGGTCGAGTATTTCAAGTATCATCCGGGCCGGTTCCTCGTGGCGTGGCACCCCAAGTCCTCGACCGAGAACGAGCGGACGACGACCGTCGTGCGCCTGGACGACGGCCGCCACGTGCTGTTCCGTCAGATCGCCGGACTCATCGCACGGCGTATCGTCTCCTACATGAAGGTCGGCGAGCGGGTCAAGCAGAACGACGTGTGCGGGTTCATCAAGTTCGGTTCGCGCATCGACGTGCTGCTGCCCAAAGACAGCGAAGTGTTGGTCGAGATCGGCGATCCCGTCGTCGGCTCGCAGACGCCGATCGCGCGGCTGAAACCGCAGACGAAATAGAACGCCGCATCCGTCGCCGCCGGCCTGTTTCGCTTCCTCGACCGTGTAACGGCGCGGGAGGGATACGGAGAACTCGAAGCGCCGGACGGTCGGAGCCGGATGATTCCGCAAGACGAGACAAACTTAACGAACGAACATGTTGCTTACGCCTTCCACACTCGCACGCTACGCCGTCGGCCTGTTGATTGCCGTTGCGGTGGCGTTTCTGATGTGGTATTTCCGTTCGATCGTCGTCTATATTCTGGTGTCGGCGCTGCTGGCGATCATCTTCAAACCGCTGGCCGGCCGTCTGGCGCGGCTGCGGATACGGGGCTGGCACCTTCCCCGCTGGGCGGCGGCGCTGGCGACGCTGATCCTGATCTGGGTGCTCTTCGTCGTGGCGTGTACGCTCTTCGTCCCGCTGGTCTTCGACAAACTCTACCAGTTCGCTACGCTCGACTTCGGTTCGGTGCTCCGTTCCGTCGAGGAGCCGATCGCACGTATGCAGGAGTATCTCCACGATCTGTTCGCCCTGCCCGACGAACGTTTTTCGCTGACCGATTCGCTGATCCAGTGGTTCAAGAGCATCTTCGATTACGATACGATCAATACGGCCTTTTCGTCGATCGTCAGTCTGACGCTCTCGGCCGTGATCGCCTTCTTTTCGATCTCGTTCATCACCTTTTTCTTCCTCAAAGACGACGAGTTGTTCCTGTCGATGCTCAAAGCACCCTTCCCGGAGCGTGTACACGGCAATATCGAGCGGGCGATGTCCTCCGTCTCGCAGTTGCTGATGCGCTACTTTACGGGAATCCTGAGCGAAAGCTGCATCCTGATGATCGTGATTTCGGTCACGATGATCTTCTTCGGTATGCGGACGCAGGACGCCTTCTTCATCGGGCTCATCATGGGCGTGATGAACGTCGTGCCCTACGCCGGCCCGCTCATCGGCGGCGTGATGTCGGTCTTCATGGGCGTGGTGACGCCGATCGAGGGGATGACCACAGGGCACACGATGTTCGTTATCGCCGGATCGCTGCTCATCATCAAGGGGTTCGACGACTTCGTGCTGCAACCCACGCTCTATTCGGAACGGGTGAAGGCGCATCCGCTCGAAATATTCATCGTTATCCTGATCGCCGGATCATTGGCGGGAATCGTGGGAATGCTGCTGGCGATCCCGTCGTACACCGTGCTGCGTGTCTTCGCCAAGGAGTTCTTCTCGCAGTTCCGGCTGGTACAGAAACTCACGGAGAAAATCTGAATCGTATGATAATCGAAGGGATCGTCGTCCACGGGAACAGTCTCGGAGGCCGCATGGGCTTCCCTACGGCCAATATCGAGGCGGATGCGTCGCTGGATGCGCGCGACGGGGTCTATGCCTCGCGCGTGGAGGTGGACGGACGCATGTACGACGCCATGTCGAATCTGGGCTACAAGCCGACCGTCGACGGCCGGCGCCGTCTGTTGGAGACCAATATCTTCGGCTTCGAGGGCGATCTCTACGGCCGTCGGCTGCGGGTGGAGCTGCTGCGCTTCATCCGTCCGGAACGGCGGTTCGGTTCGGTGGAGGAGCTGTTCCGCCAGATCGGGGACGACCGCCGCGAGGTCTGCGGCGGAGGGGGAGAACCGCTTGATCCGCGATGAGGTATGGACGCCGGTTCCGTTGAATCTCTCTTCGCCGGATACCCCGATGTCCGGTTGCGGCTCGTGTCGCGCAGTGCGCATACGAGCCAGGTCGTGACGGGGTTTCTGATGCTGGCACGCCGGCGTCGGATCGCACTGACGATCGAAGACGCCGGCCACCGGCGGGAGGAGTATCCACATCCGCATCTGGTCGAAGCGTTCGTCGGCGGCCGCCGGATCGCGTTCGACATGCTCGACGGCTACAATTTCGACGTCGTGGCCGCGGCGGCTTACATCCGCGGGGTAGACCTCTATTTCAAACGCAGCTGTTCGACGTTCCGCAACGGAGTCTTTCCGGCGGAGGTTCGCGCCAAGATCCGCCCGCTGGGCTTCAACTACCATGTGACCTGTCCGGAGAATCCGATCAATCCGGTTCCCGTCGAAATCAAATCGTTGCGGAAACGGCTGATCGCCTTGTTGCGTCCGCGTCCTGCGGAGGAGGGAGAGTATTTTACGGTGGAAAAGTTCGAATGCGGAGCGGGACGCAGGGTTGCGGCGAAGAGATTGAAGATCCTTTTTCTCACGCGGCTGTGGGAGGGCGAGCAGAACCGGGCGATCAATGCGATGCGAATCGCTATCGTGCGGGCGCTCGGTGAACGTTATCCCCGGAACTTTACGGGCGGGGTGACGGATACGCCCCTGGCACGTGCCCTTTGTCCCGAACTGATCGTCGCGGAGAAGTACACCGATCGCGCCCGTTACCTGCGCCTGATGCGCCGCAGCGACATCTGCATCGGCTCTACGGGTTTGTGGGACTCGATCGGCTGGAAGACGGGCGAATACGTGGCTGCGGCCCGTGCCGTCGTCAACGAACGTTTCGTCTACGAGGTGCCGGGCGGTTTCCGCGAGGGTGTGAACTACCTGGGTTATGCTTCGGCCGAGGAGTGCGTGGCGCAGGTCGATTTGCTGATGCGCTGTCCCGACGCCGTGCAGCGCATGAAGGAGGCCAATGCGGCCTATTACCGTGAGTGGCTGCGTCCCGACGCGTTGGTGGGGCAGGCTTTGCGGCAGGCCGAGATGCTCTGAACGGGCGGCGGGACGGTGCGGCCGGAAGTCTGCGCGACTCGTTGGGGATGCGTGCGAAAATCCATATCTTTAATTGACGCCTTAGATACTCCGTCTCTGCATAATCAAACATAAATGTTTGCTTCTGCTCTCGACTTTCCGTACTTTGGCTTCGCCGAAGATACTCCCGCTCGGCAATGTTCAAATAAATTTGACATTGCCCTCGCTTATTCCTATCTTTGACTGCGTCTTAGATACTCCGTCTCGGCATAATCAAACATAAATGTTTGCTTCTGCTCTCGACTTTCCATACTTTGGCTTCGCCGAAGATACTCCCGTTCGGCAATGTTCAAATAAATTTGACATTGCCCTCGCTTATTCGTATCTTTGCACCGCTGAATCAAACTAAAAACGAGAATACGATGTATTTGGATGAATCGATTCCCTACAAGGTCGCCGACCTGTCGTTGGCCGAATGGGGGCGTAAGGAGATCGAGGTCTCGGAGCACGAAATGCCCGGCCTGATGGCGGTGCGCCGCAAATACGGCCCGCAGAAACCGCTTCGCGGGGTGCGGGTGATGGGGTCGCTGCACATGACGATCCAGACGGCGGTGCTCATCGAGACGCTCGTCGAATTGGGTGCCGACGTGCGCTGGTGCTCGTGCAACATCTTCTCGACGCAGGATCACGCTGCGGCAGCCATCGCCGAAGCCGGCGTGCCGGTCTTCGCGTGGAAGGGCGAGACGCTGGAAGAATATTGGTGGTGCACGGCCATGGCGCTCTCGTTCCCGGGCGGCAAGGGGCCCAACCTGATCGTCGACGACGGCGGCGATGCAACTTTGTTGATCCACAAGGGCTACAAGGCCGAGAACGACGCCTCGACGCTCGATTACGCCCCCTCGTCGCACGAGGAGGCCGTGATCCTCGGAACGCTGCATTCGATCCTTGCCGAAGATGCTTCGAAGTGGCACCGTACGGTGGCCGAATGGCGCGGCGTAAGCGAGGAGACGACCACGGGCGTACACCGGCTCTACCAGATGGAGGCGGCGGGCGAACTGCTCGTGCCTGCGATCAACGTCAACGACTCGTGTACCAAATCGAAGTTCGACAATCTCTACGGCTGCCGCGAATCGCTGGCCGACGGCATCAAGCGGGCCACGGACGTGATGATCGCCGGCAAGGTGGCGGTCGTCTGCGGCTACGGCGACGTGGGCAAGGGCTGCGCCCGCTCGATGAAGGCCTACGGCGCGCGGGTGATCGTCACCGAGATCGATCCGATCTGTGCGTTGCAGGCCGCGATGGAGGGCTTCGAGGTGAAGACCGTCGAGAGCGCGCTGGCCGAGGGTAACATCTTCATCACCTGCACGGGCAACTGCGACATCATCACCCTCGAACACATGGAACGGATGCGCGACCAGGCGATCGTCTGCAACATCGGCCATTTCGACAACGAGATCCAGATGGCGCGGCTCGACGCTTCGTCTGCGGTGAAGACGACGATCAAGCCGCAGGTCGATAAATACACCTTCCCCGACGGCCATTCGATCTTCGTGCTGGCCGAAGGACGGCTGGTGAACCTCGGCTGTGCGACGGGGCATCCTTCGTTCGTGATGTCCAACTCGTTCACCAATCAGTGTCTTGCGCAGATCGAGCTGTGGCAGAAGGAGATGCCGGTAGGTGTTTACCGCCTGCCGAAACACTTGGACGAGGAGGTCGCACGGCTGCATCTCGACAATCTGGGCGTCGAACTGACCCGTCTTTCGCAGCGGCAGGCCGACTATATCGGCGTCGGCGTCGACGGCCCCTACAAGGCGGAGCATTACCGGTATTGACGTTCCGCGACGGACGTCACCCCGTCGGGAGGAAAAGCCGGGCTTTTCTTCCCGATTTTCGTATCTTTGGCCTCGCTTCGGATACTCCGTTTCGGTAAAATGCAACCGAAATTTGCTTTCGCTCCCGGCTTTATTCCTATCTTTGTATCCCCGAAATTTAGACGACGATGCGTTTTACCAATCGACAAATTCTGAAAATAACCTTCCCTGTGCTGCTGAGTCTGATGATGGAGCAGCTCATCGGGCTGACCGACACGATCTACCTGGGCCATGTGGGCGAGGTCGAGTTGGGTGCGTCGGCCATTGCGGGCATCTTCTACCTGACGATCTTCATGGTGGGGTTCGGGTTCAGCATCGGTGCGCAAGTGCTTATCGCGCGCCGCAACGGCGAAGGCAATCTCGCAGGAATCGGGCCGATCTTCATGCAGGGAATGTGGTTTCTGCTGGGCATGGCCGTTCTCTTTTTCGGGGTGTCGCGGGCCTTGGCGCCGTGGCTGCTGGGACATCTGATCGAGTCGCGGGCGATCTGCGCCGCCGCCGAGTCGTATCTCGGCTACCGTACGTTCGGGTTCTTCTTCTCGTTCGCCGCGGCGATGTTCCGCGCCTTCTACGTCGGGACGACCAATACCCGTATCCTGACGGCCAACTCGGTGGTCATGGTCCTGACGAACGTGGTGCTGAACTACCTGCTGATTTTCGGAGGGTGGGGGATTCCGCCGCTCGGAATCGCAGGCGCGGCCATCGCTTCGGTCATTTCGGAGGCTGTGTCGCTCGTCTTTTTCGTCGTCTACACCTATCGTCGTGTCGCGTGGCGGGCCTACGGCCTGTTCCGGTTCAGGGGAATCGAGTGGAAGATTCTCCGGCAGGTGTTCGGGGTTTCGGTCTGGATCATGTTGCAGGAGGCGATCGCCTTTATCAGTTGGTTCATCTTTTTCGTGGCGATCGAAAACCTGGGCGAGCGGCCGCTCGCCGTTACGAATATGGTGCGCAGCATCTCGTCGGTGGTCTTCCTCTTCATCAACGCCTTCGCTTCGACGGCCAGCTCGCTGGTGGGCAACCTGATCGGCGCCGGCGAGGCGGATCGGGTATGGGGGCTGTGCCGGCGTATGGTGCGCCTCTGCTTCGCCTTCGTGCTGCCGGTATCGCTGCTCTTCGCGCTCTTGCCCCGCGTGGTGCTGGGCGCCTATACGGGCAATGCGGAGTTGATTGCCGCCGCCGTGCCGTCGCTTTGGGTCATGCTCACGACGATCGTGCCGTGCGTGCCGGCCTTCATCTATCAGTTCAGCGTTTCGGGCACGGGCAATACGCGTACGGCGCTCGGAATTACGCTGGTCTGCGTCACGGCCTATACGCTCTATACGCTGTGGCTCGTCTATGTCCTCCGGGCCGACGTGGCGCTTTGCTGGACGGCCGACCACGTCTATTATCTGATCTCGCTGGCGCTCTCCTATGCCTACATCCGCAGCGGACGGTGGCGGAGGTTGAAGATCTGAATTTTGCGAGGCGGAGTCTGTTGTGCGCTCCGCGCAACGATGATTTATTGCGATTTGAATTCCTCTCTTCTCATTTAGCAGGCCTTCGGCCTGCGGGATCGCACTGCGAAAATAGCGGAAAGAGTGACGACACCTGTGCGAGCGCCCGGAGCGATCGTGCGAAAAGCGCAGTCTTTCGTGATCGCTCAGCGAACGCGGGTGTCGTCGCCCGCTACTTTTCGCGTTGCTTGATCTTTTGGTGCTTTTGGATCAAGCCAAAAGCACAAGAAAAAATCTGAGAGAAGAAAAATTTCCCGATCGATTCTTTGGGAAAATCCCGACCTTCTCTTCGGGAATTTCCTGCAAGAAAATCTTTACCACCTTTTGCTGCCAAAAGGTGGTGCCAAAAGTGTCCGCAGGGCGAAAAAGTCGGGGAACGGCCGACGGCTTGCGCCTAAAACGCTACGCGGACGAGCTCGCGCCCGCGTTTTCAACGGCGCATCCGCCGCCCGTTCTTCTTCCCGATTTTTCGCAATGCGGAGACAGTTGTGCGCTTTGCGCAACGGTGATTTATTCCGATTTGAATTCCTCTCTTCTCATTTAGCAGGCCTCCGGCCTGCGGGAATGCACTGCGAAAATAGCGGAAGCAATGACGGCATCGGCGCGAGCGCCCGGAGCGGGTGTACAAAACAGCGGAGTCTGTTGTGCGCTGCGCGCAACGATGATTATTCATTCCATTGATCGAAGAGCGGCAGTCCGCAGCCGTCCGGTGCGGAGGGCTGCACCTCGTCTCTGCGGCTCGGAAAGCATCTTCCGCCGGCCGCGAGCTGACCGATAAGACGGGCAGCAGAACAATCGGTGAGACAGATATTCCAACGCCCTGCGACATCTCGGCGCCGCACGGGCCGGCACCTCCGCCCGCAGAGGCCCGCACGACGGTGTCCTCCGCGAACTCCGACCGGCAGGTGCGCAATGGTTGATCCTCACGTCGGAACTCCCGAAGGCTTCCTCTTCGGGATGATAAATCCGAATTTTTAATTCTTGGTTTTCCATTTTTAAATGCAAATCGTATCTTTGTTCCAATGAAACTGACGATTCTTGGTTCGGGAACCTCCCAGGGCGTGCCGGTGATCGGATGCCGCTGCGAAGTCTGCACTTCGACCGATAGCCGCGACAAGCGGTTGCGCACCTCGGCGATGATCGAGACCGACGGCGGAGCGCGTTTCGTGATCGATGCCGGCCCCGATTTCCGCTGCCAGATGTTGCGTGCGGGGGTAAGCCGTCTCGATGCGATCCTGCTGACGCACGAGCACAAGGATCATACGGGCGGTATCGACGACGTGCGCGCTTTCAATTTCGTGGATTACCCGCCGGTGATTCATCCCGTGGACATTTATGCGGCGCCTGCTGCGGCCCGTGTCGTGCGCAAGGACTACGACTATGCCTTCGAGGAGGAGAAGTACCGCGGCGCACCCGACATCCGGCTGCACGAGATCGACGTCGCACGGCCGCTCGAAATCGCGGGCGAGCGAATCGTGCCCGTGTCGGGGCACCACTCCGAGCGTTTCGAAGTGACGGGCTACCGCATTGGCCGCATGGCCTACCTGACCGATTTTAAGACGATCGCCGACGCGGAGGTCGGGAAATTGATCGGAGTGGAGCTGCTGGTGGTCAACGCCCTGCGTTTTCGACCGCATCCCTCGCATTTCAATGTCGAGGAGGCGTTGGCACTCATCGCCCGGGTCGCGCCTCGCAGGGCGCTTATCACGCATGTGTCGCACGAGATCGGACGGCACGCGGCGACGACGGCTCTTCTGCCGCGGGGGGTCGAACTGGCTTACGACGGATTGGAAATCATAATTTGAAGATATGGATTTTTTTAAGGGAAAAACCGTGGTCGTGACCGGCGCTTCGTCGGGAATCGGCCGGGCACTGGCCGAGTATTTCGCTGCTGCGGGCGCCAATGCGGTGCTCGGGGCGCGGCATGAAGATGCGTTGAGGGAGATTGTCGGCCGGATCGGTGCGGCGGGCGGACACGCCGCCTATGCCGTGTGCGACGTGACGCGCGAGGCCGATTGCAAGCGACTGATCGACACGGCGGTCGATACGTTCGGCGGGGTGGATGTGTTGATCTGCAATGCCGGCATTTCGATGCGCGCCTTGTTCGACGAGGTCGATCTGGCGGTGTTGCACAAGTTGATGGATGTAAATTTCTGGGGCTGCGTTAATTGTACGAAGTATGCGCTTCCCTATATCCAGAAGGCGCGCGGTTCGATCGTGGGCGTGTCGTCGGTTGCCGGGATTCACGGGCTGCCGGGTCGTACCGGTTACTCGGCTTCGAAGTATGCGATGACGGGCTTTTTGGAGACGATCCGTATCGAGAATCGCAAGAAGGGCGTGCACGTGATGATCGCTTGTCCGGGCTTTACGGCTTCGAACGTGCGCTTTTCGGCACTTACGGCCGACGGCTCGCAGCAGGGCGAGACGCCCCGCGAGGAGGGCAAGATGATGACGGCCGAAGAGGTGGCCCGTATCATCGCCCGTGCGGTCGTTCGGCGCAAGCGTTTGTGCCTGATGGAATTTCAGGGACGTGCCACGCATTTCGTCAAGAAATTTTGGCCGTCGCTGCTCGACAGGCTCTTCTATTGGTATATGTCCAAGGAGCCCGATTCGCCTTTCAAGTAGCGCATTGTCCGCTTCGGCCGGCAGTTATCGTCCGGCTGCAACCCGCTGCGGTTGCGGCCGGGCATTGTTTTTGTTCGGGATAGGGCAAAACCCTTCTTTGTATGAAAACAAATGTCTTTGTTCGGGACAGCCGCCATGTCAAATACTGGTGGGTGTCGTTGATTGCCGGCCTGCTTTCGATCCTGGTCGGCGTACTCTGTCTGGTGACGCCCGACGCGACGCTCGTCGCACTGTCGATGCTGTTTATCGCCGTGTTGCTCGTCGACGGAATTATGGATATCGTGCTGGCCGCCTCCAACAGCGATATGCTGCGCGGTTGGGGCTGGATGCTCGTGACGGGAATCATGGAACTTTTGCTGGCGATCATGCTGATGGTCATGCCCATCGGGTCGGTCGTGGGGACACTGATCTATGTCGTTGGTTTCTGGATTCTGTTCCGCGCTTTCTGGGCGTTGGGCGAAGCCTATGAGTTCCGGCGCTATACCGACGGCAGTTGGCTGATTATTCTGGCCGTGCTGGCGATTATCTTTTCGTTTTTCTTTCTCGTCAGCCCTGCGTGGAACGGCCTGTTCATCGTTTCGATGATCTCTCTGGCCTTCTTCGCCTACGGAATTTATCGTATTACGCACGCGTTTGCCCTCCGCTCTCTGGAAAAAGAGTAGGCATTCCGTTGCCGTCCGGATATAAAACCGAAGTCCGTCGCTGCATGTTTGTATGCAGCGACGGTTTTGTTTCGGAATCGGCCGATAAACTCTCACCTTATTATATATGGATATTTCCGCCGGAAATGGAAAATCGTAACTGCTTGTCGGATAGCGATGTGATGGCAGGATGAAAATTAATATTGAAAAAAGTTTAGGAAATGTTTGGAAATATCCGACGGAATGCCTTATCTTTGCACCCGCAATCAGAAAACGAAACGTATTCTGAAAGGCAACGAGGTTCTCTGAAAAGTTCGTTCGAAAAAATCTTTCGAAAGATTTGGAAGGGATGCGAAAATGAGTTATCTTTGCACCACTTTCCGCTCTGAAAGAGCCTTGGAAACTTTTGAAGTTTTTTTTTGAAAAAGATTTGGAAAGTCCGAAAAAAGGTTTTACCTTTGCAACCGCTTTCCGCTTCGAAAAATGAAGCAGAGACGAACGCGAAAAGTTCTAACGATTAAGATAGAGCGACGTTCTTTGAAAATATTGAGCAGCTAAGTTTAATCCACTCTATATGAGTGATTTCAAACAATACCTTTGGGATTAGAGCGAAAGATTTAACAAAACATTAAATTATACAATGGAGAGTTTGATCCTGGCTCAGGATGAACGC
>ENA-UOJJ01000217-UOJJ01000217.1-human-gut-metagenome-genome-assembly--contig:-CS66-NODE-217-length-105153-cov-46.350311_pt1 | contig 105153 bp, 95 predicted proteins | sample MGYA00242343_ERZ723890 | MGnify/ENA metagenome assembly ERZ723890
AATCCCCTGAAAAAGAAATGCGCAACACTATTCTGATTTCACTGCTTCTGATGCTACTGCCGGTAAGCGTATCGGCACAGTTCTATACGATAACCAGAGATTCGGAAATTCTGCCTACAGAAAGACGAAAAGAGTCTTATAACCGTGCAGCAAAGGATGTTACAGAAGGGAAAAAGAATAAGATGATGGTAAAAGATACCCTGATTGTCGGGCCGGACAATCAGAAAAAATTGGAAAATATCAGCCGGAATAGTGACAGGAATGCATCCCTAAAAACAGAACTGCAAAAGAAAACAGATGATATTACTAAATCAGAAAATCATCTTCCTGAACTTACCATCCCCAACCTTTATAAAGAAATCATTAGAAACGGAATCCTATATCCCAAAATCGTATTGGCTCAGGCTATACTGGAAACCGGATGGTTCCGTTCATCGGTATGTCGAAATAAGCATAATCTTTTCGGACTTACCAATCCACGTACAGGGAAATACTATGAATTCAATCATTGGACGGAAAGTGTTCGGGCTTATTATACAAAAGTTCAATACAAATATAAAGGTGGTAACTATTTGCTTTGGCTTGATGAGATCGGTTATGCGGAAGATAAGGATTACATTACTACTCTTACAGATGTAATAATGATATTATAGATTAAAACTCAGCATTATCTATTTACTCTTGTTGAAAGTAAGGCAAAGTATAAAGTATACGGAGAAACCTTGTATTTTCAAATAGTTTTTGCTATTTTAGAGGGGAATATCATACATATGAGTAAATAAGCTATGCGTATAAAATTTTTTATTGTTGCGATATTACTTTCACTTATCGTCACCTTTGCAAAGGCTACAGGACAATCGGGTGATGTGATTCGTCTGGAAGGAGAAGAATGGGTTTTGATGGCAAAGCCGATAGGATACGACTCCCTGCTATGCAGGCGGATGAGAGATTTTCTTCCGGAAAATGTCAGTCGGTCCACTGGCAATTATAGCGGATATACCGCTTTCTGGGAGGTGCGTGACGGGTATCTTTGCCTGCAACGGGTAGAGGCGGATGTCTATGAAGAGGTCGGCAAGAAGAAATCTACACGGGTGTATGAGGTGAAGGACTTGCAGCCGATTTTTACGGCCTATTGTCGGGCGGGGACGATTCAAGCCCGCTGGTTCAGTGGGGAACTTCGGGCCGGAAAAGGTGATTTGGTGAGATACGTGCATGACGGTTTCGACCGTAACATGGAAACGGAGCAGGTACTGACCGTCCGGAACGGTAAAGTGCTGGAAACGCAGACTTATCATAATTACCGGAGAGCCGGACTGAATCTGACAAAGGCATATGGGGAGATTGTGCGTCGGTTTCCTTGGGAGCGGTTTCCTGAATACCGTGGAGAACGGTTCCTTTTTTCGCTAAGTGATTTTCAGACGACGGAGGACGGTCACTTCGTAGACTGTGACGTACGTTTCATTTTTCTGCGTACTTCGCGAAAAATGATAAACGACGGAAATCACCCGCTGGCTCTTGCCCTCAAAGAAACACTGAAATCCATTTATCCATGGGAGGTGCTTTTTATCAACGGGAAGTACACTATGGAATATCGGTGTTTTACTATGCCTTTGAGGGGGGATATAACGCATAATAAGGGTGATTCTGCAAAATACACGATTGTTGGTCGGGTGTATGGTGAATCTGTCCGTCAACGTCCTCCTTATGATGTAGTACATGATGTACTGGTAGGCTCCAATTTGAGCATAGCTGAACAACCGTTTCAAGGATGGCTGACAGATTCTACCGGCTGCTTCCGGATAAAGGGACTGGAGACCGGAACTTATCATCTGAAAGCGGAATATGTGGGACTGGCTCCTTGTGATACGGTAATAACTCTCCCTTCGCAGCATAATGACACGCTGCGTATGGTACTTCCCTTATGGTATGATTATATTTTGAAATATGACTGTTCGCCGGAATTATCGAAAGAAAATATCCTCAAGGGACATCCCAAGCTGCGCCTGGTAATACCGGAAGAACAGGAACAAAAAATCCGCACACACTTTTTCTGGAAAAAGTACGGCGTGAGTTATGACGCTTTTTATCCATTGAAGAAAGATGGAACACTGGACTGTTATCTGGGTGTCCCCAATCATATGCTGACAGCTTATAATCAGGTGGTTTTTGATTATCTGGATAAGAAGTTTGACACTTCATGGCGCAAGGAGGCTCCGAAAGGAATATTTGGCCTGGATAAATCTTTAGATGAATTTCGTGACTATAAATGGTTTATCAAGACTTTACATAAGGAAAGCAAGTATCCGGTAAAGTTGCTGGCCAAGGGAAAAGAGTGTTTGCTACGCATTGAATATGCCGTGGACAGTAACGGATATATCGTGCAACCGAAAATCATTTCTTGCAGCAACTGCTCGTTTCGGAAAATAGCGTTAGATGCTTTTAAAAAGGTGATGAATGTCCCTACTTTATTGAAGGCAGGTAAAGATACACTTGTAGTTCAATATAAACTGGATTCTTCTGCTACTGTTAATCCAGATACTGATGTGCTGGTTATCGGCTATACACCGTGTGATAAACCGATACTGATGAAATAGATAAAAGGAATAATTGTTTTCATTAAAATGGAATGAATATGAGAAAAGAGATTGCATGTGTCATATTGATTTTGCTGGCGGCCTGTGTAAATAAGCCTGGACAGCCTGTACAGGAGGCTACCTCTACAGCTGTTATCGGAGGTGCGGACAGCATGACATCCATTGTGGTTGCTGATACTTGTGCCTCATTTCAAGATACAGTAACATACGAATTACGTCAGTGTCAACTTTGGTATACAAAAGATTTACCTGAAGCATATAACGGAGAAACCCGTCTGTGGACAGAATATGAAGTATATACAGAAAATGTGCCCGTGATTAATGTATTTGTAAGCAATCCGACGGACATTCCGTTGGAGTTCGGACGGGATATGCGTTTCTATTTGTGGAAAAATTATAAATGGTGTCCGCCGGAGCAAAAGGATACCTCCTATACGATTGTATGGAATAGTGATGCGTTTATGATAAAGAAGGCTCCTTTGCTGTATTGCTTCCGTTATAAACTGAATGAATATTGCATTCCAAAAGGGAAATACCGTGTTCAGAAATCATTTAGTAGAGGTGATGAACACATTCTTTTGACAGACAGTTTTGAGGTTAAATAAAAAATGTGTGGAGTATGAAAAACTGGTATATTTATTTCGTGGCGATGATGGCCATATGCGGACTGGGATGCAATCGCACGGCATCAAAAAAACAGGTTGTGCAGATTGGACCTGCCGATGCACAATGCCTGAACTGTGATACGTTAGGGACTACTGTGCGGATGAATATGATACAGAACCATTATCCGCTTGATACGAAGAATGTGTATGCAATCCTATTGAATCCTAAGCGTAAGTCGCTGATTTTTGGTGGTGACTGGACGTTGCAGAAATGGGAAAACGGTTCGTGGATGGGTGCAAAGATGAATGGAATGTATGGCTTTGGAGATGTAGGTATGCAGTTAAACTTTGCTCCTGATTATTATTGTTTTAGTTATCCTGTCAGTTGCTATAGAATTACATCCGGAAAATATCGGATTATTCAATCATTCCATGACGGGAGGGAAGAAATTACAGTAAGTGCCGAGTTCTGGATAGACAAATAACGGAAAATTGTTTCACGGAAAAATCGATAATACAATGAGAAGAAAAGGACTATATTTACCGGCTTGCGTTTTCTTGCTGATGGTAGGCTGCATCAGTAATGCGGAACAAAAGAAAGCGGAAGCCTCAGAAGTCGTACCTTATGTGCCTGTTCCTAACCAGGCTGAAGGTCATAAAGTTATTGATGCCTTGAGTAAGGCTTACGGTGATGATCCGAACAGCATCGGAGATTTTATCGGGAGTCCCCGTTGTCCGGATTTTCTAGAGGGACATTATTTTGACGGAAACACACTGGTCCTTCAGGTACGGGGTGATACGCTGCGGGCACGGAAGATACTGGAAGAGGTGTCGAGAAGCAAGGCTTTCCGTATCGAAATGATGACCGACAGTATTTTCTCAGAAAAACAGCTTAAAGATTTATTGGATGAACTGAACAGACGGTATAATGCTTTGCCGGAAGGTAAATTGAAAGCTAATATGATGATGTGGGGAAGTACGCTCCATTTCATTGAAGTGACCTTTATCCGTAACACTCCGGAAGCCCGTGCGGAATTCCGCAGGTTGCTGATGGATTCGCCTGCCATTCGTTTTTCTGGTCCGGAAGAGCCCGTTCGGAATAATGTCACTGGTGTGTCCGAAGCGCACGGTATTTGCCTGTATCCGGAATACACTGTTTATGCTGATACGGCTTCCACTGCTTCATTCATTCTCATGAACGGAAGTAATGAGGCGATTACTTGTGGAGAGCATTATTTCATTACTTACGAAGGGAAAGATGGTCAATGGTATGAACTGCCTATTAATACATTTGCAGTGGATATTGCCTATTATGTTACTCCTGGTTCATCACGTCAGTTTGTTGCGAGATTGTATCCAGAAGTCAATGGGAATGCATCGGGACGCTACCGATTCTTCTATGAGGTGTCTTTGGAGTCAAGAGAAAATATCCGGATGATGGCAGAATTTCGTCTGACGGACAATTACGAGAAAGCCAAACGGGCTGAAAAAACTCCGATACCAAAAACGACAGTAAAGAATTATGTGGAGGCTCCAAAGGAAGATGAGCAAACTGTTTATCAGGTAGTGGAGGAGATGCCAGAGTTTCCCGGTGGTATGCCTGCTTTAATGGAGTTTATCCGGAAAAACCTGCGGCATGACAAGGCTGAAAAGAATGAGCGTGTCATCATTCAAATAGTAGTAGATAAGAAGGGAAATGCCACTAACCCTGTGGTGTTGCGGAGTACAAATCCGGCGTTGGATGAAGAAGCCTTACGCATCGTTAGTCTGATGCCGAAATGGAAACCGGGCAGACAAGCCGGGAAGAACCGGAACGTACAGTTTGTTTTTCCTGTTGCATTTAAACCTTCTGTGCAGAATACGAATTAAATTGAGTGTGAATAATGAACAGAAACAGATTTTTAGCTTGTTTTTTCTTATGGGGCATTCTGGTAGCAAATGGATTGCTGGCAGGTTGTATGGAAACCCATCATCAGTCGAATACATCAACTGATAAGAATACGCATTTGGCGTCAGACGATTTGATTGATATATCGGCAGAATATGATTATTATCCGTTGAAGACGACGAAAGTGGTGCTTCAAGTGACTAACCATTCTAAGGATATTTGTGAAGGCCGGCAAGCATATACTTTGGAATATTATGATGAGGACCAGAATATGTGGGAAGCCTTGCCGGTAGATACGGTTCCGGATACTCCCTTGCTCATTCCATCTGGATATAAAGGCGTGTGCCAGCTTGTTCCTTTGGATATTACTGGTTTAAAAAAACGGGTGGGTAAATACCGTATTGGTAAATGTTTTGTTAATAGTGTGAAGAAGCATTATGCGTTTTTTGAATTGGTAGATTCCAAGGGAGTGTTGGAGTTACGCAGACGAATCGATGACTATAATAGAAAAGGTGCAAACGATAAGACTGATACAGTAGCACAAAATATTCTTATGACTTATACTCAGGGCGATACTATTTTTGTAATGTTGATGAATAACGACCTCCGGTTTCAGGAAATGTTTCGTCGTAAAGTATTAAGTTATTCGTCTGTAAGTCACGGTGCTTTTCGAGGAGATATACCGTTGATTCAAGCTACTTATAGCGATACGTTGCAGATACGGATGAGGACAGAGCATCAATCTTATCCGGTTGGGACGGAAACAGTATCGGTGACGTTGACCAATCATAGTAAGAGGACTCTTTTTTTCGGCGAGGATTATGGAGTGGTCCGTAAAGAGGGCAACCAATGGATTCTTTTGAATGGTAACAATTCTTGGTTAGATATTGGAATTGGGGTTCCCTCGGGTAAGGATTACCATTTTGATGCGTGTCTTTACCCTATCTTTAATGAAAATTGTCCGGGTATTTATAAGGTATTTAAGGAGATTTCTTTTATTGGCGGGCAAAAGAAATGGTTGATGTCGGCAGAATTTGAGATTAAATAATGCGTTAAATACCCTTTTATTCTTATTAGGTGAACAGGGAAATAGAATTTTATTGTATAGCGTATGAAAACAAATGCACTTTTTCAATTGTTTGTGGCGGTGGCTTGCATGATGTGTGCCGGCTGTACGGGCAAGCGAAAAGCACAATCGGATGTTGCTTTGGTAAAGGAGACTCCTCCGGCAGTACAGAGTCCGGAAGTAACGGATGACACACTTGCAGTAGAGGAACCGGATACGGAAACTTCGACAGACAATCTGCCTCGACCGGTGGCGATGGTGCTGGAACCGGTGGCACGGGATATTCCTGTTGGCCGTCCTCTTTCTGCAGATTCGCTTTCCATGCGTACGGAATATGATTATTATCCTGTAGCGACTTCCAAGGTCAAGGTCTTCATTACCAATCGTGCAAATCAGAAATATGACAGTGGGGAAAGGTATAGTCTGGTATATTACAACGAAGCACTAAAGCAATGGGAACCTCAGCCGACCAATCCGATAATCAACGATGTATTGTGGGTGTTTACGCCCGATTACCCTACGCACCGGCAGACCATTCAGTTTTATACGGACAAGAACCGTCCCGGCAGGTATCGCATTTACAAATCATTCAACCGGAATACACGTACGGCATACGCTGAGTTTGAACTCGTATCAAAGGCCCAGCATCAGAAATTGCTTGACAAAATTAACTGGTATGGAGAGAAGCATCCCAAGGACCGTGTCATAGAAAACCTGAATACTTGGGGATTCCAGGACAATGACACATTGTATATGTCGTGTATGGTGAACTCGGAGGCATTGCAGAAAGAGTTCCGGCAGAAGGTGCTGAATTATGCGGCAATCGTGGTGAACGATGGAAAAGAGGATGTGGCTACTTATTTCACCCAACCGATGTGTACGGATACTTTCGGCATCAAGATGTACACGGAGAAAGCGGTGTATCCGCTGAATACAGAATCCGTAGCGGTGAGAATCGTGAACCGGAGCGGACGGAGTATCTCAATGGGGTCGCCGTACCAGGTACTTCGGAAAGAAGGTGAAAAATGGCTGTCTTTGCCTGGAGCAACGGTTTGGACACTTGAAGAACGTTTTCTTCCATCCAATAAAATCTATCCCTTTTCAGCCAGTTTGTATCCGTCACTTCATGTGCTTACGCCCGGCATCTATCGTGTGGTGAAGGAAATGGATATTGGGGATAATTATCGCGACTGGTATTTTGCTGCGGAGTTTCGGATTGGCAACGAGGTGGAAGAGCGGGACGCTGCGGACAAGGAGCCTTCTTCAAAGCCTTTGCAGGAAGTTGTAGAGGAAAAGGATATGGATATTGCGTATGACGTGGTAGAGGAGATGCCGGAGTTTCCTGGAGGTATGTCGGCTTTGATGGATTTTATTCGGAAGAACCTGAACTATGACAAGTCGCTTGTGCCTGAAACAGTTGTAATTCCTCGGGTCATCGTGCAGTTTGTGATAGATGAAGAAGGAAACATTATTCATCCGGTGGTGCTGCGGGGACTTAATCTGGAGTTGGACGAAGAAGCCCTTCGTGTAGTGAGACTGATGCCGAAATGGAAACCGGGTCGGCAGAGTGGAAAACCTCAGAAAGTGAGGTATGCCATTCCTGTTTATTTTTCCTCGTACACAACAAACTGAAAGTTATTAAATATATGTTATTAGTATTTCATATAGAGATTGATTAGCAAAATATGAATTGGGTAAAAAGCATAGAAACCATATTTGGCTATGCTTCCCTGTACAAACCCTCTTGTACCATTATACAGATATAGAATCATGCAGGCCATTATAGCACCAATTACCCCGTAGTGCATCATCAAAACAAATGTGCAAAAAAATTGCATACCTCTACTATATGGGAAAGAGTGACCATATACATTAAAAAGATAAAATATAACGATAACAATAATCCCTCTCCATTCATAATCCACTCCAAGCCAAGAAGCGAGTCCGGCCATGCCAATTGTCCAAAAGAATCCCAGTACCAGACTACGTTGCAGAAGATTTTCAAGAACCATAAGCGTGGCCACACCCAAAGCCAGTGTAAACATCACATTATGTGTCCTGTCAGCACCATTCAGCAGATACCAGGGTATTTCACTGATTACGGCAAAGCCCAGCAGGGTAAAGAAATACCTGTACCTGCTTCTGGTATGAATAAACCCTTCCGCTATCAGGAAGGCAAATACAGGAAAAGCGATGCGCCCTACACAGCGCATCGTTTCGTATAATACGGTACCATGCTCCATCAGATAGAGAGCAATATGGTCTATCACCATGGAAATCAAAGCAATGACTTTTAGCGCACTGCCGCTAAGTCCGAATGCCGGTTTTAAGGTCAGATTCATAGGCTATATGTTTAGCTGATACCGAGAAGTTCCTTTACCATATCCTCCACTTCCTGATTCACACGCTTGAAGTTACGGTTCAGCAGGATTTCCTTCTCTTTGTCATTCTTGAACTCATAGATTTTAGGAAGAGGAACATAGTGTTTTTCCTCGTCCTTAATCTTCTTCATGTCAAAATGCGTCTTGCAGAAATACTTTGTGGTCTTGAATTCTTCCGACTGTTCGATGTCAAAATGGTCAAGCATACTGTCATCGGTAGCCGTAAAGTCACGTGCAGCCTGTCCGGCCAGCCAGCCTGTTGCCATATCCGCAATCTTGGCTGCAGGAACCAGAAAGTCCATCTTCTCAGATATTGTGGTTGATACCTTGTGGTCATTGATGGAAATGGAGCGTGAAGTCTGCTTGGCCTTTCCGAACACATCATTCTGTGCCCACTCCAGCGTTTCCTTGTTACGTGCCGCACCCATGAAGATATTACCGCAGGTGGTGATAATCTTCTGCATACCTACCTTGCCGTAGTCAGCTTCCAGCTGAGGAAGCTCCTGGAAACCTAAAGTCACGGCAACCTTGTTGGAACGAGCCGTACCGATAAGACGGTCTATCTTGTGAAAGTACAGTGTCGGAAGCTCATCCACGATGATGCTCACCGGGATGTTACCCTTTGAGTTCACCCTTGTAATCAGGCGGTTCAGTACCAGGGCATTGAGCGAGCCGATAACTTGTTCCTTTTCCGGGTCATTGGCAATCACCAGATAGCTCGGATTAGCCTTGTCAGAAATCTTCAGGTCGAAATCATCCCCGGTGAATACCCAGTACGCTTCCGGAGACACAAGACGTGCGGCATTCACACGAAGCGTACCGACCATACCTTCAAGCTGGTCATTCGCCTTATTCTCGTATGCACTCTTGAAAGGAGCCATCAGCGAAGCAATCCTGTCATCCTGCATCAGGATATTGAATACCTGGTCGTATGGCCTTCCCAAGAATGAAAGCACATGCGGCATGTCCGAGAACTCACCTGTTACGGTATCCGGCTCCACCTCATTGCCATGCTCGTCCTCATACCAGCACCTCTGAATCAGAATCTTCCTGCCGGTTCTGTCCTTATAGCTGTATCCGTTCAGGTCCACAAACATACGGTCCTCGTCAGTCGATACATCATTGCCGTTCTCATCCACGAAGTCAAGGACCACGTTACCGTCCTTGTCGATGGCATTGAAGTCATCCCAGTTGCGTATGACAATCTCCAGCTTCTTTCCCTCCAGTGATATGAAACGCTTCAGCTTCCTGCCGTTCCTGAACCCGACCGGATGGAAGTTTACAAAGAAATAGATGATGGCAGCCAGAAAGTTTTCCGCAGAGTTGGTAAAGAAGGCTTCAGAGCCCCCCTTCTTCTCTCCACCTCCCTTGTTGAGCGAGGCCAAAAGAGTAGCAGCCGTTTCAGAAGCGGCAGCCAGATCCGGGATATATTTCCGCTGAATCGGATTGATGCGGTTGGAGTATTCCACATCTGTAAAGTTGATGGTACGGAATCCGCAGTTCTGAGGCAGTTTGCCTGCCTTGCGGTTCTTGCAGTACTGGTAGAAAAGCGTCTTGGCCAGTGTCGGATACTTGAAGTCATATACCATCATGGCAAACCCCTTTGCAGAGTGCTGCCTGATGAACGGGTCAATGATACCGAAAGACTTACCCGAACCCGGCGTACCCAGTACAATCGTGCCACGGAACGGATTGATGATATTGATCCATCCTTTGTGCATTTTCTTTTTCCAGTAGTATATCATTGGAATGTTCACCGAGTAATCATTGCTGACCAGTGTTTCAGACTGCTGGAACGATTCGTTCTCAAAATTGAAACGGTCCTCACCAACCTTGTAGTTGTAATACTTGGCAATACCGTCCAGTCCCTGATGTACCAGCATGGTACCGACTATCGAACAGACTGCATACATAAGCCTGTTGGCCGGAAATCCCAGCCAGCTGAATCCGAAACTCATGCCGTGGAATACAAAACAAAGCCCTACAAGTGTCAGACCGGCCAACACAGGATAGATGACCATTGTCCTTACATTGAACTTCAGTGACTTTTCTGCTTTTGTACCGATACAGACAATACAGATGCATATCAGTTCGGCCACCTTGCATCCCGATACGGAATTGAATACCCTGAACCGTGCCAGCAGGTCGAGTACGAACTGTGTAACCCTGTTGTCTGCCGTAACAGGCAGATTCATGATGATTTCAATAATAAGAAAGATATAGATGCAGCTCCTGAAGTAGTTGTACATCTGCTGCTGTTCCCTTGTCTCCTCAAATGCCATACGCTCTAACTGTATATGAATTTGCTAAAATGGAACCTTTAGACCCAACAGCAGACCGTTGCGGAAGGTATCCCCATGCAGGAAGTTCACATTGTTCTTCTGTATGACAGAGAACTCCAGTCCGCTGCGGAACACATAGCTGTATTCAAATCCGGCCTCCAGTCCGAAGAAGAACTTCTTCTGTACCGCACCGAACTGAGGCCCCAGACGAAGGCGCATCATGCCGTTCTTGTACCGTGCCAGACGGTGCTTGTAAACCATACCGCCATCCCAGAAATATCCTTTCCAGAAATTGTGACATACCGGCTTCTGCCAGTGATTCCCGACCTCACCGTATACTTCGACCGCATTTCCGTATGAAAGCGGATACTCATAACCCAAAGTGGCATTCAGCGTACTTGGAAAAAGGAATCCGGCATTGACGGAAACCTTTCCGGTCTGTGCCGATGCACCGATGAATGCAACCGAGCAAAACAGAATGAACAGAATCTTCTTCATGGCCTATCTCTTTATGGAATGATCAATAAAATAGTAGGGGTAATAGTCGGCACCGTCCAGAATATCCGAGTCGAAGCCGTCCGCATTGAGAATGTCCTCATACTCGATGGTCAGTACCACTACACGTCCGCTTATCTGGTTTTCGGAAATCTCCAGACGGAGTACCTTCTCTTCAGGGAAAGTCAGCTTCGGAAGTACAAGCACGTTCCTATAGTCCTTCCTGAACTTACGGGTGTTGTTCATGGAGAATACCGGAGTAAGCTCTATGGTCTGTGAGTTAGTGGCCTTGGTTTCCTTTTTGTCAGTAAGTTTTACCCTTATTTCCTCAATGTCGTATGCAATCCTGGTCCTGTTTTTCAGCGTATAGTCCAGAAAGAAATAGTCACCGATGGAATAGATATTGTTGATGTATGCCCTGATTCCGTTTTTATTTGATACAATCTGGTTAAACTTTCTTCTGCTTCCATAGACAGCCCAGGCATATCGTGCAATCTCAGCCATCGGCATGGAAACCTCCGGATTGATATAGGACTGTGTCTCATTGTAGGATACATTGTAGATGGTAGAAGCACAATCCGGTGATTCTGTATAGAGAATGTCATACTGGGCAATATGACGCTCACCGATAATGGTGAGTGTACCCAGCAGTTCGTTTTCGCTGTAACCTTCAGACGATATGGAATCATTCTCCAGATAAGGCTTGATGCGGACGATATTGTCTGTACACTGATTGCCTATAATTTTAGTAGTGGAAATATCCACCATTTTGATGTTCTCCGGCATGACAATGTGCGTAGTCACTTCCCGGTTGATGTATATCTTCTCGTTGGCCGACAGATGTACGGCTATGCCTGTGATAAGGCATATTATCAGAATAATTCTGGTTTTCATATTCTACTATTATATTTTGATGATGACATTAATTTATATTGAAAAACTGCACTTATCTTGCATCCTCCGAGTTTATCAGATAGACAATGGTATTGTATTTGATTTTCGCCTTGTTCTTTCTGATATTGGAAGATATGGCAGAAGTTGCAGAGTTATACATATTCTGCAGTGACTGGAGGGCAATGGCCTCCGTAGAAATACCGGTACCGTAACCGTCACTGGATTCAAAACTGATATTCTGCTGTACCGTATTGGAACCTGCATCCTTCATGAAATCACGGAAAGCCGATTCAGGAACATAGAAACCTTCCATACCGTCATTGTCAAAAACAGAAAGCTTAACCTTGATGAACCTGTCGCCGACAAGAATACTGGTTATGGAAGCCCTGACACGCTGCTGTCCGAAACCTGTCACTGTACCATAGAGGTAAGTACCCTTTTTCAGTTTTGTGCCGCTTACCGTCACATCATCCAGAAGCTTGAACCGCAGACGTGTACCTTCATGCGCCTTTGTAGTCTGGTCAATCATGGCACGTATCAGCTTGTTCTCGGCAAATTCATCCGGAGCAGTAACCGTATTGAACCTGTCGGCATTGGTGTCATCAGACTTGATTACCAGACTCGGACGGTTGCGTTCCCTTTCCTCCTGATGCACTTTAGCTATGGAATCAGCCCTGTGCTTTCTTTCCGCTTCCTCTGCTTCCGGGTCTTTGATACCCAGTCCGCTTTCAATGGCCTTCTGCCGTTCATAGCTCCTCCGCTGAATCTCTTCAAGGTCACGTGCAAACTCGTCCTGTGAGGAATAGCCCATACCTCCGTAACCCGTTTCACTGTTTCCCGAAGGACCGTTTCCGTAAGCATATGCATTGATATGCTTTCTTGATTCGGCAAGGGAACGCTCCAGTTCTTCAAGTTCCCTCTGCTGTCGCTGTCTTTCAGCTTCAGCTGCATCCAGACGGTTCAGCTCTTCCTCGCTGTAGCCGTGTTCCAGTTCCTCCTTCTTCTGTTCTTCCTCCCCGATACCGCTTACGGCTGTGAAGGCATCCTCGTCACCGAAACGTCTGGACATCTCATACATCTTGTCTCCGGCTTCCTCGGCATTGGCCTGGGGAAGCTCCATGTTGATACGGTCTGTAGCTACCGTTCCGGCAGTCTCCTCACCACCGGAGAAGGTCTGCATCACAAAGTATACCAGTGCGCACAGCGGAACGAATATGACCAGCGGAAAGATATACTTGGGCTGTTTGAAATTAATCTTAATCATGGGTTATCATTGTTTTTAATGGATTTGACTATATTTTCCAGCTGCCGGTATTTGAGGATGATCCGCAAGGAATCCTCACGGCTCTTTACAGGTATGGCAATCATGGAGTCCAGTTCATGACGCAGTAACTGTCCCTTCACCGTCATGTCCGTCAATACACTGCGGTGAATGTCCTTGTTTGCCTGGATGGTACGGAATCCCTGAAACACCGGTTCCATTGCGGCTATCGAACTGACATCCGGCTCACTCTGTTTCCCGTTGCCGGAATCTATGGCTACGGTACCTACAAGTAGCAGAAGCAGCGTTCCCACTACACCTGCGAATGTCGTTTTCGGATGTTTAGCCGCACATCTGTTGGCCAGTCTGATTCTTGCGGCCAGACGGTATCTTGTTCCGATGACACCCAGTTTGGGCTGCAACCACGACCTGACAAGCAGATGCGTTTTCAGACGGCTTTCCTGTATCTTTTTTCTGAATGATTTCATAATATCAGTATATCAATAGTCCAAATCCCTGTTTTCAAGAGTCCTCCAGCCGGTAATGAGCAGACCGTGGGGATTGTTCCTTGTCCTCGGTACGGACTCGATGTAACCTGTTGTCACCATCGAGCGTCTGATGTCTCTGGTCCTGCGCTTGATAAGTTGCGTACCGTAATAGGTAAACTTCCGTTCATGTTCGTCAAACTGAATGGAGTCGCACATGATGGTGCAGACAGCCGAAGAGGAAATGATGTCCGAGTAGAAACCGTTCTCGTCCATGGCCTGTTTCTGTTTCAGTGCAGTTCCGTCAGCCATATACATTGCTTTCCCTACCGTCCATTTGATATAGTCGTTGTCGGGCGGCAGGTTGAAGAAATACTGGTGGAACAGCTGTATGTGCGCCTTGGCCTCCATGGTGAAGTTGGCTTCCAGCCGTGCACGCTCGGCAAGAAACGGAATGTCTCCGTCAAGTACATAAATCTGCTGCCTTTCCTCATTGACCAAAGAAATGCAGCACCAGACCGTAAAGGCACAGATGACGGTGCAGCCTCCGATTACCGCAAATACTGTCATCATGGCCAGTCTGGTTTTCTGTGCAAGGGATTCAATAAGCATATTGTAAAAAGATTTGAAGTTATTTGACTAATGACTTGACAGCCGAACCGGCTCCCTTCATGGTTGAACCTGCCGCACCTCCGGCCATAGCACCTGCAGCCGAAGTGATGCCCATTGCAGCCGAACCGGCAACGGAACCCGTACCCGAGCTTACACCTCCCGGAATCAGCCATGATGCCACTTCAGGAACGAAGCGTATGATATAGGCACCCACGAGCATACCCATGGCATACATACAGTTGGAGCCTATTCCCTGCAGTCCCAGTGCGCCAATCTGTTCCCATGAGTTGACCGAGCCGTGCAGCAGATGGTCGTATGCCACCAGATCCTGCTGGAGGTTATAAAGAAGGATGAAGTCTATATAATAGATGCACATATAGGTAACGAATCCCCATAACGAGAGGGAAAGGAACTTGGACATCCACTGGCTCCAGGCCGAGTTCCATGGCGGTGCCAGCGAGAGAGCAAACATGATCGGACAGAATATCATCATGATGGCCATGAAAATCCTCTGTGCCACGAGCATCCCGTAATACGACATCTGGAAAATCAGTTCCCCGACAAAGCGTATTACATCGTTTATCCATTCACTGACCTTCGTCTCAGCCGCCACGGCAGCCCTTTGGGCGTAGTTGTTGATGGTCGAGCCCAGATTCTCCACATTATATATCAGCTTGTCCCACCAGGCAGCATCCTGACCTATTTCGGCCACCTGCTTTGCCGTGGCTATGGAATCCTGCACGGTTCTCAACCTGTCAAGATATTCACTCTGTTTCTGTGCCACCTTCAGCTCGAAGGCAGCCACTTCCTTGTTCTTTGCCTTGGCCATAGCCCATGTAGCGGACTCCAGACTCTTTCCCGGAACCTGCAGAGCCGAGCATATCCATGAAGAGGATGAAATACACAGGGAAATGCCGATGATGCGCAACAGCTTCATGACATCCATGCCACGCCTTCCGAGCATCATCATCCAGCATTCGTATGAACCGACACACAGGGCCAGGCACAGACCGAGAGCCTTTGCCATTGAAACGGCATCACCGAGAACGGCCACATTGGGAAATGTCTCCATGGCCGTCAGCAGCTTTTCCAGACTTTCGTCAATGGCCGGAAGTCCTATTGTCAGCGGAATAAACAATAAATCCATATCTTAAAATGTTATTTGTTTTTACTTGTTTTTCAATAATGCGTAGCGGCAACGGCACAAAGGTGTGCAGTCCTGTTGACCAGCTCTGCCATCCTGGATTTGGCTTCCTCGTATGCCTTCTGCCGCTTGGCGTTCTCCAGTCCATAGCCGACACCGGTTTTGTGTATATAGGCTATATCCGCACAGAGTATTTCATTCTGGCGGCTCAGCTCGTCCACCTGATAGCGGAGCTTGCCGTCACTCTTCTGCATACAATAGAGCAGTCCGTCCGTGATACAGTCCTGCATACGGTTGAACTCGTCCTTGTAGGTGGCATACATCAGGTCAACATTTCTGTCAGCCTCCCTTGCCAGTTCTTCCTTATACAGTTCCTCGATATATTTGCGCTCACTCTCCACTTTCCTGATTTTCTGCCTCTGCGTCTCTTCGGCAGTCACACGCACCGGCATGATACGTTTCACATCAGACTTTGGTTCCTTGAAACGGACACGGAATCCGGAGTTGAACCAGTCCCATTTCCAGTACATTTCCGCACCTGAGTATTTCTTGTGCAGGAAAAAGTAATACCAGTCCGGAGCGAAATCCCATGGACCGTTCTCCATTGACTTCCACTGCTTCTGCTTTTCACTGTCACTGACTATGCTTTGAGCATTGGATGTAAATATGATACATGATACAGCCAGACACATGATTATTGTAAATATTCTTCTAACCTGCATATCCCTGATTCCATTTGTTGATTACACGCTCAGCTATCTCATTCTTCACATTGGAGTTCAGTATCTCCCAGATATAGTCCGGCTTCCATCCGCAGTCCGTGACAAGGAAACAGTACAGGTTGGCATTATCTATTATGTACCTTGCCCTGTCGATTGAAGCCTTCAGTGTCATTACCAGATTCAGCTTCTCATCCATTGAAGCCTTCATCAGGTTTATACCCGAAGCGGCCACGGATGCATACAGTCTGTAGCAGTGCTGTATCTCCCTTGATATTGCCACGTTGGCATCGGCATAATACCATGCCACGAAAGGCTTCTTCGATACATGGCTGAAAGTATTACCGGTAAAGTCCTTGTATTCCGTTACCAGCTGATACAGTGAGTTGGCCGTTGAAGAAATGGCACCGGCCAGTACCAGATACGAATAGGCATTGTTCAGCCTTGTATCCAGAGTGGTCCTGACATCATTGAACTTTTCCGCACCCTTCTCAATGAGCGACTGCTCGCCATAGCTTGTGGCCACCCTTGTCAGTGCCTTGTCCTCGTCCTTCTTTATGGCCTTGTGCAGGGCAATGAGTGCTTCGATGGTCGGCAGGTCTTTGGGTATTATGAAAGCGGACGCCTTTACAGGCATCAACAGCATTATAATACCGGCTGATATGATACTTATATTCCTGAGTTTCATGACAGAGATATATGAAAGGTTAATAATTTGAAGCAACCAGGCCGTTCCAGTCCTGTACAAGATTCCCCACATGATTCTTCATGGTCACCACATTTGCCCATCCTTGCGGGTCAATGGCAAAGAAGAGGTCGTTTGCAGTGGCATACTGTGCCATCAGAACCATCCCTTCCACCTTATAGCGTATCCTGTTCAGGTCAGTATAGATGCTGTTGGCCAGTGTCAGCCTTTCATACCTGTCCAGCAGGTTGTAGCCGTCATCCTTTTTTTCTGCAGTTGCCTGTCCCTGCAACGGATTGGGAATCCTGGCATTGTTCACAATATTGACGAAGTTGCCGACCAGCTGCTGGGTTTCCGCTACAAGATTGCCGAGCTCGTTCAGACAGAGCAGCCTGTTTGAAAATTTGGCCCTGTTTACCGTGCTGACAAGTACCGGAACATTTCGCAGAATATCCAGAGCGCACAGGCCTATTTCCTTATAATAAAGACTTTCAGTCCCGAAGCCGGATATGTTCTCCATGCTCAGCTTGTAGAGTTCCTTCATGGTAGCCATGCTTACCGTATAGAGTTCCACCTTCTGCTTCTTGGCTGCAATGGTATCCACACGCTGGTTGTGCTGTTCCTCGATAACTTTCTGTGAAGCGGTATTGGCCATGACAATCTTCAGACAGTTGCGGTCGAATACGATTCTCCATGCAGCAGACATATTGGCTGATGCCGATACCAGCAGTATAGCAATCAGCATAAATCTGAATTTTACCATAGTGACATAACTTTTTGATGTTGGTTGACTTTTCTTGCAAACTCCAGATACAGAAGCCCTCCATCCGCCTTACGGTCTTCCTCAATACGGGTGATGGCCTCCTGCAGCGTACCGTACCGGGCAAGATAAATCTTCAGTGCCTCCTTCTCGGTACGTTCTGTAGTATATGCCCAGTAACATTCCGGTGCTTCCTCCACACCGTACACATCCGAGTGCTGTCCCCGGCAAATCCACACCTCCTTGAAGTAGCTTCTTCCCTCATGGTTGTTCAGCGCATTGATAGTGAAAATCTGCTGACGCTGTATGTCAGTGAGTCCCAGAATGGCTGCAATATCCTCATACCTGTCCTTGAACTTGGTCTGGTCAAGCAGAATCTTCACATCCGAGTTGTTGATGATGGCCTCCTTCACAATAGGGGAATCAATCACGTCATTAAGCTCCTGAGTAACCACACCGGCTATTCCGTGGAACTTCCGGACGGTCTTATACAAATACTTTATATATTCCGCCATAGTAGGTGAAGCGATTGCCTTCCATGCTTCTTCAATGATAAGAGCCTTCCGTCCCTTCTTGATACGCATCTTCTGCAGGAACACGTCCATGATAATCAGTACCACAATCGGGAAAAGCACCGGATCATCTTTTATTTTATCTATTTCGAACACAATGAAACGCTCGTCAAACAGGTTAATGTCCAGGTCGGAGTTCAGCGTCATCTCCAGCTCGCCGCCACGGTAGAACTGTTTCAGAATAGCCGCAAAGTCATGTATATTGAAACTTATCTTCTCCAGCTGTGTAATCTGCGGAATGCGCTCCAGGGCAAACTCATAATAGGAATTGAACGATAGTTCCTGAACCTTCAGCCTGCGCTTCTGTTCCTCCATGTGGTCAATCTGCCTGTCTATCTTAATCAGCATGGAATTGTTATAAAGTTCCCTCTTATATTTTTCTATGATGGCAAGTGCACGTTCCTTTTCCGATTCTGTGGCCGCTTCATCATTAATCAGGGCAGTCAGTGAACGGCACTGTCGTATCAGTTTCAGACGGCGTACTTCGGAAGGCAGCAGCAGGGCACGGCTTTCAGCCTTCTCCTGAACCTCTTCCGTATTTATCTGCCTGTCGATGTCCTCCATGCTGTGCGTGTACTGTTCATAGTCATCCTCCATCTTGGCGGCGACCAGCAGTTTCTGCCTCAAAGCCTCACGCTCACTGTCGCTGAACCCTTCAAACGGATTGAAATAGGCCTCGTAATATTCCACGATGGTCTGGTTTATCAGCATGTCCTCAATCTTTGTTGGAAATGCGTTACCCTTGAATATCAGGAATATCAGCGATTTGAGGAAGTTCTTCTTTTCACCGAAGTTAAGTTCATATTCCTCCTTCGTGACCTTGAACGGATTCATGGAAATGGGCTTCTCCTTCGAGTAGGCTATGTATGTACCCTTGTAATATCTGCATATACCTTCGTAGGAATCACCCGTATCTACCATGACCACATCCGTATTCTGTTCCAGAAGCTGGCGTACTACACTGTTCATGTGGAAGGACTTGCCGGAACCTGAAGGACCGATACAGAAGAAGTTGGCATTGTCCGTCATCTTCCTTTTGCCTTCCTTGCCGGTAATGTCGATACAGACAGGCAGTCCCTGACGGTCGGTGTAATATGTGGTCAGCGGTGTATCCTCAGACTCCTTCAGATGCTCCTTGAAGAAAAAGCACAGGGCTGCATCCGAAAGCGTCAGGAACAGGTCATAGTCCGGGTTGAAGGCATATCCGTTACCGGGAAAACAGTCCATGAAAAGCTCCAGCTGGTTGTAGGCCGTTCTTGACGGCATGATGCCGCACTCGTACAGTTTTGTCTCCAGAAAGGAAGTTACCGGAGTAACCTTGTCAGGCGGACAGCTCACCAGAATGTTGAAGTTGCAGTACACAAGCATGGTACTGTCAACGGCCAGCCTGTCCAGCACTTCCTCAATATCGGCCCTGGCAATACGGTTGCTCGGGTCCGGCATGGAACCGTGACGCTTCGCCTTGGCCTGAAGCTTGCGCAGCAGCTTCCTCTGTCCCGGTATTTGAATGACCTGGTTGAACACCACACAGTCCGAGTAGGGGACGCCGGTAAGAAAAGAAAGCAGGTCGGTTGCGATTCTGTAGCTGTTGATGTTCATCTGCGTGTACGGCTTTACCATGGAAGGCAGGTTTATCTCGTCAATGTCCACCAGCGGATAGGAACGGATAATCCGGTCACCTGTCCTGAGATATTCGTCTGAAGCCTTGAAGTTGGTCATCGAGAACGCTCCGTGCCGGAACTGGAATGCCATAAAACGGTGACAGTACTCGCTGACTTCCTCCTTGCCGAGCTTTCTGTGCCGGATATGCTTTTCCGTCAGAATATCATCCGTCTTTGATACCTTGGAATGGAAATCGAGCCATCTCTTCGGGTCATACTGGATGAACTGGCTTCTCTGAGCCTCTTGGGTAAGGATAAGAAAAGTCCTTATCTCTGTGAACTCCCTTCCCTCGAAGTATCTGAAATAGCTCCTTGTCAGGAACTCCGCATCATCCGGCACGTCATGGTGATATGCCTGTCTGCACAGAATATCCTGCTTCTGCAGAGCATATCCCTCACCGATGGTCTGAAGGATATTGGATAGCACGTCATGAAACAGCATGTACTGCTGCGCATCCGTACAGAGCTGCTGGACCGGATTGGTTATTTCGAAGATAACGGACGGCTCGCCTCTGGCCGAGAACAGCACGACATTGCCGTCCGTCTCCTCCAGCTGCGCATAGAGTCCGTCAAAAATTCTTTTTCTTTTGTGTGCCATACTGTATAAAGTGATTTACTGTTCTTTTCTCAGGCTTCTGTAGATATAGATGCCTCTTGCCCTTTTCTTGTTGTGGAGTCCTCCACGCTGCTTGATGTAGATGGTTATCAGTCCCACCAGTGCCATGACCATCATGGCTATGAATCCTGCAACCTTTCCCAAAGCGATTGAGAAACCGATGAAGCCTACGAATGATACGCCTATGGCTGCCGCTGCCAGAGTGAGGAAACGGCCACGTATGCCCATAAACTCCAGCGGCTTCTGCAATCCCTTGAATACAGGGTATCCTTCCTGATTCATTGTCATGCCGGGAAAGGATTACTGGAAGAATAGCGGAAGAGCTTCCGAAAGTGCGATGAATGCGATACAGCCTCCGATGGTAAGCATGATGGTTTTCTTCACATCCTGGTCTCCATTCTGCATCTTGAAGTAGACGTTGAAGGCACCGACCAGAACGATAACGGCAGCAATGGCCTTCATCAGGTTCGATACCGGAGTCTGGTAGGAACTGACTTCCTGAGTGGCCTTGGTAAAACCTGCTGCACCCTTGCTTCCTGCCATTACATTTGATGTAGAAATAATAAGTGCAATGGCCGCCATCACACACTTCTGTCCAAAACTTGAACCGATGAAACGCTCCGTAAGATTCCGGGCACTTTTCTTTATTATCTGCATTTCTGAATAATATTAAATGATTTCATCGCCAAAGAAACAGATGTCACTAAAGGAACGGTATATATGTCAGGCGTTCTCACAGCTGAAGATAACGGCACCGAGGTCACTGGTACCGGTCTCTGCCAACCGGTTTATTTCCTGAATGATATTCTCAACCAGAATGCCGTCAGTCATGATGGCCTCCCGGTAAACGTGTCTGGAAGATTCTGATTTGGATGCAGATTTCTCTGTACCGTCAGAATCAGTATTTTCATTCTCAGGTTCGGGATTCCCTGTATTATTCTCTTCCTGATTCTCTTCTTTGGATTCAGGTTCATCCCGGTTTATTCTTATCGGCCTGAAGCTTCGTGCTTCTTCCGATATGTCAATGTCTTCTTCTTTTTGGCTGTCCTGTTCGGCATTCTGTGCGGCCTTTGCCCTCTGAATGTCCATAAATATCATTGTCGCATAATAGAAAGCCATTATTATAAAGAGAAGGAATACTATCTGTCCGTACTGCATGGCTGTTGTAATATGATGTTGGATGAAAGAGCGGAACTCTCCTTCGGAATCGGAAGGATATGCAGTCCCAGTCTGATACCCCGGCTTTCCAGACGTTCCCTGCGTTCCGTACTGCCGGTATAATAAATCACGTTGTGTTCCTCACTGATGATGTATCCGTTTGACTTCATGTTTGAGCGTACCCTTACCTTTGCCCTGTTTGAAATGACACGGATACCGGTTATGGGTTCCAGTCCGAAGACGATACGCCGTCTTTCCCTCTTTACCATCTGAGTACGGATACGTGATGAAATGAGGTGTTTCTCTTCACCAGTGCGTTTGAGTCCGAGTGCAGCGGCTATGCGTCCGACACTCATCCGGGTAATGCCGAGAGCTTTCCCTATCTCAGAGAAGGAACACTCCTGGAAATGGTTTCTGATATAGTCTGCACGCTCCATCCATTTGGATTTGGCCATTTTTACAAGTCCAAGCTCTCGGGCTTTCAGCTTGACTGTTGACTCGCTAAGATTGAGAACGGCAGCGGTATAGGCTGTGGTCTCTACCGGATACAGTTCAACAAGAGCGGCCAGCATCCTGTCGGTCCAGTTTGTTTTTTTCATATCCTACAGATTATAACTGTTAAACAAAGATTTCTTTTCCCTTCTGTATTCTGCCAGACGTGGCAGGTAGGACTTGAAGAATGCCCTTACGATGGCATTCACCAGGTCAGAGCGGCATCTGCCATGTATATCGCAGTCGTCAAGTGAATCCGCAAGGTCACGGTCGAGTTTGCAGACAAGTCTTTCTGTTTTGTCTGTTCCTGAACTGTCCGATTGCAGGAATTCCATGAAGTCATCCCAGCATCCTGTATCCGAAAGGGAAACAGTAGTATCCTTTTCTTGTGCTTCGTTATTATTTTCCTTTTGCTCAATCTGGGTTTCTACGGAATCTTGCGTCAATATAAGTTCTGAATCATTGATGCCTCTTGTCAGGTCATCTATTTCTGGTATATCCTTACTCATAGTGCTATGGTTATTGAAGTTTACTGATTATTCTGGTTCTTTATTCTGATTTTCGTTACTGTCCTGTGAAGCTTCATCAGACGGCTGCTCCTTCTTTTTCTTCTTAGGTTTGGGATTCAGATTTTCCGTCAGCTGTATGCCTTTGAGTTCTTTTTCCCTTATCGGTTGAAGTGTATCGAAGATACTCTGATATACCTTATCAAAGACCGGTGTAACGATAGCGGCCTGCATATCCAGTGCCGCCATGGTGCTGAACCGTTCCATATCCGCACGTTTGGGAATCTTCGCAGTGACGTATCCATAGTTGGAGAAGGTATCCCTTGCATTGTCCCAGATAAGCAGTTCGGAACGCTTGCCGATTCTTCCGTCATTAAGATTGGGAATGATGAAGAGTTTGGCCTTCATCCTTTCACCTACAGCCTTTTTCAGACGGTCAACAAACATGAGGAAGCTGGCTGTGGACGGGACTGTTACCAGGTCATAATGGAATGGGACAACGATAATGTCTGAGTTTACAAATATTGGTACCAGTCCTTCAGCTTTCAGACTGCTTGGTGTGTCCATCAGAACAACGTCAATTTCAGAATCGTTGTGAAGTTTCTCCATTAGTGAAGTCATCATTGCCTTATCGTTGGCTTCGTATGCCCATACCTCATATGGCATTTCCTGTTCGCCGTATTTTCTGATGTCGGCCTTTCGGCATTTCATGATGGAATGCTGGAAGTCACAGTCTATCACTACAACCCTTACACCCTTTGTCACCAGATAGTTGGCAAAGGTGACGCAAAGGGTGGTCTTTCCTACACCTCCCTTCTGATTGGCAAATGTCACTATAACCGGAGTCTGTATCATTTCAAGTATTGATTGATTTTGTGACAAATGTATTAACCAAAGTATTCAGATAAGAAATGCGCAACACAATAGTGACTTTAGTTAGATAAACTAGAATATTGAAATAATAATAATTAAAATATCACGATTCTTTTGCCTGAAAAGGTTACAATTATGAGTTCAAATATATTTAATATAACTTATTATAAATGATAGGTAAAATATTCAATTGTCATCAATAGATTCTTTTTACAGAAAAGTCTGTTTATTGTCTGTCTAAGTATCATGTGTATTTAGTCTCAGATTTTCAACTTTTTATGGTAATATACACGAATCTTTATATAACTTTGTGTCCAATAATTGACAATTCTAATATAGTACAACTAAAGTACTATATTATATAGTATCAAGAATCTCAGTATTTCTATAGAATGTTCTATAATAAATTCCCTTTTGGGGGATTTATATTGAAAGATACTTTATAAAATATCGTTGACCAATTGTCTATTATGAATAAAGATACTTAATAAAAAGTATAGATATGATAGCTAATTATTTTAAAATTTATATACAATGAATAAATTAACGACATCTTCATTTTTACCTGCAGTAAGAAATACTGATATAATGAGGGGTAAAACATATGTGGGGATTGATTTCGGTACATCAACAACAGTCGTTTCTATCGCTTCATATGATCAAAATAATAATTTAATAAATACTAATTCTTTACGTTTAAAACAAAAATTACCTGATGGAACCTTATACTCTTCTGAAATTGTACCGTCAGTAATTGCTTGGAATAATAACCAGATTCTGGTAGGTGAAGGTGCTTCTCAACTTAAGTATTACCTTAAGCGAGGAAAGAACATATGGTATTCATTCAAGATGGAACTTGGTGAGGATCTTGGTGCTAAATATTATGAGAGTGAACTCCGTGATGTGGAACCTTTCTGTATTCGTAATCCTAAAGATGCAGCTCGTGTTTTCTTTGCATATCTAAAATATTTGATTACGGGATATTGCAATGAAAATAATTTAAGTAATGATATTTTATATGCTGTTAGTATTCCAGCTTCGTTTGAGGCTAACCAGCGTAAAGACCTTCTTGATGCCTTAATGGCAAATGAAATGAAAGTTGCAAAACAGGCTTTAATTGATGAACCCAATGCAGCTTTTATAAGCTATGCTATGTCTCGTGCAATAGAAGGAAAACCAATGCTAGTGAATCCAGAATACAATTCAAAAGTACTAGTATTCGATTTTGGTGGTGGAACTTGTGATATATCTATATTGGAAATAGGTCAGAATGCCAATGGCTTCTTCTCAAAGAATATTGCAATATCAAAGTTTACTAAACTAGGTGGTGACGATATTGATAGGTATATAACTTATCATTATCTTATGCCACGCTTTTTAGAAGCGAATGGGAAAAAAATGGAACAATTCCGAACAAATGAGAAAAAACAAATAGCTTCTGCACTATATAAAGTTGCTGAGAGGTTAAAGATATTAATAAACAAATCTTTAACAACCTTGACAATGGATTTTGTTATGCCATCTGTTAAGAATAGCGAAACAAAAATGACGATCGATTCAGAAGTCATTGTTTATACTAGTAAAGGAGAACTTAAACAATGTAGTTTCTATTTGACCAATAAGGAACTAACGGAAACAATGAATATTTTCCTTAAAAATGGATATGGTAAAACTACCCGTATTAAGGGTGAAGATGAATATAACAGCATATATTCACCAATAGAAAGTGCCATTAAGAAATCTAAAATAGCTAAAGATGAAATTGATTATATTCTCTTTATTGGAGGTAGTGCACAAAGTCCATATATACAAGAATCGCTAAATAAGTTTTTTGAAGATTCAGAAATGTTAGTTCCAGCAAATCTTCAAACGCATGTGTCTCATGGAGCAGCAATACATAGCTTGCTGTTTAACGGAATGAATAAATGTTTGATTCAGCCAATATCCAGTGAACCTATACTTATCATCACCAAAGATGAGCAACCAAAAGTAATTCTACCAGCAGGAACACAAATTCCGTGTGATACAATTGTTATAGATGACCTTGTAACAAGTCGTGATAAGCAGAAAGTAGTAGAATTGCCAATCTGTGTAGGAGATGTACGTAAACTTTTGTTTAACTTGAAAATAGAATCGACACTTCCTGATGGCTTCCCTATAAACAGTCCTATTCAATTGGCAATAGAAGTAAATACAGACAAAATGCTTATTGCTCGTGCAGTATGTATGGGAGTAATATGTCATGTAGACCCATTAAATCCTTTTGCAAATAAAGAATTAACTACAGAAGAACGCATTGTATTAAAGGCTGAACGCCAGGCTAATTTAGAAGCTGAACTTAATGGTGGCGTTCCTTCTAAACAGACTCTTATTTCATTAAGAAGAGCTTATGATAAGGCTGGTCACACATTTAAAGCTGCAGAAACATATGAACTTCAAAACGAACTATATCCAGAAGCTGATTCGTACAATGGTATTGGAGTTTTATACAGTAATGCTGGAGCAACTGATAAAGCAATAGAATTTTATGAAAAAGCCTTAGAAGAGAATCCCAATCATAAATATGCTAATGCTAATTTGGGTTCAACACTTCGTAATAGAGATCCTCAAAAATCAAAGGAATACTTGCAAAGAGCAATTAACGTGGACCCTAATCATGATATAGCCCTTATTGAACTTGGTAGAATATTGAAGTCGGAAGGTGATCTACAAGGTGCTAAAGAAAAATTTCAGAAGGTTTATGACATGTTTCTTAAGCAATGGAAAACCAACTCATTACCTACATATGCTTATGGTTGGTTTGCCTCTGTAGCAGAAGAACTTGGAGAAAGCGAATTTGGTCGAGAAATTCGTCGTTCTACCCCTGGGCCAGAAGGTGAAGCCTATTATAATGTCGACAATCTTTCTAAAACTAAAACAAATATGTTAACAAAAATATAATTATTTATGCATATTCCACCAATTAATAAATTAGACCCGCAACAACAGGCCTTTTTGGATAAAGTTAGTGCCTTTGTTGATAATTCCAGTTCTAGTTTCCGTAATCAATGGATTCAGGGTTTTGCAGGTTCAGGTAAATCTGTACTATTAGCTTATGCAGCTAAAACGATATTAACAAAGAAACCTAGTTCTAAAATCTTTGTTGTTGTATTTACTCAATCTTTAGTTGAGATGTTTAAGGCAGACTTTAAAGAGTTAGGTTTAGGATCAAAAGTAACGATAGATACCTATTATGGATTTATGAAAGGCAATTTTCACTATGATTATGTCCTTTGCGATGAAGTTCAAGATTTAACTCCTCGTGTTATTCGTGAAATGAATGCACGGAGTTCAAATGTAATTGTTGCAGGTGATTCAAATCAGTCTATTTATGAAAGTGATCCACGCTGGAGAGAAGCTACAGTCACTCCATCAGAAATAGGTCGTCTTATAAATGCCGATTCTTATGAGTTGGGTATAATTCATCGTCTTTCTCGTTCAATTATTGATGCGGTTCAGCGTTTCCTCCCTCGTATGAATATTTTTTCTTCTAAAAGAGATATGACTAAAGTCGATACTCAAATTCGCCTTTGTGAAGCTCCTTCTGAAATAAAAGAAGTTAAATATATTATGGAGCAAGCTACTAAGGCGGTAAATCAAGGATATTCTGCTGCAATATTGATTCCAACAGCTCCCAAAATTATTCAATTTGTAAATCAGGCTCTTCGTGATGCAGGAAAACCTGAATGGTCAGAAACGACCAATCAGTGGGGAAGAATGGATTATGGTTCGATGAATTCACACTTACTTAGAAATGGCATTAAACTGCAGTATGTAGGTAATGGTTATGGGAGCTTTGATGAAAATGATCATCGTATTGTTATTATGACATTTCATAGTGCAAAAGGACTTGACTTTGATAATGTTTTTATTCCATATGCTAATACTAGTATGTATATAAGTCCAAATGATTCATTGGCTAAGACCTTATTTATGGTAGCTATGACGAGAACGAGAGAAAACTTATATATAACTTACAATGGGTATCCTAGTGATTATCTCGATGCTTTCAAATCTAATTGTTCGCTTATTGATATTTCATCAACAGCAGCACAAACTAGTAGAACAAATAATACATGGGGGTTTTAATTATGACAAATTATTTAGCTATAATTCGAAAATTAGATTTTGTTGATCTATTTAAATATGGATATTTTCTTTTAAATCATGCAGTATCTTTTGATGGTGATGTGATTGCACATAAAGATGATGAAAATTTATTCAAACAGGTTACGAGTAAAATGAACTTATATGAGTATTCGTTTGAATATTTGATGATTCATTTTACTTCTGATAAGGATGTTAATGAACAGTTTCCTATTGATGTACGCAACGTCAAGGGATTGTATACTTTTGATGAGGAAGCCAAGAGAGAAATGGAAATCTCATTTGATATACGTATACAATTACACGTTTCGCCTTGGTCTGAAAAATTTAAGAAGTTGCATGAGTCGCTTCAAATCAAGCAAAGTTTGCGTGGAATAGATAATTTGTGGACTATTTTTGGCCTGTCTGAAGAAGAAAAAAATAAATGTGAACAACTAATTACTTCAGATATAATAAAGGAAGTATTTCGTGAACTATATGCATATGAACGACCTTTTGGTAATCAATCAATTTGGACGTACCTAATGAGATATGAGCGTCATAGTTTCTATCCAAAAGGTATGATAGGATATTTCTGCGATTTTGTTCATGTATATTGTAACTTTTCAAAAAAGCAAGAACTCAATGGAGAAGTTGCTGAAACAACGCAGTTGTATTCCCAATTTATAGCAAAACCTAAAGCTCAATTTGCGGAACTTTCTAATATAGTGGCAGCTTCTCCTATATCTTCAATGACGGAAGAGATTGCAGGATGTAGGTTCTCAGTAGTAGCACCTCTATTCCTCTATTTAAGAGCTCTATATGCAGATGGAATGATTCATAAACCATCACAAGATTTTATAGATTATTCTAAAAGAATAGGAGGATTTGAATGTGCTGTTGCAATATATTTACTTGGTGTTGTATTAGGATATGATAAAACCTATGATGCATTTTATGAATCAGCTGAATTACCATTTTTTAAGAAACGTGCTGAAGCATTAAAAGATGGTGATACCAGAAAGAAAGTAACTAATAGTGTTCTTGAGGGTAATTCAACCTCTTTTAGAGAAAATGAAGAATATAAAACAGCAAGTTTTAGAATAGGCGAAAATTCTTCATTGGGAAAATCATTGGCAAATGATGTACCAAATAATTCACATTTAGAAGGAACTCTGCAGAGACAGAAACAACTTTCTTTTTCAACTGATGAAGATAGTTCTCACAATACTAATATTCTTCCACTTCTTTGGATGAAGAAAAAGGCAAAAGGTAAAAAAGCGGATGTACGTCCAGTATTCGATGAAGAAAAGTATCAACAACTTAAAAACTCTGGATATGAGATTATTCTTCGATACGACAAAACTGTAAATGAAGCGATTTTATCGTATGGATACGATCCAGAGGCAGAGAAGAAGAGATTAAATAAAAAGAAATGATTTTGAATACAGTGTAACAGTGTAAATATGACTAGTTTTAATTATCAGCAGAAAATTGCAATGATGCGCATTTTATTGGATATTATTCAAGCAGACGGGCGCATTGATGCTCGTGAGATGTTCTATTTCAAACAGCTTAAAAAGAAATTTGAATTATCAGAAGATTCGCATACAGATGTGGCCGCAAAAAATTCCTTAATGGCACTTGTTCAAATAAAACTATTTGATGATGAACAAAAAGATTTTTTTGCAGACTTAATGGCAAATATGATTATCATTGACGAGGATATTGATGCTAATGAAGTTTTGATATATGATGTTGTTAGGGACTTTGCTGGTATTTCAAAAAAATTCAACAAGACGATATAATTGTAAAAATGGATATTCTCTATACTATTGGAGAATATCCGTTTGTTTACTAAATATTCACATTTACTTCTTTATATTGTAACTAAAAAAAGCAACTTCTAATATTAAAATGTTATAGATTTATATTGACTTTATTATTACTATATTATGTTATTAGGTAAAAGGATACGAGAATTGAGAAATAAAAATGGTGTACTACAACGCCAACTTGCATCATTGTTGGAGATTGATACACCCATGTTAAGTAAAATTGAACGTGGTGATAGAAGAGCTAAACGAGCACAAATAGTACGGTTGGCCAATTACTTTCAAATAGATGAAAAGGAACTTCTTACTCTATGGGTGGCTGATAAAATCTTAGAAGCAGTAGCAGATGAAAATGAGTTCAAAAAAGATGCTTTAAAAATAGTTGTGAAATTATTAAATAATTATTAACATTTAATTTTGAGTAGAGTGTCATCTTTTGATTGAGCGATCATTATCGATATCATTATAATATTCTCTTTGACCTACTTCCCACTCACGTTTCTCGCTATGACTACCACCACCTGCATCACGCAGCTTGGCCTTGCCAGAGAAACGTGAAGTATGCTTTGTTAATTGCAGGTGTTTATGCCGTTCAATTTGCTTTATCGGCTGTTTCTTCAATCGTTTAAGATTGAAGTTTTCTTCAGTAAGATTTAGAATGATGTGTTGCCTGAAATTTATAGCATAAGTTGCATCTTCTTCTTGACGGATGGTGAAGCCCTCTTCATGCAATCTGCTTCTGACAGAGGAAACATTTTCGTCATTGAATATCTCATGCAGACGGTTCACTACATCAGTGTAGTAGTGTGTTCTTTCCGGAGATATATCTACTAAATCTTTCCGTGAAACCTTGAATATCTTGCAAAGCAAATCCCGTTCAGCCTCAGTAGCCGGGCTGAACATTTCTACCATAGCTATACGGTTGTTACGGTCAATTGCTTCTGCCATAAAAGGTTTTAACGGATGGCTTTGGCCATCAAAATAAATGATGCCTTTCTTGATATAGGCACGCTGCTTCCTGATTTTACTGTATATTTCACTTTGGGTAATCTTAGGATTAAGTGTCAGTAATCGGTCAATATAGTCCTCTATCCGATTGAACCGCTCTTCAGGAGTAGTGAAGTCCAGGAGTTCCTCTACAGCCAGCACTCTTGCACCATGAATGACGGTCTTGTTTGCATGATCAACAAGCATGTACCCGTATGGCGCATCCTTCTTGCCGAAGAATACAATGTCAATGCCGAACTTCGTTTTCAGTTCCTTCTGCAGTTCCTCCTTGTTGGAACTTACATCACGGTACTTCTTTAATATACTTCTGAGCTGACGGCAACGTGTCCTTTCCCGATAACCGCTCTTGAAAAGACTTTCTATTTCAGTAAAAGGAATTTTCTTCTGAACCTTTCCACCATGCTTGACGAATACATTCCCATCTTTCTGATAGACCTCATATCCCATGGAAACCATTATTGCCTTAAACTGGGCAAATGAAGAGAATGTATATTGTTTGGCAGCATCAATATCATCTTCCGTTTTCTTCTTCCTGTCGTTACCAAGAATACGATCAATGACTTCCTGAGAACGTCTACGCTCATGGCTGTGCTGAATCTTTTTTCCATCAGGTGCCACTCTTGAAGTGACAATATGAAGATGGGTATTCTCCGTGTCATAATGGGAATAAATAAGTAGCGGCTGACCGGATTCTTCGTATCCCATTTCCTTGAGATACTGGTGTGCAAAATCCAGCAACTCATCTTCCGACATTTCGTGTCCCTTGCATGATATGGCCACATGAAACTGCGGTTTTCTGATTCTGCTGTTCTGTGAACTGTACTTCTGGAGATAACCGACCAGTTCACTTGGGGTAGGCTTGTGAAAAGTTCCGAGTGAACCGAAATTCTGAATCTCGATAAGCCGTGCAACACCTTTCGAGACTTTATGTTCATTGTAACCGACAGCATGGAAGTTAGTGCTTCCCGGTAATATGGTTGCTATCATATTGAATCTTTATTTATCAAGGTTTAAGTGACTGAGTAACCGAAATACTTCAAGCTCATGAATCTACGGTTACACAATAATAATATCTGAAATGATTGAATACCGTGTAACTAATAATTCAGATTCTGACAGCTTTTTGTGTCAGAGAATCAAGGTCTTTCTTTATTCTGTTCAATGTTTCCTGAGTTTCAAGAATAACCGGTAACAGAACTTCCTGAATATAGCCGGGTGAGAGTAATCCGGCTACCGCAAGCTCATTGGCACGTTTAACCGACTGATTAAGGTTTCCTCCAGCCCAGGAAAGTTCATTCTGATATTTCCGGTAAAACAAACCCAAATCATTCATCAGTTCGAGCTGCCTTTTGGTTCCGATATTTGAATACTCTGCCAGTGCTGAACGTATATAATGGCTCACGGATGAATAGGAGGCAGATTTCTCCTTAAACAGTTGAACTTCCTCCGGTGTCATTCTTACCTTGATGTACTTGGTTCTCTGATTCTTCATACTTGGATACATTGGTGGTTAGGTTTCCCGGACCTTCTTTCGCCATGCGAAACAGCGGCTATCCGCTCCGATGCGCCAGCATTCGGCAAGTTACTTTTGTGAGTACTAAACGGAGTTTTGTGGCCACAAAAGTACAACTTGCTTGGAAAACTCTGCACGGCAGAACGATGCCTTCCGGGAATGATTATTACACCCAAATTTACCGGAGAAAACCGTTGTAAACCGAAATCAACAACACAATTCTTTGGAGGCATATTCCGGCTTAATATGGGCTGTAGCATCTGATTGTCTTGGAATATCCACATAGCGGAATATTGTTGTATAGAGTGCTAAACTTATCAAACCAATTTTCGTGTATTCAGAAACAGATGCTATATATTATTCAATCTTAGAACAATACGAATTTCAGTAATCAGAAAATAATGTTACGATATATATGGTTTAATAAGCCAAAGTTTCAAAAACACAGAAGATGTAGTTATCTGGGATAAGTGGCTATTGTTCTAATAAAACCTATATTCAATATAATATGTAGTTTCGATACCATGATAGCATGGTAAAAGTAACCTGCTTATCTAAGTTATTGGAATCCCAATAAAAGGGAAAATATAATCATGTAGCTGATTCAGCTGATGAAATGGCTATCGGGAAATCTTATTTTATCTGAACTGTATTGCAGAAACATTCAGACAGAATAACCCTGTAATCAGAGTCTGGAGAGACTTCGTTATCATGGTGATATAACACTGATAATCAGTAGAAAATCTACTCGAATAATAAGAAAATAGTGTTGCGTAAATTTCTGTATCTCATTGATTTTTAGTATATTTATATAATTAATAAGCTCTTATACTCATAAATATTACACATTATGTTTGAACTGCTGTTGATTATATATCTTCTGCCGGTACTTATTATCGGTATGTTACTTCTGAAGCTGGTGTTCTGGCTTTTGAGGATTGCCATACGTCTGGCTGTATGGTTGTTCAAGAAGGCTTTCATACTGACATGGAAACTCATCGCACTTGTCTTTGCAATAATTATAGGTCGTAAAATCATGCCCTGGAATCAACCGGATAAATAGAAAGAACCGCACCAGTGTGAAATGGTACGGTTCTGATAAAGATAAGTAGAATCCTCCCTTTGCGTTAATGGCTTGTTCTAGTATACCAATTACATGAATCCTTTCCCTTTGCTTCTTTCATACACAACTTCCTTCTTGGAATCACAGTTCATAAGGCGGAACTGAACCATACATCCTATAGGTATATCCTTGGGTAACTGTTCAACCAGTCTGTCAATAACCTGGTCTACATTACTGAAACCAATGTCTGTTATTTCACCGATAACGTCACCTTTGAAATATGCACGGCCATAGATCATCATCTTTTTTGTGATGCGGAACATCTTGTCCGCCGGTGTCTCGAAGTCACGTGCCTTGCCTTGCTTGCTCTTCTTGCTGCTGAAGAAAATGAAATCAATCACTTTGGCATTTAGTTCCCAAGCTGGAGTAAAATCTATCTTTACATAACCTCTTGTTATATTCAGTCCATGACTGTGGTTCATACCGAAGGCAACTTCATACAGGTTGGCATCACAGTCATTTTGGGCAATTGTAGCCCATGTATGACGGAAAGTATAATAACAGTAATAATCCTCCTTCTTCATTCCCATATCGGCACATATCTTTCTGATTCCAATGTTTACGTTGGCATTGAAACTGTCCGGGTTGCTGTAACGCTTATGGAATTTGAAAAGATATTCGTCATTCTCGTCTGAAAGATACTTGTCAAATGTGGCCTGAATGAACGGTTCCACACGCATTTCAATATAGGCTTCATCTTTCCGGCTATGCTTTGTCTTAGCTCTTTTATATCCGATAATACCATCCTTATAGTTTTCTTTTTTAAGCTCAAAAATATCTACGGTGTTTATTCCACCCAGACACAAGGATAGGAGTGCCACGTCTCGGCCCAGTTCCGGAAGAGAGGAAATCATTTTAGTTTCCGGTAGGGGACGATTGAAAAACTCCCTACATGCCTCTGCACTGATGGCTCTTTGAACTGTACTGTCAGATTTTGGAATGGATACTTTTAACCAAGGATTGTATTTGATTCGCACGATACCACGTTCTTCATCGTTCAGCTCTACAAGTGCCCTTTTGAATATCTGTCTTAAACAGGTTGGGTACATTTCTTTCGCCCTGTTCGTCAACGAAAGGCTATTAATCCATCTTGTCAAAACAGAAGATGACAAGTGAGTAAACATAACTCTGGTTGTTCCCAAATATCTTTCGAGGTGGTTTACAGCCAGGCGATAGTTCTTAGCATTACGTTCATGTCCTTCAGAGGCCATACGGTTAATGAATTTTGTAGCATAGTCGCTAAAGCATACTTCCATATCAGAGTTCGTTAAGTATTCTATTAATTCTGTTACAGAGTATCCTGACACATCTTTACGATTTACTAGTTCTGTATAACGAAGTATTTCCTGTGCACAATATTTATTTATGACAGCATCCTTAATCTCTCCAGATTTGGATAACTGTTTGTCAGTAACGAATTTATCAGTCTTAATATACCCTGATTTTGAACGATGAAGTACTCGAATGTACACTTGGTAAAAGCCGTCAGCTCGCTTATACCTTACAATAGTCTTAAATGTTGCCATACCTTATTGATTTACAGTTGTTTTACTTTTGTAAGTTCTTTGTAAGCGTACCCTCTCAGTTTTGTAAGCTATTTGTAAGCAAGTACCGTTTATTTGGCTCATTTTTTGCGGACAAATGCACGAACCGCCTAAAAACAACTTAGGCTGTAATGTCTGAAAAACAGTCCATTACAGCCTAAATCAATGATTATCTTATACTATTTATGCTTCCTCTATTGCAGCCTGCGCAGCTGCCAGACGTGCAATGGGTACTCTGAATGGAGAACAACTAACGTAGTTCAAACCCACCTTATGGCAGAATTTCACAGAAGAAGGCTCACCGCCATGTTCACCACAGATACCGCATTTCAAATCCGGACGGATAGCACGGCCTTTTTCCGTAGCCATACGTACCAACTGTCCTACTCCATTCTGATCGAGAACCTGGAACGGGTCTACTTTCAGAATCTTCTTTTCCAGATAAACCGGAAGGAAAGAAGCAATATCATCACGTGAATAACCGAATGTCATCTGCGTTAAGTCATTTGTACCGAATGAGAAGAACTCAGCAGAAGAAGCAATACGGTCAGCAGTCAAAGCTGCACGAGGAATTTCAATCATTGTACCTACCTTGAAGTCAATGCTGTCACCCAGTTCGGCGAAAAGTGCAGCAGCTTCTTCGCGAATCACCTTTTCCTGTTCTTTGAACTCATACAAGATACCAGTCAGCGGAACCATGATTTCCGGATGGGTTTCCACACCTTCTTTCTTCAGTTCCAGAGCAGCACCAAGGATAGCACGTGTCTGCATCTGAGTAATTTCAGGATACGTATTGCCCAAACGACATCCACGGTGTCCCAGCATCGGATTATGTTCACAAAGTGATTCTACACGTTGCTGGATATATTGCAGACTAACCCCCATAGCGTCCGCCATTTCTTGTTGCCCCTTCAAATCATGCGGAACAAATTCGTGCAAAGGAGGATCAAGCAAACGGACAGTTACCGGACAACCTTCCATAGCCTGGAAGATACCCTTAAAGTCTGCTTGTTGGTAAGGCAATATCTTGGCCAAAGCTTTGCGACGTCCTTCCGCATCTTCTGCGAGGATCATCTCACGCATAGCTTTAATCTTTTCACCTTCAAAGAACATGTGTTCCGTACGGCAAAGACCAATGCCTACAGCACCAAAGTTGCGAGCTACGCCGGCATCATGGGGAGTATCAGCATTAGTGCGTACCTGAAGTTTCGTATACTTATTGGCCAGATCCATCAATTCTGCAAAGTCTCCAGAAAGTTCAGCAGCTTTTGTTTCTACCTGACCTTTATAAACTACACCTGTACTACCATTCAATGAAATATAATCGCCTTCTTTCAGCAGAACACCATCTATTTCCACAGTACGGGCCTTATAATCAATATTCAAAGCACCGGCACCCGATACACAGCACTTACCCATACCACGAGCAACTACTGCTGCATGAGAAGTCATGCCACCGCGGGCAGTAAGAATACCTTCTGCAACTGCCATGCCCGCCAAATCTTCGGGAGAAGTCTCGATACGTACCATTATGATACGTTTACCGGCAGCATGCCATTCTGCAGCATCATCTGCAAAGAAGACAATCTGTCCTGTAGCAGCACCCGGAGATGCGGGAAGGCCACGAGTTAAAACCTTGGCTTGTTTCAAAGCGGTCTTATCAAATACGGGGTGGAGCAATTCATCCAATTTATTGGGCTCGCAGCGCATCAATGCAGTTTTTTCATCAATCATGCCCTGACGCAGCAAATCCATTGCAATCTTCACCATAGCTGCACCAGTACGTTTACCGTTACGCGTCTGAAGGAACCAGAGTTTACCTTCCTGAACGGTAAATTCCATATCCTGCATATCTTTATAGTGGTCTTCCAACTTAGTCTGCAAAGTATCCAACTCTTTGTAGATTTCCGGCATAGCCTCTTCCATTGACGGATATTTGGCTGCACGTTCTTCTTCGCTAACACCTGCCAGTTCTGCCCAACGTTGTGAACCGATTTTAGTAATTTGCTGCGGTGTACGGATACCTGCCACCACGTCTTCACCTTGCGCATTAATCAAATATTCACCATTAAACAAGTCTTCACCTGTACCGGCATCGCGGCTAAAGCAAACACCTGTAGCAGAAGTCTCACCCATATTACCAAACACCATTGCCTGAACATTAACGGCTGTACCCCACTCATCGGGTATACTTTCCATCTTACGATATAGAATAGCACGTTCATTCATCCAAGAATTGAATACTGCACAAACAGCGCCCCACAACTGCTCATAAGCACAAGCCGGAAAGTCTTTGCCGGTTTGCTCCTTTACAGCAGCTTTAAACTTCTTTACTAATTCTTTGAGGTCTTCCACTTCCAGTTCATTATCCAGCTTCACACCTTTTGCATGCTTCACCTCTTCAATGATGGCTTCAAATGGATCGATATCCTCTTTATTAGTCGGTTTCATGCCCAATACCACGTCACCATACATCTGTACGAAACGACGGTAAGAATCCCATGCAAAACGTGCATTGCCTGTTTTACGTGTCAATCCTTCTACTACTTCATCGTTCAGCCCCAGATTAAGGATCGTGTCCATCATACCCGGCATAGAAGCACGAGCGCCCGAACGTACTGAAACCAGTAATGGATTTTCTATATCACCGAACTTAGAAGACATCAATTCTTCTACTTTTGCTATAGCGTTTTCTACTTCGCCTTTCAACAGAGCAACAACTTTTTCCTGCCCCATCTCATTATATTCGGTACAAACCTCAGTCGTAATTGTAAAACCAGGAGGAACCGGAACCCCGATAAGATTCATTTCGGCAAGGTTGGCACCTTTACCTCCCAAAAGATTTTTCATGTCGGCCTTTCCTTCTGCCTGACCGTTACCAAAGGTATAAACTCTTTTCTTGTCCATAATATAAATTTAAGTTTCTCGATTGTGATTTTTTTCTGTTCGCAAATCTAAGTATATTTCGCATACTAGAAAACTTTTTGAGAAAAAACTTTCTATCAAAATGCAATTTCGACATTGCAATCTTTAATATTTCACTTCATAGAGAGAATTCCCGAAAAAATGTCTATTTTTGCAGAATAATTTATTAGACTGGTGTAAAAGTGGCAAGAAATAGAAAAGAACTTCCCCTACTGGAGAAAGTGACAATAACGGATGTGGCTGCCGAAGGAAAAGCCATCGCAAAGGTCAATGATTTGGTTATTTTCGTACCTTATGTCGTTCCCGGAGATGTAGTAGACCTGCAAATTAAGAGAAAAAAGCATCATTATGCTGAAGCCGTAGCAGTGAAGTTCCACGAATATTCTCGTGAAAGAGCCGTCCCATTTTGCCAACATTATGGGGTATGCGGTGGTTGCAAATGGCAAGTTCTCCCTTATTCCGAACAGATCAAATACAAGCAAAAACAAGTAACTGACAACCTTACCCGCATCGGAAAAATTGAACTTCCGGAAATTTCCCCGATTCTCGGTTCTGAGAAAACACAGTTCTATAGAAATAAACTGGAGTACACCTTTTCTAACAAACGCTGGTTGACAGAAGAAGAAGTTAAGCAAAATGTGGTATATGATCAAATGAATGCTGTAGGTTTCCACATCCCCAATGCTTTTGATAAAGTACTGGCGATAGAGAAATGCTGGTTACAGGATGACATATCCAACCGTATCCGGAATACTGTACGCGATTATGCTTACGAGCATGATTATTCATTCATCAATCTGCGTACCCAGGAAGGGATGTTGCGCAATATGATTATCCGTACCTCCACTACCGGGGAACTTATGGTGATCCTCGTTGCAAAAATAGAGGAAGAAGAAAAAGAACTGCAACTGTTCAAACAACTCCTGCAATATGTTGCTGATACATTTCCCGAAATAACTTCCCTTCTATACATTATCAATAATAAGCGTAACGATACTATTACCGACCTGGAGGTATATACTTTCAAAGGCAAAGATCACATCTTTGAAGAAATGGAAGGATTACGTTTTAAAATAGGTCCTAAATCATTCTATCAAACCAATTCCGAACAAGCATACAACCTTTATAAGATAGCACGCAATTTTGCGGGATTAACCGGAAAAGAACTGGTATATGACCTTTATACAGGTACAGGAACCATTGCTAACTTTGTTTCCAAACAAGCCCGCCAGGTTATCGGTATCGAATATGTACCCGAAGCTATTGAAGATGCAAAAGTAAATGCAGAAATCAACGGCATTGAGAACACCTTATTCTTTGCCGGTGATATGAAAGATATGCTAACACAGGATTTCATCAACCAATACGGTCGACCGGATGTTATTATCACCGATCCTCCTCGAGCCGGTATGCATCAGGATGTAGTAGACGTTATCTTATTTGCCGAACCGAAACGTATTGTATATGTAAGTTGTAATCCAGCCACACAGGCACGCGATCTGCAACTACTCGATGCAAAATACAAAGTAAAAGCCGTACAGCCGGTGGATATGTTCCCACATACTCACCACGTAGAAAACGTTGTGCTTCTGGAATTAAGAAATGAAGACTGAGAATTAATCACTAATCACTAACCATTAATCACTATCAACGTGGCAAGAGGAAAAATAGTAGCACGGGCCCGCACTCAATATACGGACTACACAGTAAATGAACCGATGGAACTTATGGAGTTCCTGGCAGCCAAGATGCCGGACGCCAGTCGCACCAAACTAAAATCATTGCTCAGCAAACGAGTGGTGTTCGTAGACAGTGTGATAACCACTCAATACAATTTTCCGCTAAAACCGGGCATGAAAGTACAGATTAGCCGTGATAAGGGTAAAAAGGAGTTTCATAACAAATTGCTGAAGATCGTATATGAAGATGCATATATCATAGTGGTGGAAAAGATGCAAGGTTTACTGTCAGTCAGCAGTGAACGCCAGAAGGAACGTACAGCCTATCATATTCTAAATGAATATGTGCAACGCTCCAATGGACGCGGCAGCAACGTTTATATTGTCCACCGCCTTGATCGTGATACTTCCGGGTTAATGATGTTTGCAAAAGATGAAAAAACACAGCGTACGCTGCGTGATAATTGGCATGAGATTGTAACCGACCGTCGCTATGTAGCTGTAGTTGCGGGAGAGATGGAGAAGAATGCCGGTTGTATAATATCCTGGCTCACGGATCGTACTCTTTATGTATATTCCAGTCCGACAGATGACGGAGGACAAAAGTCAATTACACATTATCGCACTATTAAGCGTGCCAATGGTTATTCTCTTGTGGAACTAAACCTTGAAACCGGACGTAAAAACCAAATCCGGGTACACATGCAAGACTTAGGACATCCTATTGTTGGGGATGGGCGTTACGGACTCGAAGAGGTAAATCCTATCGGACGCCTGGCGCTACATGCCTTCAAATTATGCTTCTATCACCCGGTTACAGGAGAGCTGATGCAGTTTGAAACGCCTTATCCGAATGATTTTAAAAAGTTGTTTCTGAAAAAATAAGAAGGCCTATAATAAAACAGGTCACTTTTATAAAGCGACCTGTTTTATTATTATACATTTTCCATTCTTTTATTCCATTCCCAGTATAAAATTAAATCCCCGAGAATCACTTGTCAAGAAGAATGTACCTCTCAACTGATTTCCTGTTACTCTAACATCATCCATATAAGACATACCTGCCCTACCATAATCTAATATTAGATTATTATTGTAATCATCCTCCCACAGCCATTTAAAACGAAAATTATCATAAGGAGCTCCATCATATGAATAATATTGGTATTCTTCACCAAATCCATCTCCCCAAAAAGTAAATGTACTGAAAATAGGTTCACCATTCTCAGCATACATACCTACATCTCCTGTCCATGCTCGTCCTATGATTACGGATTCTATACTATACTGATCATCATCTTCGCATGATGTCAGACTCAGGGCAAACACCCATACAAATATAAAATATAGATATTTTTTCATCTCGCTTATTTATTTAGTTTTTCGTATAATTGGAGTCTGTCATCATCAGCACCTTCCCATCCAGCTTACCACTAAGGTAATGATCACGTACCCATACATTCTCAAAGTACTTTACTTTTCCATCTGAAAAAGTAAGTCTTAAAGCTTCCTTGCTATCATCTGTCCAACGCCAGGAAAATTCTCTGTCAACAGTCGTTTTCCCACCGGTATCATAGGTAGTTGTAAGTTCCTGCCCTTTATTATTATCTTTAAAGAATCTGAGTTGATAAGTACATGTTAAACCCTCATCCGTCTCATATTCATCTATCCAGGTTCTGTCACATAGCTTTTTGTCACTATTCTCCATCGTGTAATATACATCATCCCCGCAAGACAATAAACCAACAGCAAAGACACATAGCAATAATATTTTTACGCAATTCAAAGTTTTCATAATTATCAAGTTTAGTTAATACCTGTGGACAAAAATACGAAAAGATATCGAAATGTTTTAATATTTCGCCTGATATTTCTTATAGAAGGTCAGAAACAGAACAAAACCGACCATGGCGAAAGGAACTCCTGCCAGTGCCGGATAACGATAACCGCCACTGATAGCAAGCCCACCAACATACGCACCGATGGCATTTCCCAAGTTAAATGCCACTTGCACACAAGCCGCTCCCAGCATCTCTCCACCTTTTGCCACACGGATAATCAACACTTGTTCCGGACTGGAAACCGCGAATAAGCCGGCAGTACAAAAGCACATCAATAATGCTGATAACCACGGATAAGGAGACAAGAAGAATATCAATAACAGCACAACACAAATCATAGCTTGCACAGTAGTACCTACTTTTCCGGGAGTATACCGGTCAGAAAGACGCCCACTCACCAGATTACCCACCACCATACCAAAACCGGCCAATACCATCAATCCGGTAATGCTTTCGGCACTGAAACCGGATACATTCGTCAATAACGGGTTAATATAACTGTACCAACAAAAAACTCCGCCATTACCCAGTGCCGTTGCCCCTAAAATGAGCCAGGGAGCCGGGTTTTTAAGAAAACGGAACTGTCCTTTGAAACCAGTATCTTTCAGCCCTTCCACGTGGGGTACCCAACGCCAGATATAATAAAGAATAATCACTCCCCAACAACCCACCAGCAAGAATGTTACCCGCCATGAGATAGCATTACTCAATGATGTTCCCAATGGAACTCCAAAAAGATTGGCTATAGTCATTCCGGCAATCATGATAGATACGGCCTCAGAACCTTTACCCTTATCAGCCAATTTTTCGGCAACAATAGAAGCTACACCGAAATAAGCCCCATGAGGAAGTCCGGAAACAAAACGAGCCAGTAATAACACCCAATAATTAGGTGCCATTGCTGCACAGATATTCCCTATCATTATCAGAGTCACCAATGCCAACAAAATATGTTTCAGTGGATGTTTACGGGCCAAGATCAGAGTAGGTGCCCCGACACATACTCCCAAAGCGTATGCAGAAATAAAATGCCCTGCCACAGGAATACTAACGCCCAAATCTTTAGCCACATCGGGCAGAATGCCCATCATGACAAACTCGGCAATCCCTAATCCCAAGGTGCCGAACGCTAATGCAATAAGACTCTTCTTCATACCTATTTTACCTACAAAAAACTAACCTTTTTACCGGGGTGCAAAGGTAGTGTTTTTTTTATTCCAATAATAAACTATTCATAGCTTCATTTTGTTTTTATATATAGACAGAACAGTAATATGAAAACAATTATTATAAGTCTATTTATGGCAATAACAGCAATAGCTGCCCATGCACAGCAAAAAAGCTTTTATGACTTCACAGTCAAGACGATTGATGGAGAAGATTTGTCACTTTCCACCTTTAAGGGAAAGACATTGCTCCTCTTTATAAATGGCTTACCGAAAAAAGTGAAAACGGCGTGGAAAACGCAAAAGAACATAACAAGCCCCGAAATTTATCATAAGTTTCGGGGCTTATTATATCTTTCATTTTCGGAATCCGGAGAAAAAGTTATCTATCCAACGAACCAGATAAACTATAATAACTCCAGCTATGACCATTGCAATGATACGACCTAACATATTCTTGTAGCTTTAAATATTTTAGTAGGCAAAGATAGCTAAGATATATAAAACAGCATAGACTATTACGCAAAAATCATGTTTGCGGCAGGACTACACCCTGTTAGAGACGTATCAAAAAGGGTTCAAGTCCCTATTTGCTCCATACCATCCCCGGACAGAAGTACTTCTAACCGAATTTGATACGGAGTTGGTACGAGCCTGATACTGCCCATCCCCGGCCCTGATTCCTTTTGGGCACGAAAAGGAAACCATTAATTCTGCCAACAAGTTACTAAATTATTTTTCTCCTATTGAGAAAAAATATTTCTCCTACCGGGAAACAAAATACCCATTTATACCAAATTATTTTTTAATGATTACTCAGGATACAGTACAGCTCTTTTTTTATGCTCAATTCCCTGATAAGATTACATGAAGATCAACTGCTTCTTAAGCAAATCTACAATATCACTCTGCAATTTCTGTGCATTGATAGGTTTAGAAGTATACGCATCGAAACCACTATTCAGGATGCGTTCCTCATCTTCTGCATAGACATAAGCCGTTACTGCCATGATAGGAACAGTCGGCGATATTTCACGTATGATCTGCGTAGCCTCGTAGCCAGTTTTTTTAGGCATATTGATATCCATCAATATCAAATGAGGATTGTATTTCTTAAATAATTCTACTGCCTCTTCCCCATCCCAAGCATGAAGAATGTTATATTTACGTTTCAGGATAGATTCAAATAACAAGAAATTGCTTTCATTATCTTCAGCTATTAAAACGGTGAGTTTCTCTACTTTACTTAACCGATGTTCTTTCTGTTCTCTCGTCGACTTGAGTTCCACTGGATGATAAGGAAGAGTGAACCAGAAAGTAGAGCCCTTGCCAGGTTCCGATTCAACGCCTATGCTACCACCCAAATTCTCGACAACACTCTGGCAGATAGACAACCCCAATCCTGTACCTTGAGAAAAAGAATCGAGTTTCACGAAACGACCAAAAACAGTATCTTTCTTATCCTCTTCAATTCCACATCCCGTATCCGTAACATAAAAATAAAGGGAATCAGTATCCTTCAGTCGATAACCGAAAGTGACGCTTCCACTATAAGTAAACTTCATAGCATTATTAAGCATATTCGTCATAACCTGCGTCAGCCTGTTCCTCTCGATATTTACAGTACAGTCCGGCATTTCCGGTATATATCGGATGGGGACAGCTTCATTCTTCTGACGAAGTTAGGCAGATTCTTCTATCTCCTTAAACAATGCATTCAGATCTAAATCGGAAAATACAAATTCCAATGTTCCGGACTCAATCTTAGAAAGCTCCAGAATGTCTCCAACCAGTTGCAACAATAGCGTATTATTATTCTCAATAATATTGATATACTCCTCTTTCTCCTCCTGTTCTTCCGTATCTGCCAAGATACTGGAAAAGCCGACAATAGCATTGAGCGGAGTACGTATTTCATGACTCATATTGGCCAGGAAAGCAGACTTCAGACGATTTGATTCTTCAGCTTTCTCCTTTGCCGTAATCAGATCTTCTTCCATTTTCTTTCGTCCGGTTATCACGAGAGAAGAACCTACCAAAGTAATCGGATTACCTTTTTCATCCCTCTTATCCACAGTGGCCTGAGCCTCAACCCATTCATAACGCGATATTCCATTCTTACGAACTATCACGCGATATTCTTCTCTGATCTTAGAAACATTACCTTCCGTCAACTCCTTATAAGCCCTCTTTACCCGGTCTCTGTCTTCCTTGCAAATTTTGGCAAAATATTGGTAGTCGGGTACGGAAAGTTGCTCCTCGTTCATCATGCTATCATCATGGCTAAGCTCTACCGGACGGTTTACGTCACAAAGCATAGTACCTTTCTCCAAATCCCATTTCCAGGGAACAATATTAGCCACGTCCAGCGACATTGATAATTTATGATTAGCAGATCGTAACATCTGTTGTGTCTCGGCTAACTCGGTATTGTCCACACAGAATACATCAACGTATCCCTTATGTTTAGAGGGCGTCAGAATTACATTGAAATAATTGCCTATATTTTCGTAATAGTATTGGTATGAAAGCTCCTTTTGAGTAGAGTTGACCATACTATAGAGGTGACACATCCTTTCAAAACCTTTCGGATCTGCTTCACTTCCTCTTTTACCAATGACCTCCCCCATAGACTTGAAGTATTTCTCAAAGCGGGGATTTGCTTCCACTGTGATGTAGTCTACAATCTTTCCGGCAGAATCATAAACCAGCTGTTGCTTCAAATAAACGATGGGCATATTCTCAAACAAACTGTGATAGCTGGTCATCAACTTTATCTGTTCGGCTTGCTTTCTTCTGCTCTTATACAACCACCACAACCACATCCACATAAACAAAATCAGAATTGTGGTAATTCCCCAAATAACACTGTATTTGTGTTGCTCCCAGAAAGAAGGAGGCATCATATAAAAAACAGAATTAGAAGGGCACAACTTAGGTGACAATCCGGCTTCTGTAAGATCGTAATAGTTGAACATAGGAGTGGGAGTTCCACAATTCACCACATGAACGCCTTTCGAGTTATTATCAGATAAAACGCCGGCGGTTATTTCCGTAATTTTCCTTCCGATTGTCTTCTCATCAAAAAAGTAACCACCTACCAAACCATTCCGTTGCAATCCGGTATTATCCAATGAAAGAATAGGTGAAGAAGAATAATAGCTGAGGATTCTGGAAATATTATTGGTCAATACAGCATTCCCTTTTTGAGCATTTTCCTGATACCATGAACAAAAGAGAACACCACTATTCTCCTCTGCATGGGCCAGTGAATCAGCCAATTCATCGGTAGTCATTTCACCAGCAACATAATCTTTTATTTCAAGCTCCGGAAAGTCTTTATTCACAATCTCTTTTAAATCCGAACGGAACTGAGCACTTATGTAACGGGCATCCGACAAGAAGATAAGTTCATCCATTTCAGGCATCAGATTCTGCATTAACAGAACAGTTTCTTTAAGATAAGCAGGCACATGAAAGACAGTCAGCGACAGATTGCCTTGATAATCTGTCAGAGGTGTTCTCTCTTCCGCCGCAATGGCTCGCCTGTGCAAGTAGGCCTCTTGTGGCCCTACATAATCCGTCTCGGTGCAGAGAATAACGGGAACATCTTTCCATTGCCTTTCTATACTCTCTTTCAGCAAGCCCCAAGAGGCACTACCCAAGAGGAGCAAGAGTTTCGGAGGATTGTCTGCATATTTTCCAAAAAGGTTTTCTTTGTATTCTGATAAATCTTCCGTATTTTGCAGGTGCATAAATTGCCCTCCCATGTGTTCCACATCCACTACATAAGGAGAGTTTTTATGTTGATAAGAATTATAAATGGGGATAATAAAATCGTTACTCCAACGGGAAGATCCGCTGTATGCATTGAGAATCAATATCCTATCTTCATTTCCGGGTTTAAATGCCGAGGAGACTTCGCCAAATACATTAACAGCATTCAAAAGAAAAACAACCAATATAATAAACACTCTGATTATTATTTGCAAATATTTCATCGGAATTACAGTTTAGTCTACAAGTGTATCCATTCTTTACCACACAAGGAACAAAAGGCCTACATCATAGAGAAATTAGATTGCAAAACTAATTAAAAATCAGAGAATTCCCAGTTTTTAGTAAAGAGATTTTTAAAGAGAATTGCGTATCTTCCATATTCTATGTACATTTGAAAAAATAAAATAGTAAAATCATGAAAATACTTCATACCAGCGACTGGCATCTGGGACATACACTATACAACTATGACCGCAGTCGCGAGCAACAAGCATTCCTGCAACAACTCACCCGCATTGTTGCAGAAGAAAAACCAGATGCAATGGTAGTCAGCGGAGACATCTACCACTACTCCACCCCATCGGCAAGTACCCAGAAGATGTACACAGACGGTATGCTCGAAATTCACAGGGCATGCCCCGGAATGACAATTGTAGTAACTGCCGGAAACCACGACAGCAGTTCGAAATTAGAGATAGACAGTAGTCTGTGGAACCATTTCGGTGTAAAGGTAGTAGGAAACATAGAACGAAACCAGGAAGAAGTTAATCTGGAAAAACATATCGTGGAAGTGAAAGATGAAAGAGGAATACTAAAAGGATATATTATAGCCGTACCTCACGTCTATCCGCAGAATTTCCCGATACTGGACACAGAAACACCCCGCGAAGAACGGCAGACACGCTTTTTCCAAGCATTGCAGGATGAAGTAGAGAAAATGAATGCGGAAAAACTGCCTGTTGTATTGATGGCGCACCTTTCCATAGAAGGCAGTGACCAAACGGGACATGATGAAACCGTAGGCGGAATAGAATATGTCCCTATCAATGCAATGGGTGAAGGATACGATTATCTGGCACTCGGTCACATCCATTGCCCACAGAACATTAAAGGAAGCAGGTCTTGTGCACGATATTGTGGTGCTCCCCTGTCTGTCAGCTTCGACGAGACTTATCCACATTCTGTTTCCATTGTTGAAATACAAGGAGAAAAAGCACCTCAGATCAAAACAATTGAAATAGAGAATCCGATGCCACTCATCACGCTACCCAAGGAAGCTGTAGATTTTGAAGAAGCTATAAAACTGCTGGAGGAATACCCGGATGACAAACCGGCTTATATCCGCCTGAATGTTCTGATAAAAGATTACCTGGCGCCCGACTGCAACGAACGGGCATCGAGCGCGGTAAAAGGGAAAAACTGCAAATTCTGTTATATCAAGCCCAACCGGGAGAAGCACACTTCAGAGGATGAAACCAAGCATATCTCTATTCAGGAAATGCAGGAAATGTCCCCATTGGAAATAGCAAAACTTTATTTTAAGGAAGCAGAAGGAGAAGAAATGGATGAGGAACTCTGCGAACTGATGAATAGTGTCGTACAAAAGGTAAAAGAGAAAAGCAATCTGCATTAATTCCCTATAATCTGTAGTGAATCATGAAACTTCAAAAACTGACTATAAAAAATCTGGCATCCATAGAAGATGCTGTGATTGACTTTGAGAATGGACCACTGAGCGAAGAATCCCTGTTTCTGATTTGTGGGGAGACGGGTGCCGGCAAAACAACATTACTCGATGCCATTTGCCTGGCACTCTACAATGAAACGCCGCGCATGGAACGGGCAGAAAACGAAAAGTACCGGGACATAGGGCAAACTTTTTCTTCTAAGAAAGAGGATGTGTCAATAAACGACAGCCGCCAATTGATGCGCAGAAATACCAAAGAGGCGTGGACGGAACTGGAGTTCACCGGTTCAAACGAGATACCTTATATTGCCAAGTGGTACGTAGCCCGTGCACACCGAAAAGCATCGGGTGCCATTCAAGATGCAAAGTGGACATTAGAGAACCGGAAAACGAATCTCCAAATCACTAAGAAAAATGAGATAAAATCCGAAATACAAGCAGCCGTAGGGTTAAGTTTTGAGCAATTCTGCCGTACTACTCTCCTGGCACAAGGAGATTTTACCAAATTTCTTCAGAGTAAGGAAAGTGAAAAATCGGATATCCTGGAGAAACTGACAGGTACCGGAATCTATTCTGAAATAGGTGCAAAAATTTACGCCATCACCAAAGAGAAACGCATAGAATATGAGAATCAGAACCAAAAACTGGAAGGTATCCATGTGCTGACTGATGAAGAGATAAACGAAATCTCCGAAACTACAACTACGCTAAATGCTGATATCAATGGAAATAACGTACAAAAGAGTAGAGCAGTCCTGAAACGTGACTGGTTGAAACGGTTTGCTGAACTGATCCTCACCCTAGAAAGCCAACAAAAGAACTGGGAAACGAAAAAGGAACAATTGCAATCGGATGACTTCCTGCAGAAAGAACTATTGATAAAAGACTGGAATAATACTGCAGATGCCCGTAACTGGTTATTTTCTCTCAAACAGCAACAACAGCAACAGAAAAAAAACAGAGAGCAAACTGAGAAATTGAAAAAGAGTTTCATCTACCTCAGTAGTGGCTGTTTCTGGTTGAAGGAAAATCTGAAAGAATTGCAAGCTAAATTAAAACTTGCCGAAGAATATTTGCAGGCTCACGCCCCGCTCCTACCTATGTTCGAGCAAAGTCAGTCCATCGTTACAGATCTGAATGCTGTGCTCTCTGCTCACTCACGCATCGCTGCCTACGAAATACAAATAGCAGAATTGTCCCGGCAGCAGCCTGTCCAGGAACAGGAACGCACGAATAAGGAAAATGATTTCAACCGGAAAAACGAGGAAAATCAGATTAAGCAGCAAGAGATAAACTTATTGAATGCCCAGCTTGAATCCATGAATCGAAATGTACTACAGGAAAAGAAGAATGTATTGGAAACGGCTAAGGAAAAGTTGCTAAAAGCTCAAAATACCCTGATACTATTAGGAGAGAAAAAAGCAGCCCTGAACATAGCAGAAGAAAACCTAAAATCTCTGGAACTAAAGCTGCAAACCAGCAAAAAACAATACAAAGAACTGGAAAACAGGTTCGACACTAAAAAGAAAGCCTACGATGAGATCAAAATGCTCTACGACAAACAAAAAGAAGCTGTGGAAGAGTGGGCACAAGAAGCCCGTACCCGTCTTTCTGTAGGAGATATGTGTCCGGTATGTGGTCAAAAGATAGCATCACTCAGCAAGGATGAAGATTTTCAGTCTGTACTTGCCCCTATCTGGCAATCGCTGGAGACAAAAGAGAAAGAATACAAGGAAGCAGAACAAACTTTGAATAGTAACCGGACGGAGACCAGAACTTATGAGGATATGATAGCAGAGAGTCGTCTGGCAACAGATAAAGCCCGGAAAGGATATGAATTTATTCAAACTGAAGCTGAAGAAACATGCCGTCAGTGTAATATTCTAATAATCTCAAATGATACCAGAGATATCCTGGAAAGACAAATTCAAGAAAATAAACAGCACCTTGAAGACATCAATGCCAGATTGAACGAAGTACAAATCCTTTCCAACAATATCTCCCGATTGCAGTACTTAAAAGATGAACATCAGAAAATAGTGGAGGCCGCCCGAAATGCTTTCGATACTGCTGACAAGAATCTGACGAAACTGAAAAATGACATCACTAATAAACATTCGCTAATCGAAAGTGAAAAGGACATCATTCGCACCACACTGGAACGTGTCAGCCCACTTATTCTTTGGGAAGGATGGCAAACAGAATGGAGTACTGATCCTACCTCATTTATCGAACGCTTACAAAAGTCTACAGTACATTATAAACTGGCACAGGACAGGCAATCGGAATTAAAAACAACCATTTCCCTCATAGAGAAAGAGCTGGACAGTGTATCAGCAACGCAGAATCTGATCTGCACAGCATTTCCCGAATGGAAAAACCTGCCAATAAAGGAAAGGATGGAGATCAAAAATCTGGGAATGGCATGGAATACCCTGAACTCTGAAGTCAGCGGATTGAAACAAAATATCTCATCTATCCGAAAAAACATCGACGAGCTGCAAGCCAACCTTACAGTGTTCTATACTATACATCCAGATATGAACGAAGTACGCCTCATAGCTCTTTCCTCCTACTCTAGCGAGCAAATAGAGAACTTGCGTATCGGTCAACAAAGGCTTAAAAACGAAGAAGTAGCCGCACAAACCGCTTTCAAGCTAACAACCAGACAACTGGAAGAGCACCAAAGCAAGAAACCGGAGATGGCAAAGGAAGAAAACCTTGAAAGTCTGGACAGCCTTATCATAGCTTTAGATGAGAAAATTGCAGTAAGCAATCAGGCCCTCATACGGCTGAAAATCCAATTGGAAGAAAACACCAAGAACATCGCCCGGATAAAGGACGAGAAGAAACGTGCGGACGAATTACGGGAAGTGTACTTGAAATGGGACCGTCTTTGCCATCACTTTGGTGACGAGAAAGGAAAGAATTTCCGAAACATCGCACAAAGTTTTGTACTGAAAGAGTTGCTCAATGGAGCAAATTTCTACCTGCAACATCTCACCAAGCGCTACGAATTGGAGTGCCAGGCTGGTTCACTCACTATCTTGCTACGCGATTTTTATCAGGGAGGCACACCACGTCCAGCCTGCACCCTGTCCGGCGGAGAGAGCTTTCTGGTATCTTTATCACTCGCCTTAGGACTCTCTGCCCTCAGCCGCCACAGCCTGTCAGTAGATACACTGTTTATCGATGAAGGATTTGGAACACTGAGCAGCGATTATCTGAATACAGTGATGGATACTTTGGAAAAGCTACACCAAATGGGTGGCAAGAAAGTAGGCATCATCAGTCATGTAGAAGGGCTGCGTGAACGGATCAAAACCCAAATTCAGGTAAAGCGAATCGATAATTCGAGAAGTGAGATTAAAATTTCGAATTATGAATTGTGAACTATAAATTATGAATGGCTGCGCAATCATCCGCACGGCAATTCATAATTTATAATTTAAAATTCATAATTACTATATTATTACCTATTTTTGTAGCAACTATTAATAGAAGAAGACAATGAAAAAGTTCATAAAAGGAGTCCGGTTTGCTCCTAAAAATTATTCCGACGAAGTAGAAGAAAAAATTCAGCACTATAAAAAGGAAGGCTACAAATTACCGTCACGCCATTTATTGCGTACTGAGGAGCAATTGGCAGGTATTCGTGAAAGCGCAAAAATCAATACTGCATTGCTGGATTATATCTCGGCAAATATCCGTGAAGGGATGTCGACAGCAGAAATAGATCATATGGTATATGAATTTACCACAGATCATGATGCCATTCCGGCCCCTTTCATGTACGAAGGTTTCCCTAAAAGTGTATGTACAAGCATCAATGATGTCGTATGCCATGGTATACCGAGTACCAAAGAGTTTCTGCGTAACGGAGATATTGTGAACGTGGATGTTTCGACTATTTATAAAGGATATTTCTCGGATGCTTCACGCATGTACATGATTGGAGAAGTGAAACCGGAACTGCAACGCCTGGTACAAGTGGCAAAAGAATGTCGTGACATAGGCGTACAGACAGCACAACCTTGGGCACGCCTCGGAGATGTAGGCGCAGCCATTCAGGAGCATGCCGAGAAAAACGGATATAGTGTAGTACGCGATTTGTGCGGGCACGGTGTAGGAATTAAGTTCCATGAAGAACCGGACGTAGAACACTTTGGCAAGCGCGGTACGGGAATGCTTATCGTTCCGGGAATGACTTTCACCATCGAACCGATGATAAATATGGGAACTTATGAAGTCTTCATTGATGAAGCCGACGGATGGACAGTCTGCACTGACGACGGGCTCCCCTCAGCACAGTGGGAAAGCATGATTTTGATTACTGAGAATGGCAACGAAATACTGACTGAATAAGCATGGATATTGTTTTCCTGATTATCGGACTCATCGTAGGTGCCGGCATAGGTTACTTAATAGCCGGACGAAAAAGTGCTGCCCTATCCGCACAACTGCAAGCCACCCGCGAACGCGAGGAGTTACTGAATCGTACGGTAGAAGAACGGATTTCACGTGAAAAAGCCATAACAACCGAACGGCTGGCAGAGCAGGAAAAATCTTTCAATCTGAGATTGGCAGAACAACAGAAACAATGGGAAGAGCGCCTGAAATTGCAAGTAGAAGAAGCGGAAGCCTTACACAAACGTATGAGCACAGAGTTCGAAAATCTCTCCAACCGGATTTTCAAGAGTAAGGCAGAGGATTTTACTAAGCTAAATTCAGAACATCTCAACAATTTGCTCCGTCCCTTGGGAGAAAACCTAAAAGACTTCCGGAAAAAGGTGGAACAAGTGTATGACAAAGAGTCAAAACAACGTTTTTCTTTGGAAGAACGCATCAAGGATCTGGTAGAATTGAATAATCGCATCAGTGAGGATGCCAACAACCTGACCCGTGCTTTGAAAGGTGACTCCAAGATACAGGGTAACTGGGGAGAAATGATACTGGAACGCCTGTTGCAAGCCTCCGGGTTGATAGAAGGTGAACACTACTTCCGTCAGGAATTCCTAAAAAACGAGCAAGGTGAAATGCTGACCAATGAAGAAAGCGGTCAGAAAATGCAGCCGGATATTATTGTTAGGTATCCGGACGACCGGGAAATGATTATCGACTCTAAAGTGTCGCTAACTGCCTATGCTGCTTATAATTCGGCCGAAAATAAAGATGAAGAGGCACGCTGGCTAAAGGCACATCTGCAATCGGTACGAGCTCACGTCGATGAACTCAGTCAGAAGGATTACTCACATTATGACGCTAAAGCACCGGACTTTGTAATGATGTTTATTCCCACTGAAGCAGCCTATCTGACAGCCATTAAAGCGGATACTAATTTATGGGAGTATGCTTATAAAAAGAAGGTGGTATTAATGAGCCCTACCAATCTGATCAGCGCACTCCGCCTCTCTCTCGACCTCTGGAAACGGGAAAATCAAGTAAAGAACGTGCAGGATATCATCAAAAGAGGAACGTTGCTTTACGAAAAGATTGCCGGATTTACAGATACTTTCCTGCGTATCGGCGACAGTCTGAACGGGATGCAGAGAGATTATGACAAGGCATACAACCAGCTCTCTGATGGCAACGGTAGTGTGGTAAGGCAAGCTGAACTTCTGCGTAACATGAGTCTTACTCCTAAAAAACGGATATCAGCAAGGCTGCTGCCTCAGGAAGAAGAATCAGAAGAAGAGGAAACCGAACCAATGAAATAGACATTCAAAATAAGATATATAAAACATGAAAATACTGAAAGACCGTATCCTGAAGGATGGGAAATGCTACCCGGGAGGCATACTGAAAGTAGACAATTTCATCAATCACCAAATGGACCCTATTTTGATGAAATCTATCGGTGTGGAGTTTGTCAGACGCTTTGCCTCTACCCCAATCAACAAAATTATCACAGTAGAGGCCAGTGGCATTGCTCCTGCCATCATGGTAGGTTATCTATTGGAACTACCCGTAGTTTTCGCCAAAAAGAAAAAGCCCAGTACCATGGAAAATATGTTGGTGACCTCTGTTTATTCTTTCACCAAACAACGCTCGTATGATGTATGTGTCAGTGAAGATTTTCTTCGTCCGGGCGACCGGGTACTCTTTATAGACGATTTCCTAGCCAATGGAAATGCAGCCAAAGGTATTATGGAGCTTGTGAAACAGGCCGGTGCCGAACTAGTAGGTATGGGCTTCATTATAGAAAAGGCTTTTCAACATGGAGGAGATGAACTGCGTGAGCAAGGTATACATGTGGAATCCCTGGCGATTATTGAAAGTCTGGATAATTGCGAAATAAAGATTAGATAAAAGTGTTTCATCATCTATTAACTTACAGCCGGCTTGTTGATTCATGAACAAATCGGCTGTAAATTAATAGCTGGGGTATATCTTAAATGCAGTAAAGCATTATTTATCGGATAAAGTTTTCCGAATAACTTCTTTCACATCTTGGACTATTCCCATAGTTACATCTTTATCAAACTTCAGTCCCACTGATAATCCAACGCTATTGGCAATCGTTTTGTAATCCTTTAGCTTTAATTCCAATTCCTGAAGAGAAGGATTCTTTATCACTGCGCTTATACCTCCTCTCGGATACAAAGATACTTCTATAGGTAAAAATACATCCGAAGCCGTCTTATATTTAGAACTGTAAACCTTAGGTTCTCCAAAAGAAACGAATATAGGAAGCAAACTATCCAAACGAGCCTCGGAAACTCCGCCCAATTCTTTGGAAATTTCTCCACGAACTTGTAGATAAGCCTCTTTTATGGTACGCAGATAAGAAGTGATAGCAGTGGATGATGAACCACGGTCGTACCTTACAAATAAGCCGGGAATCCATTTTTTGTCCGTATTCGCAACTTTCCGATACTCTTTCCTCAAGAGATCCTTAAGGCGGACTGACAAGGTTTCCACATCATATTCCTTAATCAACTCCTGATTCAGCATCATCTTATTATTCATGTTCACAAAGAAACTATAAAAAGTTCCCGTCGGGTTTTCAATCTGATACTCCTTCTTTCCACCCACAGCATCTTCTGCCTTACGCTCGAAAAATGCTTCCAACTGCTGCAATTCGCTCTCCTGAACCGAATTTTGTTTCACACTCACAGGCGTGTTTATCGCCTGTCCCATTGTTTTCTTCACTTCTGGTCGCGCAAAAGCATAAAGCGTCCCAGCAGCTACAGGCACAAAAAGCAATAGCTTCAAACGTGCCCAATTGTTTGTTCTTCTTTTTAACATCATAGTGATACGATTTTTAAGTTTGCTGTGATTGAATCCGCAAGCCATAGAGTAGAGCCTTGTACCTACGGATTTTTTCACTAACAAAAGTTGATATTCTGTTGCATCGATGCCATTATTAATAACGCCATTATCGGCTTCATACTCGTGCACTTCACGAAGTTCACGCATCAGGAGCCATGCGGCAGGATTGAACCAATGGAATATCAGGATACATTCCATCCAAAGTAAATCCAATGTATGCCTATGTTGCAGGTGCATTTGTTCATGCAACAAGATTTCTCCGGGATTCCGTTCATAATCTTCTTGTGACAGAACAATCATATTCCCCCAACTGAAAGAAACGATCTTCTCAGGGCAGATAATCAATTTATATTTCCCATAATTACAGGCGGGGTAACTATGAATGAGCCGGCGCATACGGACAGTAGAAAACAAAAGAAAGGTAAGTACAACCAAAGCTCCAATAAAATAGCAACCACCTAACAGTAAAGTCACAGGGATAGCATGAATCACATTGGCATGATTTTCTTCTGTATCCTCTCCTTTCCCTGTCATAAAAAGGTTTGCTTCTCCTGACAAATGTTTTTCATCAACGCCTCCTTTTCTTTCAATATTCACTTCTTTTTCAGTCAATAAATGTCTTACGGCAGTTATCGGCAACTGCAAAGTTGTATATTGAGGAACATTTATTTGCAGCAATGGGAGTAATGTACATGCCACTGTTCCCATCAACAGTAAATAACGGTTCGTACGAAACAGCGTATCTTTCCTGAAAAATAATCTGAACAGAAAGTACAGGATTGTCAGACATAAGGTAGCCTCAAATATATAAAACAAGATAGTTCCCATGATATTTTTATTTACTGGGTATGATTCTATTTTATCTGCTCGACTTTTTACTTTCTATTTCCGCGATCAACGCTTTTAACTCGTCTACCGACATACCTTCTTCTTCAATAAATGCAGATACGACATTGGTATAAGAGTTATTATAGTATTGAGCCACCACATCATTCAGTGCAGAACGCTTATATTCTTTGTCGGAAACAACCGCATAATACTGATACGTATTACCATAAGCCCTGTATTTCACAAATCCTTTGTCCTCCAGCCCTCTCACCAAGGTAGATACGGTATTATAATGTGGTTTAGGCTCCTCATAAAAGGCCAACAATTCACGAACAAACATCGGACCATGTTCCCAGAACATTTGCATGATCTCTTCTTCTTTGGCAGTTAATCGTTTCATAATCTTTTCAAGTTTACTTGGGTGAATGGCACAAAGATAGAAATTAGTTTTAAACAAACAACTAATTCTATTAGTTATTCAACTAATACAAGAAGTAGTTTAACTAATATTATTAGTAGATAGTCAATACACATTATTATATATGCGGATCAAGAGTTGAATCCTGTTCATTATTGCAGGATTATGAACACAATCCCACTCCTGATCCGCATAAATAATATTAAGTTTCAGAGGTTAAGCCGCCGCATCGCCACTTTTATCCCTTTTCGCTGCGACGGTTAAGGAAAATTGTAGTAGGTACTTATTCTTTCCACCATGGAGAAAGTTGCTTTCCATCACGGGGAAACTTTCTTTCCACCATGGTGGAAAGAAAGAAACTCCACGGTGGAAAGAATAAACGTTCGGATGGAAAAGCCTAACCGTTGGAAGGAAAAAAGCATAGGAATGCCTAAGAAAAGAATTAGCTATTGCATTTAGTTCATTACTTATCTCTAATGAGATAATTTATTTAGCTCAACAGCGGATGGAGTGAATTTCACTTTCAATCGATGTTAATTATGAATCAGTTACGAGCTACGGGCTACAAGTACCTTTCTGAACAGAACGCAGCTACTTTATCACCCTATCACCTTAACACTCTCTTATTCCTTCTGCACCGTTCAAATTCAACTCCTGATTCACATGATATATAGAAAAAGAGAATATGTCATACTCTTATTTATACTTTCTTTTTCTTCGGCAATACTTGATTCAGCACCACATATCCGAGTATTCCGGCAATAATAGTACCACACAATACACCGAATTTAGCCTGATTCAGCAATTCCGGATAAGCACCGGAAAAAGAAAGATTAGCTATAAACAATGACACTGTAAACCCAATGCCCCCCAACAGCGAAACTCCTGCAATATTCTTCCAGTTCATACCTTCAGGCATTCGGGTAAGTCCACTTTTGATAGTCAGCCAGGTGAAAAGGTAAATCCCCAGAAACTTACCAATAAGAAGCCCCATGCCGACAGCAAGACTCACATTCCCTATAACTTCTCCACTACCGCCAAGAACCACTCCCGCATTAGCAAAGGCAAATAAAGGAAGAATAACAAAATTCACAACCCCATGCAGATTATCCTCCAAAGATTGTAAAGGGCTTATCACGCGATCCGAAGCTCGCTCCACTTGCTTCAATGTAGCAATCTGCTCATTCGTCAATACTATATTATCAGACTGCACGATCGGGAAAGAACTGACAATAGCCCGGATACGCCGGATATATTTACCTGCATCCAATCGCGGACGGGCAGGTATAACAAATGCAAGTATCACACCGGATATCGTACTGTGAATACCGGATTGCAGGAATAAATACCAGATAATAATGCCAAAGAAAAGAAAGAATATCTTCTGCGTCATACCAAACTTGCCCATATAATACAAAAAGATATAAAGGATGGCAGCCACAATCAAATAACCGTAAGCAACTTCAGAACTATAAAAAATGGCAATCACCAGAATACCACCAATATCATCTACTACAGCAAAGGCAGTCAGGAAAATCTTCAAGCTCAATGGTACGCGCTTACCCAACAAACTAAGCACTCCTAAGGAAAAAGCAATATCCGTAGCCATAGGAATAGCCATACCTTGTGTTTCAGGAGTATCAGGAGTTACTAGAAGAAAATAAGCTACAACCGGAAGTATCATTCCCCCGCATGCTGCAATAAATGGCAGAATAGCCTTTCGAAAAGAAGACAATTCGCCAACCAGTAATTCACGTTTTATCTCTAATCCTACAGCCAGAAAGAAAATCGTCATCAAGCAATCATTGATAAACTCAATCATCGTAAGATTATGACCGCCATGCGAAAGCAGGTTAAAATCGCCTATACGCAAATGCAACTCTTGCGACAGGAAACTCTGATACACAGGAGCTAATGAAGAATTGGCAACAATAGCTGCCAAAATAGCCGTCAGGAATAATAAAATACTCGCCACTACATTCAGCGCCGAAAAGTTTTTCACAGTACGTAGAATAATCATATGTTCGATTTAAGTATTACATTTTCAAAGGAATGCGCTATTAATGAGCTATTCCTGATAGCTCATTAATGCCAGTTTTTTAACCCAGAGCACAAATATACCTGTTAATATTAAATTTAACACAATAGTAAGTACAGAAATTACTAATGCCGGACCACCCAGATTGTAACCCAACGCAATAAAAATAACTCCTGCCCCTACTTCACCGCGAGTAAACATACCAATGGAAAGTGCCAGACGTTCACTCAACTTACGATCACGATAGAAGAATACCGGGAATAATTTACCGACATTGGAAAGTAACGATACAATAACCACATGTACAATAATCAGTGCCCAAGGCATCATTTCCTGTGAACCTGTTATAGAGGCTAGCCCTATATCGCCGGGAAGGCTGATTCCCTGAAGCGGAGGCATACTCATACCTACCAGGAACATAAAGATAAATGAAATTCCTGTCGAAGCTTTACGTTCCCAAGCCGTATCAATATCCTTATGCTTCATGACCATACCCAGGACGAATGCCGGAAGCAACACCTCGATATGAATGCTGGCATCTTCGCCATATAAGTTCTTCGTAATAAGATAAAGCGATTGAGTGGCAGCAAACACCAGAACGGAATAAAACAGAATGGCTTTCCAATCCTGCCTCATATTATATTTACTCAGTTTCTTCCAACCGAAAGAAAGCAACAGAAAGACGATAAGGATAATAACCAACAACTGCCAGCGCGGTCCGATCATCATTATTTGCAAAGGAATCATTAAAAGGATGGTATCCAGATCATCAAAGATAGCCAACACCTGAATCTTCTTGTAGATCCAGCTGGACTTCAGTCCAATAGCCGCCAACATAGTGAATAATATACCTGCGGAAGTAGGAGCTGCAAAACGACTCAGCAATAAGTTTTCTTTCCATGCCTCCCAACTATCCCAGTATTCCGGTGGAAGTAAAACGAAAATATAATAAATAGCAATCAGAAACCAAGGCATGGCTGCTGTAGCCATTGCGACAAAATAATCTTTTGCGTATGTTTGCCATCGGGACTTGTCCACTTCGAACTCACGTCCCACATTAATCATAATGAATCCCAGACAAATATACAACAACACATTAGATACGGTTTTCACCGTACTATAATCACTTCCTGACCATGCAGGCAGATACTGCGCTATAAAGAGACCTACCACCAGGAAGGCCGAAAACGATAGAACTTTTCTCATTTATTATTAGTTAGAATTTTCAAAACAAAGGGGATTGCCAAGACAGTCCTACAGAAAGAGAACAATCCCCAGACTAATATGAATCTGCTTTTATGATTTTTTATATTAATCTAATTTCAACACCGCAAGGAACGCTTTCTGCGGCACTTCCACATTACCAATCTGCTTCATACGTTTCTTTCCTCTCTTCTGCTTTTCCAACAGCTTTCTCTTACGACTGACGTCACCACCATAACACTTCGCCGTAACATCTTTGCGTACTGCCTTAATCGTCTCACGAGAAATGATTTTAGCTCCGATAGCCGCTTGGATAGCAATATCAAACTGCTGTCTCGGGATCAGGTCTTTCAGCTTCTCGCACATGCGGCGTCCCAAATCATACGCATTGTCGAAATGTGTTAGTGTTGAAAGGGCATCCACCGGCTCGCCATTCAGCAAGATGTCCAGTTTTACCAACTTGGACGGACGGAAACCACTGGCATGGTAATCAAAAGAGGCATATCCTTTCGAAATACTTTTCAGTTTATCATAAAAGTCAATCACAATTTCTCCCAAAGGCATGTCGTAATAGATCTCCACACGATTACCGGAAATATATTCCTGCTTCACCAGTTCACCACGTTTACCCAGACACAAGGTCATGATAGGACCGATATAATCTGTGGTTGTGATAACGGAAGCACGGATATAAGGCTCCTCAATATGGTCGATCAAAGTAGGATCGGGCATACTTCCAGGGTTATGCACCTCTGTCATATGACCTTGTTTATCGTAAATATTATAAGAAACGTTCGGCACAGTGGTTATCACATTCATGTCAAATTCACGGTCAAGTCGCTCCTGCACAATCTCCATGTGCAACAGTCCCAGGAATCCGCAACGGAATCCGAAGCCCAACGCCAACGAGGATTCAGGCTGGAAAGTCAGTGATGCATCGTTCAATTGCAGTTTTTCCAAAGAGGAACGCAAGTCTTCAAAGTCTTCCGCTTCAATAGGATATACACCGGCAAAAACCATCGGCTTCACTTCCTCGAAACCTGCAATAGCTTCTTTACATGGGCGGGCAATGTGAGTAATCGTATCTCCCACCTTTACCTCTTTAGAGGTTTTAATACCGGAAATAATGTATCCCACGTCACCAGTACGCAGTTCCTGACGTGCCACCATTTCCATCTTGAGCACACCGATTTCATCAGCATCATATTCTTTACCGGTATTGAAGAATTTCACCTTATCTCCCTTACGGATCACACCGTTTACTATCTTGAAGTAAGCAATGATACCACGGAAAGAATTGAATACAGAGTCAAAAATCAAAGCCTGCAACGGTGCTTCCTCATCACCTTCGGGATGAGGAATACGCTCGATAACCGCAGCCAGAATTTCTTCTACCCCCATACCCGTCTTACCGGAAGCACGGATTATCTCACTGCGCTTGCAGCCAAGCAACTCTACGATTTCATCCTCTACCTCTTCAGGCATGGCACTCGCCATATCGCACTTATTGATGACCGGAATAATTTCCAGATCATGCTCAATTGCCATATAAAGATTGGAGATTGTTTGTGCCTGTACACCCTGCGAAGCGTCTACAATCAGCAATGCACCTTCACAAGCGGCAATAGAACGGGAAACTTCATACGAAAAGTCTACGTGCCCCGGAGTATCAATCAGATTCAGAATATACTTTTCACCCTTGTACGTATACTCCATCTGAATGGCATGGCTCTTAATGGTGATACCTCTCTCTTTTTCCAGATCCATATCATCCAGCATCTGTCCTCCGGTCACCTGTATGGTGTTGGTATATTCAAGCAGACGGTCAGCTAAAGTAGACTTACCATGATCAATGTGGGCAATAATGCAAAAGTTACGTATATTATTCTTCATCTTCTATAATTATCTATTAAATGCGGGCGCAAAGATAATGAAAAAGATGAGGTTTTGAAAGTGATTTATTCAATATCCGAAGTTGTAAATGTCTATATATCCCAGAACTATTCCATCATTCTACTGTTATGTATGGACAATAACCTAAACCATATAACTGAAATGAAAAAATTTGTTATTCTAGCATTCTCTTTATTATTACTTGCAGGATGTTCCAAAAATGAAATAATCATTTATGAATCATCCCCCGGAACCAATGATCCCGGTAACGGACAAACCTCACAAAAAGAAGATATACTCATCACATTTTCCGCTTCACTTGAAAGTCGTAAGGTAACCAGATCCATGTCTCCTATGCCCAAAGGATTAGTAAGCCAAATATATGCTTTTGAAACGACAGACAAGAATTTTAATGATCCGTTTGCCGAAGGGCTATATTCAACAGTTTCAGCTGGTACATTAACGGGGATGAAAGGATACAAAATGTATTTGAGTAACGGCTCTTATAACATGTATGCATTTTCAGAAAATTCTTCTACTTATCCTCCGAGTCTAACCGATGGAATATCGGCTCCGCTAAAGAATGGCGTAGATTATTTATGGTGGGAAAATCTGGACCAAGATATCACAGCTTCACAAATTCACATGCCCATTGTTTTTCAGCATATAGCTACTCAGGTCGTAGTTGACCTGTCAGCAGGTGAAGGCTTACAGCTTGACAGTTTAGTATCGGCAACTATTCTTCCGCCTACTCCTGGCGCCAGCCTTGATATAGAAACCGGTATTATCGAAGCAACCGACACTTATGACACAACTCCGCTTAATATGGGCAAGAATGGATTTCTCGCACAGGCCATTGTCTTACCAACCCGTGCAACCACCCCAATGTCAATGACACTAAAAATTCTCGCAGATGGAGAAACCACACCACGTACCTATACCGGAAGTATCCCTATCCCGGGTAAACTGGCCGGTGGATTTTCTTATGTCTTCAGCGCCATTATAGACGGAAATTCCGTATCGTTCCCCAATGTCAGCATTAAAGACTGGACCGAAGTAGACGAATCAGGCAATCCGATTTATCCGATACAAAAATAAGAGGAGATCACTCTTTATTATCAAAATACAATAACAAAATAGAAAATATGGAAACCCCAATATCTGAAATCAGAAGAGAATACAGCAAAAGCAAGCTGACACAATGCACTATCCACGACAATCCTTTTGAGCAATTCGTGGAATGGCTAGATGATGCTATTATTCACAAAGAAGATGAACCTACCGCTATGATAGTAGCAACAGTTTCAGCAGAAGGGTTCCCCTCCACGCGCACCGTTTTGTTGAAAGGGGTAGAAAACAACCAATTTATATTCTTCACTAATTACGAAAGCCGAAAGGGAAAACAATTAGCAGGCAATCCATATATTTCCCTTTCTTTCGTATGGCACAAATTGGAAAGACAGGTACACATTGAAGGCAAAGCCGAAAAATGCCCCGATAAAGTTTCGGATACTTACTTTGCCACCAGGCCATATAAAAGCAAGATAGGTGCAAGAATATCTCCGCAAAGCCAGGTGATAAGCAGCCGTATGGAGATTATGCGAGCCTTCGTGAAAGAAGTCTTCAAGCTGGCAGGCCGCGATATTAAACGTCCCGATAATTGGGGTGGTTTTGCTGTAACCCCTACCCGCTTCGAGTTTTGGCAAGGGCGGGAAAGCCGTCTGCACGACCGCATCCAATATATACTTCAGAAAGATGGCAACTGGATACAGGAAAGACTAGCTCCTTAAACATCCTTCACTGATGAAATATAGTATATAAAAAGAAGCGTTGATAACATATAAATGTATCAACGCTTCTTTTTATAAGATAAATGTCAATCTCTCTCTTAAACCAACTTGACAAACAGTTCACCTTCTACTTCCTGAGTAGAGATTTTGTCTTCTCTCAACAACCAGCCAAGACCCAAGAACAAATCTTTGTCTACCAACTTAGTTGCTTTCTTGATTTGTTTAGCAGTCAAACCTTCAGTCTCATTCAGAGCACTCCAAATTTTTCCTGCAGTTTCACCAGCTTTTTCTTTTAACATTTTCTTCTTTTTTTTAGTTATACATGCTTTAATCCAACTTCTCTCATTGATGAGGTTCAGATTTTATTTCAGCGGCAAAGATAGTTATATTTATGTTATATAACACATTATTCTCTGTTTTTTTATGTTATATGTCATAAAAAGAGCATTTTTTCAGCAGGTCAGACCAAAAATATGACCTGTTTATATCAAACAGACGGTCTGTTTTCAAGATATTCCGCCCAGATACGGGCAGCTTCTTCTACCATCCTGGCACACGGACGTTTAGCATAATATTGTTCGGTACGTTCTTCGGGGGTAGACACTCCTTCCGGCTTCTTCAGCCCTAATAGTTCAGCACAAATTGTAGAACCGTTCCGTTTCTTAAACTCAGCAGCCAACTCCTGAACTACGGCATAATTGGCACCTTTTCCTTCACGATCCTTGGGATCAGTTGCCCCAGTCTCCAGCCCTGCAAGTAAAAACATACCGCATGCGGCTCCACAAGTCTGACGCATACGGCCAATACCTCCACCAAAAGAAGCTGCCATACGCGCTGCCTGTTCTTGTGTAAACCCATACATATCAGCAAAAGCAAGTACTACAGACTGGGAACAATTATAACCACTTTTAAAAAAATCTACTGCTTTTTCTATTCTTTCTTCAAACATCGTTCCTCCCCCTTCCTCTTATCCTTCTATATCCAACAACATGGGGCAATGATCAGAATGTACAGCATCATTCAATATGCGCGCCTCTCTCAGCAACGGACGAACCGGCTCAGTCACCATACAATAGTCAATACGCCATCCTTTATTCTTTGCACGGGAATTAAAGCGGTAACTCCACCACGTATATTCCTGTTGTTCGGGATGCAATTGGCGGAAAGTATCAATAAAACCGGCATTTAGAAAACGCGTCATCCATTCTCGCTCCTCAGGCAAGAAACCACTATTCGTAGCATTTCGAATAGGATCATGGATATCTATCGGTTCATGACAAATGTTATAGTCACCACAAAGAATCAGTTTCGGACGCGATTTTCGTAACCCCGTCACATATTCCTGGAACTTCTCCAGCCATACCATTTTGAATGCCTGACGTTCATCACCGCTTGTTCCCGAAGGATGATAAACACTCACAACAGATATATCGCCAAAATCGGCACGGATAAAACGGCCTTCATTGTCATATTCCTCCATACCCATACCATATTCTACATGATCCGGTTCCCGCTTGGTCAAAATGGCAACTCCACTATAGCCTTTCTTCTGTGCAGAATAAAGATAATGTTTGTATCCCAATGCACTCAGTGCTTCTTCCGGATATTGATCCGGTTGCAATTTGGTTTCCTGAATGCATACTACATCAGCTTGTTCCTGTTCCAGCCATTCCGGCAACCCCTTGCCAACAGCTGCACGCAGCCCATTCACATTATATGTAATAATCTTCATATGATTGTTTATTTGGTTTATACTAGTTCAGATATCAGCAACATAATATTCAATACAGTAACGATTCCCGCAATAGCATAGAGTACAAAACTACTCCACTTACTATTAACGTACTGCCCCATCACTTTACGCGAAGACGTTAGTCCCACTTGCAGGAAAACAGTAAATGGCAACTGAATACTAAGCACCATTTGCGAAATCAACAATCCTTTGAAAGGATCACCGATGAAGAATATCAGCAACAACGCAATACCCAATGAAAGGATTACGCCCACCTGAGAGTGGCTATCCTTGATATGATAGGATTCTCCAAAGATACCGGCAAAAATAGAACCTGCCGCCATACCACTTGTAATGGTAGATGAAATACCTGCCATCAACAAGGCCAAAGCAAACACGACTGCAGCGCTGCTTCCAAGTAAAGGTTCCAACAAAGACTTTGCCTGTTGCAGTTCTTCAACCTGAATACCACTTTTAAAGAAAGTAGCAGCAGCCAGCAATATCATGGCACTATTGATAGCCCATCCCACAATCATGGAGAAAAGCGTATCAAACAGCTCATACTTCAAGACCTTACGAATAGAACTGTCATCTTGCTTATTATACTCATGGCTCTGTATTACTTCCGAATGCAGGAATAAATTATGTGGCATTACCACTGCTCCCAGGACACTCATAATAATCAGCATACTTCCTTCCGGAAAAGCAGGTGTCACCCATCCTTCTACAGCTAGTGGCCAGTCAATCTTCACCAGGAACAACTCATAAATAAAGGATAATCCAATAACTGAAACAAACGCGATGATGGAACGCTCTATCTTCTTATATGAGTTCGTAAAAAGCATGATGACGACAAAGACGGTTGTCAATATGGCTCCCCATATAATGGGAATATCAAAAAGCATTTCCAAGGCAATTGCTCCTCCCAGTATCTCGGCAAGGGAAGTCGATATGGATGCCAACACCGCAGTACCCAGAATAGGACGGGAAACCCATTTAGGAGTATACTTCGTAGCAGCTTCCGACAAGCATAAACCTGTAACAATCCCCAAGTGAGCCACATTATGTTGCAATACAATCAACATGATCGTTGATAAAGTTACCACCCAAAGCAGGGAATATCCAAATTCGGAACCCGCCGCAAAATTAGAAGCCCAGTTTCCGGGATCAATAAAACCTACTGTAACAAGGAGTCCGGGACCAATATATTTAAAAACGTCCAGACCACCTAAATAGCGCTTATGATCCCTACGTTTCAAGTCTTTCAGAATATTTTTCATTGTTCGTTCTTTTTATGGCGTAAAATTACGAAATAATAACAAGCAAGCCACACATTCTGTTCAAAAAAGAAGCCCCCGGCATTGTACAATACCGAGGGCCAACCTATATATTTAAAAGTACAGGGATTTAGTTAGAATCCCATTTCATGCAGCGCCCTACATAACTGATCCGGACAAGAAGTCGGACGTCCTCCGCAACGAATTCCTTCCAGACGGGAAATCACATCATTTACCGGCATTCCCTTTACCAAACGGGAAATACCTTGCAAATTACCGTTACAACCTCCCCAAAATGCAATATCCGTTATTATATTATCTTCTATTTCCAATTCAATGTGAGAACTACATGTACCTTGAGTCTTATAAGTATACTTCATTACTCTTCACTTCCTTCCGGCTTCATGTTGGTATAAACCGTTTGCACATCATCAAATTCTTCAAGACGCTCTATCATCTTGTCAAGAGTCTCACGTTGCTCGGGAGTTACCTCCTTCGTATCGTTCGGGATATAAGTAAATTCACCACCGACATCCTCAAAGCCACATTCCTCCAAATGTTTCTGGATGGCAGCATAGCTCTTCGGATCACCATAGATAGTGATTGTACCTTCTTCTTCATCCTCTTCAAACTCATCATCTACATCGTAGTCAATCAAGTCAAGGATGAGTTCTTCCATATCTATGCCGTCTTTCTTCTTGAAAGTAAACATACATTTGTGGTCGAACAGGAAAGCCAATGACCCCATAGTACCCAAGTTTCCACCAAACTTGTTGAACACTGAACGTACATCAGCAACTGTACGGGTCGTGTTGTCAGTCAATGTATCTACGAATACAGCAATACCGTGAGGGCCGTATCCTTCATAAGTCATTCCTTTGTAATCGCTCTGATCTTTGCCTAACGCATTTTTAATAGCACGGTCAATGTTATCCTTCGGCATATTCTCACGCTTACAAGTAGCGATAACAGAACGCAAAGTCGGATTATTTTCCGGTTCCGGGCCACCAGCCTTTACAGCAATAGCAATTTGTTTACCCAGTCTTGTAAAGGTCTTTGCCATGTGACCCCATCTTTTCAATTTGGCAGCTTTTCTATATTCAAACGCTCTTCCCATTGGAATAATATTTTAATGTTTAACTATTTAACTTTTAATTAATTATCGAAGTTTTGCATCCAGTTTATCTTCCAGATTCTTCACGAGTTTCGACATTATCTTATCGATCATCTTATCGTTCAGTGTCTGCGTTTCATCCTGCAACAGGAAGCTGACAGCATACGATTTTTTGCCGGCTTCAAGATTCTTGCCTTCATAAACATCGAAAAGAGATACTTCTTTCAGCAACTTCTTCTCAGTTTCATAAGCAATCTTTTCTATCTCCGCAAACTGCACCTTCTTATCGATCAACAAGGCAAGGTCACGTTTCACAGCCGGGAATTTGGAGATTTCCGTATAACTGATCTTTACAGAACGGATAGCTTTCATCAACTCTTTCCAGTTCAGATCAGCGTAATATACTTCATTATCAATATCGAAAGCTTTGAGAATCTTCTTCGTTACGATACCGAATGTAGCAAGACGCTTTCCACCTTTAGTCTGTACAGACAAGGCAGTAGCATAAATATCGTCCACCAGATTACCTACTACCAGATTTCTCATATTCAGCCCTAAACGGAGAAAAATATTTTCTACGTAAGCTTTCAATTCATATACAGAACTTTCTTCGTCAGCATGCGCCCAAGAGTTGGATACTTTTTTACCCGTTACCCACAACCCGAGATGATAATTCTCTGTATAAGCAGCCAACGACTTTTCGGGATTCTTCTTTTCTGCATCGAAATAATAGCAATTTCCGAATTCGAAGAATTTCAAGTCGGCATTCTTACGGTTGGCGTTATGAGAGATACTTTCCAGACCACCGAACAACAAAGTCTGACGCATTGCATTCAGATCTGTACTCAACGGGTTCAGCAACATTACCAGATTCTTAGAAGGATAAGTTTCCATACCATCATAATAACCGGCGCGTGTCAGAGAATTATTCAAAATTTCATTGAAACCACAACCTACCAACTGTTCAGCTACCAAATTCTGTAACTTGTTAGATTTATCATGTTCGCCTTTCGTTGTCAAGCTGGACTTCAACGTAGATGGTATCTCTACATTATTATATCCATAAATACGGAGGATATCTTCAATAACATCACAATCACGTTGTACATCTACACGATAAGGAGGTACAGCCAGAGTCAATCCTTCTGCAGTCTCATTGGTTATTTTCATTTCCAGACTGGTAACAATACTCTTGATTGTCTCCACCGGAATCACCTTGCCTACCAATGAATATACCTTCTCATAAGATAATTCTACGATGAAATCCTGAGCAGGAGCAGCACAAACATCTTTAATTTCAGAGGAAATAGTACCGCCGGCCAGTTCTTTCACCATCATGGCAGCCAACTTCAGGCAATAAATAGTGATATTAGGATCAATACCTCTTTCAAAACGGAAAGAAGCATCTGTATTCAGCCCATGACGACGAGCCGTCTTACGGACCCATGTCGGATGGAAATAAGCACTCTCAATGAAAACATCCTTGGTGGTTTCCGTAGAACCGGAATCCAAACCGCCGAATACACCGGCAATACACATCGGTTTTTCCTTGTCACAAATCATCAGGTCACGATCGGATAATTTGCGTTCCACACCATCCAATGTGACAAACGGAGTACCTTCAGGCATTGTCTTTACCACTACTTCGCCACCTTCAATTTTATCCGCATCAAAGCAGTGCAACGGTTGACCGAATGCATGAACAATGTAATTTGTGATATCTACTACATTATTGATAGGACGCAGTCCGATGATACGGAGTTTATTCTGCAACCATTCCGGACTTTCTTTAACCGTTACGCCTTTCACCGTTACACCGGCATAGCGAGGGCAAGCCTCACTGTTTTCAACTGTAACTTTGATATCCAAATCATTATTTTCAACGGAGAAAGTATCTACAGACGGCCTCTTCAGAGAAGTCGGTTTATTATTTTGCACCAGATAAGCATACAAGTCACGAGCTACACCATAATGCGAACAAGCATCGGCACGATTCGGAGTGATATCCACTTCCAGCACATAGTCGCTCTTGATGTTATAATAATCTTTGGCAAGAGTTCCCGGAACTGCATCAGCCGGCAAAACGATAATACCTGCATGATCCGTACCGATACCTATTTCATCTTCAGCACAAATCATGCCGTTAGACTCAATACCACGGAGTTTTGACTTTTTAATCGTAAAACATTCATCCCCATCATAGAGTTTTGCACCCAAAGTAGCAACTACCACTTTCTGACCGGCAGCCACATTCGGTGCACCGCATACTATCTGTACAGGTTCTCCCTGTCCCAGATTCACAGTAGTCACATGCATGTGGTCTGAATTCGGATGAGGAACGCATGTCAACACTTCACCTATCACGAGACCTTCCAGTCCGCCTTTAATTGTTTGCACTTCTTCTACACCACCTGTTTCCAGACCTATAGAAGTCAATGCAGCCGCAACTTCTTCCGGTGTCAAATCGAAATCGACATACTCTTTCAACCAATTATAAGAGATATTCATATCATTAATTTTTTATTGTTTCCAAAAGTGACCCGCAAAGGTAATAAGATTTTTTGGGTTGACAGGGAAAATATATCAAGAAATCTTTGATAGGATATATTCTTTTATTTGCTCCCAAGACTGATTCACAAACATATCAGGCATTGGCTCATTTTCTGCATCATCAAAATAAGCCAGACTTTTCATCGCCATGAAAATAGAACCATCATTATATTTCAATGAATAAAAACTCAGAATCTCATCCAAAGAGAAATGACGTAACAAGAATGCAATATCTATAAAATCCTTCTTAGTTCCCCGCCCTACCACCGCAGTTATTTTCATTGCAGCAATGTCTTTAAAACTAGCCATCCTGATTTCCTGTTTTAGTACCACTTCATCAAGCCACGGATATTTATAGTTCACAATATCCACTTTTATACCATCTATTAAATAAATATGTATATGAGGAGACTCTTTCAAAATAGTAAGAGTAGCAACACTCTTTATAGCATCAACCAATTCTTGAGTATCGCAATTGATTGTGCCAAAGAAATCCAAATCAATAGATTTCCGATGCCCTAATTGCAAAGCAAGTGCTGTTCCTCCTACTAATCGTGTATCACGAAGTTCAGGAAGTTGCTGTAACTTTTTTAAAAGTTCCAGTGTTGAGGGTTCAATTGTCGATAAGCATAACATCTGAACTGTTCTTTAGGTGTTTTAGATATGGCAGAAATATAAGCTAAAGCACGAGGCTCTAAATCTCTCATTTCTTTCGTAACTTCAACAATCTTAAATAATCCGTAATACGACCGAAGCAAATTCCAGTCTTCCAGCAAACCATATTCCAACACTCTTTTTATGATATACTCAGAGTGCTTATCAAGGTCTAAATCTTCTCTCCGCACATCCCAAAACAGATGGGCGGAAAACATATTTATATATTGATTTGCAGACATTTTTAACCTTCTTTTTTGCAAAGATATGATTTTCTACTCAAAAAACATCCATTTCATAAACAAAACAACCTAGAATGGCAACGGTCCATCCGACCCCACCCCACCAAACGGATTATCTGTTTGAGGAGCGAACTCAGCTGGAGGCGGTATACTGCCATCACCTACCGCATTTATTTTGGAGCCATAAGTAGCTCCGCCTCCTTCTGCCGGATGCGGAATCACCATATCATCCTCCGGATTCTGGAAACGGGTATACTGACCGATAAAGCGCAAACGAACATCACCTACCGCACCATTACGATGCTTAGCAATAATAATTTCTGCCATACCACGCAAATCAGTACCATCTTGCGATGTATAGATTTTATAATATTCAGGACGATGAATGAAACATACCATATCCGCATCCTGCTCAATAGCTCCCGATTCACGCAAATCACTCAGTTGCGGACGTTTACCTTCTTCACCTTCACGGCTCTCCACACCACGGTTCAACTGCGACAAGGCTATAATAGGAATATTCAACTCCTTCGCCAAACCTTTCAACGAACGCGAAATGGTACTTACCTCTTCCTGGCGGCTACCAAACGACATACCACTTGCATTCATCAGCTGCAGGTAGTCGATAATAATAATCCTTACTCCATGCTCACGCACCAGACGACGTGCTTTTGTACGAAGCTCAAATACAGACAAAGAAGGAGTATCATCCACATATAACGGCGCATCCAGAAGATCACGCAATTTATAGTCCAACTGTTGCCATTCATAATCCGCCAACTGTCCACTCTTGATTTTCTCACTCGGAATCTCGCACGCATTGGATATCAAACGATTCACCAACTGTACGTTGCTCATTTCAAGTGAAAACACAGCTACCGGATTGCGATAATTAACAGCTATATTCTTTGCCATAGAAAGCACGAACGCCGTCTTACCCATTGCCGGACGGGCAGCAATAATAATAAGGTCAGAATTTTGCCAACCTGAAGTCATTTTATCCAACTTGGTAAATCCGCTTTCCAAACCACTTAAACCATCTGTACGGGCAGCTGCTTTCTGAATTAATTGATACGCTTCGGCAATAACCGGATTAATCTGTGTATAATCCTTCTTCATGTTCTGCTGAGAAATCTCAAAGAGTCTTCCCTCAGCTTCCTGCATTAAGTCATCCACGTCCAGAGTCTCATCAAAAGCTTTGCTCTGAACATTGCTGGTAAATGTAATCAATTCACGAGCCAATGCTTTCTGCGCAATGATGCGGGCATGGTATTCAATATGTGCCGAAGAGGCAACCTTGCTACTCAACTGGGTAATGTAGAACGGTCCGCCCACCTCTTCCAGATCACCACGTTTAGCAAGCTGTTCTTTTACCGTGAGGATATCCACCGGCTTCTGATTCACAGCCAGATCGGTGATAGCGGAATAAATCAACTGGTGCCGGTGTTCATAAAAAGACTCCGGGCGAAGAATTTCACTTACCAATGAATAAGCGTCTTTCTCAATCATCAATGCTCCCAACACAGCTTCTTCCAATTCCGGCGCCTGCGGCTGTATACGTCCGTAATCAGTTACAGGCTGCACTTTTGCCTTGGAGTTACTTCGGGGAGTTCTTTTTTGTTCTGCCATTTTTAAATACTATGAATTATAAAGGGATGGCAAAGATAACGCTTATTAATCAAAATCATCCCTATTCTACCAAACAAAAAAAGAGCCATTTCCGAAATTCGAAAACAGCTCTTTACGTCTATATCAAACTTATTCTTAAATGGTCATTGCCTGACCGCCAATCACACCTGCAATGGCACTGGCTACGGCAATAATGACTTTCAATATCACATTCCAACTCGTTTTTTTCATAAGATAAACTTTTTTAATGATTAATATTCAGTGATCAACAGACTGCGCAGTCTTTAATTTTTAATTCTTAATTCTTTAATTTCCAAAGCTGCTGGTTTTGGAAATTATCCCAGAGGATCGTCTTCTATTCCCCCATCACCCGAATTACCTCCTGAGCCACCATCTGAACCACCTCCTGATGGAACATTAGCTAAATTTTTCAGATAATCATCCAGGCTGACCAAATCCAGTTTTTCACCGGCACGGGTAGCAGTCTTGGTTATCTTCAATTCCCTGTTAGCCTGGAAGCAGATACGAACACTCTCCACACTCTTGGCGGTCACATCTTCAGTTTTATCTTCTCCCTTAGATTTTGCAGCCAGCATAAATACACCCAATCCTGCAATATTTACTGTTTTGCCTTCCAGCAACTGTTCTTTCAGCTTCTCCACGAAGTTCTGCATAGTACTCCGGATATCACCAATAGAAAGCGAAGAACGATCTTGCATCTTCTGGGCTATGAATGCCAAGTCTACACTCTGTCCTAAAGTTATTAACTGAGGGAAAAACTTTTTGGGAGAATTCTCAACCCGAGGGTCAGACGGTCTCTCTACCGTTCTAAAAATTACACTCATACTTTTTCATTTAGAGATTTAAATTCTGTTTTATTTCACTTTGTTGATCAACGTTGATGCAAAGATGAGGATTAAATCTCTAATAAAAGTAGGAAAATGAGCGAAGAGAGTAGTTTTTCTGAGAAAAGTTGTAAGTAGTTATAAATGAATATTATACCAAAGCGCTATGATTTACTTTTTCAAACATGCCTTTATTTGCTCCACGATGTACGCTACGTCTTCATCTGTCACCCAAGGTCCGGCAGGAATACATAATCCCATATTGAATAAACGTTCAGAAACACCATTCACATAGCGAGGATTATTCGCATAGACAGGCTGAAGGTGCATAGGTTTCCACAAAGGACGAGTCTCAATACCTTTGGCATCAAGTTGCACACGAACTTCGTCATAATTAGTACCGGTCTTCTCAGGATCAATCAGAATCGTAGATAACCAATAGTTAGCATTGAAACGATCGTCAGGATTAGATTTCAGTGTAATGCCATCCACATCTTCAAAAGCTTTTGCATAAAGATCATGTACATGGCGGTGATGGGCAATATGATCTTCCAGCACAGTCATCTGACCACGACCGATACCCGCACAAATATTACTCATGCGGTAGTTATAACCGATCTTTTCATGCTGGTAATGAGGGAAAGGTTCACGGGCCTGAGTAGCATAAAACATGGTCTGCTTCTTTGCCGCTTCATCAGGAACGATTAACGCACCACCACCCGAAGTAGTGATCATCTTATTTCCATTGAAAGATAAGACACCGAAAGTGCCGAAAGTACCACACTTTTGTCCCTTGAACTCAGAACCTAAAGCTTCGGCAGCATCTTCCAACACCGGAATGTCATATTTCGATGCAATAGCACAAATCTCATCAATTCTGGCAGGCATACCATAAAGATGAACCGGAAGAATGGCTTTAGGCTTTTTACCAGTTTTCGCAATTCTGTCTTTGATAGCCTCTTCCAGTAAAGCAGGGTCCATATTCCAAGTGTCTTCTTCACTATCGATAAATACAGGAGTTGCCCCCTGATAAGCTACAGGATTGGCTGAAGCACAGAAAGTGAATGACTGGCAGATCACTTCATCACCTGTACTGACGCCCAACTGAATTAAACCTAAATGGATGGCTGCCGTACCTGCCGATAATGCGACAACTTCCTTATTCTGTCCCACAAAATGTTTCAGATCTTCTTCGAAAGCATTGACGTTAGGTCCCAAAGGAACTACCCAGTTGGTATCAAAGGCTTCGCGTATAAAGTCTTGCTCCTTGCCGCTCATATGAGCGAGGCAAAGATAAATTCTCTTGTCCATGAAATTATATGATTAAAAAAACGGCCTATTGAGAAGCAAAAAGAAAGTTATTTACACCTTACATAATAAGGGATAAATAACCAACGTATCAACTTACCCAATTTCACAACAATCATTAGAAATTTACAAATATCTATTCCCTATATTTTAAAACCTTTGCAGGTATACCTGCCATTACAGCCTTTGTTGGTACATCTTTAATAACTACAGCACCAGCACCGATAAGACAATTTTCACCTAATTCATGTACACCAGTCATTATGGTAGAACTGATGCCAATATATGCATATTTATGCGCAATAATCGATGCCCCAAAATTCACTCCCGTAGAAAGAAAAGTACCTTCGTGCAATATAGAATGATGAGCAACATTTACTCCCATACTTATCATTACAAAGTTTTTTATTTTTGTATATGGCATGATATGAGTACCCAAAAGAATATAAACCCCTTTTCCTATTTCAACATTTGGGGATATGTCTACTGTAGAATGAATAAAATTAGGAACCTCATACCCTAGACCTAACGCACGATTTAATATTTCAACCCGCAATTTATTATTTCCTAAGGGACAATAAACAGCTTTAACATCATATTCATCTTTCAAACAAGCAAGAAAATCCAATCCCCCCAACACAGGAATACCACATACCTTTTGGTTGATATACCTAGGATCATCATCCAAAAAGCCTACAATTTCAATACCAGCTTCTTGAAGATAAGCCAAATAGACTTCTCCGTAAGTGCCTGCACCAATAATAACACTTTTCATATTCATTTCCTTCAATTATACCCATTAAAAGGCACAGTAGTAGCCTCTCCCTCTTTTGATATTCCTTCTCTGATAAAAACCTTTCTTATTGTAACAAATGCAATTCTCATATCTAAATAAAAAGAACAATGATCTACATACCAAACATCCAGTTCAAACTTTTTTGTCCAACTCAGGTTATTTCTTCCATTAATCTGTGCCCAGCCAGTTATACCTGGACGTACTTCATGCCGTCTCATCTGCTCTTTTGAATATAAAGGTAAATAATAAGTTCTTAAGGGACGAGGGCCGATCAACGCCATGTCACCTTTCAATACATTGATTAATTGCGGCAATTCATCAATAGAAGTGGAACGTATGAATTTTCCTATTTTTGTCAAACGTTTCACATCTGGCAATAAGTTATTATCTTCATCCCGTTCGTCCGTCATTGTTTTGAATTTGATAACTTTGAAAATCTTACCATGCTTGCCAGGCCGTTCCTGAATAAAAAAAGCACCAGCTCCTTTATTGGCAAAATGTAACCAAATTGCTATAGAAAGTAATATCGGCCAAATAATTGCCAGTACCCCAAAAACTACTACAAAATCAATAAAACGCTTCAGAAAACAAGAATACATAATCACTCAAAATGCCTCATTATTATATCATAACTACAATTTACAGTATAATTAGCCTCTAAATATGCATATCCATTCTCTCCCATAATCTTAATCCGCCCTCTGTCAGCAGTCATTAAGTCAACCATTTCCATAAAAGTCTCGATATTCCCACTTTCAGTCCACAAACCAAAACCGTTAGCTCTAGCTATTTCTCCTATATCCGTATTTCTATCAGTAGCCATCAACACTGGCATTCTGTTTTTTAAATAAGAGAGCAAGCGAGATGGGAAATTTGGGATCGTGAAACATCTGTCCAGAAATATTAGACCTATATCACAAGCCCTTACTAGACTGTCATATTCTGGTTTGGGAAGTGAAGATAACAAGCAAGCATTATGCGGTGTATTTGTATCGAACCACATTTTTAGCTTCATAAATTCAGTACCGCTACCCACTATAATAAAAAAAGAGTCATTCCTTTTTTCATTGGCCGCAAGCACCTCTATCAAGAAGTCAAGGCCTTGCGGGCGTCCCAAATTTCCCCCATAAATAAAAAGTATTTTATCTGTAGGAATATTCAGCTTTTGAGCTAAAGCTCCTTTTGGGCAAGCTTGCTCTTCTGCTTTACAAAGTTCTATACTATTGGGACAAACCTCTACTCTACGGATGTCAACCTCACGATTATGTCTCAATACATAATCCACGTTAGCTGGAGACATGCAACCGATATAGTCTGACAACTGATATAGTCTTTCTTCCTTTTTACGGAACATCCTATAGAAAAAACTTCCTTTGGAGAACATACCCAAATCAACAGCATTCTGAGGAAATATATCCTTCAAAAGAAGATATGTCTTGGCATCCTTCTTCTTCATTGTTGCTATTATTTTATTGAAAGTAATCGGGGGAGTCGAATAAAGGACTAAACCAAATTTTACATTCCGCCAATACTTTTGAATTGCCTTCTGATATTGATATTCCAAGAGCAACGTGCCAATTCCCTTTTCTATCAGATTAGTCTTCTGTATATTGAATGTCCATACTCTTAATATCTTCACATTTCCATCATCCAACAGCTCAGTAGATTGATGAAAGCGCCGTTCTGCCGGTACTACAATATACATTGTATGTCCATGGCGAACAAATTCACGCATCAGATCCGTATAGATTCCTCTCTCCTCTATATCCGATATACGGGCAAGTGTCAAAAAAAGAACATTCATCTCCGAATAATCACTACTTTCTCCAAACCATTTTATCCACCACTCCCGTATAGCTCTGAATCAGCTTCACAACTTTAGTCGATACATTCTCGTCTGTATAGTTCGGCACAGGCAAACCATTGTCACCATTCTTGTTCATCTCCACAGCCGTATCCACCGCCTGAAGCAAAGACCGCTCGTCAATACCCGCAAGGATAAAGCACCCCTTATCCATCGCTTCCGGGCGTTCCGTACTGGTACGGATACAGACTGCCGGGAAAGAGTGCCCCACCGAGGTAAAGAAAGAACTTTCCTCCGGCAGTGTTCCGCTATCCGACACCACAGCGTATGCATTCATCTGCAGGCAGTTGTAATCGTGGAAACCGAGTGGCTCATGCTGAATCACACGCTTATCAAGTTCAAATTTACTCGCCTCCAACCGTTTCTTGCTACGAGGATGGCAACTGTAAAGAATCGGCATGTCATATCTCTCTGCCATCGAGTTTATCGCCTTAAAAAGCGACAAGAAATTTTTCTCTGTATCAATATTCTCTTCCCGATGGGCGGAAAGTAATATGTATCGTCCTTTTTCTAAGTTCAGCCTTTTATGAATATCCGAAGATTTTATCTCTTCCAGATTCTCATGCAACACTTCAGCCATAGGAGAACCTGTCACGTATGTGCGTTCCTTTGCCACTCCCGAAGCATTCAGATATCTGCGTGCATGCTCCGAGTAACAAAGATTCATGTCCGAAATGATATCCACAATCCTGCGGTTAGTCTCTTCCGGCAGACACTCGTCAAAGCAACGATTCCCGGCTTCCATGTGGAAGATAGGAATATGGAGACGTTTGGTTCCTATCACACTCAGGCAAGAATTGGTGTCACCCAATACCAATACGGCATCCGGCTTCACTTGCACCATCAATTTATAGCTTGCATTGATAATATTCCCCATTGTGGCACCGAGATCATCCCCCACTGCATCCATATACACATCAGGATTTTTCAGTTTCAGATCATGGAAAAACACACCATTCAGGTTATAATCATAATTCTGTCCGGTATGTGCCAGGATACAGTCAAAATACTTACGGCATTTGTTGATGACAGCCGCCAGACGAATAATCTCCGGTCGGGTACCTACTATAATCAAGAGTTTCAACTTGCCGTTCTCCTGAAACTTGATATCAGAATAATCCAATTTTATATCCATTGTTCTAAACTTTTTCAAAATAAGTATCCGGACGTTCCGGATCAAAGCATTCGTTGCACCACATAAAAGTCACCAAATCTTCCGTATCTGAAAGATTGATAATATTATGTGTATATCCGGGAATCATCTCCACTACCTCCATTTTCTCACCGCTCACCTCAAAGTTTATCACCTCTTCCGTGCCCATCTTTCGGAGCTGTATCAAACCATGCCCACTCACCACTACAAACTTTTCGTTCTTAGTGTGATGCCAATGCTGGCCCTTCGTGATACCCGGCTTGGATATATTCACCGAGAACTGTCCACGGTCGGCAGTACGAATGATTTCGGTAAAACTACCACGTTCATCCACGTTCATCTTCAAAGGATAGCAAAATTTTTCCTTGGGCAAGTATGAAAGGTAAGTGGAGTAGAGTTTCTTTATAAAAGCATCACCCAAATCAGGCACTGCCAAAGTATCAGGCATCTGCCTGAAAGACTTTATCAGTTCCACAATGCCTCCAAGAGTTATCGTATGCACTACCGACACTTCACAATACTCCCCTTTCCGATGCTCCTGCCCCTTCAATGCAGAAATCAGTTCATCCACCACATCGTCTATATACACCAGACTCATCACCACAGAAGGATCATTCACCCGGATCGGCAGGTCATGAGCGATGTTATTGCAGAACGTGGCCACCGCACTGTTATAGTTAGGACGACACCACTTGCCAAAAACATTCGGGAAGCGATACACCAATACCTTTGCCCCCATTTCTTTGCTATAATCAAACATCAGCTGTTCTCCTGCACGTTTCGATTCCCCGTAAGGATTGTCCTGTGCAGCCTGTATGGAAGATGATATCATCACCGGACACGCATTATTATACTTCTTCAGCGTATCAAGCAGTGTAGAGGCAAAACCGAAATTCCCTTTCATAAATTCAGACTCATCTTTCGGACGGTTGACACCTGCCAGATTGAAAACAAAATCAGCTTGCTTGCAATAGATCTCCAGTTCGGAAGGATCACTATCCATGTCATACTCATAGACAGTCAGATTTTCACCCGATATTCCATAGTTGCGGGCTTTTCCATCCTGAATGCTATGTAATTGGGAAACCAAATTCCGCCCGACAAACCCTTTGGCACCGGTCACTAATATTTTCATAAAATAGTTCTATAGCTTATTCACTCTTGATTTCTGTTGTTTTCGCCTTTTCCTCCAGTCCGAGGTCTTCACGGATAAAACGGAGTTTCAGAAGAAGTTTCTTCATACCCTCCACATCCAGACGAGCAGTATTGTGACTGTGGTAATCCTCTATCTGGGCAATATCCTCATTACCTTCCGTAAAGAACTTGTCATAATTCAGGTCGCGGGTATCGCAAGGAATGCGATAATACTCACCCATATCAATGGCTTTAGCCATCTCTTCGCGGGTCACCAAAGTTTCATACAGTTTTTCACCATGGCGTGTACCGATAGTTTTTACTTCCGTATCCCCATATTCAGGCTTTATCTGCGCGTATGTTTCTTTCAAAGCCTGTGCCAAAACATCCAATGTGGCCGCCGGAGCTTTCTGAACAAACAAGTCTCCGTTGTGACCGTGTTCAAATGCATAGATTACCAAATCCACCGCATCATCCAGTGTCATCATGAAACGGGTCATATTCGGATCTGTAATCGTAATCGGTTTACCATTCTTTATTTGTTCCACCCACAAAGGAATTACAGAACCACGGCTTGCCATTACATTCCCGTAACGGGTACAACAGATGGTAGTCCCTGCTTCATCACCCAAGGCACGACCTTTAGCAATAGCCACCTTTTCCATCATTGCTTTGCTGATACCCATGGCGTTGATGGGATAAGCAGCCTTGTCTGTACTAAGTACTACTACGTTCTTCACACCGTGAGCAATGGCAGATTCCAACACATTGTCAGTACCAATTACATTGGTCTGTACGGCCTGCAATGGAAAGAACTCACAACTGGGCACCTGTTTCAAGGCAGCAGCAGAAAATACATAGTCCACTCCTATCATTGCTCCATCTACAGATTGACGATCACGGACATTACCAATATAAAACTTCACTTTAGGATTCTGCAAATGATGGCGCATGTCATCCTGCTTCTTTTCGTCTCTCGAAAAAATACGGATTTCCTTGATATCGCTGTCAAGGAAACGACGAAGTACGGCATTACCGAAAGAACCTGTACCCCCAGTAATCAACAAAATTTTATTTTTAAATATTGACATAACACATTATATTAACTTTTAAAATTCATATCCTATAGCACTAGTCGATAAATTTAAGTAATTAGCTAAGAGCAAGTTTATAATCAAGAAAATTATCAACAACCTATTCCACCACAACTTGACTAGTATAAATCAAAAAAATTAGTCCAATTGATAATTTCGATTGTTGTTTATGATAATGGCCTTAAAATCCTCTTTTCTTCTCTGAATATCATAATATCTTCTTGTTTCATCAGATAAATCCATTGATTTCAAAGAAGTTAGTTTATCAATTAAATCTGAGAGCTCATTATCAAAGTCATTATCTATATCAAATAATAGTTGAGTCTTATAAATAGGACTACTCAAACCACCCTTTCCTGAATGGATTAAAACATTATTGGTACATAAGGCCTCTAATGCCGCCAATCCAAAACCTTCATATAATGAAAGTTGAAAATAATATTTGGAATGCTTCAAAAAGCTTATCTTCCTTTCTTCAGACACCTCTCCGGTTAACTCTACAGAATCATTCAAACCATATTTATCGATTATAGATTGAACAAAAGCTGTCCCCTCTCCTTTCCGTCCCATAATAATAAATCGATAATCGGAAAATGCAGGAGTCTTTTTTAACTCAGCAAAAATCCTCAAAGCCCTATCCACTCCCTTTCTCTTCACATTACCTTCTCCTCCCATCCATACAACTGTCGTAAACAGTTTATCTTTGTGAGTATCAGAAAAAAATAGTTTTGTATCTATCGCATGCTCACTATAACTTAATTTCTTCTTTGAAGAAAGTATTTGAGTAATATTCTTCAAATCAGATTGCGACACGACTATGCAAGAATTCGCAACCCAATAACAGAGTTTAAAAAACAACACTTGAATCCTATATTTACGAGTAGAAGCATAATTTGCATCCAAAGCATCAACACCTCCAGTAAAATAAGTCTTTTTCCAAAAACATTTTGCCAATAATGCAGCAAAAAACGAGTATTTATAAAAGTAAGAAAATAGAATATCATATTTCCAAAACAAAAGACTATCCAATATCTTATGAGATAATAAGACTTCATATCCTAAATCCTCCAGCAAAGCAATATCTATTTGATAAAACTTTTGAGTTTTGAGCAACTCAATAGATTTCACACTTGAATAGAACAAGACCCTTTTTCTCATTGCTGATCTGTACATAAAAAATTCATTAATCGCTTTGCCTGAATTTCAGAATTTTTATTCTTCAATATGAACAGTCTTGCATGTTTACCAAATTCATCTAGTTCAGCCTGTTCTTTGCTTCCCCATTCTTTCAAAATGGCAGTAAACGCCTCCTGCGAATTATCTGGAATTAGCACCAAATGCTCCTCATAATCAACAGGAAGTCCTGGTAGCTTATACATAACAGTCGGTGTACCCGAAGCCATGTATTCCATAGTCTTCGATGGGAAAGAATACTTAGTGTATTCCGCTTCCCCGTTGCGAGGATTAACCAATAACGTAGCTTCCCGTTGCATTTCAAAAATTCTTTTTTGCTCCATAATTCCCCAATATTTTATGCGAGAATCGCTTTTTACAGCATCTTCCACAAATGCCTGATCTAAGCCCAATCCACATATCCATAATGAGAATTCCTCATCATCAATCCTTTTAAAAGCTTCAATCAAATCCCGAATGCCAAAACGAGCATCCAGTTTACCTGTATAGAGAATTGTTTTCTTCCTTTTCTTTTGAGAAGCAACTTCTATGGGGTTATACACACCTTCCAACAGGCACCAAGGTCGAGTGCCAACATTCAATTTATCTTTCATATACTCTGTAAGAATAATAAAAGAATCAACTTCCGGAACTAACGTATAAATCCGATTCGTAGTAACCTTGCTATACACCCTATAAAGAAAAGACGTATTATCTCCAAAATATTCAGGCAAATCCAAAACTATACAACTCACTTTCACATTAGGATACCTATGTTTTAAATCAATGGCTGCCTTTAAATAGGGGTAAATCATAGAATAAACCAATATCGTTACTTTTTCTTCACTGTGTGAGTCCAACCATTTAGAAGTTTCCTTAATAATGGAATGATAAATGCTATATTTCTTTAGATAAGTAAAATTAAGGAAAGCCCCGTTTACGCCTTTCATCGAAGCATATTCAAATTCAGATCGAGGAAAAAAAAGATTGGAACAACGCATTGGAAAGCTTCCAATATCTGGAACATTCACTATATAATCAAGTTTGTTTTCCAACTCTTTAAAACCTTGTAAAAGAGCTTTTTGAAAAGTTGTTGTGCTAATCGTTATGCGAGTTCGGCTACCGATTAGGTGCTCTGTTGACGGTTCACAAAAGCAGCCAAGATATAATAATTTCATATTTTACAATTTAATAGTTACAGATGATCCTATGGATGAAAACAATGCCAATAAAAAAATGAGTAATACACTCAGATGAGCAATATTATGATAATAAGTCAAATAAAAAACCCCTTGGCTATACACTGTAAAAAATACAGTGTAAACTAGCACAAAAGGAAAAGATAAAACTCCTTTTTTCTTTTCCTTAAATGAATATTTATATACAAACAATAATATTAATCCAAATATTAATAAAAACAGTGAGCCAATACTTGTATAAATTGAAGAAATAAATGTCTTAAAGATCCAAGGTACAATATCATAATTATACAGCAAACTATCAATTTGGTTTTTATAATTAAGATCTACATCCTTTACCAAAGGCAAGAATAAAGATTGACCTCCATCAGAAATCATATTAGGAATATAATAGTATTCTGCAAAATTAATTGGTCCCTGCCCTATATACGATAACAATGATTCAAAAAGCTGCATAGCATCCTCATTTGCAACTAAAAACCTTCCCACAGAAATAATTAAAAAGAAGAAAAGAAAAAAAGAAAATATAACAACTGTAATTTTCTTCAGTGTTTTTAATATTCCACCATGCAAATATTTACGAAATAACAAAAATGAAAAAATAAAAGAGAAAATCCAAAAGACAATTCCATCCCTTCCCATAAAAGCAAGAACAAAAACAGGATATGACAGACTAGAAAATAAAATTACCCAAGAAAAAAAACGTATCTTTCTATCTATGATTAAATTAATAAAAAAAAGAGTTAGTTGAAGATTATATAAAAAAGCAAATAATTTGGCTAAGCCATTTTTTATACTAGGTTCTATAAACGGGTGATTTCCAGTTGTTACCATAGATCGAACATTTGCGATATCAGCTATATCAACAGCAATCATTTTATAAGCAACAGGCAAATAAAAAACAATTGAATATATAGAACATACTGAAAGTATAACAGAAATACATTTTATTATTTTTTTACTCGGAATTCTAAGATATTCAAAATTAGAATCATTAATTTCGATAAATGGGTATAAATATAACCAAAGAGAGACTGTCAAAAATAAATAGCCCCCAAAATAGTTATCTATTTTAGGATTCTTCTGTTGAAACTCTAAAATAATAAGCAATACTGAACATAAAAAAGACAACGTATAAATAGATATTAAGAAGGTTGATGAAGTAAAACCTTTCTTTTTTATCATTTTCAATAATACAGTCCACCAAAAAGCAAATGTCAGAACAGCACTAACTAACATTTTCTACGAATTTTATTTAAGAGTTTCTTGTAAAATATAGGAGTAAACAATAGGCGAAGTATTTTGCGATTGTCCTTATATTGTTGAAAAATAATTTCTTCTTTTAAAGAAGATATTTTACTTTCAATCTCCATAGCAAACATTCCGCCTGTTCCTCGTAAAAAACTTTCTAGTAAAATTTGTCTTTGTTCCAACATAAATATATTTTTTCCCTTATATAAGGCAGATGCACTATAACCAACATAACTAACTCTATAAACAGACATTATATCACTATTCAAGTATATTTTTCCTTTTAACAAAGTTCTTAAAATCAAAGAATAATCACCACTATATATCACCGCCAACCAAGAAGGATATTCCTTAGCTATTTCTGACAATACTAATATAGATGCCGTCGGAATCTTCCAAGCATGAATAGCATCATGTACCGACAGTTCTCCACTATAAGAAGTTTTATTAAAAAGGCAAACATCATTCTTTTGTTGATAAAAAACAAAAGCATTATGAGCACACATACTATACTTCGGATTACTTTCCAAGAAATCCACTTGCTTTTGCAACTTTAATGGATCAATCCAATAATCATCACCTTCACACATTGCCACATATTTCCCATGAATATGTTCACTCATTATGCGTTGTATAGAACCATCAAGTTTTGAATATTGATTTTCGGTCTCAAAAATAGGCTTTATAATATCTGGATATTTTTCTGCATACTCACGTATTATGTTCGCAGTTTCATCAGTTGAAGCATCGTCATGCACAATAGCCTCAAAACGAAAATTCGTTTTCTGCATTATAAAACCTTCAAGGCATTGACGAATATAAGGCTCATGATTGTACGTGATACACCGAATGGTGACCATCAATGGTTGCTCTTCTTTATTTATTTCTACTTTTTTATCCATCTATTTTCACATTTATATTTGTGAGTATAACAATACAAATTCTCAACTCCATTCAAAGTAAACTAAATTAAAGAATTTATCATCTGGGAAAACATGAAGCATTTTTATTTTTTCGACAGTTAACAGAATCATTTAAAGCGAAATAAATTATCAAGTAAAACCCTTAATATCTATATTATGACTTTACTCTAATAATTCTCGCAGGAACCCCTGCAACAACAGTATTTTTTTCTACAGGATGAGTTACTAAAGCACCAGCACCTACATAAGCATTATAACCAATCGTATCAACTTTTCCACTTATTATATTAGCCCCAATACCAATAAAAGCAAAATCTTCAACATTTACATAAGCACCTATCATGGCTCCGAATGCAATATAGCAATGATCACCGATCGTTGTAGAATGGCTTATTGATACATTATACGACAGAACTGAGTTATCTCCTATGATAACATCTGGATGTACTACAGTATTTATATGAATGACTACTCCGTTGCCTAATTGTGCAAATCTGGAAACTTGGGCTGTTGGATGAATGAGAGAAGGCACCTCCCCCCCCTTCTGCAATATTTTGTCAAACAATTGTGAACGAATAGCATTATCTCCTTGACTCAAGGCTAAATTCATTCCTACCAAAGAGGGTCGCGAAAACAAATCGTCAAAAGAGCCCAACACTCTATATCCATGTTCAATATCACCAGTTCTGTCACCATTATAGTGATATAATCCCTTTATTTCATATCCACAAGCTTCCACCAAATCAATGTAAACGGAAGTATTATGTCCTATTCCTAATATATAAATTTCTTTATTCATCTACAATACATTTAATTACTCTATTTACTTCTTCCTCACTCAATGTATGATACATCGGTAAACATATCACACTATCTGCCACTTTATGTGATACTGCTAAATTCTCAAGCTTAGCTGATTCCAATCCTCTATATGTAGAAAACTCGCTAATTAACGGGTAAAAGTATCTTCGCCCTAACACATTTCGCTCTTTCATCTTGAAATAAAGTTCATCACGTGTCATACCATATTTCTCGGCATCTACAAAAATGGGGAAATAAGAATAATTGTGACGGACACCTGGCATATCTTCCATAAAACTGATGCCCTCCACATCCTCCAAAACTTTTCGATATTTAATGGCTGTCTGATGACGTGCCTCAATAGCTGAGTCCACCTGCTTCAAATTAAGTAAACCATAAGCTGCACGTATCTCATCTACCTTACCATTAATGCCCGGAGCAACAATCTCGGTCTCTCCCGCAAAACCAAAATTTTTCAAGTAATCAATACGTTTCTTTATTTTTTCATCATGGCAAATCAAAGCACCGCCCTCAATAGTGTTATAGACTTTCGTGGCGTGAAAACTCAAAGTTGACATATCACCGGCATTCAATATCGATTGTCCATTTACTTCCACACCAAAAGCGTGAGCAGCATCATAAATTATCTTTAAACCATATTTGTCGGCTATTTCCTGAATACGTCTCGTATCACAAGGTTTACCATAGACATGCACAGGCATGATGGCAGTAGTCTTAGGAGTAATAGCGGCTTCTATCTTATCAGGATCAATATTACAAGTAACAGGATCAATATCCACAAACACAGGTTTGATGCCATTCCACCACAAGGAATGAGTAGTAGCAACAAAACTGTAGGGAGTGGTTATCACTTCACCTGTAATACGTAATGCCTGCAAAGCACAAATCAGAGGCAACGTACCATTAGTGAAGAGACTTATATAAGGTACTTTCAAATATTCACATAACGCCTTCTCTAGCTCCTGATGATAATGACCGTTATTAGTCAACCACTTGCGATTCCATATATCCTGCAAATAAGGAATGAAATCATCCAATGAAGGGAGTAATGGGGAAGTAACTGTAATTACTTTATTTTCCATTTTTACTACAATAAATATATATTTGATTTTTATTTACGCATCAATGCAGTAAGAACCAACTGCTTGAGTTCGAGATACTCGTCAAGATGCAACTTTTCATATATTAACAGCGTCAACGAGATTCCTGCTAAAAGCTGAATGGGTAACAGAGCGTAAACAGAAATATTCCAAAAAGAAACACTCCACATGAATGCCGCCACTAAAAAAGAAGTCAAAAAAGTGGGCAATATGTCTTTTATCTGTTCGCTTGTAGGATAATTCATCAAATTAGCCGAATAATAACTATTCAAAAAATAAGCAATAAAAGAAGTCAAGACACCACCCCACAACATATATTCAATGCCATAAACAACACCTACAACAATAGGTCCCACAGCTATAATTTTTTTTATGATTTCCAATTTCAAAAACAAGTCCGAACGCCCTTTTACTTGCAGAATGTTCAAGTTGATCGCATGAAGCGGATAAAGCATACCACTGAAACAGATAATTTGCAAAAAGTAAACAGCAGGTAACCATTTCTCACCAATCAAAATCAGAATCAATGGTTTCGCAACTGCCGCCAGACCCAACATACACGCAAAAGTTATCAACATGGTAATCTTGATCACTTTCTGATATGCTTCCCGTAAGCGCTCCGGCTCTTCTTGTATGGAACTTAGAACTGGATAGCTGACCCGTTGAACAACAGAGGTAAGATTACTGGAAAATATCATATTGAACTGATCTGCGCGGGTATATTGCCCTAACTGTGCGGAAGTATAAAAACGCCCGATTATAATATAATAGATATTCTTATAAATGGTATCCAACAACCCTGAAAGCAATAATTTGGAACCGAATTCAAAAAGTTCCTTAAAACTCTTCCTTGAAAATTCCCATACCGGATACCATTTACTATATATCCATAAAAACAAAGTATTTAAAAATTGACGGGAAAGTTGCTGGCCAACCAAACTCCAGACTCCCATTCCTCCCAATGCCATCCCTATTCCAAAAACTCCACTGCTAATAGAAGAAATCAAAGAAACCTTGGTTTGCGTCTTGAAATTCACATCCCTTACAAACTGGGTACGGGGAATAACGGAAAATGCATTGATTATCAGCACCAAGCCAAGTATTCTTATAATTTCTACCAAAACAGACTCCTTAAAGAATACGCTGATTGCAGGGGCAGCCAAATATAGAAGTGTATAAATAAGAATACTGACCGTCAGATTAAAATAGAAAACAGTGTTATAATCGACCCGTTCTATACGTGTCTTCCGTATCAGTGCGTTGGAAAAGCCACTGTCGATAATAGAATTGGAAACTGCTATGAAAACAGCAATCATAGCCATGATACCATATTCTTTAGGAGTCAATAAACGGGCAAGTACAAGCCCCACCAAAAAGGTTATGCCGGAACTGGCTATATTATCAATAAAACTCCATCCAACACCATGAATGGCTTTATGCTTTAAAGAACCCGCCAAATCAGATATCCTTTTTCATTCGTCAATATACTCCCACGAATAAGGGTTATCAACCACATTCTGAAACTCAGCAATAGCTTCTTTTTGTTCAGGAGTGAGCGAAGCGGAATTCCAGGAAGCAATAATAACACGACCTTCATTCGCCAAAGGTTCGTCGAAGACTTCACCATAACAGGCAGTAAGCAGACGAAGTTTCAGTAATGAAGCTGGAAGAACATCAAGGATGTCCCAACAACGATCCAAAACTTCCTGAACATGCTTCTGTTTTTCACCGTGATCAATGAAAGAGGCACTGTAGCCCATCAAAAGAGCAAGACAGACATTTGCCTGTTCTTCAGTAGTAGAACCTTTGGCACCAGAGTTATACAAAGCCGTGGTCAGACGATAAACTTCACCATTACGACGGGAAAGGTCATCGCTATAGACCGGACTCCCGTCCATACCTAAATACATCAGTTCGTGCGCTGCACGCTGAAGAGCAAATGTTTCTTCGGAAAGAGTCATAACAATTTATGATTTCAAATTTATGATTTACCAGCCACCAAATGACAGCTGTTAATTATTCGATTACTTCTATAAGATCCGGATGGATAGTGGCCATGGCAACAGCAATAACCCCTTGTATTTCGATAACCACACGACGATCACGTGCACCTTTCACTTTCAAGAAAAGCCCCTCCTGCCCTTCAAAATCACCACCAATAATGCGGACTCTGGTACCTTTGGACAAATTCAGTTCATCGGGTTGGAAGTATAAGAGATGGTCGTTGTAGGTACCGGCAACAGCAATGAAACGCTGCATATCGTTGTCTGGGATAATTATTTTCTGCCCACTACGAGTATCAGTTATATATTGCAAGTAATTGATCTGTGATTTAACACGCTTCACTTCAGAAGGACAGGCATGAACAAAAACCAGATTGTGGATGACGGGCATCAAAACACGAACTTTCTTACCTTTCTTTACACTTATCTTATATTGCATCGGAATAAAGCAACCCAACTTTTCTTTTTCAAGTAGTCGCATAGCATCCAACTCCCTACGATAAGTAGCACGCATGGCATACCATATTTCGCTCTCTTTCTCCACTTCCATTTTATGATTATTTCAAAAAAGGGTGTTCTCCCGGGGCTTTGAATTTCTTGCATACACCTGAAATTCAATCATTTGCGAACGCTTTATGTAGAATATAGCAAGCTTTGCGTCCTTCTTGCCAACAGATTTTCTGTAGTAGTTCATTACCTTACAGGTAAAAAGCTATAAACGAACCAGTCACAAATAAAAAGTGTCTTTTAGACGTTCGTTTAATAGACGCAAAGATAGAGGTGTTTTTGGAAACGACAAAATGTTTGATAAAAAATCTTCTTGTGATTACTTTTTTTATATGCTAATATTCTGATTATGAGCAATAAAATGGGACTAAAAAAATCAGTTAACATCTATTCATTTTATTATTTTCTTCATCTCCCACTTTTAAAAATAATTGACGTCTATTAAACGAACGTTTTTTTAAACACCTTCAAAAACGAAGTTACCAATCTAATTTACAGCTATTTGAATCCAACAAAAAATTACATTCTTTTCACTTTCCTTCTCTCCATTATCATATCTGAACTTTATTTTCTACTTTTGCGACATTTTTAACTGTAAATATCAGTTAAATCCATAATTAAAATTTATGCAATATGAAAGATTTAAAAAAAAGAGAATCAGAATGAATCTGACACAAAGAAAAGGTCACATCAAGTTGTAAATCAGAGCACAAGCAGTAGTAGAACAGTAAGCAGAATTAGTATAGTCGACGAAAATTTACTGGCTGAACGGTATTATGCAGGTACAAAAACCCACATGTATGTAGGAGTTCTAAGAAGTTTCAAATTAGGCTATTTCAGAGGTCTAAATATTAACACCATAAGCGCTTTGGGAATGCATTTATACGAATCGGGTGATGGTTTAAAACACGAAAAAGGAGAAGATACTTTATTGGAACTAAGCAGTTTAATGACAGAACTAAGAAAGATATGGGCAGTGATACAAAAGGAAGATACGGAACATATAGACCCCTATGGATATGATGTAAGGATAAATCATTGATAGTTTACTCCAAAGAAAGGGCATAACTTTGCCCCGTCAACCTGACAGTGGAAGGGCTACACCCTTTCACCCGGATGGTGTAGCCCTAAGCATAAAAGGGTGTAGCTATCCGGAGCAAAAGGTGTAGCCATCACAGTAGGTTGATTATTAACAATTTATATTCAACTAAAATTATTAAAATGGAGAAAAAAATGTTGGGTCACCAACCAAATCATGTAACGAAAGAAGAAAGAGTAGAAAATCTATGGAAAAAACTTATCAGGCAAGAAACCGATTTATCCGAAGAAACCATTGCATGGATGGCACTACGCATCCGACAGTTGACCGAGTACATGCCATACGGATGTGCGCTGATAGCCTACAGAAAACAAAATGGCGAATTCTACATGGCAAGAGGAACACTTATTTATTATGAATCCGATTTCCATCGGAAATATGATATTGAGCGCATCAAAAACCATGTAGCATACTGGGATATAGAACAGCAAGGATGGAGGACCTTCCAAATTGAAAACTTCCTGGAATGGAGACCGATTGTTTAAATGAAAAATGAAAAATTAAGAATGAAGAATTATGGATTCATATTTATTACATGATGCCAATGCAGGCAATAACTTTAAAATTATGATGATGATACAAAAAGAAGGAATGAAAGGATATGGCATCTACTGGATGCTGCTTGAATTCCTGAGGTTACAGAACGGATATAAAGCCGATCTGAGGGTACTGCCTATCCTGGCACAAAAGATGAGAGTGACAGTGACTACCTCGAAGCGAATTATCTACAATTATAAACTCTTTGAGGTAGACGATACAGCCTTTTCATCGCCCGGTCTTATCCTGCGGATGAGACCACTGGAAGCCAAGCGCGAAGCGAACAGAGAGGCAGGCAAGCATGGAGGACTGGCTAACCAACAGAAAATCAGAGATGCAAAGGCAAGCAACGCTTTAGCAACAAATAAAGAGAATAAAGAAAATAAAACAGACCCCTCTATATCTCCCCAAGGGGAGACAGTGAAGAATGAGGAGATTCTTCTTGTTCCTCCAGAGTATGCACTCAACAGACAGACGCACAACTACGAAGGATTGATAGCAGAATTGGAACGGCAAAAAGTTGCATCCATAAAAGAGAAAAACGCTATTCTAAGACTGACGGACTTCGGAAGATTGGGAGGCAAAATTTGGAAAATCATCTATGACATCAACAATTCACCACAGATGAAGGCACGGATTGTTATGCCGGGAAAATATATCTTAAAGCTACTACAGAACTAGAAAATAGTAAAAAGGTTAGCTCTCCCCCAAGAGCAACCTTTTTACTATTTTCAAATCAATCAAGTTCAAACTGCTTTCTTTTATAAACAAAAATATCCAGATTTTGCTTTCTGCTTTAAACAAATTCGTATATTTGCTACATAAATCACTTTGAATATGGATAGAAAACACCATGATAACATTTCCGAATGCTAAAATAAATCTGGGACTGAACATTGTAGAGAAACGTCCTGATGGATATCATAATCTGGAAACAGTATTCTATCCCGTCCCCGTAGAAGATGCGTTAGAAGTCAATATATGGAATGAGAGCACGCAGAAGTTTCGTCTGCATCAGGCGGGATTGGAAATTGCGGGAGAAGCAGAAAATAACTTAGTAGTGAAAGCTTATAAGCTTTTAGATGAAAGATTCAACCTTCCTCCCGTAGATATTCACCTGTTCAAGCATATTCCTTCCGGTGCGGGATTAGGCGGCGGTTCATCGGACGCAGCTTATATGCTGAAATTGCTGAATGAGAAGTTCAACCTGAAATTGTCGGATAAGAACTTAGAAGAGTATGCCGCCAGATTAGGAGCGGATTGTGCCTTTTTCATCCGGAACGCTCCAACCTATGCAGAGGGAATAGGAAACATCTTCTCTCCTATTTCCTTATCCTTAAAAGGATATCAGATTGTTTTAGTAAAACCGGATATCTTTGTATCCACTCGTGACGCTTTTGCGCAAATAAAGCCTCATCGGCAGGAAATTCCATTGAAAGAAGTCATAAAGCAACCTATAGAGGAATGGAAAGAACGAATGGTGAACGATTTCGAAGAAAGCGTATTCCCTCAATTCCCCGCTATCAAAGAGATAAAAGAGAAGCTCTATCAGGAAGGAGCCGTATATGCGGCAATGACAGGGTCCGGTTCATCCGTATTCGGATTGTTCAAACCGGAATATAATAAATCTGTTAAAGAAGATTTCGGAGAAAAGACCTTTGTATACCAAGGAGCATTAAAATAAATAAAGGGACTCTTCACAACAGCATGGAGAGTCCCCCTATTCTTAATAACTTTTTATAATCCAAGAAAAGCATTAAACTGTGCAAAGATTTCTCCACAATCCCCGCGAGGTAGCCTGTAATTTACTTCTGATTTTTCTATCGGAATGTGAAATGGCGGAAAAACATCTCTCAATTTATTGGCTTTAATTTTATTGCCTGAAATTTGTTCGGCAAGTTTGTTTATATCAAGCGCATTGATTGGCCATTTATCATAGCAGTCAGAAGCTATTAATCGGGTACTACCCATAAATTCATCCCATTGCTTACAAAAAGTATCAAATTGTCTACAAAGATATTGCGCGATCCCCAAAATACGTGTATCATCCCAGTCATGAGTTCCGTTAAATACATCTGCCTTAAAATTCACTGAAACCTTCGATTCGTGATAAACATCTCCTACTTGTCTACATACTCGATAAAAGATATCTACCGGGAAGAATTCATCCGATTTTCCTTGCAGGAGGTACATTGGTTTAGGTGCAAAACACCCCAAAACCTGCCACATCTCCACTTTTCCAATAATTCCCGGAACAATGTTACAATGGCAATGCCGTTTCTCCTTGCGGGCAACATACTCGAACGTAGAAGGATAGCCAGATGAAATCAATACAGAGAATTTTTCAGGTACGACAGATGCCAAGAATAGTCCCAGCGCCCCTCCACCAGAATTACCACATACAGCAATCTTTTCGATATTAATTTTTTTTTGCTTTCTTATCCAATTGAGCCATCCTATGGTTTCCATAACTATCAATCCCTGTACAGTCAGTCCACACTCAAAAACTCCGGGAGCGGAATAATGTCCCATGAAATGACGTTCACCCTGACCAATATTGTCCGGTACTAATACCGCAATGCCGCTGGAAGCCAAATATTCTGCCATTTTCCGATAAGCAGGATAGAGTTTACCGTTATTTCCATGTCCGCAAGCCAGCAATACAACAGGTAAACCTTTATCCGCATCATTATTGGACGGAATATACAAATGAGCTGCACCGTAACAATTATTCCACGAAACGGATTGCAAATGCTGCACTATGAAGTCCCGATTTCGTGTGACTCCATTTATTCGGGTCTTAATCACCGGAATCCATTCCTCTTTTATGGCAAGTGACTTTCGTACAATTTCCTTAATTTCCACTCTATCTTTCTCCAACCAAGGAAAAAGTCCGGGTAAATGATGTCTTGCCTCAAAACAACTATCATAATAAACAAAAAAATCGCGTAATCCATTTGTAAACTTCGAAGCCAGATAGGCTGGTTTTTGAGCATACCCCCAACCGGCAATCAACAAAAATAGAATTACTATATTCTTTTTCATAAAGTTGTCCGTGTAATTCAATCTTAAGACTTATCTCTATTTCATTCCATGTGAAAGACTTCTATAAGTGGAATACTTATTGGAGAATTATCCGGATTGACTTCCATTATATCAGCCATATAATCCCACCATTTTTGTACAATAGGAGTATTTCCCATTTCTTGGGATGAAGCTTCTCCTTTGATCTTCTGACAAGCATAAAGGATATTGGTATCCTTATCCCAATAAATGGAATAATCATAAACTCCGTTTTCTGACAATAATTGCTTCAATTCGGGCCATATCTGTGCATGCCTTCTTTCATATTCAGCCTCGCACCCCGGCTTCAAAAACATTTTAAATGCTTCTCGTTTCATAATTATTTATTGTTTTGTATCTACTTCCAATACATATACTTGTTGGGGAACCGATTGCTTCACCTTCTCTCCGTCTCCCTGTGAGGTACATTGTACAAAAAGATGCAGCATTCCCCTCTTGTTCCACAAATTTGTATCATAACTTGGTTCCCATGCATCAACCGAAAAATCCGTCAGATCGCTCACATTCCAGTTCCCTTTTGAAAGGTCACCCGAATATGCTACCGTCACCCGGCTATTACGGTCTACATCACGATATATATAATATATTCCTTTTCCCCGGGTATCAACAGCCAAACGAGGACGTGACATAGGAATCATCTTGGTACCGCGCCCACTTAATGTAAAATCCGTATGCCTATCGGCAACCTTTACCATTTGCCAATTTTCTTTTCCTATGAAGACTAATCGATATTGCGGACAAGCATCTCCGGGTTCTTTCCAATATGCGGCAATAAAAGGATTGCCTTCTTTATCAGTAGCCATACTTGTCTGGTTTATCAACTCACTTTTCTGAGGAATTTTAAATGCATATTCTGCATTTCTCACATTAATGGGAAGATGATACCGCTCACCGGTTGACTTCTGCCAAGTGATTCCTCCATCCTTGGAACAGGCATAGCATAAATCATGGTTCGTCTCTACAGCAGACGTCTCACGCCACACCCAGGAAACATGTATGGTTCCTTTCCTGTCAACACACATTTGCCAGTATGCATTTCTCTGTCCTTCACCATCAATCAAAGTATCCTGCAAGCGCTTCCACTGGCCTTTCCGTACATCGTACCTATTCAGTACAAGATTGCCCTGACCGGACTTACCCAAACGGTAAGCAAACAGCAAATCACCATTTTTCAATGTATAAAATTCGGGATAGGTCACCTTCCTTTCATCTTTACCCAACATAGATTGCAACGTATCCAGCCGGAGGGAATAAGCTTCTACACTCTTACAATATTGCAATGGAGCATTGTGATGATTGAAAGCCACATGCAGATAACCTTTACCGTCGATACCAATACTGATAACGTTGTGGGCATCCTCGCATTTTCCTTTATAAGGTGAACGGAGTATTTCAAAACGGTCGTTTCCTAAACGGCGTTTTCCCAACGTCAGATATCCATCTTCGTCATAATAGGCAATAAATTGCATATTTCCTTTCGAAGTAACGGAGTTTGTCCGAAAAATGGCAGTATTAACAGACGTACTGCTATATCCCATACCAGCTTTGACCAGTTTCTGAGCATGTAACAGAGAGACACTCCCCAACAGCCCGCATATGAGTAATAAAATTTTTCTATACATAATATTTATGCTATTTCAATTTATATATTTCCGAAGCGGCTAACAAAAAGCAGCCTACTGCAAAATCCTCCGGTTCATGTATACAATCGTAAGTTAAGGGCTGACCGGCCTTGGGACTATTACTTCTCCCTTGCATATATCCCAATGCACCATTCGGATGCATACAGTCCTTTACCAAAGCATTCCAAGCCTTCAAGGTCATTGGCAGATATTCGTCACGGTCCAAAATACCGTTCCTTATTCCCCATGCCAAACCATATACAAATAAAGCGGTACCGGTACCTTCCTTTCCACCAAAATTACCGGGGTCATGTAGGCTTACATTCCAAAAACCGTCTTCGCGCTGGCAAAGTTTAATGGCCTTGCTCATCTGCAAAAAGTCTTTCAGATAATCCTTGTAATGCTTATCTTTTCGGGGAATCAGATTCATGACACGCGCCAGCGCAGCGTATGCCCATCCATTGCCCCTAGACCAGTAGCAGTCTCGTCCGTTAGGCTCTTTATAAGGCGGGGCAAATCTCTTATCGCGATACCAAAGCCCGTCTTTACGATTGTACAACCCCTTATCGCCATGACGGTTGCGTGTGAATGAATACAAATCCCACATCTTGTCATAATAAGATTGTTCTCCAGTCAATCTGCCCAACTTAGCAAATACAGGCATAGACATCTGGATGGCATCTACCCACCACCAGTCATCGTTCTGAGGTGTATTCACCATCATGTCAATGGATAATTTTATATCCTTGATTTTATTAGGATCATCAGGACAAATGTTATACAAATCAATATAAGTCTGCCCACAACACTGATTGTCTGCATGACGAGTAACAGTCCCTTTATCCAACCCCCATTTATGGAATTCCGCCCATTTCAATGCATAATCGTAAAATTCCTTTTGGGGATAAATGGCATGAAAAGCCATTAAACCTTCAAAATATACAGCCCTCGTCCATATATTGCTTGGCCGTAAGGTATGTACAAATGTAGGTTGACAAGGATCCGGATATTTGACCATAAAATAATTATTGGCCAACAGCATGTGTTTCAAAGTTTCTTCCTGCTTCGGTATTTGCTGTGAATTCAGCGCAAGAAAATTAAAGAACACAATAATCGGTAGAATTACAAACTTGTTTTTCATAATAAACATTTCATTAATCAAAATTTAAAATCAGACTCCGCTACAAGCCAGAAAGCCTCCGTCAATTGGTATGGTAATGCCGGTTACAAAGCCGGAAGCTTCTTCATTGATAAGCCAGTTCATACAACCTACCAGCTCTTGCGCTTCCCCAAAATGCTTCATGGGTGTTTGACGCAAAATGTTACTTCCCCTTTCCGAAAAGTTACCATCCGGAGTCATCAACAGCTTACGGCTCCTGTCATTCAGAAAAAATCCCGGAGCAATGGCATTCACACGTATATGGGCCGGTGCCAGATAGGCAGCCAACCATTGGGTGAAATTTGCAATACCTGCTTTGCTCAAGGCATAAGCTGGTACCCGCGACAAAGGCCGATAAGTATTCATTGATGCAAAATTGATGATACATCCTTTGCCCAACCGAACCATATCCGGAGCAAAAACCTGACAAGGAATAACCGTGCCCATAATATTTACATCAATCACATCCAAGAAACGGCTCATGTCCAGATTAAAGAAACCGCGCAATTCTCCTTGCTCCTCTTCCAATTCCCGTTCGTTAAATTCATTGATATTAGTCACTGCCTCCGGCTGGTTACCTCCCGCCCCGTTAATAAGAATCGAACATGCACCAAACTGTTCGTTAATCAAAGCATGTGCCCTCTTTACTTCCGCTAAATTACGAACATCACACGAAACAGACAAAACATTCCCATCCGCCTCTTTTATCATCTTCTCCGTCTTCCGCAACTTTTCCAGACTACGACCTATAAGGGCTACTCGATAGCCCTTCCGAGCCAAGTCTACAGCTAACTCCGAACATAACGTACCACCGGCTCCCGTAACGACAGCCACTTCTTCTTTTTTTATATTGTTCATACCTATTTCCTCCAATTTTTACAATTTCTATAACAAATGTCTTTTACTATATCGCCTAATAAAGTCATATCCGACGGGAACTCTCCGCTGACTACCTTTTCACCAATAAACCGGCAAAGCACCCTGCGGAAATATTCATGACGCGAGAAGGAAAGTACACTCCGTGAATCTGTCGTCATACCGACAAAACAGCTCAAAAGTCCATAAGAAGATAGGGACTGCAATTGTTGCGTCATTCCTTCCAAATGATCATTGTACCACCAGGCAGGACCAAATTGCACTTTTCCTAAAATACCACTGCCCGAATATGAACCGGTCAGTGTGGCAAAAACAGCATTGTCCGCCGGATTTAATGTATACAAAATGGTCCGAGGCAACGAATCCTCCTCATTCAATGTGTCTAGGAAGCAAACCAAACTGTTCACATCGCACGCCGAACCGATCGCTGCATATCCTCCCGCCGGACCAAGCCGTGTCCGCAACTGAGTATTGGTATCCCGTTTGGCCCCAATATGTAATTGCATGTTCCAGTTTCTCCGTGCATAGCAGCGCCCCATGAACAACAAGACATACGACTGTAATTTCACCGTTTCCGCAGGAGAGATTTCCCCAGTCTGCAATAATTTACCGAACAAGGACGAAGCCTCTCCCGATGAAACCGGTACAAACCTGAAACCCGCATCCAAAGAATGGTCGGCATACTCGCATCCTGCATCAGAAAAGAGGTTCAGACGAATATCTATTGCATTCAGATAATCTTCCAGACACTTTATTTTTATACCTGAAAGCTCCGCTAACTGCGAAACGAAATCCCTGAAAGAAGGAGTTGTAAAAGAAATTACTGAATCCGCCCGCAACGAAGGCTTCACTATAATATTCTGAGGTTGTAGGGATGCCTCGCGATGCCAAGTGAAATCGGCCAATAAATCGTCGGAAGTACATAACATTTCCACCCGACATTTCTTCAAGATGTCCAGCATTCCCCATCCCGGCTGCCGGAGGATGTCATTGCACACCTTCCATATCTTCCCCGCATTTTCCCGATTCAAGATTTCGTCAATACCGAAAAAACGTTTTAACTCCAGACATGACCAATGGAACAAAGGATTACCAAGGGTACGTGTGAATATGGAGGCCCACGTATCATACCGTTCTTTACCGGATATGCCAACCCCTGTAATCATCTCTTCGTCAATACCGGCTATACGCATCACACGATGTTTGTAAGGATCAGCATGAATCCACAATTCTGCCAAATCAACGAATTTATGATTTTCTGCCAGTTTTCGCGGGTCCAGATGGTTATGAAAGTCTATAACCGGAAGACTCTCAGCAATCTCATGATAGAGTTGCCTGGAAATATGGGTCGTCAGCAAAAAATCCTCATTAATAAAACTATCCATACTCAAGCTGCTTTAAAAATAGCCACCATTCTTTACCATCTCCTGAGCAGAAAAGCCTTCATGTACCCAAGTACGCATCTCCCTCTCCTGCTGCTTGATAGCTTCAGCTCTCAACAATACGTCATAGGCGATGCTACGCGGAATGGCTACCACACCATCCACATCACCAAAAATGACATCTCCCGGCTTTATATAAACTTTTCCAATCCTAACCGGTATATTATATCCTGTTATTTTGGTTCTCCCTAAAGAACCGTTCGAACTGCGGTAACGGTAGAATATAGGAAAGTCTTGCTTCAATACCTGAATCGTATCACGCAGCCCACCGTTGACCACAGCACATCTTGCTCCGCGGGCTATAGCGGAAGCTGTCATTACCTCTCCCCAATGAGCTGCTTCATCTTCATTACCTGCGTCCCATACCACACAACAATTTTTCGGCATATCATCCAGCATCTGTGCCCTGATATCCATTTCCCCCTTGACAGTGGGGTCCGGATTACTGCGAATAGTGAATGCGATGCCTGCCGCACGCATTTCAAACTGCAATGGTAAGATAGTAATCGGCAAGGCTTGATCCATCAATGTGGCTTCACGCAAAACATCGTTTACGGCTCCTGTATAAAGATTTTCGTAACGTTCACACAATTCTTGATCTGAAATCGGAAACTCTATACCATCTATCCTATCCAATTTCTCAATCAATTTCTCTAACTTCATTAAATTATTGTCCATAATCATTTTTATTCTTCTAATAAACCTTTTAAATATCCTGTCGCAAATATATGTCCCAGCATCTCATACGCCGGATTTTCTCCTGACTCACCAGCCATAACAGGAGCATGGTCTGTACGGATCACTCCATCAAACCCAATTTCCTTATATGCACGCATGCAGGCTTTCATGTCAGTCTGCCCTTCATCATGGAATGTCTCTTCAAAAGCATCTGCATCTCCACGTATATCTCGGAAATGGACAAAGAAAATCTTCCGACCGAAATGTCTTATCAAAGAAGGTATGTCCTCATTCATGGCTGCAAAAGAACCTTGGCAAAATGTTATCCCGTTGTAATCGCTGGGATAAAGTTCTAAGGCTTTGTCGAAATTCTCTACATTTCTAAAGATACGCGACACTCCCTGCAAGGAAGGTACCGGAGGATCATCCGGATGAAGAGCCAGTTTCACTTTACATGCTTCTGCTACGGGTAATACCTTATCCATAAAGTATTTATAATTGTCCCATATCTGTATGTCAGTTTGTGTCCCGGCTTCAGTCAACTGCGGGGCTGCCTGCATCAATTTTGAATCAAATGCCGTTACCAGTGCCCCACCTCTCCCCTTTTTAGCAAAAGAGGTACGATACCAACCGGATTGGGGCATGAAATTGTAACATAAAACAGGAATATCCAAAGCCGCCATATTTCTCAGTACTTGCTTGAATATCTCTATTTCTTCATCCCTGCCTGGCAATCCCAGCTTAATCTTATAATGGGGAGGAGCCGGTTCAATTACTTCAAGCTTCAGACCTGCATCATTCAAACTCTCTTTAGCATAAAGCAGAGCCTTGAAATCCCACGGTTTCATATAATACCGTTCGGCAGGCAATGCCGCTACCGCATATTCTACACCCAATTGGGTTGCAATCTTCCACTTTACCGATGGCAAAGTAGGTAAATACCATGCTAGTTTCATTATTTACTTTTTTATTTTCAATTTATAAACAACACACAGAGCCACTGCCAGTAAAAGACTCAAAATGCCGGCGCATAAACTCAAATCTCCACCCATAGAACGTAGATTGGGAATGCTCATTCCTATAAAAAGCCCGCCGGATACAACAAGAGATACCAACAGTAATATCATCAGTGCTTTAACATATTGCGATGAAATGGAAGGAACCTTTTTAGGGTCTATATTCACACTCAAGGCATCAAACAGTTCATCCACTTTCACTTTGTCTTTCATATCCATCTGCCCATAAACCGGCAGATAATAAAGAACCAAACAAACTATTAACTCGATAAGTGTTGCCATCTCCCAATCCACTTCGGGAAGTGCATTCAAGACAATCCCTACTACAATTCCAGCACTGATCGTAATTATAGCCGCCTTGGCATTCGGCTTGCGGCTTACAATACCCAATACCAAAGGAATACCTATAGGAATACAGAATATTCCCGTAAACAGTTTATTGGCTTCAAAAGCTCCTCCAAACCCTTCGATATAGATAGCACCTACTGTAATCAGTGCTCCGATAACCAATGTAGACCAACGAGCCACAACCAGAAGGCGTTTTTCAGCAGCTTCCGTATTAAACAACCGCTGATATACATCCTTTGTAAAAACACTCGACATAACATTGTACTCGGCATTCAGTGAAGACATAGTTGCCGCAAACATCGAAGAAAACATGATACCCATAATACCGGCAGGAAGCAAGCGAATGGCAACCGATATATAGGACATCTCCGGATTCTCCAGTTCCGGAACTATTAAAGAAGAGGCAACAGCCGGAATGAGGAATATCGGGGTAAACACTAAAAAGAGGATACCCGTCAGAACTCCCATTTTCTTAGCTGCTTTTTCGTCTTTCACACAAAAGAATTTCTGAATAAATGTCCAGTTCTCATTGTATTTTATCATCGTCATTACATAATAGATTGCCAACCAGAAAAATGCTCCTTTGGGACCATTAAACCACGTCATCTTCTCAGGGATCTGTTGATAAAGTCCACCAATACCTCCCACTTCATGTAAGGACACGGGCAGCAGTACACAGGTGATAAGTATTAAGATCACAAACTGTACCGTACTCATAATCGTTACAGTCCAGATACCGCCAATAATATTGAACAGCGTAACAATTACACCCGAAATGATGATGGCCCATTCCAATGACAGAGGAGTGACTACAGTAATGAAAACACCAATAGCATACAACCGCACCATATTGTCTAACAGCCTCACCAGTAATCCTACCCACGTCATTATTTCACGAACAGAGAAACTATAACGCTGTTCCAAATATTCGATGGGAGTGACGCAACCAGTCCGCCACCAACGTCCGCCAAGCCACAGGCTGCCAATGATACATGCCGGTACAGTGGACCAAAATACCGTAACAGAGACCAACCCGTACTCGTAAGCAATCCCGGCATAAGCCACGAAGACAAACGTACTGAACAATCCCATAAAATTGGTAACGGTAGCCATCACCCAGGGGATAGTGCCATTTCCCTTGAAATAAGCACCGACATCTTTTATAAACCAACCGAAAGACAGCCCTATCCCCGCCATCAATAATATATAAACACCAATGGCCCAATAATCCAGTTCCTGTAATTGTAACTCCATAGCCATTATTCATATTTGATTAAGCTCTGGTCAACGACCATAATCGGAGAATCATATACCGGAAGATTGCTAAAACAATACTTGTCTCCGTGCTTACTTATATCACCGGCAGGAATCTTATAAACTTTACCAGTCAACAAATCTACCCATACAGGATTCTTAAATTTTCCCCCGGCCACTTCCACATCCACCGGGGTAGGCTGATTGAAGTTTGTAGGAGTAGCTTCATCGTACCATATCAGGAATGACTGTAATTCACTCTTTTCATCTTGATAGGCAAAAAGACTATAAGGATAATCCGTCTTGACCTCAAACCTATGTACATCTACCGAATGCTGTAACAAATCGAACACCGAAGCCAGATGTTGTACGGCATAATAAACCACCTTTGCCCGAACAACCTGGTTTTGTTCATTAGTTTCCAACAGGCCTTTTACATTTTTCTTCTTGATGGCATCATTACCGCCATAGTTCATATCTGCAATACTGAATATCCCGGTAGCAATATCCCGCCCGTGATCACCGAGCATTCTTCTCAAAGCCCATTTGGCCTGCGAGACTTCCGACCATTGATAAGCTCCTAAAGCTCCACCCATATATCCTTTGGATGGTGCACCGTTCTCACCTTGCCACAATTTGATATGATCTGAATATTTTTGTATAACTTGCCGCATCTTCTCAACCTTCGGATACACATCTTCCGGCCGGAACACATACTGGTGATACGAAATCCAATCAAAAAGTTCCAATTTCCCGCGTTCCTTAAAATCCTGCATACATTTCTCCAGAAATTCTGCATCGGCAAAGGCCAATGCCAAAGCAGCGATCTTAGCATCCGGCTCTATTCGCTTTATAATTTCTGCCGTACGAATATTCAGGTCCGTCAGACTCTTATAATCCTTGATCTGTTCTTTATTGATATCCGGCTCATTCCAGATTTCCCATTCATAAACCTTACCTTTATAATGAAGAGCCATAGCCTCCACCCATCTGTTCCAAGCAGTTTTTCCCTCTTCGGAAGTAGGCCAACCTCCTTTCAGATAGGGGGTTCCCCCACCTTCATAGATGGGGTTCCCATAAGATGCCTGTAACCAGATTTTTATTCCACGTCCAACTGCATCATTTATGATGGAATCCAACCAGGCAAAATCATAAACTCCCTTTATCTTTTCTGTTTTGGCCCATCCGGCTTGCAACCGTATCTTTTTAAGACCCAAAGGAACGATATATTCTTTATACTGATGGTAGTCGGCATAATCCCTATCCAGCACCTCGCATCCTAAAGTCAGATCGTTTTTTACCTCATGAATACTTTTAGGAGATAGTACACCGATCGCTTCATACGGTACGGCAAGATTCGTTTTCACCCGTCCTTCACTAACCGGTGTATGGGTACATGAGCTTACAACCCAAAGCAGCAAGAAATGACATAAAACATTTATTTGATTCCTCATTTTCAATTCCTTTTAAAAAATTATAGTTAGAAACTGTATTATTCTTGTTTATTATATCAGTAGTTCCTTAGTTCTTATAACCTGGATTCTGTTCCAATACAGCATCTTTATTGGCTTCTATTGCACTGTAAGGTATCGGAAACAGTTCATGATAATCTTCCACACGAGGTCCGTTGAGCGTATTGTATTTACGAACACGTTCTACATACTTGCCCAATCGTCCTAACGTAATTCTGCGGAATTCCTCATATACCAATTCGCGTGCACGCTCATCCAGAATATAGTCTATGGTGACCTCCGATGCAACTACTTCAGATGTATGAGCACGGTTCCTTACTTCATTGATATCGTTTGCTGCCTTTTCTTTGTCTCCTTTCATTAAAAAAGCCTCTGCCCGTAGCAGATAGGTTTCAGCCAAACGTAGCATATATTGGTCCAGATAAGTAGCACCGGCAGTCGATTTCAGTGTTTTCAGTGCCGGATCGGCATACAGGGCTTCAGGATGTTCACCCGGAGTTGTAATCTTAGTTGGCCACGGATACCAACGCCAAGACTGTTCTTCCAAAAGTTTACTCTTCGTTTCAAGAGCAATAATACTTTTACCATAATACTTGGAAGTAGGCAAATCATAATAAGCATCACGTACCACATTGTATTTGGAATTACGCATATCATTGCTAAAATCGTCGCCCCATACCTCATACAACCACCAATGGGTATTTGACATATTGGAAACTCCACGCCCCCCCCAGACCGTCCGAGAACGCGGGTTTGAGTCATAATACAGGGTGAAAAAA
>ENA-UOJJ01000232-UOJJ01000232.1-human-gut-metagenome-genome-assembly--contig:-CS66-NODE-232-length-101974-cov-96.614508_pt1 | contig 101974 bp, 87 predicted proteins | sample MGYA00242343_ERZ723890 | MGnify/ENA metagenome assembly ERZ723890
GGGTCGCCGAAGATGACACGGCTGGTTTTGGCGCAATTATGAGGGGGAGCCTAAAATGTGTAAATGAGGTAAAATATCGGCAGATTTTCAACAGAACTTAAACAAAATAGTTTAAGCCAAAATAACAACTTGCCGAGTGGGAATAATCCCCCTCACTGCCTAAATAGAATCAATACAGCGTGGCTGCTGGCTTTCGGGAAAGAAGGTCAGCAGCCGCGTTTTCGTCCTCTGCTTCTGCTGCAAAAAAACTTTCCGCACCCTCTTGACAAAACCGTTGGAATAGGGTATAATAATCAGTGTCGCCGATAAAAGCGATGGAATGACGCGGGGTAGAGCAGCTTGGTAGCTCGTCGGGCTCATAACCCGGAGGTCGTAGGTTCAAGTCCTACCCCCGCAACCATTTGGCTCAATAGCTCAGCTGGCCAGAGCATTCGGTTCATACCCGAAGTGTCATAGGTTCGAATCCTATTTGAGCCACGAACGCCGCAGAGAAATCTGCGGTATTTTTTGTTTTGGGCGGAATAACTGGACATTGCAAAAGGCGCAAGCAGATGGCGCAGGTGAATCTGGAAATAGTATCAGAAATTAGACAAAAAATCCCCTTGCCAAAAAGGAAACCTCCTCGGCAAGGGGATTTGAAAATCGACGGAGGATTAGTCCTCGTCGTCCTCTTCTTCCGGCAGTTCGGCATTGTGATACACGTTCTGCACGTCGTCGTTGTCCTCCAGCATCTCCAGCAGCTTCTGAATCTTCTGGATCGTTTCTTCGTCAGGCAGCGCAACCGTGTTCTGCGGAATCTTGTCCACTTCAGCGGTCAGGAAGGTGACGCCCTGCTTCTCCAGCGCTTCGCGGACGGTGGAGAAGTCGTTCGGCGCGGTGTAGATTTCGTAGGCGTCGTCATCCACCTTCATGTCTTCCGCACCGGCGTCCAGCGCCATCATCATCATTTCTTCTTCGTCCGAACCGGGGGTGCGTTCCACCACCAGAACGCCCTTCTCGTCGAACATGAAGCTGACGGAGCCGGTCGTGCCGAGGTTGCCGCCGTTCTTGGCAAAGCAGTGGCGCACGTCGGAAGCGGTACGGTTGCGGTTGTCGGTGATGGTATCAACGATGACCGCAACGCCGCCGGGCGCATAGCCTTCATAGGTGATCTGCTCGTAGGTCACGTTGGACAGTTCGCCGCTCGCCTTCTTGATGGAGCGCTGAATATTGTCATTCGGCATATTGTTGGCTTTCGCCTTGGCAATGATGTCGCGCAGCTTGCCGTTGGATTCGGGGTTTGCGCCGCCATCGCGCACAGCAATCGCGATTTCACGGCCAATCTTGGTGAAAACAGCGCCGCGGGCAGCATCCGCCTTGCCCTTCTTCGCCTGAATATTATGCCACTTGGAATGCCCAGACATCAGAAAATCCCTCCTGAAAAAGTCAGGGAAGCGCCGCAAACCGGCATTTCCCGCGAAATAGTAGCTTGAAAACGCTTTATTATAGCATTTTGGTGCTTGTCACGTCAAGGGTGAGAGCCGTAATTTCACGATTTTTTCGGAAAAAACAGGGCAGAAGCGCGTTCTTCTGCCCTGAAATAGTATGTTTATTGCACTTCGTACGTCCCGACCTGCTCGGATGTGCCGAAGCCCAGCACTTCGCTTGTCGGGCGGGAGTTGGTCTTGCCGCCGTCGTAAGCGCCAATCTGGTTGAGCTGCTTGCCCATGAAGACCATCACTGCCGTCTGCCCGCCGTCCATGTTGAAGGCGACCTGACAGCCCTTAGCACGCATCATCTTCGCCAAATAGCTGATGGTAACGCCTGCGGAGCGCTTCAGGCGCCCTTCGCACATGATGGCGACGTAGTGACCGGGTTCGACCATGCCGATGGCGCAGCGCGGATTCTTGTTCTCGTTGTTGGCGTAGGCGCGCTCGGACACTTTGCCGTCCAGCAGCAGATACGGGCCGAAGGAGTACACCGTCTGTACACCCTCGTCGATGAACTCCTGCGCCGTCTTTTCCCAGCTGTGGTAGACTTTAAGGCTGCCGTCAGGCATGAACGCCAGCATGTCCAGATTCGGGAACATGGAGTTCGTTACCTGCTTTTCGGTGTACGGGTCGTCATAGAGGATGCGCCCGTCGCGGATGACAATGCCCGTGTGGCGGTTGTTGTTCACGGCGACGCGGTAAGTGTAGTAGTCCGTGTTCATCGCAAAAACGACGTTGTGCTTCTTTGCGGTTTCTGTCGCGTCCACACGCACTTTGCCCATCTTCTCCGGGTCGTTTTGCACCGTGCGGAGCATTTCGCCCGCGTCCAAATCGCCGTACAGATCCGCCTCAAACCACGTCAGCGGCTGGGTTGCGTCGTATTTGCGCTGGATGATGACTTTGCTGGTCTGGCTGACGTAAATCCACAGTCCTTCGTCCTCGGAAGAGTAGATGTATTCGCCTTCATCGAGGAAACCCTTGGCGTTGAGGGCGGGCATGTGCGCCATGTATGCGGGCACTTCGGTGGGCGCGGGCGTGGCTTCCACGTTGTTTGCCGCCGCATCGTAAGAACCGGGCGCGTCGTAGATGTTTTCGAGGAAGTCGTCTTTGCGGACATCCTCGCCTACGGTCGTGAACGCCAGACCGAACACGCGGTTGTCGTACTTCGTGCCCGTTTCGGTGACGCTCATGCCGGAGGAGGCCTGCGTCTTGTGCAGGGTATAGGCTTCTTCCGCCAGCTCGATGCCGGTCGCGCCATTCATGCTCTTGAGCGGAACCGTCCAGTCAAACGTAATCTGATTTTCGGGGTACAGGTGCAGGTACAGCTTTTTGACCTGCCAAGTGCCGTATGCAATGGTGGACGCGGTGAACTCATCCTCGTTTGCTGCCAATGCAATGCAGTTCTGGGCGGCGTCAGCAATCATCATGTGCTGCTTGTGGCCATACTCGCCATTGGTGTCCTGCGTCACAACGACTTCCGGTTTGTACTGCCGATACAGCCCCACAATCCATTCGTTGACTTTGCCTTTGCCGCCCGCAGTTTTATAGGCTGCTTTGAGATTTTTGGCATAGCTGTCCTTGAAATTGCCAATGACCGGATACGTCCGCACGCCCATGTGCCACAGACCATTGAGCAGCTCGGAGGAGCGGGTGGTGTTGGAGCGGGTGAAGTACGCCACAACCACCTTGCGCTGCTGCTCGACAGCGTAGGTGGGAATTGCGCCGCCGAAGAAAATCAGCTCATCATCCGGGTGCGTGGAGAGGAAGAGGATATCCGCCTTCTCTTCCGTCGGCTGCCATACCTGCACCCAGTCAGGCAAATCGCCCTCAGAAAGCACAAACAGGTCGTTGATGCGCAGGGCAGTTTTCTTCTCGCTTGTCACCGCCAAGCGGACATGCTGCGCGGGCTGCAGCAGCGCAACATACGCGTGGAGGAAGCGCGTGTCGCCCGGCACGGCGGTGAACCAGTCCTTGCCGTCGTCGCTGGTCTGGATTTCCCACGATTCAGGCATGTTGCCGAAGCAGACATAAAGCCCGGCAATTGGCTTGCCCTCCGGCGCGGTAATTGCGATCCATGGGGTTTTGATTTTGTTGCTCTCCCAGTAAGAGGTATACTTCTTGTCCGTCATCAGCGTGTATTTCCGCCCGGAACTGCACACCTTGAACTTGCAGTCCTCGGTGATATCATTCGCTTCCGCGGCGAAGGCAACGCTCAGGCTCAGCGCGAGCAGCGTCAGCAGCGCTATCAGCCATTTCTTCATAATCAATGCCATTCCTTTCTATGATACTCCAACCTGAAGAATAGCATAAAAAGAAGGCGATTGTCAACGAAAACCGGCAGAAGAATGGAAAATTTACAACTTCCGTCCGCATTCGCTGTTGACGGAAGGCAGGGAGCATGGTACAATGCAGCGTAGGAAGGGGGGAGAAGCATGCAACAGCCGCGCATCTTTTTTGCCGTGGCGCTGCACGAAAAGTACGCGCTGCCGACAGATGCGCTGTATACGCCAATTCAGGCGGGCGCGGCGATTCATCCGCCGCTGGGGCTGATGCGCGACGATACGGGCGAAAATATCAGCGCGAAGAACGGCAGCTACTGCGAACTGACGGTGCTGTACTGGATGGCGCACAATGTGGATGCGGACTGGTACGGCTTGTGCCATTATCGGCGGTACTTCTCCCTCCGCAGGACAGGCTGCCCGCAAAAGCGCATTCTGACGCGCGCGCAGCTGCTGCCCCTGCTTGATACGGCGGATATTTTTTTGCCGAAAAAGCGGCACTACTGGCTGGAAACGAACTTCACGCAGTATGCCCATGCGCACCATGAGGAGGATTTGTGGAAGGCGCGGGCGGCGCTTGCGCAGCTGCATCCGGGGCAGGAGCGCGTGTTTGACCGCGTGATGGCGCGCCGATCCGGGCATCGGTTCAACCTGATGCTGATGCGCCGGGACGCGCTGCAAAGCTATGCATCGTGGCTCTTCCCCCTGCTGGACGCGGCGGAAATTGACACGACGGGCTACAGCGCGCGGGACAAGCGGGTGCATGGTTTTCTGGCGGAGCGGCTGCTGGACGTGTGGCTGGCACAGCAGGATTACCGCGTGAAAGAACTGCCCGTGGCGCATCTGGAACGGCAGCACTGGGGACGGAAGATTGCAGCGTTCCTGCTGCGGAAAATGGGCATCAAAAACGACCGAACGGCGCGGTGAAGCGGGTTCGGTCGTTTTCGTTATCCTGTATAAACACGCGAAAGCAGTATGAAAGTGAAGTCAACTCAATCGCGCGAAAGGGAGTCCAGAGGGTCGAAGACCCTTTGGCAGGGTCAAGGGGCAGCGCCCCTTGGGTTCCCCCAATCAACACGCGGAAGTTGTATGAAAAAGTCACCAACTCAATCGCGCGAAAGGGTCAAGGGGCAGCGCCCCTTGGGTCACCCCACCCACACCGTCTCTTTCAGCAAGTCCTCGTCCTTCGCGCTGTGCCCCGCCATCAGCATGAAGTCGCCCGGCGCGAAAACACGCTCCTCCGCACGGTTGATGTAGGTGAACGCGGTGCGGTCGAGATGGAAGGTGACTTCCTGCTCCTCGCCCGGCTGCAGAAGCACCTTGCGGAAGGCAATCAGCTGCTTCACAGGCTGCATCACCTCGCATACGCAGTCGCGCAGGTAGACCTGAACCGTCTCTTCGCCCGCAATGTCGCCCGCGTTGCGCACCTTCACCGACAGCGTGAGCGAATCCGCATCCACCGCCAAATCGCGGTAGACAAACGGCGCATAGCCGATGCCCTCGCCAAAGGTGAACAGCGGCTCGGCAGGCAGGTCGCTGTAGTGTCCCCAGTGCCAGCCGGGGAGATGGTTGTAGTACACCGGCACCTGCCCCGAATGGTGCGGGAAGCTGATGGGCAGCCGCCCGGACGGATTCAGCCGCCCGAAAATCGCTTCCGCGACCGCCTGACCGCCGAACATGCCGCCGTTGAAGGCGCACACGAGCGCATCCGTCGAATGGGCAATTTCCGGAATCGCCAGCGGCTTGGAGGACAGCAGCACCGTCACCAGCGGAATCCCAAGCGCACGCAGCTCGCGGTAGAGCTCCAGTTGCCGCCCGGACAGGGCAAGGTCGGCGCGGTCTTTCGTTTCGCCGTACTGTGCGTAAACATCGCCCACGACAAGCACAATCGCATCCGTATTCCGGCACGCAGCCACCGCACCCGGAATATTGTCAGCATCCGAAGGAAGCACGCCGCACCCGCGGTGGTACGCAACCTCGAAATTCTCCTGCGCGCCGATGGCCTCGATGCCCTCGCGAATCGTCACATATGGGCGGACGGCAGGACGGTTCGGGATGAGTTCGGGGTGCGTGAAGTACGTCCAATCGCCGTACTGCGCGCGAATGTCGTCCGCGTTCGCGCCGATGACCGCCACACGGTGGACGGATGTCAAGGGCAGGGTGTGCGCGTCGTTTTTAAGCAGGGTGATGGACTTGCGCGCCGCCCGAAGCGCCGCCTGCTGATGCTCCTCGCACCCGATGCACCCCGGACGCCCGCTCTTCTCCGGCTGCGCAAGCAGATTCATGCGGCACTTGACGGTCAGGATGTGGCGCACCGCGTCGTCCAGCACGGCTTCGTCGAGCTTGCCGGAGCGCACCGCGTCAATCGCCGCATCGTAGAAGCCGAGGGAGGTCATCATCATGTCGTTGCCTGCCTTGGCAGCCAGTACGGACGCTTCGGGCATGTCCGCCGCGACGTGCTGGGCGGTCAGGAGCGAATGGCAGTTGTCCCAGTCGGTGACGCTGAAGCCGTCAAAGCCCGCGTCGCCGCGCAGAATCGCCTTCATGCTCTTCTCGTCGGCGGTGAAGGGCGTGCCGTCGATGGAACCATACGCCGTCATGACCGTTGCGCACCCTGCCCGGAACGCCTTCTCGAACGGCGGCAGGAACGTCTCGCGCAGGCGGCGGTACGTCATTTCCGTGTCGCAGGCATCGCGCGCACCGACCGCCTCGCCGTAGCCGATGTAGTGCTTGGCGCACGCCAGAATATGCTCGCCGTCGGACAAATCGTCGCCCTGATAGCCGCGCACGATCGCTTCGCCTAATTCACCCGCCAGATAGGGGTCTTCGCCGAAGGTTTCGTCGACGCGCCCCCAGCGGGTGTCGCGCCCCAAGCACAGCACGGGCGAGAACGTCCAGTGCAGCCCGTCGGTGGCAACTTCGCGCGCCGTCACTTCGCCCATTTCGCGCGCGATGTCCTTGTCCCACGCGCAAGCGCAGGATAGCTGCGACGGGAAGATGGTGGCGTGGTCATTCAGCCCATGCCCGTGGATGGCGTCAATGCCGAACAGCACGGGGATGCCCAGACGGCTATGGAGCGCCGCCTGCTGCACCTCGCGCGCGTCGTCGCCCAGAACGTGCAGGAACGAGCCTGCGCCGAGCTTTGCCCAGCGCAGCGCTTCCTCGCGCCCGACGACGGTGTAGGGAACCTGCACCATTTGGGCGGCTTTTTCTTCCAGTGTCATTTGGGACAGCAGGGTTTCCACCTGCTGGTGGATGGCTTCGTTGGAAAGCATGGAGAATCCTCCTTGTTGGCGTGAATCGTTTTGGCACCGTGCGTGGAATACCCTCATGATACAGGCAAAAGAGAAAAAAGGCAAGCGGGGGAGCGGGGAAAATTTTGCGAAAACGATTGAGAAGTCAAGAAAAAACAGACGTTTGGGCTGATTGCACGGATTTTCGGAAAAGTTTTCGGACATTTTTTTGCTTTAGCGCAAGGATTTTTCACTTGTTTGTCGTACTCTTTGAGTGGAAAATCGTATTGTTCTTTTCATTCTTGAAAGGAGTATGCAATGAATCGGGAGCGTTATTTGCAGGAAATCGACGCGGTGAACGCGGCGGGGAAATATTACCCGACGTGGGAATCGCTCAGCACCCACCCTGTGCCGGACTGGTATCGGGAGAAACGGCTGGGTATCTTCCTACACTGGGGCGTGTTTTCTGTTCCGGCGTATCATGACTGGTACGCGCGGAACATGTACATCAAGGGTTCGCCGGAATACGAGTACCACTGCCAGCATTACGGGCAGCCGAAGGATTTCGGCTTCAAGGATTTCATTCCGCAATTCAAGATGGAAGCGTTCGACCCGCAGGCGTGGGTGAAGCTGTTCCGGGAGGCGGGGGCGGATTACATCGTGCCGGTGGCGGAGCATCACGACGGCTTCCAGAATTACCGGAGCGAGCTGTCCCACTGGAACGCGGCGGAAATGGGCCCGCACCGGGACATCATGGGCGATTTGCTGGTGGAGGCGGAGCGCGCGGGCATGACGCTGGGCGCATCGAGCCACCGCGTGGAGCACTGGTGGTTCCTGGGGCATGGGCAGGAGTTTGACAGCGACATCAAGCAGCCGATGCACTTGGGCGACTACGCATGGCCGGCCATGCCCGAACGGGAGAATCAGGATTTGTTCTCCGAGCCGATGCCGACGGATGAGTTCCTGACGGACTGGCTGCTGCGCTGCTGCGAGATTGTCGACCGCTATCATCCGCGCATCCTCTATTTCGACTGGTGGATTCAGCATTCCGCCGTCAAGCCGTACCTGCAGCGCTTCGCCGCGTACTACTTCAACGTGATGGAAAGCCGCGGCGGGTGCGTCATCAACTACAAGCACGACGCATTCCCGTTCGGCATCGGCGTGCCGGACATTGAGCGCGGGCAGTTCGCGGAAGCGAAGCCGTTCCTGTGGCAGTCGGACACGTCTGTCATGCGCGGCAGCTGGTGCTACTCTGTGCAGCCGGACAAGGCGGTCTATAAAGCGCCGCAGGAGATTGTGCAGGACTTGCTGGACGTGGTGAGCAAAAACGGCCGCCTGCTGCTGAATTTCGGCCCGAAGCCGGACGGCACGCTGGCGGACAAGGACGTTGAGATCCTGCACAAACTGGCGGACTGGATGCGCGTCAATGACGAGTGCATCCACGGCACAGGCTTGTGGCGCATCAATCAGGAAGGTCCGACGAAGATTCAGGAGGGGCAGTTTGCCGACGGCGCGTCCCGCAACTTCACCAGCGAGGACTTCCGCTTCACCTGCCGCGGCGGAAACATCTACGCGGCGTGCATGGCGTGCCCGGCGGACGGCAAGCTGCACATTCGGTCTTTGCGCGAGGCGGACGCGAGCCACTTGCCGCTCTGGCACGGCATTGTGCGGAAGGTGGAAGTGCTGGGCAATCCCGCGCAGGCCGCGTGGACGCGCGACGGCGAAGCCCTGCATGTGGACTTGGGGACTTACCGCAGCGACATGCCGGTTGTGGTGAAAATCATCACGGACTAAAGAAGGCGGTTTCCGCGCCCTGTGCGCATGAAAAAGCCATCAAAATCATCATAAAGGAGAGCATCAACATGCGTTTTACGCAAGGTTACTGGGTCATCCGGCAGGACTATGTGATGTCCTACGCCACGCAGACCGTTCGCGTCATCAAGAACGACAAGGAGCTGCACATCATCAGCGCCTGCCGCCCGATTCGCCACCGCGGCGATATTCTTGACGGCGGCTCGCTCGACATTGTGTTCACCGCGCCGCGCAAGAACATCATCCGCGTGCAGGTGACGCACTTTGCCGGAACGCCGCGCAAAGACCCCAAGTTCACGATGTATGAAGAGGATGTGACGCCCGAAATCCGCGAGGATGACGACTACGCCTACTTCACCTCCGGCGACCTGACCGCGCGCGTGAGCAAGGGCGGCAATTGGGCGGTGGATTATATGGTCGGCGACCGCATCCTGACGACGTCCGGTTGGCGCGGCATGGGTCGTGCGCTGAAGAAGGACGGCACGCCCTGTTCGCTTCTGCCGCACGGCACGTCCTACATGTCCGAGAGCCTCCAGCTGGACGTGGGCGAATGCGTTTACGGTCTGGGCGAACGCTTCGGCGCGTACGTCAAGAACGGTCAGACGGTTGATATGTGGAACGCGGACGGCGGCACGGCGTCGGAGCTGGCGTACAAGAACATCCCGTTCTACATGACCAACCGCGGCTACGGTGTGCTGGTGGAGAACGCAAGCGACGTGTCCTTTGAAGTCGCGACGGAAAAGGTGGAGCGCGTCCAGTTCTCGCACGAGGGCGAAACGATGGTCTACGACGTGATTTATGGCGGCACGCCGAAGGACACGCTCGACCTGTACACCGCGCTGACGGGTCGCCCGGCGCTCGTGCCCGCGTGGTCGTTCGGCCTGTGGCTGTCTACCTCCTTCACCACGAATTACGACGAGCAGACGACTTCCTCCTTCATCAACGGCATGGCGGAGCGCGACATTCCGCTGTCCGTGTTCCACTTCGACTGCTACTGGATGAAGGGCTTCAACTGGTGCGACTTCGAGTGGGATCATGACACGTTCCCTGACCCGGTGGGAATGCTCAAGCGCTACCACGAGAAGGGGCTGCATATCTGCTGCTGGATTAACCCGTACATCGGTCAAGCGTCGCCGATGTTCAAGGAAGGCATGGAGCATGGCTACCTGCTGAAAAAGACCGACGGCAGCCTCTTCCAGACCGATATGTGGCAGGCGGGCATGGCGATTGTCGATTTCACCAATCCGGACGCCTGCAAGTGGTACGCTTCTTACCTCTATAAGCTGATGGACATGGGCGTGGACTGCTTCAAAACCGACTTCGGTGAGCGCATCCCGGTGCGCGACATCCGGTGGTTCGACGGCAGCGACCCGGTCTATATGCACAACTATTACACCTACCTGTACAACAAGGTTGTCTTTGACGTTGTGAAGGATCGAAAGGGCGAGGGCGAAGCGATTCTGTTCGCCCGCAGCGCGACGGTCGGCGGTCAGCAGTTCCCGGTGCATTGGGGCGGCGATAACTCCGCGACCTACATCTCGATGGCGGAAACGCTGCGCGCGGGTCTGTCCATGAGCCACAGCGGCTTTGGCTACTGGAGCCACGATATTTCCGGCTTTGAGTCCACCGCCCCGGCGGATGTTTACAAGCGCTGGGTGCAGTTTGGCCTCTTGTCCTCCCACAGCCGCCTGCACGGCTCGACGAGCTACCGCGTGCCGTGGCTGTTTGACGAGGAGAGCGTGGATGTCTGCCGCAAATTCACCAAGCTCAAGTGCCGCCTGATGCCTTATCTGTACGGCAAGGCGGTGGAGGCGCACGAACACGGCGTGCCGATGATGCGCCCGATGATGCTGGAGTTCCCGGATGACCCGGCGTGCGATATGCTCGACCGCCAGTACATGCTGGGCGATTCTCTGCTGGTTGCGCCGATTTTCCGCAAGGACGGCGAGGTGCAGTATTATCTGCCCGACGGAACGTGGACGTCCCTGCTGGATGGCGGCAAAGTCGAGGGCGGCCACTGGCAGACGGAGATTCACGACTTCATGTCCCTGCCGCTGATGGTGCGTCCCGGCACGGTGCTGCCGCTGGGCGCGCATGACGACCGCCCGGATTACGACTATCTGGACGGATTGGAGCTGCACGTCTACCAGCTGGCGGACGGCGAGAGCGAGACGGTTGAAATCCCCGACACGAAGGGGAATGTCGCCGCGACCTTCACCGTGACGATGAAGGACGGTCAGGCGCAGGTCGAAACCGATTCTACGAAGCCGTATACCGTGGTTGTGCATCAGTAAATAACAACAGCCCTCTGGCGCGGAGTTTGCGTCAGAGGGCTGATTGCGTAATGTGCAATATTGTTATTTTCACATGCAATTCGATGCTGCACAAAAGGTTTCGCGTCTGCGGATGCGAAATCCCCGCGCACAAGCAAAGTTTAGTTGGAGAAAAGGGAGAACATCAGAAAAGCAGCATCATACTTCCGGTGACGCCGTTGCTGCCGCATCCTCCGCGACATACACCGCCGCCCCATCCATGCTCACATTCTCCAGCAGTTCTGTCAGAAACAAGTACAGCGCGTGATGATCCCGCGCCAGATTATACCCCGATAGAATCAGCAGTTCGCCGGAATCCGCCAGCACCATCAGCGTAATTTTGTCCTCGCCGTCGCCAAAGGCATCGTTCACCACGCCGCCGAGAATGCGGAAGCCGGGCTGTGCGTCAAAATCCATCGTTTCGCTGGTCTTGGGGTCGAAATCCTGCATCAGGATGGGCAGCGCCGCCGCTGGGTCGTCATCCGGCACGCGGGAAATCACCATCGCCACCACGCGCGAATCTCCCCGCACAAGCGTGATGCGCCCCTCCGCCATCTCCACATGCGCGTCCTCCGGCAAAACCACGTTGAAGGGCGCAAGTGCGCTTTCCGGCACGGCGGTCAGCATCGGCGTGGGCGCGGGTGTGCCGGTCGGGGCGTCCGTTTCTTCCGCCAGCGGGCAGGAGAAGGTTATCAGGGAAAAAAGAAGCATCAGGCAAAGCAGCCGCGTCATGCGCCGCATGGTCATGCACCTCCGTCAAAAGCAGTTTCGTGCCTTCATCATACCGCATTTGCGCGCGGATGTCAATTTGCGAAATGTAACACTTCCTTTTAGGGGAAAATTATGATATGATAAGGGCGGAAATTCCCGCAACACGAAGGAGGTTTTTTCCCTTGATGCAGAAAATCATCCGCCACCTGTTCTGCCAGCCGCACATGGCGCGCCGGATTGTTGTGCTGATTCTCAGCGTGACGATTATGGGCGCGTGCGTGTCGGTGTTCGACCGCATTCAGTTCGGCACAGACCCCGCGTCCGTGCTGAATCTGGGCGTTGCCAATAAGCTGCACATGCTCCTTGGCACCTACCAGATGCTCTTCTACGGCGCGCTGCTCATCGTCGTGATGGCGATGCGGCAGTGGGAGTTCATCGGCCTTGGGTCGATTGCAAACATGGTGCTTGTAGGTTACTCGAAGGACTTGTTCGACCTCATCTTCAGCAGCATGAACATCCTCAATCGCGGCGCAATGGGCATGACGGAGCGCATCTGCTGGCTTGTGCCGACGCTGGGCGTGTTCATGGTCGCCGTGGCGTTCTATATGGTGGTGGAGCTTGGCAGCGGGCCGTATGACGCGATTCCGCAGATTATCTCGAAGTACGTCAAGAAGATACCCTATGCCGTGATTCGCATGATTTACGACCTGTCCGCGATTGCCATCGGCTGGCTGCTGGGCAGCACGGTCGGGGTGGTGTCGATTGTTACGGGCTTCTTCCTCGGCCCGATTATCGCGGCGATTGCGAAGAAATTCCGCCCATGGTTTGCGTAATTTCCCGGAGGTGACATGATGCTCGCCGAAAGAATGAAATTGCTGACGAAGCGCCCGCAGGGAACGCTTTTCCCTCCGGCGCAGAACCGCGCAGCATGGGAAGCGCTGCCCGCCGACGACCGCATGGACATGGAAACGTTCATTGCCAAGTGGCGCGGTACGCCCTACCCGATGCTGCTGCTGAGCGACTACGCCGCATTCGTCCGCACGGGCAGCCGCGCACAATGCGAAACGCCGTATTTCGCGCGTCGGCGGAAGCTCATCGCGGCGGTATTAGACGTGTGCCTGCACGGAGAATCGGCGGATTTGTCCGCGGTGGAGGATGGCTTGTGGTGCATCTGCGAGGAAACGACGTGGGCGATCAGCGCTCATGCGAACCTGACGGCGGCGCATCCATTCCCCATCAGCGGCGAGCCAATACTGGACTTGTTCGCCGCGCAGACCGCTATGGTGCTGTCCTTTGCGATGACGCTGCTGGACGAGTGGCTTGACAGCTCCCTGCGGCAGCGGGTGGCGGCGGAAATTCAGCGCCGCGCGATTGACCCGTTCCTGCACCGCAATACCGACTGGTGGATGGGCTTCACACGCAAGGATTTGTGCAACTGGACGCCGTGGATTGTGTCAAACGTGATGTTCTCAGCGCGGTGCCTGCTGGACGACCCGCTGCCCGTGTACCGCCGCGCCTGCGGGATGCTCGATGCGTATCTGCGGTGCATTCCGGCGGACGGCGGCTGCGACGAGGGCGCGGCGTACTGGAACATGGCGGCGGGCAGCCTGCTGGACTGCCTTGAACTGATGGCGGAAGCCGGACTTAACTGCTGGGACGATCCGAAATTGCGGAACATGCTGCGCTTCCCGCTGCTGATGTCGCTGGGGAACGGCTATTTCGCGAACTTCGCGGACTGCGACGCGCGCCCGGTGATGTATGGCGAGCGATTGCAGCGTGCGGGCGAACTGCTTCGCGATGCGGCGCTGACGGCAATGGGGCAGAACCTGCGCGGTCAACCGACGGACTGCATCGGCGACGTGCCGCACTTTTCGCGCCTTTTGCAGCGTCTGTTCCATCCGGCTGGCGCAGGTCAGCCGGATGGGGACACGCAGGACACGCTGCTGCCGGACTTGCAGGTGCGCATCATCCGCCGGAATGGGTGGACGCTGTGCATCAAGGGCGGACACAACGGCGAAAGCCACAATCACAACGACGTCGGGTCGCTGATGGTGTATGTGGACGGGCATCCGCTGCTGGTGGATGCGGGCAACATGGTTTATACCGCGAAAACCTTCTCCGATGCGCGCTACACGCTCTGGAACTGCCGGAGCATGTACCACAATGTGCCGCTGATTGGCGGATTCGAGCAGTGCGCCGGGGCGGAGTACGCCGCGCGGAACTTCCGTGCTTTGCCGGACGGCGCGTCGCTGGACATGGCGGGCGCGTATCCGGCGGAAGCGGGCGTGCTGTCGGCGATTCGCGGCGCATGGGTCACGCCGGACGGGGTTCAAATTGCGGACGAAATCACCCTGCAAGCGCCGGAAGCCGTCACGTTCACCATGCTGGCGCGGGAGAAGCCGGAAATCCGCCCGGACGGGATTGAATTTGCGCACGCACGGATGGAAATCAGTCCCATGCTGGCGGCAGCAGTGGAAGAAATCCCCGTTACCGACGCGCGGATGGCAAAGAACTGGCATGGGTCGCTCTGGCGGATTGCGCTGACGGCGGAAGCGGGCAGGCATCAGCGGCTGACCATCAAAATCAGCAAAAATAATTTTGCGAATCAGGAATGAGAGCGGCGCTTCATTCGTTGTATGATTGGAAAGCCAATGGAAGGAGGAAACTTCCTTATGAAAAATTTCTGGAAAATTGTGATGCTGACCGTCCTGTGCGTATCGCTGCTGTGCGGCGTGACGGCGATGGCGGAAGCCGACCGTTTTCAGTTTGAAAAAACAAATTTGACCGTCTTTGAGGGCAATACGCTGGAATTGTCGCTCATCCGGCAGGGCAATTGCGCGGCGGACGGCGAATTGACATTTGTCAGCGGGCGCGAGAACATCGCGACGGTGGATGAAAACGGTGTGGTAACGGGGCTGACGAAAGGGCAGTCGACGATTACCGCGACGCTCAAAACCGAGAAGCGGACGTGGAAAGCGTCTGTCAACGTGACGGTGGCGCGCGCCGTGACGGACATTGCGGTGAACGAAACGAATCTCACGCTCTACGATGCGGCAGATCCGCTCATCAGTCACCTGACGGGCGGCGAGGGCGGCCGCGTGCTGCTGCTGCGCAAAGGCAAGCAGGTGTCGATTCGGGCGACGCTGTCCCCCAATGACGCGAACAACCGCCGTTACACCGTCGCTTCGTCGGATACGGACGTGGTGCGTGTGAGCGGGTCAACGCTGACGGCGCGCGGCGCGGGCGAGTGCATCGTGACCGTGGCGAGCGAATCGAACCCGGAAGTCAGTGTGGATTACCGCGCCATCGTCATCACCCCGGTAACGGGCGTGACCGTGACGGCGGACACCAAGACGCTCTTCATCGGCACAACGGCGCAGCTGACCGCGACGGTGAAACCGGCGGACGCGTCCATCACGGGCGTGAAGTGGGAGAGCACGAACGAGAAAGTCGCCGTTGTGGATGAATACGGCGTGGTGACGGGCGTTGGGCGCGGACAGGCGACCATTCGCGCGACGGCGGCAGATGGCGGCGGTCAGCGCGCAAGCGTGAACGTGACCGTCAAGCAGCAGCCGGAAAGCATCACCCTGAGCGGCTTAAGCGGCAATATTCGCGTGGGCGGCGGCGTTACGCTGAAGGCGACTGTGCTGCCGAACACGACAAGTGACAAGGCGGTTGTGTGGTCTACGTCGGACGCGAGCGTCGCGACGGTGAGCGCGAACGGCTACGTCAAGGGTGTACGCGCGGGCAGCTGCACCATCACCTGCCAGAGCAAGACGTTCCCGGAGGTCTATGCGCAAATCGACGTGACGGTGTATGCGCCGGTTACGTCCATCACCTTCAACGAGAAGAAACCGTCCGTGGCGGTGGGGCGCAGCATTGCCCTCAGCTGGACGGTGAAGCCGCAGGACGCGACGGATTCGTCCGTCAGCTTCTCGACGAACAAGCCGGATGTTGTGTCTGTATCGGATGACGGCATCGTGACCGGTCTCAAGCGCGGTGAATGCTACGTCTACGCGACCGCGAACGATGGCAGCGGCAAGAAGGCGACCATCCGCGTGACGGTGACGCAGCCGGTCACGGGCGTGACGATGAAGTACACCTCGCAGAACGTGGGGCTGAACAAGTACACCACGAACACCGCGATTCTGGAACCCGCGAACGCCGACAACAAGAAGATGCAATGGACAAGCCAGGATGAGCGCATTGCGACGGTATCGGGCAACGGGCTGAATCCGAAGGTGACGGGCCGTGCATGGGGCACGACGACCATCATCGGTACGACGGATGACGGCAGTTATGTCGTCACCTATACCATCAACGTTGGCAGCAGAAAGGATGCGCTGCGCATCACGAATCTGTGGGCGGAAAACAACGCGGCGAAGATTGTTGTTTACAACGCCAGCAACCTGACCATCACCAAATTCTACTACACGATTTACCTTTACAATGCCTTCGGCGAACCGCTGGTCTGCAACACCGACGGGCGGTCCTTCTCCTTCACGGGCACTTACAACTTCACCCTTGCCCCTGGTGAAGCGACCCGCCACGGGCAGTTCTCCTTCGGGCGCGAGTACATCAAGCCCTATGGCGTGGGGCAGGTGGTCATGCGCATCAATGGCTACGACATTGAGGGCGGTGAGCACTATGATATTCCCGCCAATGACCAGCCGGAATTCACTTGGAAGGCCACGATTGACGACGGACAAGGGTAATCCCTATGCCGCTTCTGGAAACAGGAGCGGCGCTTTTTAATTGGGAGTGAGAAGCTGGGAACAAAATGGATGCAAATGGGCGATTTCTCATCAGCGTCAGCAAACAAAAGAAGTATTTTTGCAGCCATCTTGACACGCTTTTTCACCTGTGCTACACTGTGAGCGGTTGAAGAATGCCGTGTTCTTCGACCCTTTGCGGTATCCCAATAAATTGGAACTATCAACAGGTAATGTTTATATTCACAGGGGAGGTCATCCGAATGAATACAACCCTGCTGGCAGCGCTGGCGCTGGGCGGCGCTGCGCTCTCGGTCAAGAAGCCGACGCAGAACCATAACCTGATGCGTCTGCCGTCCTTCCGGGGCATTGCGGAAGTCCGCGCAAGTCTGCCGGGACGGATGCGGCTCTATCTGCCCTCCGTATCCGCCAACCGCGAAGCCGCAGAGGAAATGAAGCGGCAGCTGGAAGCAACCGGCGTGGTGCATGAAGTGGCGCTCAACTTCCGCCTGTCTACCGTTCTCATTCGCTACGACGAGACGAAGGTCGAAGCCGCCGTGGTGCAGGGCGCGGTGCTGAAGCTGATGGGATTGACCGACGCACTGCAGAAAGAGCCGGTCAGCCGAATTCAAAGCGGGTTGAATACGCTGATGGCGGCAATCAACCACGGTTTGCTGGAGGCGACGAACGGTCTGCTTGATGTGCGGACGCTGGCGGGATGCGCGCTGACGTTCGCGGGCGTGAAAAGCCTTGCGGTTAGCGGCGCGGCTGTTCCGGGCGCGATGACGCTGCTCTGGTGGGCAGCCAGCATCTGGAGGCGAAACGACAGTGGGACGAATTGAAACGGCGCTGATTCGCCACTACCTGAAGCCCACTGTGACCAGCGACCTGCCGGGGCGCTTGCGCTTGAGCTTCAAGGGATATCAGATGCTGCCGAAGGAAGCGCTGCCGTATCTGCATTATGTGCAGGATGTGATGACGATGCTGCCGGGGGTGCGGGATGCGCAGGTGAATCCGCGGATTGGCACGGCGCTGGTGACGTATGACGCGAACATGACCAATCGGGAGGAAATCCTGCGGTGGATTGCGACGGCGGTGGATACGGGGCTGGAATTGGCGCAGGAGATTGACTGGACAAGGAGCGATGTGGGGGAGGAAGAACTGGCGACGATGGCACGCCGCCGCCTCGCCTTGCGGCTGGGACAGACAAAAAAGTAACGGCAAAGACTTGTAAGGGAAAAGCGCCCAAGCCGGGCGCCAGTCAATGGGTGTCGAGAGGGGCTTTGCCCCTTCGCAGGGTCAAGGGACAGCGTCCCTTGTGGGGTTTGGGGCAACGCCCCAACAGTTCCACGGGCGAATAGTATGCCAAACGCGCTCAACAAAAGCGCAGGCAGCGAAGCGTCCCTGCCAGTAACTTCGCGCTTCCTCAGAAGCGCCCCCCAAGCTGCTCTTTCCAACACCTATGCTGTGTCGCGCCAGATGGGCGCGACCGGATTGCTTGAATTCCGACCATAGCTGGTCTTTTCCGAAAGCAGGGGGTTCGCCTCTGCGGAGGCGACAAAAGGGCAATGGAAACGGACGAAGTCCGCGATCACCCTTTGGAAACCCTCGGTGCACACTCCTGTTAGTTGAGCCTTTTCACGGCAAGGGTTTGCGCAATCGACGCGAAAAAGCATGAATCATTGAATCTGAATTGCCAAATCAAAGAAGGGATAACATGTTCAATCGGGAAACACAGAAAAACTGGATGAAGAGTCAGGTGGCGCATAGCCTTCGCGGGCGGCTGCGGCTCAGAGTAGAAGGGCTGAACTTCCTGAATGACGAGAAGGAAGAAATTGCCCAGATGCTTGCCAACCTGCCGGGTGTGCAGTGCGTGCAGGTGACGCCGATTACCTGCGGTATCCTCCTGCGCTTCGATCCGACCGCGACGGATACGTCGATTCTCTGTGAAGGCGTGGACGTGACGATGGCACGCTATGCCATGAACGCCTACCGCAATCGTCAGGCAGGCAGCAAGCCGGAAGAACCGGAAGTGTCCATGACGACAAAGCAGCTGACAAAGCGGCTGGCGCTCAACGCGGGCGCAGTGGTGCTCGGTCACACGATTCTGCCTGGCAGCCTGCTCGGCGGTGCGATGGCAAGCTTCACGTCGCTGGAAGCGCTGACCAGTTTGGGACTGACGATGCCGATGGCACGGAGCGCGGCGGCGGGTCTGCGCCGCGATATGCGCCCGAACGCCGATTTCCTGACGGTTACGTCGATTGTCGCAAGTCTGCTGCTCGGTACGCCGCATTCCGCCCTGATGATTCTGGCGCTGTCTGACCTCGCGGAACTGATGACGTCCTACACCATCGAGCGCACGCGGTCGTCCATCAAGCAGATGCTGTCGGTGGAAGACGGCGAGGTCTGGAAGGTGCTTTCGGACGGTCGGCTGGAGAAAACGCCGATTGGCAAGCTCGAAGCGGGCGACACCATCGAGGTGCACACGGGCGAGAAAATCGCGGTGGATGGCACGGTGGTGTCCGGCAGCGCGGTTGTTGACCAGAGTGCCATCACGGGCGAATTCGTCCCGGCGGAAAAGCGCAAGGACGCGGAGGTGTTCGCGGGTACGGTCGTCAAGAACGGCAATATGCAGATTCAGGCGCAGCGCGTCGGCGACCAGACGGTTGTCTCGCGCATCGTCGGCATGGTGGAGCAGAGCGAACTCAAGAAAGCGCCCATCCAGCGCTATGCCGATAAGTTCTCCAACTACCTCGTGCCGCTGAACTTCCTGCTGTGCGCGGCGGTTTGGCTCGTGACGCGCAATCCGCAGAAGGCGCTGAAGATGCTTGTTATTGACTATTCCTGCGGCATCAAGCTTTCGACCGCGACGGCGTTCTCTGCCGCGATTAACACGGCGGTCAAGCGCGGCGTGCTGATTAAAGGCGGCGCGTACATCGAGCAGATGAGCAGCGCGAATACTGTTCTGCTGGATAAGACCGGCACGATTACCGAGGGCCGTCCGCGCGTGACGGGCATGACGATGCTGACCGACACGATGGACGAGACGGAAGTGCTTTCGCTGGCGATGGCGGCGGAGGAAACCAGCACGCATCCGCTGGCAAGCGCAATTTTGACCTACGGGCGCGCGCACGGAGCGAAAATTCCCCCGCATGGCGAAATTGTGACCGAAGTCTCCCGCGGCAGCCGGACGGAAGTCGGCGGCAAGTGCATCCGCGTCGGCAACCTCAAGTACATGAAGGAAAACGGCGTCCGCGCGGATGTCGCGATTCCCGATGCGAACGGCGCAATTCCGAATTACGTTGGCGTGGGGGACAAGATTGTCGCCGTGCTGTACGCCATGGATAACCCGCGCGCAAACGTCCGCCGCGCCATCAACGCCCTGCGCTACGACGGCGTGGGCGACATTGAGCTGCTGACGGGCGATATGGCGGCACAGGCGCAGGCTGTTGCGGAAATGGTCGGTGTGGATGGCTATCAAGCACAGCTGCTGCCCGAACAGAAGGCGGAGGCTGTCTTGAAGCTGCAAACGCAGGGCAACGGCGTCGTCATGGTCGGCGACGGCATCAATGATGCGCCCGCGCTGGCGTATGCGGACGTCGGTATCTCGCTGGGCAGCAAGTCCACCGACATTGCTATGGAAACCAGCGACGTGGTTATCAACCGCGATGATCCGATGATGATTCCCGAACTGCGCCGCCTGGCGCGCGCGACAATGCGCATTGTGCAGCAGAACTTCGCAATGGTCATCGGCATCAATACCGTCGGGCTGATTCTCGGCGCGGCAAGCGGCATCTCTGTGCTGGCGAGCGCGCTGATGCACAACATGTCCACCATTCTCGTTGTGGCGAACTCGCTGCGGCTGATGGTGTTTCCGCCGATGGAGGGATGATGAATGCGCGATGACAACGTGGGCGCGGTGCATTTGACGGTGCTCAGCACCATGCCCGGCAGACTTCGCCTGCAATTGGAAAAGCCGATTGAAGGCGAAGCGATTTTCCTGAGCATTCCGGGGCTGCAAAGCTGCCGGTATAATCCGCGCATTCAGACGATGCTGTGCTGCTACGACAAGGCGGTTATTTCTGAAAGTGACCTGCTTGTGCGCATCGGTGCGCTGTACGCCCGCTTGCAGCAGACGGCGGTGCTGCACGTCAAGCACTCGGAGGAAGAAGGCTTCTCGATGGCGCCCAGCGGCTATCTGGCGCTTGGCTGCATTGTCCTTGACGGCATGATGACCCTCGCGGGTTCGACGCTCACGCGCTACACGCGCTGGCTGTCCGCCGGGGCGACGTTGACCGCCGTGGTTGAGCACGCCTATCAGGAGCTGCACACACGCGGCAGTTTCGACCCGGAAGTGATGTCCGTCGTCTACCTGATTAACGCCATTGGCAAGCCCAACGGTTTTCAGGCGAGTCTGCTGGCGTGGATTGTCACGTTCAGCCGCCACCTGCTGCCGCGCGGCCCGCGGGAACAGGTATATCTGGTTCGGAACGGCGAACACACCACGACGCTCACCCCCGTCGTGGGCAATGAGGACGGCAGCGCCTTTGCTGGAAGCATCTTCCGCCGGAGCGTCGAAGTCTTAGCACATAAAGGGTGACCTAATTCGCTCGTCCGGCTGAAAAGCCTGAACGATAGATACTTGCAAAAAATAAGGAGGACAAACATATGTTGAATCTGAACATGAGCCCGATGGTCAAGGGCATTCTGATTGGTGTGGGCGTGAGCGCGGTTGGTTTCTACGCTTACAAGCACAACGAGGAGAAGGTGGATAACTTCCTGCGCAGCCACGGCGTGAAGGTCAAGACGCCCACTGCGGGCTTTGAGACGATGTCCGTGGAGGACCTGATGCGCACGAAGGAAAGCATCGAAGACCTGATTGCGGAGAAGGAACAGCAGGAGCAGAGCGTGACCGTGGAAGCGGACGCGGCTGTGGCGGCGGAATAATCCATCCCCAATTGGCGTATCCCCAATAAAAAGCGCGGCGCATGGTGAGTGCGTCGCGCTTTTGCATGGAAAAAAAATCAACCAAGCAGGGAGCTCAACTTCTGCACGAAAATCTGCTGGACAACCGGCAGCCGCCCAATGCCCGTCAGCTGGCAATGCACGTTAAAGCCTGCCTCTGTCAGCTGTGATTTCCAGCTGTCCGGCGCATCGCCTGCCATGTCGTTCAGCGTGTGCCCGCCGACGGACATCAGCAGCGGCGTGACGGTGATTTTGCGCGCCGGCTGTTTCAGCAGTTCCGGGAGTACCTGCGCAAGGTTTGGTTCGCCGGACAGGCAGCCGAGATAGATGCCCCTTGGCAGCCGCTCCCGCAGGCGAAGATATGCCGGATTGCCGTTCGACGGATGACCGTGCCCCATAATCAGCAGGGGTGTGCCGAGAACCTTCTGCATGTCGGCATAGTAGGCGGCAAGGGTGTCAAGGTCGGCATCGTCGGTCAGCAGGGGCGTGACGACGGGCAGCGTCTGCGCGGCGGATTCTGCGCCTTCAAACTCGCCGCCGGGAGAAATGAGCAGCGCCGCGAGGGCAATCTGCTCCGCACCGTCCGCCTTCGCCTGTGCAATGGCTTCTGCCGGATCGGGCACGGGATGCCCCTGACGCGCCCACATCGCCCGCACACGCCCAGATGTGAACGCACGGCGCAGCTCCCAATCCGGGCAGGCGGCCTGCATGGCGTGTTCGATGCAGCCAATATCGGCGGCGAGGGCATCCGCCGATGCGCCGTAGGAAACAGAAATCAGGATTTTCTTGCTCATAACGTGATTTCCTTTCAAAAAAGAGCCGGTCGGGGGTAATTCCGACCGGCTTGAAGTGGGAGAGGAACGCAAGATTAGTTCTCGAAGTCGATCTCCGGGTAGAGCAGCTGCGCCAGCTGGAGATAGGCATCCGCAAAGTGGCTGTTGGGCTTGTAGTGGAACAGGTGGGGCTCGAGGAAGTAAATCTTGCCCTCCTGCACCGCGCGCAGGGACTTCCACACGGGGTTCTCGCCGTAAACACGGTTGACCTGCTCCGCGTCGTCATCAGTGCTGGCGTGGCACTGCACCACAATCAGGTCTGGGTCGGCTGCAAAAACGGATTCCATGTTGATTTCAATGCGGTCAGCGCCGGAAGTATTGTCCGCGTCGGCAATGTTGATGGCGTTCATCTGGCTGATCATGCCGCCCAGCACGGTGCCCGATGTATTCGCGGTGATGTTGTCCTTCGTCGCGGAGAACATGGCAAAGACCTTCGGCGCGTTCTCCTGATTTTCCGGAATGCGGCAGAGAATATCAACTACTTTGTCCAGCGCGGGCATAGCCACGGTGTCCCACAGTTCCGGATGGCCGTTCAGGTTGCAGAAGACCTTGAACCACTTTAGATAATCGGAAAAGTCGTTGTAATCCATCGCCACAACGGGGATGCCCGCTGCTTCCGCCGGGGCGGAGATGGTCTTGTAGCCGCTCATGGCGGTGGAGCAAATGATGAGGTCAGGCTGGAACGCGATAATGTTCTCAGTGCTCCAGTTCTTGCCCGCGGAGGATTCCGCCAGCACGGTCACGCCTTCATCCTGCGTCACGTCGCGGCCGATGTAGAGGTTGTACAGCGCGATGGAGGAATCGCCGCCAATGACGCCAGCCGCCTTGCCGCCCGCCTCATACCACAGGGTGACAAAACTGCCGTACAGCACCGCGGGCTTCGACGGGTTCTTGGCGATTTCGAGGGGCGTTTCGGACGCCGCATCTGGGAAAATAACGCTGTCGTCGGTCACGACAACTTCATCTGCCTTCGCGAGGAAGGACGCACGCAGCGCCGCCGCGCGGTCGGTTTCCTCTGCCATTGCGGGAATTGCCGCCGCACACAGAAGCGTCAACGCAAGGAAAAGGGAAAAAAGCTTCTTCATGGGGAATGCCTCCTTATTATGATGCACTTTGTTTATCTGAAAGGCTTTCGCCCACAGAATCAAGGGATGAATCGGGTAGAATATTCATGGGAATGAAGTACGGGCAGTGGTGCGACGCGTCACAGGTGATATCCGCCTCGATTTTGAACACCGACCGCAGCGTTTCGCAGCAGATGACTTCCTCCGGCGTGCCGCTGGCGAAGATGCGTCCGCCGCGGATGGCATAGAGCATATCAGAGTAGCGCGCCGCCATATTCAGGTCATGCAGTACCATGACGATGGTCATGCCCATTTCACGGTTCAAGCGGCGAACCAGTTCCAGCACCTCCATCTGGTAGCTGATATCCAGATAGGTGGTGGGTTCGTCGAGAATGAGGATTTCCGGCTGCTGGCAGACGGTCATGGCAATCCATGCGCGCTGACGTTCGCCGCCGGAGAGTGTGCGAAGCGTCCGATGCTGGAGCGCAGTCAACCCGGTCAGGCGCAGCGTCTCGTCGATGATGCGCCCGTCCTCCGCCGTCAGGTGATGACCTAATTTCAAGTACGGATACCGTCCGTAGGAGACCAGCGTCCGCACGTCAATATCCGGCGGCGACACATGCACCTGCGCCAGATACGCAATGTGCTGGGCAATCTGCTTGGGCGGATAGCTTTTCAGCGGCTTGTCGTTGTAGATGACTTCGCCCATGCGCGGCGTGACGGCCTTGGAGACGGTTTTGAGCAGGCTGGACTTGCCGCAGCCGTTCTGCCCGATGATGGTGATGACCTTGCCGCGCGGAATATCCAGCGTTACGTCCTCCAGCACGGTTTTTCCGTGGAAGCCGATGGTCATGTTTCGGAAGCCGAAGTACATTAGTCGCCACCTCCCGTTTCGCGCGTGCGCAGCAGATAGAGGAAAAACGGCGCGCCGATGAAGGAAAGGATGATGCTGACGGGAATTTCACCCGGCGGCATGATGATGCGCCCGATGGTATCGCACACGACGACAAGCGTGAAGCCGAGAAACGCCGACGCCGGGAACAGATACTTGTAATCCGACCCGACGAGCAGACGCGCAATGTGCGGCACGACCAGCCCTACGAAGCTGATCAGCCCCGCAACCGCAATCGCCGCGCCGGACAGGAGCGAGGACACCGCAATCAGGAAGAAGCGGAACCCCTCCGTGCGCAGCCCCAGCGAATTGGCGGTCTCGTCGCCCAGCATCAGGATGTTCATCTTCGACGGCAGCAGAAAGCACAGCAGAATGCCGACCAGCGCGTAGGGAAGAATCATCTGGAAGTGCGACCAGCTGGAACCGTTCAATCCGCCGACGAGGAAGCCGGACGCATTGCCCAGCGAATCAGCGAAGAACGTCTTGATCATGTCGTTGAACGCGCCGAAGAGCGCCGACACGGCCATGCCGGACAGAATCATCTTTACGGGACTCACGCCCTTCTGGTACGCCAAGGCGTAAATCAACATCGTCGTGATGAACGCGCCGAGAATCGACCCGATAGGCAGCAGCCCGGACAACTGCGGGAACGCCACCAGCGTCACATACCCGATGAAGCTTGCGCCGCCGGTCACGCCGATGGTGGAAGGCGACGCCATCGTGTTGCGCATCACGCCCTGCAGGATGCAGCCGGATAGCGACAGACACACGCCCACCAGCCCACCGCAGAGAATGCGCGGGAAGCGCAAGTGCCAAATCAGCAGACGCGCGGTTGAACCATCATCGACAAACAGTGCATGGAAGACATCCGGAAGGTCAAAATGCACCGTGCCAATGCCAACGCAAATCAGCGCGGACAGCACACTCAGCACCCCAAAGAGGGCAATCAGCGGCATGCGCATTCGGCGGCGAATCGTTTTGCTCATAGCGCCTTCAGGAACTCCTTCACTTCCGTCTGGCACTGCGCCAATTCCGCTGCGTTCGGATGCCCCTGCGATTCCTTTTGCTTCTCGAAGCGCTCCGGGCTGAGGTATCCCTTCTCGCCTTCGGGAATGCGCATCCGCCGCGCGGTGCGGGCCAAATCGATGCTGCCGCGGCAGAGGTAATGCCCGATTAGCGTGTTCTGCTGGCGGACGAGGTTCTCCACGTTCTTGCACACCTTCTGCGCATGGGCGGATTCGCGCGCCGCGCCGAGCGTACCGATGATGATGATTCTCTTGCCCTGCATGTGTTCAAGGAGCGCAATGGTATCGTCATCCGCCGTGCCGTGGTTGCACCAGTAGGACAGCACGAAGGTATCAAACTTATCAATCATTTCCCGGTTGACATAGCGGATATTATATGGCCCCACATGGTCGGGAATCACCTGCGCCGCCGCCTCCGCCAAGCGGAAGGCATTGCCGGTGATGGTGGAAAACACGATTGCGGCGGTAGACATCGAAGCATCTCTCTTTCTGGTTAGCAATTTCCAATTAGTGTTCGCTAACTGCTGCCTGAAAAATAAGTCAGGCACAAGTTAATCATACCTAACGGATATGATTTTATCATGAGTTTTTTGCCTTGTCAAGAGGAACGAAAACTTTTTTCGGAAACTTGGCGATTTCGGTCTTTGGTGTAAAGCAGGGGAAAAGGCAGCGTTAAAGATGGCGAAAAAGGGGGATGGAGGTGGACGAACCCGCAGACTTTGCCTGTTTTCATTGCCCCCTTGTCGCTGCCACAGAGGCGAAATCCTCTGCAATGTAAGAGCCAGCCGCAAGAGAACCACATCTCTTGCCCCCTTCGCGCGATTGAACTGCTCTCACGCCCATAATTCTTCTGCGTGTTTATCCCTTTTTTCTTCTGCCCCTCTCCCTTTTCCCTTCCATCCCCCTACCCATTATGCTATAATAAAGCCAATCATCCGCGAAAGGAGGTTTCCGTCATGCTCTTCCCCCTGCGCGTCATCCGGCGCATTCATCGCGAAGGCTTTCGCTGCATCCCCGAAGCCATCCGGCTCCGCATCGCGCTCCATCGCCAGCGCCCCTTCCTCCAGACGGAAACCGCCCTGCGTCAAGCGGAGGAAGACGGCTACCAAGCCTTTATCCGCCGGCATGAAGCGCCCCTTTCAGCTCCCTTCACCCCGACCATGCGCTTGTCTTTCCTCATTCCGACCTATAATACGCCGCCGGAGCTGCTGCGCGCGCTGGCGGATTCGCTGCTGCATCAGTCGTGTGGCGCGTGGGAAGCCTGTTTCTATGACGGCGCAAGCACCCGCGCGGACACGCGTGAACTGCTGCAAACGCTGACGCAGGAGGACAATCGCTTCCGTGTGACGTTCGGCGCGGAGAACCGCGGCATTGCGGGCAACACGAACGCCGCGCTGACGATGGCAACGGGGGAGTTTGTCGCGCTCTGTGACCACGATGACTTGCTCGCACCGGATGCGGTTCGCTGCATCCTTGAAGCAGCGCAGGACGGTGCGGACTTCGTTTATACCGATGAGGACAAGGTGTCCGCCGATGGCAGGCGCTTCTTCGAGCCGCGCTTGAAGCCTGATTTCGCGCCGGATTCGCTGCGTTCCGGCAATTATATCTGCCACATCACGGCAGCGTCACGGGCGCTGATGAGCGCGGTCGGCGGACTTCGCCCCGGCTTCGATGGATCGCAAGACCATGACTTGGCGCTTCGGCTGTCCGAAAACGCGGCGAAAATCACCCACATTCCGCGTATTCTCTACCATTGGCGGATGCTGGACACCTCGTTCAGCCATCAAAAAGCGCAGACCTGTGCGGATGCCGCCGCGCGCGCCGTGGCGGATCAGCTCCGCCGCCTGCACATGGATGCCGACGTGACGGTGGAAGAGCTGCGCGTCCGCATTCGGTGGAAAACGCGGCAGATGCGCATCGTCTGCGTCCTCTGGGGCGAGGGCGATGCGCCGAAGCTGCCGATGCCGTGCATCCGCGTCCGCGATTTGTCGGCGGTCAATGACCTCGTCCGCCGGACGGACTGCGACGCGGTGCTGTTTCTGCGCGCCGGACTGCGCCCACTGGATACCGATTGGGTCAGCGAACTCATGCAGTACGCGCAGCGCGCGGACGTTGGCTGCGTCGGCTCGGCGCTGCTGGATGACCGCGATTGCTTCCGTCACGCCGGGTATGCGGTGGACGTCCCCGGCGGCGCGGTCAGCCATCAGGCGGGGCAGTGGCGCTATGGGCGGCCGTACATGCTCACTGACCGCATCGTCCGCAACGTGACGGGTGTGTCCAGCGCACTGATGATGATTCGGCGCGACGTGTTCCTGTCCGTCGGCGGATTTTCGGCGTACCAGAGCGACCTTCGCGGCGCGGATTTGGGGCTGAAATGCCAGCAAATCGGGCTGCTCAACGTCTACACGCCGTATGCGCGGATGGCAATGGATATGCGGCTTTCGCTGCTGCCGCCGTGCCTGACGCAGGGTGCGCCGAAGGGGGATTTGCGCCGCTTCCGCCAAACGTGGGGCGCGCACCCGCCGGAGCGCTACTATTCGCCGCTGTTCCGCCCGGACGGCAGCATGTTCATTGACCTTGACCGACAGGAGGGAACGCCGTGACGAAGTGCAAACCGCCGATTTTCGGCGATTCCGCTGTGCTGAAAAAAGGGCTTTGGGTGACGCTGGTGATTGCGCTGGTGCTGGCGCTGTATGGTGCTTTGTTCGCCCCGACGTGGCAGACGCGGGCGTTCACCATCGACGCGGCGGCACAGACGCATCTGCATCCGCTGACGGACGGCGAGACGTTCTCGCTGCCCCTGCCGGATGGCGGCATCCGCGAAATCAGCCTGCCCGTTACGGCGCTGAGCAGTGAATCCGGCGGCACAGCGACGCTGATCCTGACACGGCAGGGGTTACCGATTTTCACGCAGACTGTCCTGCTGACCGACAGTATCATCCGCGAAAATTTGACCTTCTCGTTTGAACCCGTGGATGCGGACAAACTTGTGCTTACCTTTTCCGGCAACACGCTCCCTGCTCTGGGCATGAGCGGCGGCAATCAGCTGTGCATCCGCCTGTCCGGCACGCGCCCTTCCTGCGCGATGCTGTACTACGGGATTTTCGCGGCGGTTCTGGTGCTGTTCTGCGCCTGGGAAAGCCTGTTCACCGCACGCTGCGCCGCCGCCGGACGGCAGAACCATCTGCTGCGCCTGCAAGCCGACGTCCGCCGCTACGGCTTCCTCATTGAGCAGCTTGTCCGCCGCAATTTTAATACAAAGTATCGGCAGAGTATCCTCGGCGTCCTCTGGAGTTTCCTCAATCCGCTGCTGACGATGCTCGTGCAGTACCTTGTGTTCTCCACGCTCTTCCGCTCCGCTATCGACCACTTCCCGGTGTACCTGATTTCGGGTATCATCGTTTTCAGCTTCTTCACCGAGTGCGTCACGCTGGGCATGGACGCGATTGTCATGAACGCGTCGCTCATCACAAAGGTCGCGATTCCGAAGCTGATTTTCCCGTTCAGTCGCGCGCTGTCAAGCCTTATCAACTTCCTGATTTCGCTGCTGCCGCTGCTTCTGCTGATGCTGCTGACGGGGGTGCGGGTGTCGCCCGCGCTGCTGCTGCTGCCGCTGATGATTGCGCTTTTGTTTCTGTTTGCGCTGGGCGTGACGCTGGTGATGGCGACGCTGAACGTTTTCTTCCGCGATACGCGATTCCTGTGGAGCGTGATTTCGCTCTTGTGGACGTATGCGACGCCGATTTTTTATCCGGATACAATCTGGCCGGAAGGGCTTCGGGGGATTTTCCATTTGAACCCGATGTATCAGCTGATTGATTTTTTGCGGCAAATCGTGATTGCGAGAATCCCGCCGACGCCGGAGCGGTTGCTGGCGTGCGGGGCAGGCGCTTTCGGAATGCTGATGATTGGGCTGGTCATTTTCCGGCGATATGAGAAGAAATTTGTGTTTCACCTGTAAGGGAAAAAGGACAAAAGCGGATAAACACGCGGAAGGAATATGACCGGGCGGCTCTTTCAACTTACGCAGCATTGTCGTGCTGATGGGCGCGACCGACCAGCATAGGGAGCAATTCGTTTCCTACTGCTGGTCTTTTTTGCTGCAGGGAAAAGCGCACTGCCACAAAAAATCCACCCCCGCAGACGCAAGGGTGGACAAGTTTGATAACCTGTGGATTATTCTTCTTCCAGCGGGGCGACACCGGCATCATCGCCGAGGTCTGCTTCCAGCAGGGCAAGGTCGTCCTCATCCTCATCCGGAAGTTCGCCGGGATCTTCTTCGGGCGCAATCGGCTTTGCAGGCTTATCCGCAAAAATCTCCTGACGAATAATCGCGTCGATTTCGTCCGTGATTTCGGGATGGTCGCGCAGGTACAGGCGCGTGTTCTCGCGCCCCTGACCAATGCGCTGGTCCTTGTAGCTGAACCACGCGCCGCTCTTGTGGATGATGTCGCGCTCGACCGCCATGTCCAGCAGCGTGCCTTCGCGGCTGATGCCTTCGCCGTACACAATGTCGAACTCTGCCACGCGGAACGGCGGAGCAACCTTGTTCTTGACAACCTTGACCTTCGTGTGGTTGCCGACGACTTCGCTGCCGTTTTTGAGCTGCTCGCCGCGGCGCACGTCCAGACGCACGGAGGCGTAGAACTTCAGCGCACGACCGCCGGGGGTGGTTTCGGGGTTGCCGTACATCACGCCGACTTTCTCGCGCAGCTGGTTGATGAACACCGCGACGCAGCCGGTTTTGTTGATGATGCCCGCCAGCTTGCGTAGCGCCTGACTCATCAGACGCGCTTGCAGACCGACGAAAGAATCACCCATTTCGCCGTCGATTTCCGCCTTCGGGACGAGGGCGGCGACAGAGTCGATGACGATGACGTCCAGCGCGCCGGAACGAACCAGCGCTTCGACGATTTCCAGCGCCTGTTCGCCCGTGTCGGGCTGAGAGACATACAGGTCGTCAATATTTACGCCCAAATTCTTGGCGTACACCGGGTCGAGGGCGTGCTCAGCGTCCACAAATGCCGCGATGCCGCCCATCTTCTGCGCCTGCGCGACAATGTGCAGGGCAACGGTCGTCTTACCGGAGGATTCCGGGCCGAAAATCTCCACAATACGGCCGCGCGGAATGCCGCCGACACCCAGCGCCTCATCCAGCGTCAGGCAGCCTGTGGGGATGACCTGCACGTTTTGCTCCGCATGTTCACCGAGCTTCATGACGGCACCCTTGCCGAACTGCTTGTCCAAATCCGCCAGCGCGTGCTCCAGCGCCTTGAGTTTCTCCTCCTGCGCGCCCGTCACCGGGGCGGCTTTTTCGGTCTTTGCGGGCTTCTTTGCTGCCATGATACCGCTTCCTTTCTGGATACCGGCGGGGGATGCAATCGGCAATCGCCGCCGGGTTTCTTTCGCTTCTTATCGTACCACAGCGAACAGCAGTTTGCAAGGGGAACACGCAAGTTTTTCCTGATTAGCTTTCATCAAAATAATGGTATTTTCCCTTCATGGCCAACAGGAAGCCAATCGACACGACGAACGCCAGCGCTTCCGCCGCAGAGGCTGCCCACCAGAGACCGTCCACATCCAGCGCCATCGGCAGCAGGATGACCGACGCCGCTTGAAACACCAGCGTGCGCAGGAAGGAAATTGCCGCGGACACGCCGCCGTTGTTCAGCGCCGTGAAGAAGGAGGATAGGAAGATGTTGAAGCCCGCGAGCAGGAAGGCGAAGGAGAAAAGGTGGAAGGCGTGCCGCGTCAATTCGCAGAGCGTCGCGTCGTAGCCGACGAAGATGTTTGCCAGCGTCCCGGACAGCGAGATGGCGGCGATTGTCATCACGATGCCCAAGATGCCCATGACTTTCAGCCCCTTCATCAGCAGGTTTCTCAGCTCCGGGTGATTCCGCGCGCCGTAGTGGTAGCTGATGATGGGCGCACAGCCGATGGAATAGCCGATGTCAATCGCGACAAAAATGAATTGCACATACATCAGTACGCCATACGTCGCCACGCCGTCCTCGCCCAGAAAGCGCATCAGCTGTGCGTTGTACAGCATCCCAATCAGCGAGCCGGAAATGTTGCTCATCAGCTCTGATGAGCCGTTGGCGCACGATCGCAGCAGCGGCTGCACTTCGAACTTCGTCCAGCGCAGACGCAGGGGGCTGCTTTTGCTGAACAGGAAGTACATCAGCGGCACAACGCCGCCAACGGTCTGGCTGATGCCGGTCGCAATCGCAGCGCCCGCAATGCTCCAGCGGAATACGCCCACGAACAGCGCGTCCAGCACCATGTTCGTCACGCCCGCCGCGAGCGTAATCAGCAAGCCGAACTTCGGCCGCTCCGCCGCAATCAGGAATGATTGGAACATGTTCTGCAGCATGAACGACGTAAGAAAGCAGACGACAATCCGCCCATAAAGCACGCAGTCATCCACCATGGCCTCTGTTGCGCCCAGCAGAATCGCCATTGGGCGCATGGCCAGCACTCCGACCACCGTCAAGATAACGCCCAGCAGGATGCCGAAGAGCGTAATCATGGAGAAATACTTGTTTGCGTGCTCCTTGTCGCCCTCGCCCAGCACGCGGGAGACCAGCGCTGTGCCGCCTGTGCCGAGCATAAAGCCCATTGCGCCCAGAATGATGAGAAACGGCATAATCAGGTTGATGGACGCGAACGCCGTTTTTCCGGCGAACTTCGACACGAACAGCCCGTCCACCACGCCGTAGATGGACGTGAACACCATCATGACAATCGACGGCAGGACGAAGCGGAACAGCCGAGCGTAGGTAAAGTGGTCAGATAATTGAATCGGGTTCTTCTTGCTCATTTAGCTTGACTTTCCTCTTCTTGATTCCGCACTGTCTGCGGGAAAATGTCTATCATCAGCGCATTCAGGCGGCGCAAGAGGGAGAACAGCTGATCCGCCTCTTCTTCGCTGAATTGCGCCAGCGCCTGCTGCTCGGTTTCGGCAACGCGGTCTGCGGTTTCACGCGCCAGCGCTTCGCCCGCGGCCGTCAGGTGAATCGTTTTCGTGCGACGATTTGAACCGCTTTGCAGCGTAATCAGCCCGTCCGCTTCCATTTTCTTCAGTGCGGAGTTGATTGTCTGTTTGGGTTCGTGCAGAAATTCGCACATCCGACTCTGCGTCATTTCGCCCGGCTCAACCCGCAGCGTGTACAGCGCCCACATCGCCATGTCAGTCAGGTTCATCTGCTTCGCCATCTGTCGGTAGATATTGGCATTTTCTTTCCATGCCTCGTTCAGCGCAAACAGACGTGTGCTTAACGCTTTCATCACAATGCTCCTTTTCAATTTGTCCGAAATCGGACAGTATCGATTATAGTCCGATTTCGGACATTTGTCAAGAAACTTTTGCCGAAAAAATAACGGAGTGTGTGTAACCGCTTGAACAATTTTTGAACTTTTTTGCCCTATGTCTTGTTATCTCCCTGACTTTCCGATAACGTTTTCTGAAATGCAGTCTGTTTCCTTGACGGCTGTTGAAATTGGGCGTATAATGACAGATGCGCAATTGCGCCATATAATAGGAAACGCTGCCCCAGAAACGTGCCGCCCTGTGATGAACGAAAAGAAAGAGTTATCGATATGAACAGTGAGCAGATCCGGAAGTTTTTCGCTGATTATCAGGTTGTCCTCAAGCGGGTGGAGCAGCTCGAAGCTGCCATGCGCATCAAGTCCGACTGGGACACATGGTGTGCCGCCCTTCGGGAGCGCGCTGAATTCTTCCGCACGGAGTATGCGCACATGAATGCCCTGATGCGCAGCGTGATGCCGGAGTTCGCGAAGGAAGAACCTGCTTTAGACGATGACGCATGGAACCAGCTGCAAATTTCGATGATGGACTTCTATCGCGCAGATACGCATGACTTGGCGCTCCTGATGGAACTTGCAAAGATTCTCCAGAAGCACTATGGACACAGCAACAACCTTGCCGCGATGACGGATGTGGATCTGACATTGGCGTACACAAATCTGGAATTCTCCCGCATCCTGCGTGAACCATATGGCACACGCGCAAGGGACTATTACCGCAAGATTTCGGTTTTGTCGCGGAATTTCGGCGCAATCAAGGAGCACAGCGTCCATCAGGCGATTGTGGTGGCCTACGCGAACCTCGTGATGAGCTGCTGCGTGTTAGGCACGGTCACGATGGAAGAAGCGTTTGGCATGTGGGAGGAAATGAAGGAACTGCAAGCGTCGGATGCGCTGGCGGCGACGCGCGAAAGCGAGCCGGACGTAGGCAGGCTGCTGGATATTTTCACCGAGCGCTTCCGCACGGACGCCTACGCGCTGGCGAAATCGTTTGACCGCACCATTGAGGCGCACACCCGCTTTGTGCCGCCGGAATTGATGAGTCGGATTGAGCAGATAACGGCAGAATATTACGAAAAGCTGGATAAGCCGGAGGAAAGCACTGCCGACATGTTCCAAATTATCACCAGCCAGTGTGACTTCGACTGCGAGACGGGCCGCCGCACGGCAGATGAGTGCTGGAAGGAGATTCACACTTTCTTCCGTAAGACAAAGCCGAAGGTGAAGAAACTCGGTGAAGTGGATGTGCGCGAAATTGACGTTATTTCCTATTACATGACCTGTCTGGACGCGCTGATTTCCTTCCTCGTGGAAACGACGATGCCGATGGAGGATAAGAAACGCTATTTCCGCGAATATCAGCAGGATATCCGTGATTTCATTGCGGATTACGACACGCGCACCGGGCATAGCAACACGCTGAACAACGCACTGGAGGAGCTGGCGTTCTTTCCGAATGCCTATGCGCTGTTCGACACGGCGGAGGAGAAAATCGACTACATCTTCCGGCTCGTTGTCGCGCGGCACTGCACCGCGTTCCTGCATTCGCTGATGGTGTCCGCCTTTGCGGAAGCGATTCTCTCCGCCATCATCGACAAAGAACCGACGCTGATGGTGGGGTATCACGGCGTGACGTCGCCGGAGGATGTGCAGGCGCACCGCGCGGAAATTCTGCAATTTGCGCATGACGCCGCCCTGCTGCACGATGTGGGCAAGAATTCCATGCTCGAGATTATCGAGACGCAGCACCGCCCGCTGACGGACGAGGAGTTCGGCATCATTCGCTCCCACCCGAACCGCGGCGGGCAGTACCTGAGTATCGACGAGGATTTGGCGCGCTATGTGGATATCGCCCGCGGCCACCACAAGTTCTACAACGGCAAGGGCGGCTATCCGAACGACTTTGATAACACCGCCTCGCCGGAGCGCTTCATGATTGACATCATCACCGTCTGCGACTGTCTTGATGCCGCGACTGATCAGTATGGCCGCAACTACCACCAAGCCAAGACGACGGACGAAGTGCTGGCGGAATTCAAACGCGATGCTGGTGTTCGCTACAACTCGGACATTGTGCGCTTCATCCTGCAGGATTCCGCTCTTCGCGATACCCTTCGCGAAATTTCCGGTTCCCGCCGCCTGACGATTTACTACGACACCTACAAGCACTATTTTATGTAACGCAAGGGGGGTCCTGCCTTGACCCTTCCGCGCGATTGGGGTGGTGCCATTATCAGGCAGTGCCCGCGTGTTTATCTGCCCTCTCAGTCACCGAAAGGTGTCCGCCATAGCGGATGGAGAGGGCTTGCCGCAATACAAGTTATACTATTTCCTGAAAAGTGCAAATCGACAGATGCAAAAAGAGCCGCTTCCCACAAAAGAGAAGCAGCTTTTTTCAGGTTCTTCACGGAATCTTGGGGGAAGAGCAGCTTGGGGGCGCGTCTGCGGACGCGCAAAGTTAGGGGCAGGGACGCTTCGCTGCCTGCACCTTTGTTGGCGGCTTCCTTGGGATTGGTCGGACGCGGAACTGTTGGGGCGTTGCCCCAAACCCCACAAGGGACGCTGTCCCTTGACCCTGCAAGGGGCAATTGCCCCTTGACCCCTTTTCGCGATTGAGTTGGTCGTGCTTTCATGCTCCTTCCGCGTGCAGCTTTTTTTGCTTCGCCTAAGCCCTTGTTTGCTCCCCCAACTTTCCGTGAAGAACCAGAAAAACCGGGAAGCGGTTTCTGCCACCTTCCCGGCTGCTTGGCGTTACGCCCCCAGATACGCCTTCCTGACTGCATCGTTGTGCAGCAGCTCCTGCGCATCGCCGGACATGGAAATCTTGCCCGTTTCCAGCACATACGCGCGGTTCGCGACGGACAATGCCATTTGCGCGTTCTGCTCCACCAGCAGAATCGTCGTGCCGCTCTTGTGCAGCGCGCGGATAATGTCGAAAATCTGCTCGACCAGAATCGGCGCAAGGCCCATCGACGGCTCATCCAGCATCAGCAGGCGCGGCTTGGACATCAGCGCGCGCGCCATCGCCAGCATCTGCTGCTCGCCGCCGGAGAGCGTGCCGGCAATCTGCTTCTGGCGTTCCTTCAGGCGCGGGAACAGCTCGAACATCTGCTCAATGCTGCCCGGAATCTCCTTGTCGGGGCGCGTGAAGCCGCCCATTTCGAGGTTCTCCAGCACCGTCATCTGCTGGAAGATGCGCCGTCCTTCGGGGCAGAGCGCCATGCCGTGCTTCACCATATCCGACGCGTGGACGCGCGCCAGATCCTTGCCGCCGAAGTGGATGCTGCCCTCGCGCGGGCGGAGCAGTCCGGCGACGGTGTTCAGCGTGGTGGATTTGCCCGCGCCGTTTGCGCCGATCAGCGTGACGACCTCGCCCTCATCCACCGAGAAGGAAATGCCCTTGATTGCGTGAATCGCGCCGTAATAAACGTTGATATCGTTGACTTCCAGCAGACTCATGCTTTCGCCTCCTTCTGCTTGCCCAGATACGCCTCAATGACGACCGGGTTGTTCTGGATTTCCTCTGCCGTGCCCTTGGCGATGATGCGCCCGTAGTTCAGCACGCAGATGCCTTCGCAGATGCCCATGACCAAATTCATGTCATGCTCAATGAGCAGGATAGCAATCTGGAACTGGTCGCGGATTTTGATGATGTTCTCCATCAGCTCCGCCGTTTCGTGCGGATTCATGCCCGCGGCGGGTTCGTCCAGCAGCAGAAGAGACGGATTCGTCGCCAGCGCGCGCACAATCTCCAAGCGCCGCTGTGCGCCGTAGGGGAGGGAACCTGCCTTGACATCGCCCATGTTTTCCATGCCGAAGATGCTCAGCAGATCCAGCGCCTTTTCGTGCTGCTTCTTCTCGCCTTGCCAATACTGCGGCAGACGGAAGATGCCGGAAAACATGCCGTACTTAATCTGGTTGTGCAGGCCAATGCGGACGTTTTCTTCCACCGTCATGTTGTCGAACAGGCGGATGTTCTGGAACGTGCGGGCAATGCCGAGCTTGCTGGCCTGCACTGTGTTCATGCCTGCCGTGTCCTTGCCGTTGATGAGAACCGTGCCGGTTGTGGGCTGGTAGACCTTCGTCAGCAGGTTAAAGACCGTTGTCTTGCCCGCGCCGTTCGGGCCGATAAGCCCGCAGATTTCCGTGCGCCCGATGGCAAGGTTCACGTCGTCGACTGCCTTCAGGCCGCCGAACTCAATGCCCAGATGGCTGGCTTCCAGCACGGGCGAATGATTCACGTCGCGTTCCGGAATGATGCTGCGCGACGGCACGGGAACCATCTTTGTATTGGGCTTAAAACGCTTCAGCGGTTCAGTCATGCCGCGTCACCTTCCTTCACAGCTTCTTTTTTCGCGGGGCGGATGAGCTCGAACACCTGCCGCACCACCGGGGCATTGCCCAGCAGCATCACGGCAATCAGCACGATGGCGTAAATCAGCATACGGTAGTCGCCAAATTCGCGCAGCACCTCCGGCAGCACCGTCAGCAGCGCCGCCGCAATCACCGATCCGCGGATATTGCCGATGCCGCCCAGCACGACGAACACCAGCACGAGGATGGACGTATCAAACTTGAACTTGTCCGGCGCGATGGAGGAGAAGTTCAGCCCAAACAGCGCGCCAGCCATGCCCGCCAGCGCCGCCGAGGTGACGAACGCCATCAGCTTGTACTTCGTCACGTTCACGCCCATGGCTTCGGCGGCAATGCGATTGTCGCGGCTTGCCATAATCGCGCGGCCAGAGCGGCTGTTGATGAGGTTCAGCACGACAAACAGCGTCAGCAGCACCAGCACGAAACCCGCCTCGAACGTCGCAATGCGCCCGACGCGCACCGCGCCCGCCGGCCCGTTGTACAGGAGCGTGCCATCAATGCGGGGATTGTTGAAGTTGACAATCAGCTTGCCGTTGCTGACCGCGAAATACAGGCAGTTCATGACGTTGCGGATGATTTCGCCGAACGCCAGCGTGACGATGGCAAGGTAGTCGCCGCGCAGACGCAGCACCGGGATGCCGATCAGCACACCCGCAATCGCCGCGCATACGCCGCCCGCCAGCATGGCCAGCACGAGGCGCATCGTCTCATTTTCCATCTGGAAGGCGTTCAGCAGCCAGCCGGACATGATGATGCCGGAGAAAGCGCCGACGCTCATGAAGCCCGCGTGACCCAGCGACAGTTCGCCGGAGATGCCGACCGTCAGGTTCAGCGAAACCGCCATGACGATGTAGACGCAAATCGGGATGAGCTGCCCCTTCAGGGAGCGGCTGATGGTGACGCCCGGAATCATCTTGCTCAGCGCCATCTGCGTAAAGACGAACGCGATGATGACGATGGCGTAGGTGATCAAGTTGTTCAGAAAGCCTTTTGTTGACTTTTTCATCGTTTTCTTCATCCCGTTACACCTTCTCCCGCATCGGCTTGCCCAGCAGCCCCGTCGGCTTGACCAGCAGCACGATAATCAGCACGGCGAACACCAGCGCGTCGCCCAGCTCCATGGACACATACGCCTTGCCGAGAATCTCAATGATGCCCAGCAGCAGGCCGCCCAGCAGCGCGCCGGGAATTGATCCGATGCCGCCGAAGACAGCCGCCGTGAACGCTTTGATGCCCGGCATAGAACCCGTCGTGGGCATCAGCGTGTGGTAGGTGGAGCAGAGCAGCACGCCCGCAATCGCCGCCAGCGCGCTGCCGATGGCGAAGGTCAGGGAAATCGTCGCGTTCACCTTGATGCCCATCAGTTCCGCCGCGCTGCGGTCTTCGCTGACGGCGCGCATCGCCTTGCCCATCTTCGTGTGGGAGGTGAAGAACGTGAGCACCAGCATGATGATGATGTTCGCCAGCACGGTCACGATTGTTTCGCCAGTCAGAATCAGCTGCCCGTCAAACAGGCTGATGGACGGGATGCTGACGAAGGACGGGAACGACATGGGGTTCGGGCCGAACACCAGCAGCGCCAGGTTTTGCAGCAGGTAGCTCACGCCGATGGCGGTAATCAGCACGGCAAGGCTCGTTGCCTGACGCAGCGGCTTGTACGCCAGGCGCTCGATGACCATGCCCAGCACCGTGCAGACAATCATGGCAATCAGCACGCCAAGCAGGGGGGACATGCCCCAGTACTGCGTGGCACAGAAGGCAATGTACGCGCCAATCATGATGACGTCGCCGTGCGCGAAGTTCAGCATCTTGGCAATGCCGTAGACCATCGAGTAGCCCAAGGCGATGATGGCATACACGCTGCCAAGGCTGATGCCGTTGATGAGGTAAGAGAAGAACTGAAGCATCCTGCCTGCACCTCCAAATGACTGAAATCTGCGGGAAAAGCACTTTCCCTTGAAAGACAGCAAGGCAATCAGCAGCAGTCCGTGTGCACCCTTGCATCAACTGTTGCTGATTACCTTCTGTCTGCACCTGCTGGATACGCTCATGCCGGAGAAGGAAACTCCTCCTCCGGCATGAGGAAAACGTGTGGAATAGGGGGATTACTCCGCTGCAGCCGCCTCAGCGCCGACATACACGCCGTTCTTGATGATGACGGCCGTCGGGGTCTTGGTGACAGCGCCCGTCGCATCCCAGACCATCGTGCCGGTCAGACCGGTGACGGTCAGTTCCTGCATGGCAGCAATCATCGCGTCGCAGATATCTTCCGCCGCTTCGTCGCCCTTCACGCCAGCCTTTTCAGCGGCCGCCGCCAGCGCGTAGATGCCGTCGTACGCATCCGCCGCGAACTGGTTCGGCACCTCGCCGTACTTTTCCTGATACTTGCCGACGAAGCTCTTGGTCAGCTCGTCCGGCGCGTCCGCGGAGAAGGGGGTCAGCAGCATGACGTCTTCCGCCAGCGCAACATCGAAGCCAGGCATGGTCAGGATGCCGTCCATGCCGTCAACGCCGAAGAACACCGGCTTGTAGCCCATGGTGTTGGCAGCGTTGAGAATCTGGGAAGCGGGGGGTGTAGTAGATGGGCAGGAACACAACGTCCGCACCGGCGTTCTTGGCCTCGGTCACCTGCACGGAGAAGTCCGTGGTGTCGTTGGTGAAGGTGGTCACGGAAACGATGTTCAGCCCCAGCTCGGCAGCCTTGCTCTCAAAGGTCTGATAGATACCGGTGGAATAGGTGTCGGCGTTGTTGTAGATGATGGCGACCTTCTCGCCGACCTTCTTGTTGAAGATGTATTCAGCGGACGCGGAGCCCTGTGCCGGGTCCGTGAAGCAGATCTGATACATGTTGTCCTTGTTCGCGATGACTTCCAGCGAGGAGGCAGAGGGCGTGAGCATGAACACGCGCTCGTCATACGCCTGCGCGGAGACAGCAATGCAGGGGGTTGTCGTCACGCAGCCAAGGATGACCTGCGTGCCCTTGTCCAGCGTCGCGTTGTAAGCATTGATGGACTTTTCAGCGTCGTTTTCATCGTCCTGTACATCCAGCACGATGTTCACCTTGCCGGCGGCGTTGATTTCTTCCACGGCGATTTCCGCGCCGCGCGCAACTGCCAGACCATAGACGGCGGCAGCACCGGTCATCGGGCCAATCACGCCGATGTGAATCGTCGTCGTTTCCTCTGCGGACGCGAAGGACGCCATGCTCAGCGCCATGGCCAGAGCAAGAACGAGACTAAAGAACTTCTTCATGAGAACCAACCTCCTTATCAGGTGGACGGGCGGAAGCGTGTTCCGTTCGTCATGCAACAATTATACGCATCGGATGGCGTGCCGTAAAGGGTTTTTGTGGATTTTTCGTGTTCTTTTGCTGCGCTTCCTGACGAAAATGTTCGCTTTCTGGCTAATACTATTTCCAGATTCACCTGCGCCATCTGCTTGCGCCTTTTCCCTTCTGGCGTCCGCTCATTCCACTTAGCGTAGCGCTGCTACGCTGCGTTTCATTCACGTTAGCCAGAATGAAAAATTCGCGGCGCATCTTGGCGCATTCTTATCTGGAAATAGTATAATTTCTGCATCACACGAAAAATCCCCCTGCGCATACGCTGATGCGGGGGAGGTGAGGCGGCGTGAGCAGCATGTGCTATCAGACGCTCAGCTTCGTGGAATGTCTGGAAATCCTGCGGCAGGCGAAGGCAGTCCGCGCGGCGTTCTTTGACGGTCACGCGCCGTATGTTGTGCCGATGGGGTTCGAGTGGTTCGTGAACGGGATGCAGCCGGTCGTTTGCCTGATGATGCCGAAGGAGGGCCGCAAGGCGGAGGCATTATCCGTCTGCACGCGGGTGTGCCTGGAGTTTGAAGCGCCGGATGCGGCGGCGATTCAGGTTGTTCTGGCGGAAGGAAAAGCCGTCCCCCTGCACGAGGAGGACGGCGCGATGGTCTATGCGATTCCGGTGGAAACCATGTCGGGGCGGCGTTATTTTTTGCCTGATGACTGAGCCGGGAAAGTCAGCGTGATGGTCGTACCCTCGCCCAGCGCGCTCTGCATGGCAATCTGCGCGTGATGCACCTGCGCGCCGTGCTTGACGATGGACAGCCCCAGTCCCGTGCCGCCGGTCTGCTTGCTGCGGCTCTTGTCCACGCGGTAGAAGCGCTCGAATACGCGCTGCTGATCCTCTGGCGCTATACCTACGCCGTTGTCCGCGACAGTCACGACGGCGCGTCCGTCCGCCATTTCTGCCCGCGCCCGGACGTATCCGCCCGCGTGGTTGTACTTGATGCCGTTTTCCAGCAGGTTCGTCAGCATCTCTTCCAGCAGGGCATGGTCGCCGGAAATCAGCACAGGGTCATTTCCACTGGCGCTGATGCTTACCTGCGCATTCTGCGCGGCGGGCGTCAGCTTCTGGACGCAGTGCTGAATCAGCGCGGTCAAATCGACGGGGGTCACTTCGCCGCGCACACCCTCGTCAAGGCGCGACAGGCGGATGATGTCCTCAATCAGCGTCAGCAGGCGGCGGCTTTCGGCGAGAATCTTCCGCCCGAATTCCGTCGCGTCCTCCGGCTTCTGCAGCATCCCGGAGGACAGCAGCTCCGCGTAGCCGCTGATGGTGGTCAGCGGGGTGCGCAGCTCGTGGCTGACGTTGGCGGAGAATTGCCGGCGGCTTGCTTCAGCGGCCTGTGCGGCGGTGACATCCTGCATCAGCAGCGCCGTGCCGCCGCCTTCGACATGGCTGAGGGAGAGGTGGATGGTCATGCCGTTCAATTGCATCGCGCATTCCGTGCCCTGCCCGTCCAAAAGGCGGAGCAGCGCTTCGTCGCGGCTGACGGCAATCATCGGCTGCCCAACCGGGTCATTGGTGATGCAGAACATTGCCCGCGCCGCGCTGTTCATCGTCAGCACATGCCGCGTCTCGTCGAGAATGACGAAGCCTTCCTTCATGCCGCCAAGGACGGTGTCCAGCTCATGCCGCTGGGCGGTCAGGGACGCCATCTGGTCGGCAATGCGGGCGTTCTGCTGCGCCATCCGGCGAAGCATGGGTGAAAGCTCCTCGTAAACGTCGCTTTCCAGCGGCTGGTCAAGGTTGACCTCGTTCATGGGGGCGGCAAGGCGCTTCGCCAGCGGTGCAGACAGCGCCATTGCAGCGCCGAAGCAAATCACCGCGCCCAGCAGCAGATACCCCAGTAAATCGCGCACCTGCCGCAGCATTCCGCGCTGCGAACCCGAAACGCGGATGACGCGCCCGTCCGCCAGCCGTTTGGCGTAGTACAGGCTCGTTTGCCCCAGCGTTGCGCTGCTGCGGGCGGTGAATGCCTCGCCGTTTTCGCGCGCCTGCTGAAATTCTTCGCGCCCGGCGTGGCTTTCCAAGCGGGACGCATCTACTTCGCTGTCATACAGCACCGTGCCGTCCGTATCCAGATACGTTACGCGCTGGGTGAATACGCTCCCTTCCAGCAGGGAAACCGGGTCATCCGACGCATCAAGGTAGGCGGACAGCTGCGCGGCCTGCTGCCGGAGCTGCTCCCGGTTGTCGGCGGTCGTCTGGAAGTACATGCCCGCGAATACCAGCGCGCACATCAGCAGAAGGGTCAGCAGGGTTACGCCCGACAACGTCAGGCGCAGACGGGAAGAAAGGCGGTTTTTCATCAGGATTCACCTGCTTCCGGATGTTCGTCCATGCGGTAGCCGACATTGCGGATGGTGGCAATCAGCCGTCCGCTGTCGCCGAGCTTCTGCCGCAGGGTGCGGACGTGAACGTCAATCGTGCGCGTGTCGCCGGAGTAGGCGATGCCCCACACGTCGTCCAGCAGCACTTCGCGTGTGACAGCTTTGCCCGCGTGCGCCATCAGGAACGCCAGCAGCTCAAATTCCATGTGCGTCAGGGCGATTTCCTGTCCGCCCGCGGTGACACGGTGGCTTTCGCGGTCAAGTGTCACGTCGCCCAGCGTCATGACGGCGGAGGGCGTCTCCTCCTGCGTCCGCCGCAGCAGCGCACGCACGCGCGCCAGCAGTTCCATCACACCGAACGGCTTCGTCAGGTAATCGTCCGCGCCGCAGTCCAGTCCCTTCACCTTGTCCATTTCCGCGTCGCGCGCGGTGACGAGAATCACGGGCACGCGGCGGGTGCGTGCATCGCGGCGCAGGAAGCGCAGCAGGGACAAGCCGTCCTCGCCCGGCAGCATCACGTCCAGCAGCACGCAGTCCGGCACGGTCTTTTCCAGCGCCTGACGGAACGCGGCGGGGGTCTCGAACCCTTCCGCCTCATAGCCTGACTGACGCAGCGCGTACAGCTCCAGCTCGCGAACGCCGTGATCGTCCTCGACAACGAAGATCATTTCAGCTCTTCTCCTTTATACAGCCCGGTGATGGCGTACACCACCCATTCAGCAATGTTGACCGCGTGGTCGCCGATGCGCTCCAGATACTTGGCAATCATCAGCAGGTCAAGGCACTCCTCCGTCCGGTCGGGATGCCCGCGAAGCCCGGCAATCAAGTCCGCCTTCACGTCGTTGAACAGCGCGTCCACAATGTCGTCGGACAATTCCACCTGCTGCGCCAGCTCAATATCTTTATGGACGTATGCGTCAATCGCGCGGTGCACCATCGAAATCGCCGCCTGCGCCATCGACGCGAAATGCTCCGGGCGCGGACTGCGAAGATGCCCCATCGTCGCGATTTCGCAGATGTCGCTCGCCTGATCGCCGATGCGCTCCATGTCGGTAATCATTTTCAACGCCGCGCTGATGGTGCGCAGGTCACGCGCGACGGGCTGCTGCTGGAGCAGCATGTGGATGCACATCGCTTCCACCTCGCGCTCCTTTTCGTCCACAATGTGGTCGCCGTCGCGAATTGCCGCCGCTTCCGCCATGTCGTCCGTCTGCAGCGCGCGAATTGCCCGCTCAATCGTGTTCTCCACCAGTGCGCCCATTGCCATCATCTGCTCGCCAAGCTGCGCAATCTGGTCATCAAAATGCTTTCTCATCGAAAGACCTTCTTTCTATGATAAACGGTGGTGAAACTCCTGAAAATGCTGATTTATGCGTTGATTTAGAAGTGCGGATTCCGAAAATCTGACGACTTCCAATAAAAGTCAAGTCGGGGTAGGGGAAACCGAAGGGGTCAAGGGGGCGATCGCGGACTTCGTCCGTTTCCATTGCCATTTGGTCGCCTCCGCAGAGGCGAAATCTCCTGCTTGCGGAAAAGTCATGCTATGTCTGCAAGACCAACTGCGTGGTCGCGCCCATTTGGCGCGACAATGTGCGAGTGGCTGGTAGAGCAAGTTGGGGGCGCTCCTGCGGGAGCGCAAAGTTACTGGCAGGGACGCTTCGCTGCCTGCGCCTTTGTTGACTTCTCCTTTGGAGTGGTCAACCGTGGAACGGTTGGGGCGTTGCCCCAAACCCCACCAGAGGCGCCGCCTCTGGACTCCGCAAGGGGCATTGCCCCTTGACCCTTTTTTGCGTCCCGGCTTGAGCGCGTTCCCCTGCTATCCTTTATCCCTAATCCGCCTATCCTTTCCCCAGCATTATAGCAAAAAATCCTTCCACTAACAACCCTTAGCCGAAGCGGCCCGTGATATAATCCTCCGTCCGCTTATCCCGCGGCATCGAGAACAACTGATCCGTCGCCCCAACTTCCACCATATCCCCCAGCAGGAAGAATGCCGTTGTGTCCGCAATGCGCAAAGCCTGCTGCATGTTATGCGTCACAATCACAATGGTGTACTTCCCCTTCAGCTCCATGCACAATTCTTCAATCTTGCTCGTCGAAATCGGGTCAAGCGCCGAGGTGGGTTCGTCCATCAGCAGCACCTCCGGTTCAACCGCCAGCGCGCGCGCAATGCAAAGTCGCTGCTGCTGACCGCCGGAAAGCCCCAAAGCGCTCTTGTTCAGGCGGTCTTTCAGCTCGTCCCAAATGGCGGCGTTCCGCAGGCTGCTTTCCACAATTTCGTCCAGCTGCGCCTTGCGGTGGATGCCATGCGTGCGCGGGCCGTAGGCAATGTTGTCGTAGACGCTCATGGGGAAGGGGTTGGGCTTCTGGAACACCATGCCGACGCGCTTGCGCAGCAGGTTCACGTCCATGCTGCCGTAAATGTCCTCGCCGTCCAGCGTGATGCTGCCCTCGACGCGGCAGTCGGGGATGAGGTCGTTCATGCGGTTGAGCGTCTTCAGCAGCGTCGATTTGCCGCAGCCGGACGGCCCGATGAACGCGGTGATTTTGCCGCGCTCAATGTCGAGGTTGATGCCGTGCAGGGCGTGGAATGCGCCGTAGTAGAGGTTCAAATCCTTGATGGCAATCTTTACGTCCGCGGGCGTATCAGCCGGATGTGCGGTTTTGCTCTTGATGGCTTCCTGCATGTCGATAAGCATGATGCTTTTCCTCCGATTTTGCGGGAAATCAGGCTGGACAGGCTGTTCAGCCCCAGCACGAGCAGCAGCAGCACCACGCCCGTGGCGTACGCTTGGTCGTAATGCAGCCCCTCCAGCGACAGCTGATACATATGAACCGCCAGCGTGCGCCCGGACGAGAGCAGAAAATGCTTGGGCATGTCCGCGACCGTGCCGGCGGTAAACAGCAGCGCGGCGGTTTCACCCACGATGCGGCCAATCGCCAGCACCACGCCGGAGAGAATGCCCGGCATGGCGGGCGGCAGCACGATTTTGATGACCGTGCGCAGCTTGCCCGCGCCTAAGCCGAAGCTGCCCTCGCGGTAGCTGTCTGGGATGGAGAGCAGCGCTTCTTCGGTCGTGCGCAGAATCAGCGGCAGCACCATGAGGGAGAGCGTCAGCGCACCGGAGAGCAGAGTCAGGTTGATGCGCAGGGCGGTGAAAAACACCATGCCGAACAAGCCGTAGATGATGGAGGGGATGCCCTGCAGGGTTTCGGCGGTCAGGCGGATGGTACGCACCAGCGGCGAGTTGCGTTTGGCATACTCCGCCAGATAAATCGCGCCGCCCACGCCAATTGGGATAGCGACAAGCAGCGCAACCAGCGCAATCAGCAGCGTGTTGATGATGGCGGGCAGCATCGACTGGTTTTCCGTCGTGTATTTCAGGCTGAACAGCTCCGGCGTCAGGTGCGGAATGCCCTTGACAAGCAGGTCAATGACGATGGCGAGCAGGGCGAAAATCGTAATCAGCACCGACAGGCGGCACAGCAGCCGCAGCAGCGCGCTGGCCGGATGACGCAGCCAGCGGTTGCCTTCATTGCGGAAGAAATTCTTGATGGGATGCGCGCGGTACGCGGGGGCGGTCATCATTGCTGGTCCCTCCTTTTCAGCACGGAGAAGGAAGCGTTGATCAGCAGGATAAAGACGAACAGCACAATGCCGGCGGCAATCAGCGCCTCGCGGTGCAGCCCTTCGGCGTAGCCCATCTCGATGACGATGCCGGAGGTGAGCGTGCGGATGCCGCTGAGCAAATCGGAGGTCAGGCGCGGCTGATTGCCGATGACCATCTTGACCGCCATTGCCTCGCCGATGGCGCGGCCAATCGCCAGCACAACCGATGCCAGAATGCCGGATTTTGCCGCCGGGACAGTCGCGCGGAACACGCTGCGTTCATCCGTCGCGCCCAGCGCCAGCGAACCCTCGTAGTAGGAGTTCGGCACGGCTTTGACGGCGGCGGAGGTCAGCTGGATGATGGTCGGCAGAATCATGATGCCCAGCAGCAGCGATGCTGTCATGATGCACTGCCCGCGTCCGCGTCCGCCGAACATCTCGCGGATGAGCGGCACAAGCGTCGTCAGCCCAAAGAAGCCGTAGACAATCGACGGCACGCCTGCCATCAGCCCAATCATCGGCTCGATGATCTTCCGCAGGCGAACCGGGCAGAAGCGCGCCAGATAAATCCCCGCGAGAATGCCGACTGGCGCGCCGAAGAGCAATGCGCCGCCTGTGACGTAGAGCGAGCCGACAATCATCGGCAGAATGCCGAAAATATTGTTGGCGGGCTTCCACGTCGTCCCGGACAGGAACGCGCCCAAATCATATTTCGTGAAGAACGGCAGTCCGTTCAGAAACAGAAAAACGCAGATCAGCGCGACGGCCGCGATGGAGAACGCCGCTGTCGCCGCAAAGACCCAGCGCATGACCTGCTCCTTGACTTTCATGGCCATTGATTCCTTCTTTCTTCATGCTTTCCCGCTATTTAGGATAGCACGGGAATGTAAAATGCGCGGGCGGTGAAATGTAAAGAGCGTGTAAAATCGTGAGAAGAAGGTGAAGAAAGGGGGAATGGGGACGCATGGCATGAAAAAAAGTGCAGAAGATGCGGCGAAAACTTCCGGCATTATTAATACTATTTCCAAATTCACCCGCGCCATCTGCTTGCGCCTTTTCCGCGCTTGCGTCCGCTCATTCCGCTTAGCGTAGCGCTGCTACGCTGCGTTTCATTCGCGTTAGCCAGCGCGAAAAATTCGCTTCGCATCTTGGCGCATTCTCATTTGGAAATAGTATAAAAAGGAAGCAAACCGCCCTTGCTGCCGTACAGCACCCTGAATTAACACAATCTTAACCTAACCTGCCTTTCCGCCTTTACATTCCCGCGGTATCATACAGGCGTACCCAAGGAAAAAGACAAGGGCAACAGGACATCAGGAAGGTGTCCCGGATAGAAAGGAAGGTTTTCTGCAATGAAGAAGTTTGCTGCTATCCTGCTTTCGCTCGTGCTGACGCTCACCGTCGCGCTGGCGGACTCCATCTACGTTGTTTCCCGTGAGGACGGCTCCGGCACGCGCGCCGCGTTCATCGAACTGACGGGCGTTGAGCAGAAGGACGCTGACGGCAACAAGGTCGACATGACCACCGTCGAAGCGGCTGTGTACTCCGGCACGTCCGAAGTCAAGACCACGGTTTCGCAGGACGTTGCTGCCATCGGCTACATCTCCCTCGGCTCGATGGATGCGTCCGTGAAGGCGCTGAAGGTCGCCCGCAACCCCGAAGATGGTGCGGAAGCCGTCTATGTCGAAGCGACCCCTGAAAACGTCGCCAGCGGTGATTACGCCATCGCGCGTCCGTTCAACATCGCTTACAAGGCGGACAGCCTCTCCGCGACTGCGCAGGACTTCATCAACTGGATTCTCTCTGCCGAAGGTCAGGCGATTGTGACCGCGCAGAAGTACGTCGCCAAAGAGCCGGCTGAATATCAGGCGGCGCCCGTGGCAGGCAAGATTGTCATCGGCGGTTCTTCTTCCGTCGGCCCGCTGATGCAGAAGCTCGAAGAAGCCTACGAAGCACTCCACCCGGAAGTGGACATCGAAGTGCAGATTTCTGACTCCTCCACCGGTATGCGCGGCGCTGCGGACGGCTCGTTCGATATCGGCATGGCTTCCCGCGAAGTCAAGGCGTCCGAGCTGGAAGCGGGTCTGACCCCTGTGACCATCTGCATGGACGGCATCGCGGTCATCGTGAATAACGACAACGCGGTCGAAGGTCTGACGCTTGCGCAGATTCGCGACATCTTCACGGGCGAAATCGTTGACTGGGACGAAGTCAAGTAATCAGCCAAGGACAAATCAAACGCCGAGCAGGTCGAAAGACTTGCCCGGCGCTTTTCAAATACCAAGCACAATAAAAAGGTTCTTCACGGAAAGTTAGGGAAGCTTAGGCGAAGCACCAAAAAGCTGCACGCGGAAGGAGCATGAAAGTGCGACCAACTCAATCGCGCGGAGGGGTCAAGGGGCAATTGCCCCTTGCAGGGTCAAGGGACAGCGTCCCTTGTGGGGCTTGGGGCAACGCCCCAACTGTTCCGCGTCCGACTAATCCCAAGGAAGCCGCCAACAAAGGTGCAGGCAGCGAAGCGTCCCTGCCAGTAACTTTGCGCGTCCGCAGACGCGCCCACAAGCTGCTTTTTCCCCCAAGATTCCGTGAAGAACCAATAAAAAACAGGCTATGACCCATTCGCCATAGCCTGTTTTGCCTGTACCCCTTATTCCGCTGCCAGCTTCATCAGCGCCGCGGCATAAATCTTCATCGCCTTGACCATCTGCGACACGCGGATGTACTCGTTCGCCTGATGCGCCAAGTCCTCATCCTCCGGGAATGCCGCGCCGTACGCAACGCCCTGCTTGAGCACCTTCGCGTACGTTCCGCCGCCAGTAGCGTGCGGCGCGGCGGGCTCACCCGTCACCTCGGTGTAGGAGTCCAGCAGCGAGCGCACCAGCTTGCTGTCTGCCGGAACGTGATGCGGTTCCTTGATTTCCAGCGAATCGACGCTAAAGCCGGGCAGATGCGCGCGAATCGCGTTCGTCAGCGCGGACAAATCCGCCGCCACAGGGCAGCGCAGGTCGAGCGACGCCGTCACCTTGCCATCCTTGACATGCAGGATGCCCATGTTGCATGTCAGCGCGCCGGAAATTTCGTCCGAGCACGCGCAGCCCAGCGACGCGCCGTCGTGCTCCATGCCGACCGCGTCCGCCAGCGTCTTCAGCGCGCCGGTCACGCCCATCTCGCGCAGGAGTACCAGCATCATGCCGATGGCGTTGCGGCGTCCTTCGGGGTACGCGCTGTGGCCGGGGATGCCCTCCGCCGTCACCCACACGCCATCCGCGGTCACCTCCGCCGTGTAGGGAAGCCCGGTCTTTTCGGCATATGCCGCCACCTTATCGGCAACCTCCTGACCGCCCGCGATAAGCGCCTTGGATTCGCCGGGAATGACGTTCACGCGCTCACCCGTCCACAGCTGCTTGACCTGCAGACCGTCCTCCGCGAGTTTGCTCGTGAAGAAGCCGTGAATCATGCCCTTTTCGGTGTTGATGATAGGGAAGGAAGCGTCCGGGGAGAAGCCGACTTCCGGCATTTCCGTGTGCGCGCAGTAATACGCCATGTCTTCCCAGTCGGATTCCTCGTCGCAGCCGAGAATCAGACGGATGGACTTCTTCAGCGGAATGCCCGCTGCCTTGATGGCGTTCATCGCGTACAGCGCCGCCAGCGCCGGCCCCTTGTCGTCGCTCGTGCCGCGCGCGAAAATCTGGTCGCCCACGCGCGTCGCGGTGAACGGCGGGGTCGCCCAGTTGTCGCCCGCCGGAACGACGTCGAGGTGTCCCAGCACGGCGATGGCTTCTTCCGATTCGCCCGGCAGGGTGATGTCGCACGCATAGCCGTCGAAATTGCGGGTTTCATAGCCGAACGCCTTTGCGTCCGCCATGGCCACATCCAGCATCCGGCGCACATCCTTGCCAAACGGCGCACCGGGCGTGGCTTCGCCCTTCACCGACGGCACTTCTACCCAGCGGCACAGCTGAGCGGCATAGTCCTCCGCGTGCGCATCCAGATAAGCAAATACTTTTTCGTACATGGGAAAATTCCTCCTTATGCTGAAATCATGGGGTCGAGAATGATATTTCGCGGTTGCAGGCGAAAATTCCTGCTTGATGCGGAAGAAAAAAGTTAAGTGAGACTAACTTAACGCAAATTTTCCCAAAACAATCAAAGCCAAGCCGAAGATAGCCCCAAAAAGTGGCAGCGCCGAAGGGGTCAAGGGGGCGACCGCAGACTTCGTCTGTTTCTATTGCCCCCTTGTCGCCTCCGCAGAGGCGAAATCCCCTGCTGCGGAAAAGACCAGCTATGGTCGGAAATCATGCAGCGTGGTCGCGCCCATTTGGCGCGACAATGTGCAAGCAGCGGGTAGAGCAGCTTGGGGGCGCTCCTGCGGGAGCGCGAAGTTAGTGGCAGGGACGCTTCGCTGCCTGCGCCTTTGTTGGGGGCTTCCTTGGAGTTGGTCGCCCGTGAAACAGTTGGGGCGTTGCCCCAAACCCCACAAGGGAGCTCCGCCCCTTGACCCCTTCGCGCGATTGAGTTGGTCTCACTCCCATGCTTTGCCCGCGTGTTTATCCTCTTTTTCCCTTCCCTTAATCGTAATCGGGGAGCGGGGGGAAATCCCGCCCCGACAGCTGCATCAATTCACCCACCGTCACCGGGCGCAATCCCTTTACGTTAATCCAATTATCCAGCGCCTTATCCAGCACCTCCGCTGTATGATACCCATTGATATGGAACTGCACCACGCACCCGCTCGTCACCCGGTCGCTCGTCACGCGGTACACCATCTGATACACCTTATCCTTATACGCGTCCGACCAGTCGCACGCGTCGATTGCGAACAGGCAGTCCTCCACACCTTCCGCGCGGGCAATGGCGGTGACGATGCTGTTCGTCGCGCCCAAATGCGCACAGAACAACCGCGGCCGTACGCCGAAAGTCTCTTCGCACAGGTCGTTCAGCTCGCGGATGTTCTCCTGCACACGCGCGTAGGAGACTTCGGTCATGTTGATGAGGTTGTTGCCGTGGCTGCCAAGCTCGTGGCCCGCGTCAATGATGCGCTGGATGCGCTCCGGGTTGCGGCGCACGAAATCGCCCGTGACGTAGAATGTCCCCTTCACGCCGTATTTGTCCAGCGTGTTCAGCATGTCAGTCAGCTGCTTTTCTGATGCGCCGCGGCACACAATCATCACGCCGACAGCGGGTTCAGAGGGGGTCAGGCGGGTGACACGCGGCAGGCTGATGTCCGAAAACGCAGCGAAGGAATCCGTTTCGTTCACTTTCACGCCGTCCAGCCAGACGGACAGCTTGTTGCCGCCCAGCATGTCCTCCGTCACATAGACCGAGAAGGTCAGGTCGTAGCGCGGATTGCGCCAGAACGCGCGCTCCAGCACTTCGCCGCGGTGGTTGCGCAGTTCCAGATACTTCTCCGGCACAGTTGCGCTGTTTTTGTTCTTGCACGATACGGTGATTTTGATTTCGCGGTCGAGATACCCGACGTAGAATCCGCTCTTGAACGTGACAATCGGCGCAACGACGGGGGTCGTGTCCTCTTCGTTCTCCTCCGCGAACGCAGCGCTGCCCAGCAGCATCAGCACCATCAGCAGCAAACTCAGCAGTTTCTTCATCTTTACCACTCCTTTTTATCCAACTTTCATCCGTGAAAGCTGTGTTTGCAAATGGAAAGTTACCTTAAACCTGCGGGCGCACAACCACCTGTGCGCCTTCCGGCACCAGCGTCGGTTCAACCACAAACCCCGCCGGAACGGACAAAATCCGCAAACTGTCCATGTCCTCCAGAATCCGCTGATTGAACTTCGTCACGCGGCAGCCCTCGATGAACGCGGGGATGATGAGCTCCGTATCCGAACCGATGTACTCGATGACCGAGTAGGTGCTGCCCTTCTCTGCCTGTCCCAGATACGAGCCGACGATGAGCGTATCGCCCTCTGTCATCAGCCCCAGCCCGACGCGCAGGTCACGCGCACGGGCGCTGAAGGGGGCGGGGAGGGTCAGCGCGTCCAGCCGGGAACAGCCCGTCAGCGCGTCATGCCCGATTTCACGCACGGATGCGGGAATGGCGAGTGCCGTCAGGTGTGTGCAGCCGCGCAGGGCTTCGTGGTCAATGCGGGTCAGGGTGTCCGGGAGATTCAAGAATTCCAGCGATGTGCAGTTCATCAGCGCCTGCATGGGCAGGACGGTCAGTGTGTTCGGCAGGTGGACGCTATTCAGCGCGGTGCAGCCCGAAAGGACAGCGCCGCCGACGGTTGTCACTGAATCGGGGAACGCGATTTCGCGCAGCGCGGTGCAGGACGCGAACGCGCGGTACTCGATGGTTTCCAGCCCGTCATTCAGCGTGATGCTTGTCAGCGCCGAGCAGCCCTCGAAGGCACTGCCGCCGATGTGGCGGAGCGTTTTAGGGAGCGTGACGGCGGTCAGGTCGGTGCGCATGATGAACGCGCACAGCCCGACGCTCACAACGGGGAGGCTGTCGAGCGTTTCCGGAAGGGTGATTTCGCCGCCTTGCCCGTAGTATTCCATGATTTCCGCGCCGGTGTCGATGGCGCGGTAGGTGTAGTCACCGCATTGCATGGTGTGTACTTCCTTCATTATAATAATATAATTGTGGAGCGTGGCTGCCGGAGTTGGCTGCTTTTCCAATATAGGTCTTTTATGCAGCAACCAGAGGGCAATGAAAACAGACGAAGTCTGCGGTCGCCCTCTGGACTCCTTCGGATGCACTCCCATGTTTCTTGACTTTTATCGAAACATTTTTAGTTACTGCGCAGGGACGCTTCGCTGCCTGCGACCAAGGTGTCGGGCTTGACTTTTCCTTTGGAATGGTCACACGCCCAACCGTTGGGGCGTTGCCCCAAGCCCCACCAGAGGCGCTGCCTCTGGACTCCGCAAGGGACATTGTCCCTTGACCCTTTTTTTGCGCCCCGGCTTGAGCGCGTTTCCTTTATGGTTAATTTTCGCGGCTGAGTGCCGCCAGAACCGCGTTGCGCATCTGTCGAACCACCCGTGTCGTACCGGAATCAACCGTGTTCTGCATCGACAGAATCGTCATCTGCTGTCCGGGGAAGTTGGCAAAGTATGTTCCCAGCCAGCCATCCCAGCCGTATTCGCCCTCGCAAGCCAATCCGGCAATGCGCCCCGGTTCAGCGCAAATGCGCATCAAGTGCCCGTAGCTGTACCCGTCCAGCGAATCCCACATATCGCGGCGAACCGCGTCTTTCAGCTGCGGTTGCGTCATGCAGGCGACTGTTGCGGGCGAGAGAATCCGCCGCCCCTCGTAAGTGCCGCCCGCCAGCAGCATATCGGCAAAGTGGCTGTAATCTTCCAGCGTCGAAACAAGCCCCGCACCGCCGGATTCAAAGGCGGGTTCGCGGTCGTAAACACCGACGGCAAGGTGGGTGCTTGTCCACGGCACAAGCCCGCTTTCCGTGCGCTTGTAGACGGTCACAAGGCGATTCCGCTTGCTTTCGGGAACGTAGAAGCCGGTGTCCACCATGTCCAGCGGCTCAAAGAACTCCTTGCGGAGGAACTCGCCGAAGCGCATTCCGCTGACGACCTCCACCACCGCGCCGAGGATGTCCGCGCAGGTGGAGTAGCGCCAGTGCGTGCCCGGCTGGAAGGACAGCGGCTGCTGCCCCAAGCGGTTGCAGAACTCCACCGTCGGCACGCCGCCGCCCGCGAGGATTTCCTGCGTTGCTTCGTCGAACACCTTTGCGGCATACTGCCCCGCCGGGTCGCTGTCGGGGTAGCAGACGCCCGCCGTCATGCCGAGCAGCTCCATCAGCCACGGCGCGCGGGTCGCGGGGCGAATCGTGCCCTGCTTATCGACGACGCGCGCATTTCGGAAGCCCGGCAGATAGCGGTCTACGCCGTCCATCAGGTCAATCTGCCCGCGCTCCGCAAGCAGCATCACGGCGGCGGCCGTAATCGGCTTGGACTGGCTGTACAGGCGGAAGATGCTGTCGCGGTGAATCAGCCGCCCCGACGCAACGTCGGACATGCCCGCCTGCGTATAGAGCATTTCCTCTCCGCAGCGCCGCACCAGTACGCTGATGCCCGCGCATTCCTGCGCTTCGACAGCGGAGGCGAGAATATCGGTGACTTGTTCGTGAAGGGTCATGAGAATAACCTCCTTGCATGTTCTTCAGCAATCATTCGTCGCTTTCGATAAAATCCGGCAGCTGATGCAGCGTCACAAAGCTGCTATCCCGATAAATCACCCGCAGCGACTCCGGCGTGTTCCCCTTGCTGCTGTCCGTCAGCCAGCTGGTGTGCCACACCATGAAGTACGCCCACGGGGCATTCGCCGCGTCCATTTCCGCGCGAGTCGGAATCTGTCCGCACTCGTGGAACACAATCGGCATCCCTGCCGGGGCAAGCGCGGCACATCGTCGGTATAAATCCCCCTGCGCGCCGCCCTTGTAGCTGTCGCCGCCGAGAATGTCCACCGCGTCGTCCCCCGGATACCACGGGCGCAAATCCTCCGTCGCGTCAGAGAAGCCCAGCACCCAAATTAGATTCCGCAGACCGTGAACATGCGTGTAGCGGTCGTACATCAGCCGCCACAAGCGCACAAAATTCGCCGCGCCGCCGCGTCCCCACCAGAACCAGCCGCCGTCCATCTCGTGGAAAGGTCGCCAAAGAATCGGAACGCCGTCTGACTGCAAGCGCTTGAGGTAGGGGACAGCGTGGTCAAGCCCATCCAGCAGACGGCGGTTCGCTTCCGTGCCGTCCACAAAAGCGGAAGCCCAGACCAGTTCGCTTTCGCGGCATTCGGGGTAACCGGAGAAGAAATCCGCGCCCGTGTGCCAGCAGATGGTGGGAATGCCGCCGCGCGCCCACCAGTCCTTCGCGCGCTGCGTCACGCCCAGATAGTCGTTATCCATGAAATCCAGCCCTCGAATGGCAGGCTGACGACCGGTGACATCGGTCAGATAGCTGATTTCATGCTCAGTCGAGCGGCACCATTGGCTTTCCATCTGCCCGGTCAGGCAATTGCCGGAAAGCGATTGCAGGTATTCATAGACGCGCCGAGCGGCGGGCAGCGGATTTTCCGCGCAGAGGGGACGGAACATAATGCTTCTCCTTTGCTTTGCAGGAATCTGCTTGCAGTATAGCAGGAAATGCCCGCCTTTGCAACGGGTTGGATGAAATTCGTCTTGTTCCGGACGGTTGTTTGTGATATACTTATTATGGGCGTTTATTGGAATGCCCATGAGCCAGCGGGCATCCCCGCTATGGGAGTTAATAAATGAAGCTGAAAAAATTGGAGCTGTATGGCTTCAAATCCTTTGCCCAGCGGACGGAAATCGTCTTTGATGAGGGCATAACGGGCATCGTCGGGCCGAACGGGTCGGGCAAGAGCAACATCGGCGACGCGGTGCGCTGGGTGCTGGGCGAGCAGAGCGCGAAAACCCTGCGCGGCGCGAGCATGTCCGACGTGATTTTCAACGGTACGCAGAAGCGCAAGCCGCTGTCGTACTGCGAAGTATCGCTGGTGTTTGACAACGATGACCATGCGCTGGCGATGGAAGCTGCCGAGGTTATGGTCACGCGCCGCGTCTACCGAAACGGCGAATCCGAATACTACTTAAACCGCACCGCCTGCCGCTTGAAGGACGTGGTCGACCTCTTCCGCGATACGGGCATCGGCAAAGAGGGATACTCCATCATCGGACAGGGGCGCATTGACGAAATCCTCTCCCGCAAGAGCGAGGATCGCCGGCAGGTGTTTGAGGAAGCGGCGGGCATCGTCAAGTTCAAGGCGCGCAAGGAAGAAGCGGACAAGAAATTGCAGCGAACGCTGGAAAATCTGGAGCGCGTCGATGATATTCTGGATGAATTGACGAAGCGCCTGAAGCCGCTGGAAGAACAGAGCCGCAACGCCCGCGTGTATCTGGAACTGTCCACCGAATTGAAGGATTTGGACTTGAACCTCTTCCTGATTCGCTCCGACCGGGCGCGGGCGCGCTTGTCCGAACTGGAAAGCGAACTGCTGACCGTCCAGACGATTTTGGCGGACACGGAAAGCAACCTGACCGACAAGACCACCCGCCGCGACGAGACGCAGAACCGCATCGATCAGCTGGAAGAAGCCATCACGAAGGCGCGCACCGAACTGATGGAATGCGCCGAGCATGTGCACGAATCGCAGAAGAAACTCTCTGCCCTGCAAAGCCGCCGCGAGACGCGCAGCGAGAACCGGCAGCGCATCGTCCGCGAGCAGGAGGAAGCCCAGGAGCGGCTGGCGGAAATCGAGAAGGATCATGTACGGATTCAGGCGGACGTGGAGAAGCAGCACAGCCTGATTGCCGACGCGGAGCAAATCCTCCGGGCGACGCAGGAAGCCGCCGAGAAGGCGCAGGCGAAGGAAAAGGAAGCGGACGCAGCGCTGGAAGCGCAGAAAGCCGCTGTCATTGACCAAATGAATCGCCTGTCCGATGTGCGCAACGACAAGACGCGCCTGAACACGATGCAGGCGCAGATGGAAACGCGCTTGACGGAGATTGAAGAATCCAGCGGGGCACTGCAGGAGCAGGAAGCTGCCCTGCGGGAAGCGTTGACTGCCGTCGAAAAGCAGCTGGAAACAGAAAATCAGCATCAGCAGCAGTGTCAGGAGAAGCTGGCGCAGGCGCGGCAAGCGTCGGATGAGGCGGATGCCGCGTATGCCAATTTGCGCGCGGATGTCGAAAAGCAATCCGCCGATATGCAGGCGGCGGCGAGCCGTCATAACGTCCTGACCGAAATGACGCGCGACATGGAAGGCTACAACATGGCGGTTCGCCGCGCGATGACCTACGCCAAGCAGCGCGGCTTGACGGGCGTCAAGGGCGTACTGGCGCAGCTGATGACCGTTCCGCAGGCGTACGAAACGGCGATTGACATGGCGCTGGGCGCGGCGCAGCAGAACATTGTCACCGACACCGAAGAGACGGCGAAGGAGCTGATTAACTACCTGCGCCAGAATCGGCTGGGGCGCGCGACGTTCCTGCCGATGAGCGCCATCCGCGGCAAAACGCTCTATGGCAATGAGCGCAATGCGTTGAAGCTGCCGGGCTGCCTTGGCGTGGCGAGCGAACTGGTGCAGTGCGCGCCGGAATATCGCGGCATTGTGGAAAATCTGCTGGGGCGCACGGTGATTGCCGACAACCTCGACCACGGCATTCCGATTATGCGCGCGGGCAATCATGCTTTCCGGCTGGTGACGCTGGAGGGCGACGTGATGCACTCCGGCGGCTCGATGACGGGCGGTTCGGCGCAGTCGAAGGTGTCCAACCTGCTCAGCCGCGAGCGTGAACTGAAGGAATTGACCGCGAAGCTGCAAACCGGGCGCGCGGAACTGGACAAGTGCCGTCAGGAACTGACGCAGCGTCAGCAGACGGCGCAGGAGAAGCGGCAGAAGGTCAGCGACGCGGTGAACGCGCTGCATCAGCAGGAGATTGCCGTCGCCCGCGAACAGGCGCGCCGCGAAAGCGTATCCGCCGACCTGAACACCCATTTGCAGCGGATGCAGGAGACTGAGCAGGCGCGCGTGCAGCTGCATCAGTCGCTGGAGGACATTCGCCAGCAGCTGGAGACCATTGAACATCAGCGCACGGGCGCGCAGGGCGACCAGAGCGCGATGGAGCAAAAGACCATTGAAATGCAGAATGCGCTGGTCAAGGCGCGCGCGGAAGCCAGCGCGGAAAACGACCGCCTGATGGTGCGCACGCTGCAATTGTCCGACCTGCGCCACGGCTTAAGCGACTTGGAGCGCGACGAAGCCCACGCGCAGCAGGATCAGGCGCAAATCCTCCGCGAACAGGAGCGCCGCGAACAGCTGCTGCACGAGATGGACGAACTGGACGCCATTGACGAGAACGACATGAAGCGCGAGGAAGCCGAATCCGCCCGCCGCCAGAAGGAACAGCTGCGGCAGGAGAGCGCCGCGCAGGCCATCGAGCAGCGACGTTCACAGGCGCAAAGTGACCTGCGTGACATTCTCAGCGACATGGAGAACCTGCACGAAGCCTACAACCGTGACAGCGAGAAGCTGCACAAGACCGAGCTGGCGAAGGCGCGCATCGAGGGCGACCAGAAGAATCTGCAAAACCGCATCTGGGACACCTACAAGCTGACCTACGCCGGGGCAGAGGAATTCCGCCGCACGCCCTTTGACGAGAAGGAAAGCGACCGCCGCGCCGCCGAGCTGCAAGGGCAGATTCGCGCGCTGGGAACGGTCAACGTCGGGGCAGTGGAGGAATACGCCGAAACCAAGGCGCGCGTGGACGACCTGACCACTCAGCAGCAGGACTTGAAGCGCGCGGAAATGGACTTGCGCGAACTCATCGAGCGGCTGCTGATTCAAATGCGGTCGACGTTTGTGGAGAACTTCTCGAAGATGCAGGGGTACTTCGCTGAGACGTTCACGCGCCTGTTCGGCGGCGGTCACGCGGAACTGAAGTTGATGGATCCGGACGACCCGCTGAACTGCGGCATCGAGGTCAACGCCCAGCCGCCGGGAAAGAAATTGCAGCTCTTGTCGCTGCTTTCCGGCGGCGAACGCGCGCTGACGGCGATTGCGATTCTGTTCGCGATGCTGAAATTGAAGCCCACGCCGTTCTGCATTCTGGACGAGATTGAAGCCGCGCTGGATGACGCGAATATCGGGTATTACGCGGATTATTTGAAGGAATACTCGAAGGGTACGCAGTTTATCGTCGTGACACACCGCAAGGGGACGATGGAGCGCTGCAACAGCCTGTTCGGGGTGGCGATGGAGGAACAGGGCGTGAGCCGGATGGTGTCGGTGTCGCTGCAGGACTATCAGGAGTAAGGGAAAACTGAAAGGGGTATCACGGCGGACAAATCCGCCTGATGAAAAAGGAGGCTTTTCGCATGAGTGAGAACGAAAACAATCAGTATCGACTGCTGTCGCCGTGGGCGTATGTGGGCTATGGCCTCCTGTTCACGCTTCCGGTCATTGGCTGGATTCTCGCCATCGCCTTTGCGCTGAGTGACGACAACCTGAACCGCCGCAACTTTGCGCGCGGTTACTGGTGCGGCGTGCTGGTGGCGGTCATCGTGGCGGTTATCCTGTCGATTGTTGGAATGGTGATGGGCGTGTCGATCATGGATGGGTTCAGCAGCTATCAGTATAACTACCGATATTGATGAAGGGCTTATCAGAAGCAAGGCTGCCTGCCGAGTGCGGGCAGTCTTTTTTGCTGCGCGGATGGCGCAAGCAGATCGCCCTGTTCTTCTCTATCTTCACCGGCGTGCTGGGTGCTGACCGCTCCTACCTTGGCTACACGGCATTGGGCGTGTTGAAGCTGCTCACCGCGGGCGGCGCGGGCATTTGGGCGCTGATTGACTTCATCCGAATCGGCGTTGATTCGCTCCGTCCGGCGGATGGTTCGCCGTGGGTGGAGGAAACGCGCGACGAGAACATCCGCAGCATCGCCGCGAATATGCAGGCCATCGCCGAAAAGCTGGAGAAGCTGCAAGCACAGAGCGTTCCGGCAGAAGCACCCAAGCCGGAAGCGGACGGCGAAAATCAGGAGACACACAAGGTGTCGCTGAAAAAATAACTTCCTAATGGCAATAACCGCAGGGCTGTCAGGCGCAGGACGCTTGGCAGCCTTTCGCGTGGGGAAAAATCCGCTTGCAAACTGCGCGAAAAACCAGTACAATAGAATCGTATCCTTGAATATCAGCATGAACGAGGTGCTTTTGATGCCTTTGTGGAAACGAACGCTGGCGGCGCTCCTGCTGGCGGTGATGATGATACTGCCCTTCGCGTCGGCGGAGGACGCGGGGGAGGCCGTGCCGGATGACAGCGTGGAGTGGACGGAGGGCGCGGCGAACATCACGCGCGATTTGACCCTGAATGATGAGGGCGACGACGTGTCCGCCCTGCAAACCGCGCTGACGGATTTGTGCTATTACAGCGGCGACGTGACCGGGCGCTACGGCGAGGCAACCAAAACCGCTGTGGAGGATTTCCAGCGTGATTTTGCCCTTGCGGTGACGGGCATGGCGGACAAAGCGACGCAGGAAGCCATCTATGCGGCGGATTATCGCCCGCTGCGGCTGGGATGCGTGGGCGAGGACGTGCGGCAGGCGCAGATTCGCCTGATGGCGCTGGGCTACTACACGGGCAAGATTTCCGGGCGCTATCTGCCCGCGACACAGGAAGCCATCCGTCTGTTCCAGACGGCGAACGCCCTGCCGATTACGGGCGAAGCGGATGTGCAGACGCTGGAACGCCTGTTCAGCGGCGATGCCATCAGCCGGGATTCGTCCGCCGCGGCGACGCCTACCCCTTCGCCCACGCCCGGAATGCACCTCTCGGATGAAACCACCACCCCGACGCCCGCGCCGACGGTGGCGTTCGTCAAGAAACTGCAATACAACAAGTCCAAGGGCGAAGAAGTCAAGCTTGTGCAGACCCGCCTGACGGAACTGGGGTACTATTCCGGCAACATCAGCGGCAATTTTCTGGGGCACACGCGCAACGCGGTGAAGGCATTCCAGCAGCAGAACGCGCTGAGCGTGGATGGCATCGTGGGCGAAAACACATGGAACGCGCTGTTCAACGACCCGGATGTGCGTGCCGCGGCTGATGATCCGAAGCCTACGCCCGAACCGACGCCTGTGCCGTTTGCCATCACGGTGGATGTCAACAATCAGGTGACGACCGTCTACGGGCGCGACGAAAACGGCGATTACACCGTTGTTGTGCGGCAGATGCTCTGCTCCACCGGCACGCGCAAGAATCCGTCGGATATCGGCACATTCACACTCAACGGGCGCACGGCGCGCTGGTGCTACTTCCCGGAGTGGGGCAGCCACGCGCAGTACTGGACGCGCATCAACTCGTCCATTGCGTTTCATTCCGTCATTTACAACACGGTCAATACGATGGATTTGTCGGTCAAGTCCTACAAGAACCTCGGCAAGCGCGCGTCACACGGGTGCATTCGCCTGACCGTTGCGGATGCGAAGTGGATTTACAACAACTGCGGGGCAGGGACGGTCGTCACGATTCGCGCCGATATGCCCGCTGACCCGGAACTCCGCGCCGCGCTGAAGCTGCCCTCGCTGAATACGAAGAACATGCTGCCCTACGTCACGCCGCAGCCGACCGCCGAGCCGGATTACCGCGCCGGGGCGATGCCGCCGCAGCCCTTCCGGACGCTGAAAGTGAACAGCTCCGGCGAGGATGTGTACTGGATGCAGCGGAAGCTGACGGATCTTGGCTACTATTCGGGCAAGTGCTCCGGCACGTTCCTGGCAGGCACGCAGAACGCGGTGAAGGCGTTCCAGAAGGCGAACAGTTTGTCTGCGACGGGGACGGCGGATGTCAAGACACTGAATCTGCTGTATGCGGAGGAACTGTCAGCGACGCCCACGCCGGAGGTCGCGGCGGATGACCGCACGCCGGAGCCGCTGCCGACGCCGGCGGCGGGGCAGTGAGATTCTCTGCGGGCGTGATACTATTTCCAGATTCACCTGCGCCATCTGCTTGCGCCTTTTCCCTTCTGGCGTCCGCTCATTCCACTTAGCGTAGCGCTGCTACGCTGCGTTTCATTCACGTTAGCCAGAATGAAAAATTCGCGGCGCATCTTGGCGCATTCTTATCTGGAAATAGTATGAAATCCTGCGCGGCGAATTTGAAAATAGTATAAAAATAGGGAGCGCTCGTCAGCGGAAAGGCTGGCGGGCGCTCTTGTAGTGCGCACAATTGACGATGCTTGAAAATTGTGCTATATTCCCCGGCGTGGCGCGGAAATTGACCATTTTCTTGCTGTCGTGAACGCCGGGTGGATGGCCGTCATTTTGCGTACGGCTGACCGCAGTATGTGCAGCGTGGCGTGCTGCCGCGTCGGCCGCTGTTCTTCGCGCCGCAGCCCGGGCAAATCCACTGCACGAATGTGCCCTCCGGCGTGTACAGCGCAACCGTGCGCGTCACCGCGTTAATCTGCAGGTTTTGCAGGTATCCCTTGCCGATGAGCGATCTGAGCTGCTCAAGGGCTTTGCTGGAGGAGAGAACCGCCCCCAGCTGGTCAAAGGTCAGGCTTTCTTCGGTCAGCGGGAGCAGCGCGCCTGCGATGCGGTGCGCGCAGGCTCTGCGGTATGCATGGCGAAGAATGCGAAAGACAGGCGTTATGAGCGCAGCGAATAGGAAAATACCCATCACGCCGGACAGCGTTTTCCCCTGTGAAAACATCTTTATCGTCGCGGAGACAGTCGCTGCCGCAAAAATGGCACAGACCAGCACAACGGGAATATCCGTTTTTTTCTTGATGAAGGCCTTTGCGCTCAAATAGGGATTTGTCATGTTTGTCATTGCGCGTCTACCGCCGCCTGACAGGCTTCAAATGCTTCGTAGGGATCGCCGCCGCTTAGTACCGCCACGATGCCGTCGCCGTAGTCTTCCATATAGCTGTGCGGCATGGCGAACAGGTAGAACAGCTCGTTCTCGCCGGGGAGAACGTCCTCCACCAGGTTGCAGGAGCGGCAGGAGATATAGAACTCGTCTCCATCCAGATCGAGGCGGAACTGCGCATAGTAGATCTCGTTGTTGACCAGCGTGGTGAACACGGCCATCTTTTCAAAGACATCCCGGGTGCCATGAATCGGCGCGTCCACGGACACGGACAGCATATCATCGTAGATATAAACGGTTATAAAGGCGTATTCCATCGAGTTATCGACGGAAAAGGGCACGGTGAAGATATAGTCGTCATATTCATAGGGAAATTCATTTTCTTCCAGAAAATTCTTCACCAAATTGGCCATTTGATCCTCTTTGCTCATCGGAACAGAATCGGCGAAGGCCACGGAAAACATCAGCAGCGCGGCCAACAGGAAAACGATTATTTTCTTCATGGGGGAAAATCCTCCTCTTCTTGCTTAATCAATGAAAAAGAAATGACAGTCGCTCGTTCCGCATGGCACAGCGCAGTGCTTCATTCGGAAACGGCATTATTTTGCGGAGTCTTCCGGCGCGAAATGGATCAGCATAGAGCCGAAATAGTCCATATCGCAGCCTTTTTCCGTGGGCACGATGTACAGCGCCTGCGTGTAATAGTCGATGACAATGCCGTCGACCTCGCCCGCTTCCGTGGGCGCTTTGCCAAAGACCCATGTGAGACCGGGAATATCCGCGCCTGCTATGACCAATTTGACGGTGCCGTCCTCATGGAAGAGGAGGGAATACTCATAATTGCCCAGCTGCGCAGCGGTCATGTTGTAGCCGCTTACATCCGCGTCGGTCATGACGTACTTCTTTTCCAGCATGATTTCGGCGGCGGCGGGTTCGGGCGTGCCTGCGGGATTGAATTCCGCAGTTGGTTCGGCGGCCGCTTCGGGGGCATCGCCGGTGCGCTCGTACCACAGGGTGAGGTCGCTCATTTCAAGGCAGAGCGTTCCATCCTCCCGCAGCGTGACGGCAGCCTCGCCGTTCAGGATGGAGATGAGCAGCGTGAAGTCGTCCATGCGGCAGGACAGACCGTCCAGCGTCGTACCATGCAGGGTCAGGTCGCAGGCAGTGCCGTAAATGACCAGCGTATCCCCCGCCATTTCAGCGGCTTCAGCGGGCAGTGTGATGCCGTCCGCTGTGACGCGCGCAAGCGTCCAGAAGCCTCTGAAATCGTCGATAATGGCGCTTTCGTTGATGTTCGGGACGGCCGCGCTTGAGGCTTCCGGCTTCTCGCGGCTGAACGCCATGGTCACGCCGTCCATGGAAACCGTGAGGAGCGCGTCCTGCAGCGTGAACGATATGCCGTCCGCTATGAGCACGCCGTCCTGCATGGCGCAATGGATGCTGTCCACGTCGCCGTTCGTGTTCATTTCAGCCGCGCCGTCCGCGCCGAGGGTGAAGGTCACGTCCAGCCCCATGTCAGCCAGCGGATAGGGTGTGTCCCCTATCTCCATGCGCACGCCGTACCACACGCCCAGATATTCATCGGGAATGCCAGCGTTCTGCGCGACAGGTTCGGGAATGGGGCTGGGTTCAGGCGCAACTTCGGGTTCAGCCGCGCCTAACGTGCCGGACTGCGTGGGCGCGGCGGTTTCAACGCTCGCATCCAGCTTCAGGGTGGGGAGCAGCGCAGGCAAATCGGGCAGCGCGGGCTGCGCGTGGGCGCATGGCTCGGTGATTACGGTAACTTCGCTGCGGTTTTCACTCCAGCTCTGGCAATTCTGAGCGTGCCTGAGGTTTTCTTCGCTCATGCCTTCGGGCACGCGCACGGTCAGCTTGGGCGCGACGTTCATCATCAGTCCCATGGGGGACGCGGTCAAATCGCAGCCGTCGAAGCAGATTTCGGCAAGGTTCGGGCAGTTGACGATGCAGTTTTCGCCGAAGTCCTTCATCTTGCTGGTGAAGTGCAGGCTGGTCAGGTTCTTGCATTCAGTAAACGCGCCGTATTCCACACGCTCCGCGTCGGCGACGAAGAAACTGAGGCCGGCAAAATTGAACGCCTGCTGGCCGATCCTTATGAGATGCTCGCCAAAGTACAGGTTGCCCAGCGGTCCCGCGCTGTCGAAGGCGTAGTTGTCGATTTCACGCACGCCGTTGACGAAGATTACGTTGTTCAGGCTACGGCAGAGCATAAACTGATTGCCGCCGGTGCTCTCCAGGGGCGCGTAGCAGACGAAGGTCTCCAGCTGCTGGCAGTAGGCGAGCATCATGCCCGGCAGCTCTTTGATTGTTTCGGGCAGCACCAGCGTGCGCAGGCGCACCCATTCGGTGCGGTCACTTGCCACGGAGGAATCTGTATAGTCATGGCACGCGTCAAAGGCGTTGTAGTTTTTGAAGCCTACCACGGTTACGCCGTTGATTTCGCGCGGCACGACCACATCCACGTCAGTTCCGACGTAGGCGGCGATCAGACCGGTATCCGGATCAAACTCAAAGTTCTCGGCGGGAGTCGGCTCGAAGGGCATCTTTACGAATTTGCTTACTTCGCCCTCGCGCAGCATGGGGTCGTACCACGGGCGCTGGAGCGTCTCGTTCCATGCGGCAAGCTGCTCATCGGTCGCGTCGGCGGGCAGACGCAGCTCGGCGCTCGTGCCCTCGACGGCGGAAAGCGGGAAACTGCCGGCGGTGGGGATGACCATCTTCGTCAGCTTTGTGTTCGCGAAGGCTCTCTCGCCTACGGAAGCGGCCGCGTTCAGCTGTACACGCTCCAGCGCGGAGCCTTCAAACGCGCCCGCGCCAATGGCGGTCACGTTCTGTATTTCGGCACTTGTCAGCGCGGTATTGGCAAACGCGCCCGCGCCAATGGCGGTCACGTTCTGCATTTCGGCACTTGTCAGCGCGGTATGGGCAAACGCGCTGTCGCCGATTTCGGTCACGCCCGCGCCCAGCGTGAGCACGGTCACGCCGCTGCCCTCAAACATATGCGCCGGGATTGCGCCGAATTCGACGGTCACGTCGCTCAAAGCGGGCAGATTTGCAAACACGCCTGCGGGGATAATCGCCGGATTGCACTGAATCACCAGCTTTTTCAGCCCTGTCAGACCGTCGAGCGCGCCTTCACCGATGGTGGTCAGCGAGTCGGGCAGGGTCAGTGCTTCCAGCTGCGTGCAGCCCGCGAACGCCCGCGCGCCGATGGTGGTCACGGAGTCGAACAGATCCACGTTCCGGAGGGAACTGTTCATGAAGGCCTCCGCGCCGATGGTGGTGAATTCGTCGTTGTGGGCGACGGAGAAGTATTCGATGGTCTGGCTGCCCTTGAACACACCGTCGCCCAGACCGACCACCGCCTCCTTTGAAACGGTGAGATGGGGGTGAATGCGCGTCCTTGTGCCGGTGTATTCGGTCAACACGCGGTTTTCGTACCGATACGCGCCCTTCTCAGGCGATTGGGCAGTCGGGTCCTGCGCGCGCCACACGCGGCAGGGAAGCCCAAGCGCGTCCACATACGCCTGCCACTGCTGCATCTCCTGACGAGTGCCGTGCGCGTTCAGGTCGATGTCGTACAGATAATCGCAGCCCGCGAAGACGTCCTCGCCCAGCGTGGGCGCGGTCAGGCTTTCCAGAACGATGTACTGAATGTTGTAGTCGCCCTTGAAGGCGCGGGAGCCAATTGACTCAAGCGTCGAGGGCAGATAGAGATTGCCCCCCATGTTGCTGCAGGATTCAAACGCGCTTTCGCCGATGGTTTTAAGCCCCTCGGGCAGCGTCAGAAAGCCTTTGATGCCGGCAAAATAGAAGGCGTATGCGCCAATATGTTCCAGCCCCTCAGGCAGCTCCAGAATGCTGCTCTTGTAGGCGTTGTAAAACGCGCTGTCGCCGATGAACTTCAGCGTGGAGGGGAAGTGAACGCGGGCCAGCGTTTCGCAGTTATAAAACGCGCGATCGCCGATGGTTTCCAGTCCTTCAGGCAGTTCCAGCAGCGCCAGATAGGTGTGCTGCGCGAACGCCTCGGGACCGATGGCCTTTACCGGCGCGCCGCCGATGGTTTCGGGGATGGACAGATAGGTGGCGTAGCCGTTGTAGGAGGTAATCGTGCCGGTGGAAGCGTCGAAATCGAACTCCGATTCCACATAGCCGTTGTTCTCCACAATCACGGCGTTTTTGCCGCTGGGCTGGACGCTTACTTCACTGCCGGCATTTTCAAACGCCGCTATATAGGCATCCAGCTGGTCGTCCGGGACGTAAGCCGTCGCGCCCTCGGGCAGAAGGCTGAAGCAGTCAATGTCGATTGCAGGGCATACACCCTCAAAGGTAATCTTGCGCAGCGATTCGCAGTATCTGAATGAAGCGTCGCCGATATAGCGCACGCCTGCGGGAATGGTAACTTCCGTCAGCGCATTGCAGCTGAAGAAGTTCATGCGGTTGATGACCACAAGGCTCTGGGGCAGGGAAACGCGGGTCAGGTTGTCGCATGTGCTGATGGCGTTGCTTCGAAGCTCCAGCACGGTTTCGGGCAATGTCAGCGAGGTGATGGTTTCCCCGCGGAACACGCTGACGCCGATCACATCCACCGTGAAACCGTCCAATTCGCTGGGCACAACCACGTCGCCGCCCGCGCCGTTATAGCCACGGAGTATGCCGTAGTTCGCGTCATAATTCCAGTCGGCAGCTTCGCCCGACGCTGTGACGCAGGTCACCAGCATCAGCAGGAAAAGAACCAGGCATAGCCTTCTTTTCATGAATTGATTCCTCCATTTCTTCATCAATCATAATATTAGAGGACAAACGTGTTAAATCCGTATTCCTCCATCAGTCCCTCAAAAAATGTTTGATTGCGAAGCCTTTTCGCAGCACCCCTTGGGATCGTCTTTTCATGGCGGTCGCTCCTTTCTCACAGCGCATCCAGCGCGGCAGTCAGATAGGCGTGGGTAACGGAAGCATAGAGGAAAGCATCGATCAATCGATCCTGCCGGACAATCATCACCCGGTGCGCCAATTCCGGATCGACGTTTTCATCACACAGCAGCACGAATTTGCAGCTCGGCATTACCTTGCGTACGCACGCGATCAGATTCAGTCGATTTTCCAGCGTGTAGGCGGGAAGACGGCTGACCTCCATCAGCAGAATATCCGCCTGCATGGCCCGGCAGAGTGAGAAGGTATCGCTGGTTTTTCCGGGCAGAACCTGCTCCACGCGGAACTCTCCTGTTTCCGCAAGCGTCCGTGCGACGGCCTCTGATAAAAGCATGTTTTGCATACTGACAACGATGCTTCTCATAGAACTCCCCCCTTATACGTTAAGAATAGCAGAAATGAAAGTGCTGCACATCAACCAAATGGCTATTTTTCGCACCAAACAAAAAGATTCTTCACGGAATCTGGGGGGGGAAGAGTAGCTTGGGGGCGCGTCTGCGGACGCGCAAAGTTACTGGCAGGGACGCTTCGCTGCCTGCGCCTTTGTTGAGTGCGTTTGAGATGCTGGTCGCCCGCGGAACAGTTGGGGCGTTGCCCCAAACCCCACAAGGGACGCTGTCCCTTGACCCTGCAAGGGGCAGACGAAAAGGGACGAAGTCCCCCCTTGACCCCTTTTCGCGATTGAGTTGGTCGCGCTTTCATGCTCCTTCCGCGTGCAGCTTTTTGGCGCTTCGCCTAAGCCATTGGTTACTCCCACAACTTTCCGTGAAAAACCAACAAAAAAGCCGCCCGCAGGCAGCTCTTTTACCATGTTATTCAGTTTTTTCGGTTCAGGATCACCAGCCCGATTTCCCGCGCCCGCACGGCCAGCTCGGTACGATTTCTGAAGCCGGTCTTTTCCAGCATGTTGAGGATGTGCGTCTTGACGGTTGCCACGGACATGTGCAGTCGCTCGGCAATCTCCTGATTGGTGTCGCCGCCGGTCATTTCGCGCAGCACCTCCAGCTCGCGGCTGGTGAATTGATAGCTGCTGGCAAGCCCTAATTGCAGCTCTGGCGTTGCGTCCGGATAGACGGATTCGCCCGCCATCGTGCGCGTCATCACGTCCAGCAGGCTTTCGCGCTGCTCCTCCTTGTACCAGAAACTCTCCACGCCAATCTCCCGCGCGCGGCTCAGGTAGGAGCATTCCGGCATGGAGGTCACGATGATGATTTTCATCTGCGGGAAAGTACGCTTAATCCGCTCCGCTGCGTCCAGCCCACTCTCGCCGCCGCGCGTGACCACATCCATGAGAATCAGATCCACGGGAAAGCGCAGGCAGTATACGTCCGACAGCGCGGCGTTGTCGATGGACAGCGCCACCTCGAAGCGCTCCGACGCCTGAATCCGCAGTTCAAACAGCTCGCGGGGCATGGTCTGATCCTCAACAATCATGACTTTGTATTTCATGGAATCCCCTGTCTCCCCTCGAAAAATGTCAGCGTCAGTTCAAAACGCGGGGCGTGAGCAATCTCCATTGCGCCGCCAGCGGCTTCCACCCGTGCGCGCAGCGCGGTCAGACCGCTGCCTTCGACGATGGGGCCTGCCGGCGTGCTGCCGTCGTTGAGATAGCGAACGCGCCAGCCGGACGCGGTTTTCCCGCCGATAATCTCCAGCCGTGTACCGCCCGCGTGGCGAACCAGATTCGTCAGGCATTCATGGGCGGCGATTTCTACAAGCTGCGCGCTCTCCGTGTCCTCCGCCGGAAATACGCCGCGGCGCTCGATGGTCACGCCGATGGCGCGCGCGGCGCGGGCAAGCTGATCAAATGTGTCGACACGCTGTTCATCCGCATATTTTCCCAGCAGCAGCCGAACGTTCTGCCGCCATGCGGCGCAGACGCTTTCCGCATCGCCCTGCGCGCCGGAGAGAAACTGCCGGGTCTGCAGGAGCGCGCGGCCAATCTGGTCGTGAACGCGGGTCTTGGCGCGCAGAATCTCCTTTTCCCGCGTCGCTTCCTGTACGTCCTGCCCATATTGCCGAAGCCGCCGGTTCATGCCTTTCAGGCGAAGATTGTCCTTTTCCACTTCCCGCTGGAGCCGCGCTTCCTCGGTGATATTCGTGCCGGTGATTTGGTAAATGTTTTTTCCTGCCATCTCCATCTGTACGCGCTCAAAGCTCCATGTCTGGCCATTCTCCAGCGTGACGATAGGCTGCGATTCAATCGCTTTCCAGAAAACGTTCGCGTTGAGCAGTGCTTCTCCCGTGAGCAGATGACTCAGTTCGTCCATCTTGAGGTTCTTCAGGCAGGGCAGCCCGTTTTCCCACGCAAAACACAGCGCGCTTGGCAAATGGTCACAGCTTTCCTTGATGGAAACCGGCGAAAGCTGCCGCCTGCTTTTGCGCCGCAATAGAAGCAGTGAAGAAAGGCTGAGCACCGTGAGGAGCAGCGCCGCAGCCGTCCACGGCGCAGGCGAGAGCGCTGCGCTTTCCGGCAGCCGGGAAAGCAACATTGCCAGTGCTGCAAAATCCAGCGAAACGATGGTCAGGCAAATTGCAAACACAAAGCGGCGGTGGCAGCGCACGGCGCTCATGCAGCCGAACAGACCGGCAACCGTTCCGCTTAGCAGCAATGTGCACATCAAACCGGCGTAAAGCGGAGTCATGCGCGCTCACCTCCCAGGTCAAAAGCGAGCGTTGCACACAGCGCGCCGTCCGCATCGTCAATGGTTATCTTCCCCAGAACCTTGTATTTGTCCACATTCGGCAAACCTGCTGCGTCTTCCATCATCAGGCGAATGGAAAAACGCCTACCGCATTCCACGCGCACCATCAGCGCGCTGAGCGAGGGCAGCGCGGCCTCCAGACAGTCCTCGAAAAAGTCGTAAGCACTCTGCGCGTGGCAGCTGCATACGCTGCCTTTTCCCTCCTGATGCAGCGCGCAGACAGCGCCGTACTGCGTCAGATAAGTCAGCGATTCCCGGATGCAGTGGGTCAGCTCGTCCACGCGGACGACTGCTTTCTTATCGCAGAGCAGCGCGAGATTGACCCGCCGCTTGACATACGCGCCCAGCAGACAGATCTGCTTTAATTTTTGAATATCCAGCTTTTGAATGCTTTCTTCGCCCAGAAGCTGGTTGATTTGAAGCAGCTGAGGCTGCACGAGCGCAATCATCTCGTCCATGAGCCGATTTTTTTCTTCAATCTGCGCGCGCTGACGCTTCAGCTCGTTTTCCGCCTGAATCAGCTCGTTTTCCTCCGAAAGCCGGGTGTTGATTTCGGCAAGCTGCGCCTGAATCCGATTGATTTTCGAAATATCCTCCACCCAGTACACGCGCCCGCCCTGCACCGGCGCGCTTTGCAGGCGTGTGTCCGCGTTCAGCAGAATCGCCTCGCGCGCCGCTGCGTCCAGTTGACAGGCGGTGAGCTCCAGCGCATTTTTCGCGCGGTAGATGGGGACGCCCTGCTTGTCCACAATCTGCGCGGCAACAGTGGATTCGGAAAAGAAATAGCGGTAATGGTCGTTGGTTGGCAGCAGCCCCACCTGCAGGCAGCTCTCCCAGAACGCCGCAAACGTCAGGCAGCAGCATTCCGGTATCTTGTGGAACGTGTAGATGTTGGCAAAACTCAGCGCGCACAACGCAAATCCGCCCAGAAATACACAGAGTGGCACCCATGCGTATCGCCTGCTTTCAGACACGCGGCACTTGCAATAGATAACAGCCCCGGTTGCCAGCAGCAGAACGACAATCCACGCCATGGCGAGATAGTACACCCAGCCGTGAATATAGTCGGCTGATAGCGTTGCAGCGCCCGGCGCGGCACGGAAGGCCATCTGATGCAGATCGTTGGTCAGCACGCCGCCAATCAGGCATATCGCCGGAAGAAACAGCAGATACCACCGGAGAGAAAACGTATCGCCCTCGCGCCGCCCAAGCTGCAGCGCGGCGAACAGGCTGAACAGCGGCGCAAGAATCTGCGGCACATAATACAAATACCACAGATAGCGTGTAACGGTATCGTCGTTGAAAAAGCGATATTTGACCGTACGCAGGAACAGCCACAGCACGGCCATGGCGCATCCAAGCAGTAGCCAGCGCCGATCACAGCGGTGCAGAATCCTGCGAGATATGGAAAAGCCCCAGCCCATGGCCAGACCGATGTAAATCAGGTTGGTCAGCAGAAAGAAAGCGGCAGAGGGCAGCGGAGCGCCCACGCGATCCGCCTGGCGAAAAAAACCGGCAAGAACGAACAGACCAAGCGCAAGGCAGAGCTTCGCAATGGATTTTCGCTTTGCGGCAGCCATATATCCACCTCCTGCCCGTAGTTGAAAGAACAAATATTATACTATTTCCAGATTCACCTGCGCCATCTGCTTGCGCCTTTTCATCTGGAAATAGTATTATACCATACAAGCGACTGAAAAACCAGTGTTTTCAAGACAAACGAACGGGCAGGAGTCTTTCGTAGCCTGTCCCGCACTGGTTTATCCGCATGGTATGCCTTGTTCCTCCGCAGAGATGGGCAGTGTCAGCTCGATCACGGTTCCGTCTTTGCCGCTCTCCGTGATGCGCACGCTGCCGCCGTGGAGATGAGCGATTTCCCAGACCAGCGATAAGCCCAGCCCCACGCCGCCCTTTTCCCGGCTGCGGGACTTGTCCACCCGGAAGAAAGGCTGAAACACGCTTTCTCTGAAGTTTTCCGGGATGCCGCAGCCCGTATCCCTGACCTCGATCACCGCGCTGCTGCCCCGGCGCGACGCGGCGACGCGTACGCTGCCGCCCGGATGATTGTATTTTACGCCGTTCTCTACCAGGTTGAAAATCGATCGATATACAAGCACGTCGCTGCCGGTAATCCAAAGATCTTCGCCGGATTGAGAGAGCGCCACGCCGCTCTTTTCCGCCAGCGGCGACAGATCTGCCAGCACCTCCTCAATCATGGGGGCAAGCTGGATTTTGTCCGTGCGCGGCACAGCCTTCAAGTCGCTCATATCCAGCAGCGTCCGCACCATTTTGGATAGCCGCTCGGTCTGCTCCCGCAGCATGGAAATCGTTTCTGCGGTTTCCGGACGATTATCTCCGTGGTCTGTGGCCATGTACAGATCCAGCCGCGCCTGCATCAGCGCCAGGGGCGTGCGCAGCTCATGGGCGGCGTTGCCCACAAACTGCTGCTGTGCGTCGAACGCCTGATTCAACCGCAGCAGCATCTGATTGATGGCACGGCTCAGCCGGCTGAACTCCACGGCCTCATCCTCACTGAGGGTGATTTCCGTCAAACTCTGCAGCTGCACGCGTTCTGCCTTTGCGGTAAAGCGCTTCAGCGGCTTCAGCGCCTTTCCGCTGACGAAATACGCCACTGCGCCGCCCAGCGCCGTCACCGCCAGCGCGATGTACCAGCCGCGAATGCAGAAACTGTGCTTCGCGCCGCTCAGCTCCAACACGAACTCTCCATTGAAGCGCTCCGACAGATCCTTCCACTGCTCGTCAGGAATGTCGACGCGGACGGCCTGCGGATCCTCCTGCACATAGTGCATCACATAATTGCCGATGGAGTCCATATAGGCATGACCAGAAGAGCACAAAAGCGTTTTCATGGTCACGCAGGCAGTCGCCAGCAGCAGAATGGTCAGCAGTGTGATTCGCCATTGCAGAGAAAGGCGTTTCAAAAGTCGTTTCATGGCTCACGGCCTCCCATCAGATAACCCTCGCCGATGCGGTTCAGAATCGGGTCATAGCCCAGCGCCGCTTTCAGCTTTTTGCGCAGGGATGAGATGTGCACCCGGATGGAGTTGCTGAAGCTGTTCACGCTGCCGTCCCACACATGCTCCATCAGCTCCTCCTGGCTTACCGGCCGTCCCTGGTTAAGCAGCAGGTATTCCAATATGCCGTTTTCCTTGCGGGTCAGCGCGACGACCTCGCCCCTTACCTGTGCCGTCCGTTTTACTGTATCGAAGGACAACTCCCCGCAGCGAAGCACCGCGTCGTGCTGCACAAAGCTGCGCCGGGTCAGACTGCGCACCCGCGCCTCCAGCTCTTCCAGATGAAAGGGCTTGACCAGATAGTCGTTGGCGCCGCAGTCCAGCCCTTCCACCTTGTCGCTGATTCGGCTGCGGGCGGAGAGAATCAGCACACGGGTTTCCCGGTCCTGCTCCCGCAGCGTTTTCAGCAGATCCATGCCATCCCGTCCAGGCAGGTTCAAATCCAGCAGAAGCAGGTCGTACTTCTCCGTCAGCAGCCAGTCCAGCGCGGAATCGCCGTCATAGCAGGCATCCACCTCGTAGCCCTTTTGCTTCAGGCTTTTGACCAGCGTGTCGCACAGTGCCCGCTCGTCCTCCACAATCAAAATCCGCATACTGCGCCTCCTTTGCGCTCATGTGATCATGTCCAGTATAGCATATCGGCATAAAATGCGCATAAAATTTTCTGTTTTAACGTAGATTTTACCCCCGCTATCGTATAATGAGCCTGCGAGAAGACAAAAGGAGGGAAGCTTCATGAATCTCATTTCATCGGCTGCGGGCAGGCGTGCCGTGAGGCTGGGCGTGCTGATACTGGGCGCGGCGATGCTGATTTACGGCGCGCAGCGGGGCGAGGCCGCCACGGTGCTGTCCAAGGCCGTCCGAATCTGCCTGGAGTGTGTGGGCATTGGATAAGAAGAAAAAAACTTCGAAGGCTCCGCCCGTTTCCGGCTTTCTCGCCCGGTTTCGGGGATTTGCGCAGGCCTGCGCCGTGCTGCTGACAAATCCGCACCTGCCCAATCTGCTGCAGGGGCAGATTTACCGGGGGAAGGGCAAGACCGTCTGCGTGCCGGGGCTCAACTGCTACTCCTGCCCTGCCGCAACAGGCGCGTGCCCCATCGGGGCGGTGCAGTCGGTAATCGGCTCATCCAAATTCAAGTTTTCCTATTATGTAACAGGCACGCTGATTCTGCTGGGGGTACTGCTGGGGCGGTTTGTGTGCGGCTTTCTGTGCCCTTTTGGGTGGTTTCAGGAGCTGATTCATAAGATTCCATTGCCCAAGAAGAAGCTGTCCACGAAGAAGCTCAGACCGCTGCGGTATCTCAAGTACCTGATTCTGCTGCTGACGGTGACGCTGCCGCTGATTTTCACCAACGAGGTGGGGATGGGCAATCCCTTCTTCTGCAAGTACCTGTGCCCGCAGGGCGTACTGGAAGGCGCGATTCCGCTGTCCCTCGCCAGTGAGAGCGTCCGAAGCGCACTGGGCAGCCTGTTTACATGGAAGAGCGTCGTGCTGGGCGCAGTGGTCGTCTTGAGCCTGCTGTTCTATCGCCCGTTCTGCAAGTGGCTATGCCCGCTGGGAGCGTTCTACGCGCTGTTTAACCGGGTATCGCTGACGGGAATGCAGGTGGACGCGCACAAATGCGTTCACTGCGGCAGGTGCGAGAAAGCCTGCAAGATGGACGTGGACGTGACGAAGACACCGGATCATCCCGAATGCATCCGTTGCGGCATGTGCGTCAAGGCGTGTCCCACGGGCGCGGTCAGCTTCCGCTGCGGGCTGTGCCGCGGGGCAAAGGAAAAAGAGAATCCAGCCGGCAAACAAGCCGTGGAGAAATAATCACAGAAAAGAAACGGAGGACATTTTCAATGAAGAAGACCTGGATTGCGCTGCTGCTGGCGCTGTGTATGCTGACCACCATAGGAGCGGCTTCCGCCTGCTGCACTTCCGCCTGCTGCACGAAGTCGTCCGGAACGGACGAGGCACAGACCATGGAGGAAACCTGCACCTGCATCATCGATGGCAAGGCCATGGATGACTGCGCCTGCATGACGGGCATGTGCGATGAAAAGTGCAGCTGCGGGGAGAAATGCGACTGTGCCGAAAAGAAGCTGGAAATGCTGACTGCCGAAATGAACGCCGTGTTCGAGAAAAACATGGACCTGTGGAACCGGTTCTTCGGCATGATGGACAAGCAACCCGACATGGGCATGAGTTACGCCGATTACCTGACGGAGCAGCTGGAACTGAAGAAGGAAAAGTTCACGGAGGATGAGTACAAGCTACTTCAGCAGGACATCGAGACCATCCGTCGGTTGGACGAAGAGATGGAAAGGCTCATGCCGAAAGACGACGTGACGGCGGGCTCGGACGTGGCGCTGGAGAGCGGCGTGGTGACGGCGGGCGGCGGCATCGTCATGGGCGGCGAAGGGATGATGATGACGGACGGCAGCATGGATGACAAGGACATGCGTGTGGAAGATGATTCGTCCGAGAAGTTCCCTGCTTTCCAGGGCATGGATTTAGACGGCAATCCCGTGAGCAATGAGTTGTTTAAGGAGAATTCCGTCACGGTGATCAACTTCTGGTTCTCTGCCTGCGCTCCCTGCATCGGGGAACTGGGCGAGCTGAACGCACTCAACGAAGAACTCAAGCTGAAGGGCGGCGCGGTGATCGGCATCAACGCGGACACCATCGGCGGCGACGAAAGCATGATCATGGAAGCCAAGAACATTCTGGAAAAGAAGGGCGCCATGTATCAGAACATTTACTTCCCTGCGGACAGCGAGGCAGGAAAGCTGACCTACAGCATCACGGCGTTCCCCACCACCGTGGTGGTGGACCGCAACGGCAACATGGTGGGCGAGCCAATTCTGGGCGGCATCAACAGCGAGAAGCAGATGAAGGCGCTGCAGACCATGATTGACGAGGTGCTTGCCCGAGACGCGGCGATGCTGGACAAGGACATGCTGATGAAGCCGGACGGCAAGTAATCGCCGCAGCGGCGCAGGCAGCATCCTGTGCGAAAGCAATTTCCTGCTTGTGGGGAATTATCTCTATAAACGCGCTCGTCGGCGGAAAAGACCACCGACTGGTGAACTTTTTCGATAAGCTGCGGCGTCTCTCTCAGCGTGAGGGAGACGCCGCTTCGGCATTCATCCAGAAACAGTACCCGCAGACAATCCCGCCGCGGATGCAGGATTCGCACAATCATCCCCTATTTGACATTTCCCGCAAAAGCAGTATAATAAAATAGAGATTCGCATCTATCGCGCCGAATCCCGCCATCAACACGCAAAAACGAGGGAACAGCATCATGCCAATCCGCATTCCGAACGACCTGCCCGCCGCCAGCGCGCTGCGGAGCGAAAACATATTCGTCATGACCGACACGCGCGCGAAAACGCAGGATATTCGCCCGCTGAAAATCCTCCTGCTGAACCTGATGCCCACCAAAATCGCCACCGAAACGCAGCTGGCGCGCTTGCTGGGCAACACGCCGATTCAGGTGGAGCTGGAGCTGCTGATGGTGAAGTCCCACGTCGCGAAAAACACGTCCGAGGAGCACATGCTCGCGTTCTACAAGACGTTCGATCAGGTGTGCGGCAAGACGTATGACGGCATGGTCATCACCGGCGCGCCGGTGGAGCGGATGGCGTTTGAGGACGTGGAATACTGGGACGAACTGTGCGCCATCTTCGAGTGGACGAAAACGCACGTCACGTCCACGTTCCATATCTGCTGGGGCGCGCAGGCGGGGCTGTATTACCACTGGGGCGTGCCGAAGTACATGATGGAGAAGAAGCTGTCCGGTGTGTACCGTCACCGCGTTGTGCATAAAAACAGCATCCTCTTCCGCGGCTTCGATGATACGTTCATGGTGCCGCACAGCCGCTACACGACCGTCCGCCGGGAGGATATATTGGCGCATCCGGAGATGAAAATCCTCGCCGAAAGCGACGAAGCGGGCGTGTATGCCATTTCCACCCACGGCGGACGGCAGATTTTCATCACCGGTCACAGCGAATACGACGCGGACACGCTGGAGAAGGAGTACCTGCGCGACAAAGCCGCCGGTCTCCACCCCGATGTGCCCTGCAACTACTATCCCGATGACGACGACACCCGCGCGCCGATTTGCTCGTGGCGCTCGTCGGCAAACCTGCTGTACTGCAATTGGCTGAACTACTTCGTCTATCAGGCGACGCCGTACGATTTGAACAGCGTCGGCATTGTCGTCATGGATGATTTCAAGGAACAGCACGAATAAAGAACCGCCGCACCTCCAGCAAACGGAAGTGCGGCGGATTTTTGCTGTTGATTTACCCCTCCTGCGCGCGAATCTTTTCCAGATAATCTTCGTAGCCGCAGTAGTAGTCGGCAATCGTGCCGTCGGGCTTGATTTCAATGATGCGGTCGGCGATGGTCGTGATAAACTGGTGGTCCTGCGACGTGAAAATCACGTTGCCGGGGAAGTTGATCAGCGCGTTGTTGACCGCCGTGATGGATTCCAAATCGAGGTGGTTGGTGGGCTGGTCGAGCATGAGGAAGTTCGCGCCGGAGAGCATCATGCGGGAGAGCATGACGCGCACCTTCTCGCCGCCGGAAAGCACGCTGACGGGCTTGTACACGTCGTCGCCGGAGAAGAGCATCCGGCCGAGGAAGCCGCGCATGTACGTTTCCAGCTGTTCGGGCGAATACTGGGCGAACCACTGCATCATGTTGAGGTTGCAGCCGTCGAAATACTTGCTGTTGTCCTTGGGGAAGTAGTTGGTGGAGATGGTGACGCCCCACTTGAAGCTGCCGCTGTCGGGCTTGATTTCCTCCGCGAGGATGCGGAAGAGGGCGGTCTGCGCCTGTTCGTTCGAGCCGACAAGGGCGATTTTCTGCCCCTTGGTGACGATGAAGGACACATCCTTGAGCAGCTGCACGCCGTCCTGCGTGTAGTTGAGGTTCGACACTTGCAGGATGTCCTTGCCCGCCTCGCGTTCAGGCGTGAAGCACACCCACGGATAGCGGCGGGAGGAAGCGGGCATCTGCTCGATGGTCAGCTGATCAAGCAGCTTGCGGCGGCTGGTCGCCTGCTTTGCCTTGGACTTGTTGGACGAGAAGCGCTGAATGAAGGCTTGCAGTTCCTTGATTTTGTCCTCGCGGCGCTTCTTCTGGTCGTTCATCAGGCTCTGCATCATCTTGGAGGATTCATACCAGAAGTCGTAGTTGCCGACGTAGAGCTTGACCTGATTGAAGTCGATATCGACGATATGTGTGCAGATATTGTTCAGGAACCAGCGGTCATGGGACACGACAATCAGCGTGCCGGGGAAATTCATCAGGAAATCCTCCAGCCACGCGACGGAGCGGTTGTCAAGGTTGTTCGTCGGTTCGTCCAGCAGCAGAATGTCCGGATTGCCGAACAGCGCCTGCGCCAGCAGCACCTTGAACTTCTCGCCGCCCTTCAGGTCGCCCATGAGCATCGTGTGCATTTCAACGGGCAGCCCCAGACCGGTCAGCAGCGTCGCGGCGTCGGACTCGGCGTTCCAGCCGTCCATCTCCGCGAATTCGCCTTCCAGCTCGGCAGCGCGCTCGCCGTCCGCGTCAGAAAAATCAGGCTTCGCGTACAGCTCGTCCTTTTCCTTCATGATGTCGTACAGGCGCTGATTGCCCATGATTACCGTGTCCAGCACAGGATAGGCATCGTACTTGAACTGATCCTGCTTCAAGGTGGACAGGCGCTGCCCCGCGGGAATCGTCACCGTGCCGGTCGTGGGCTCCAGCTCGCCGGACAAAATGCGCAGGAACGTCGATTTGCCCGCGCCGTTCGCGCCGATAACGCCATAGCAGTTGCCCGGCATGAATTTCAAATCCGCACCCGAAAACAGCTTCTGACCCCCGAAGGTCAGGGAAACATTGCTTACCGTGATCATGGGTTTTCTCCTTACATTTCCGTGGTCGTTCCATTATATACAGACGTACCTTTCTACTATACCATATTCATCCCGGAAATGGAAGGGGGTAGGCGAAAATTCCATGGGAGTTCATGCGTTCGAGGGCGGTTGGCGCGGCTATGTGGTCGCGCCCATCTGGCGCGACAATGTGCGAGGGGGAGGAGAGAGCAGCTTGGGGGCGCGTCTGCGGACGCGCAAAGTTACTGCGCAGGGACGCTTCGCTGCCTGCGGCTAAGCTGCCCGGCTTGATTTTTCCTTTGGAATAGGCTGAACGGTGCAGCAGTTGGGGCGCTGCCCCAAGCCCCGCAAGGGACGCTGTCCCTTGACCCTGCAAGGGGGAATCCCCCCTTGACCCCTCCGCGCGATTGAGTTGGTCTCACTTTCATACTTTGCCCGCGTGTTTATCCTTTATTCCTCCGCCAGCGGAAGCTCAAACCAGAACGACGTTCCTTCGCCCTCCTTGCTGTCAACCCCAAACGGCACATTGTGCTTCTCCAAAATACTCCTGACAATCGACAAGCCCAAGCCGCTGCCGATAATCGCCCGCTTATGCGTCTCCTGCGTGCGGTAGTAGCGATTCCAAATCAGCGGCAGTTCCTCCGGCGCAATGCCCTTGCCGCTGTCGTGAATCGTCAGGCGTACCATCTTGCCGATGACCTCCTGATGGATTTCGACCGTCTTGTCCTCGCCCGTGTACGTCAGCGCATTGCCGACTAAGTTGTACACCACCTGCGCAATCCGCTGTTCATCCGCGATTGCCTTCACCTGCGCCGCCGGATGGAACACCACCTGATAGCCGTTTTGCTGCACCATGCGGCTCACACGGTCGGTAATCGCCTGCACAGACGCGGTGAATGGGTACGGCGCGGGATTGAGCGCCAGCGCACCCGTCTGGAGGCGGCTGAAATCCAGCAGCTCGTTGACCAAACTCGTCAGGCGCTGCGTCTCGTCGATGATTACCTGCATGTTTTCCGGCGTCGCCTCGCCGGGAATGTCGCGCATCATCTCGACGTAGCCGCCAATCATCGTCAGCGGCGTGCGCAGGTCGTGGCTGATGTTGGCAATCAGCTCGTGCTGCAGGTTTTCCACCTGACTTAACTCCTTCGCGGCGTATACCAGCGTGCCGTTCAGCTCCGCCATTTCGCGGTACTCGCAGCCATGCGGGGGAATTTCGTACTGCCCGCGCGAGAGGGAGTGCGCCGCTTCGCTCGTCTCGACGATGGAGCGCGTCACCTTGCGGGAAATCAGCACCGCCAGCAGTGTTGCGCCAAGGAGGACGATGATGGTGATAAGCATCAGCTGCGTCCGCAATGTCGCGACGGTGCTGTCCAGCGGGGTGATGATGGAGTTGAGCAGCAGATACCCGCCCGTGCCGTCGGGGAGGGTGACGCGGCGCGCGCACAGCAGGCTCTGCTTCTTGTCGTCCTCCATCTTCGGCACGTTGCCGCGGAATTGATGGCTGTTGTACTGGTCGCCGCCGAATGGGGCGATGTTGAACAGCTCCGTCAGCGTATCGCCGTTTTCGGGAATCATCGAGCACCAGAAGGACAAATCCCGGCTGCTCATGCGGTGGATGAGGCAGTAATGAATGTCATCCGACGACAAAAACACATGTTTGTCGCTGTCCAGCAGGAGGATGCAGACGTCGTTCTGCTGCGCGAGCCTGTCCATCAGCGCGGACAGCTGCGCATTGCCGATGTTGCTCTCCACCGCGTCGGCGGCCTGGGTGATTTGCCGCGTCTTGTCCCAGCGGTAGAAGTCGTCCAGCCAGACAATCTGCATCAGCCACAGGAGCGCAAGGACGAACGCGACAAACGCCGCCAAGTAAGCGAAAACTCGGCGGCGAATGCGGGGATGCTTTTTTTCTTTCGGATTTTTGCGCATAGCGAAACACCTCTTGCTTACAAAGGCGCAGCCTTTTCGTCTCCTCGGATAAACACGCGGAAACAGTATGAAAGCGTCACCAACTCAATCGCGAAAAGGGAGTCCAGAGGGTCGAAGACCCTTTGGCAGGTGCAGGGCAGCGCCCTGCCGGAGTCCAGAGGCAGAGCCTCTGGGGTCTCCCTTAGTCCTTCTCGAACCTGTACCCAACACCGCGCAGTGTGGTAATCTTGTCGGCATAGTCGCCCAGACTCTTGCGCAGCAGCTTGATGTGCGTGTCCAGCGTGCGGTCGTCGCCGAAGAAATCGTAACCCCATACGTCGCTGATGAGCTTCTCGCGCGTCAGGGCAATGCCGCGGTTGCGCACCATGTAGAACAGCAGGTCGTACTCCTTGGGGGACAGATTCAGCTTTTCGCCCTTGATGGTCACTTGGCGCGCGGCGAAGTCCACCACCATATCGCCGATGGTCACCCGCTCACCGTCGGACGCGGCGGGCGCATTGGCGGCGGTGCGCTTCAAAACGGCGGACACGCGCATCATCAGTTCACGCGGCGAAAAGGGCTTGACGACATAATCATCAATGCCCAGCTCGAAGCCGTGGATGCGGTCATACTCCTCGCCGCGCGCGGAAAGCATAATCACGGGAACCTGGGATTTGCGGCGGATTTCGCGGCAGGCGGAGAAGCCGTCGAGTTCGGGCATCATCACGTCCATGATGATGAGGTCGTAGTTCTTCTGCCGGCACTTTTCGATGGCTTCCATGCCGTTTGACGCTTCCTCGACGTTGTAGCCCTCAAAGGCGGCGTACTTGCGGATGAGGTCGCGGATGCGGGCTTCATCGTCAACGATTAAGAGTGTCATAGGTTAGCACCTCTTGCTCTGTTTTGATGTGCTGAATTGGGTTTCCTACGCCTTCATTATAGCCAAATCCGGGACGAAAAGCAACCGTTATGGGGCAGGAAGGTTGATGTCGAGTGTTTGTCCTTTGCGATGGATGGTGATGACGCAGGGCTGCTGCTGGGCGGAGAAGAAAGCGTCCAGCGCGGTGAGATCGGCGGGGGACTGGCTGTTCAGGGTGAGCAGCGTGTCGCCCGCCTCGATGCCGGCACGGTCGGCGCGGCTCTGGTCGATGACCGCCAGCACATAGTAGCCCCCTGACTGCCCGTCAAGCAGAATCAGCCCGGCGGACGCACTGCCCGTCAGCGGCATGGTTTCATCCGCCGAAGGACGAAACGCCACAAGCACCGCCAGCGCGCAGAGCAGAATGCACAGGCTGATAATGTGCTTCCGCTGCATCCGCATACCCCCCCTTCTGTCTTTTCAGCGTTTATTCTACATCCCGCGCGTGATGGGCAGGTGAAAGTCCCTTGATTCCTGCCTGAATTTGCGGTATACTGAATCAGATTCCTTGCCGAAAGGAGATTCCTCCCTATGCCGTCCAAAGACTTCACCGCGCGCCGGAACCCCGCCATTGCGGGCTGCACCGCCACCGGCGTGCTGAAAATCCTCGCGCTCGTGTTCATGTTCATTGACCACGCGGGCAAAATGCTCTTCCCACAGATTGCCGAAATGCGGATGCTGGGGCGCATTGCCTTTCCGCTGTACTGCTGGTGCATGGTCGTAGGCATCAGCTACACGCGCTCCGTGCCGAAATATCTGGGGCGGCTAATGCTGATTGGGCTGGTGTCGCAGCCGATTTACATGGTCGCGCTCAATCACAGCTGGAATCAGCCGAACATTTTCCTGACGCTGCTCGTCGCGCTGTGCGGCGTGTGGGGCTTGAAGGCGAAAAAGCTGCTCAGCCACATTTGGGCGCCGATTCTGGCACTCTTTGCGGCGCAGCTGCTGGGGTGCGACTACGGCTGGCGCGGCGTGATGCTGGTGATGCTGCTCTACGGCGTGCGCGGCAGCCGGGCGGGCATTGCGTGCGTGATGATTGCGTTCTGCCTGTACTGGGGCGGCAGCAGCGTCGGCGTAACCCACCTGTTCGGGCAGGATGTCACGCCGCTGACCTCCTCCGCCATCGGCGCGGTGATTTCGCCGTGGCTGCGGCTGCAAACGATGGCAATTTGGGCGCTGCCGCTGATGCTGCTGCCCATCAGCCAGCAGGTGAAAATGCCGCGCTGGGTCGGCTATGCCCTCTATCCGCTGCATCTGGTGGTGCTGATTGCGCTGGAAGCGGCGCTTGCCCAGCCCATTCACACGGAGAACCTCATCAACGCTTGGAATGCGTTTGTATCCTTATTTTGACGAGGTGACGTATGGACGCTTCTCCCATCACCCCTGACCTTGACGAGGCCCTGCGCTATGCGGGTGTTCGCGCGGACGAAAGCGGCGACATGCACCGCAAAATGGCGGAAATCGCCGCGCAGTGCATGAAAACCGTCACGCCGCGCTGCACCTACCGCGTGTCCGAAATCGCGTGGGTGGACGGGATGCCGTCGCTCTTTAGCGGGCAGCTTGTTTTGCCCGGCAGAACCGCCGCGGTTATGCTGCGTTCGTGTTCCCATGCGGCGCTGCTTGTCTGCACCCTCGGCACGACGTTCGATGCGCTGGCGCGGCAGGTACAGGCGCGGGATTTTGCGGATGCGCTGCTGCTGGACGGCTTCGGCGGCGCGTATGTCGAAGCGGGCTGCAACGCGGCGGAGCGCGAAATCGCCGCGAAGCTGCCCGGCAAGTACCTCACCGACCGCTTCAGCCCCGGCTACGGCGATTTGCCGCTGGACGTGCAAAGCCCGCTGCTGGCGCTGACTGACGCGACCCGGCGGCTGGGCGTCACCCTCAGCGAATCGAACCTGATGAACCCGCTCAAGAGCGTCACCGCCGTGATTGGGCTGTCGGACACCCCGCAGCAGGCGCGGATTCGCGGCTGTGACTTTTGCGCGATGCGGACGCGCTGCAATTTGCGAAAGGCAGGAAAAACCTGTGGAACATAAGCTGACTTTTCTGGATGGCGCAATGGGCACGATGCTCCAGCGCCACGGGCTAAAGCTCGGTGAAATTCCTGAGCTGCTTGCTATCACCAACCCGGATTTGCTGACGAATATCCACCGGCAATATATCGAAGCGGGCACGGAAATCGTCTATGCGAACACGTTTGGGGCGAATCGGCGGAAGATGCAGAAAACGCCCTACACCGTGGCGGACGTGGTGTCTGCCGCCATTGCAGCGGCGAAAAAGGCTTGCATCGGCACATCCGCCCGCGTCGCGCTGGATATTGGCCCCTTGGGCGAACTGCTCGAACCGATGGGCACGCTGCCGTTCGAGACGGCGGTGGACATGTTCGCGGAGATTGTGGACGCAGGCGTGAACGCGGGCGCTGACCTCATCTGCATCGAGACGATGACCGACCTGTACGAGGCAAAAGCCGCCCTGCTTGCCGCAAAGGAGCATTCGACGCTGCCTGTGTGGGTGACGATGAGCTTCGACGCGACCGGGCGCACCTTCACCGGCTGCACAATTCCGTCCATGGCGCGGACGCTGGAAGGCTTGGGCGCGGACGCGATTGGGCTGAACTGCTCACAGGGGCCGAAGCAGCTGCTGCCGCTCTTTCAGGAGCTTTGCCGTGTGACAACCCTGCCCGTGATTGCTAAACCGAACGCGGGTCTGCCCGACCCGGTTGATGGGCATTATGACCTGCCGCCGGAGGATTTCGCCCGCACGATGGTGGATGTGGTGGGCGCGGGCGTGAGCATCGTCGGCGGCTGCTGCGGCACGAACCCCGACTACATCCGCGCGCTGCACGGCGCTGTGCACACCATGACGCCCGGCGCGCGCGACATTCATCACGGCAGCTTCCTCTGCACGCCGACGATGCCGCTGGAAATCTCCGGCGTGCGCGTCATTGGCGAGCGCATCAATCCGACGGGCAAAAAGCGCTTCCAGCAGGCGTTATTGGCGGGCGATTTGGATTACATCGTCGATGTCGCCATTGCGCAGGTGGACGCGGGCGCGCAGATTCTGGACGTCAACGTCGGCTATCCGGGCGTGGATGAAGTCGCCATGCTCCCGCGCGTGGTCAAGAAATTGCAGGAAGCGGTGGATGTGCCGCTCCAGCTGGATTCCACCAACGCCGCCGCGCTGGAAGCCGCCCTGCGCGTCTATAACGGCAAAGCGGCGGTCAACTCCGTCAACGGTGAAGAGAAAGTGCTGCAAACGCTGCTGCCGGTGGTGAAGAAATACGGCGCGGCGGTCGTCGGTCTGGCGCTGGATGAAAAGGGTCTGCCGAAGACGGCGGCGGAGCGCGTCGCAATTGCGAAGCGCATTGTGGATGCGGCGGAACGCTTCGGCATCCCCCGCGAGGACGTGTTCATCGACTGCCTGACGCTGACCGTTTCCGCCCAGCAGGATCAGGCGGAGGAGACGCTTGCCGCCGTCCGCACGGTGCACCGCGACATGGGGCTGCAAACCGTCCTTGGCGTGTCAAACATTTCCTTCGGGCTGCCGAACCGCCTGCTGATGACGCAGACGTTCCTGATTCGCGCGCTGAACGAGGGCTTGACGCTGCCTATCATCAACCCGAATCAGAAGGAAATCATGGACGCGGTCGCGGCGTTCCGCGTGCTCAGCGGCGAGGACGAGGCGTGCGCGGCGTATGTCGAGCGCTTTGGCTCGGAAGCTGCGCTTGCCGCTGAAAAGCAGCGCGCCGCCGCTGTTTCGTCTGCCCCAACCGCGAAAGCCGCCGCCGCCGTCACCAACCTTGATGACGCGATTATCCGCGGTCTCAAGGCGGACGCGGCGCGCTTGGCGAAGGAAGCGCTGGCGACCGAAAACGAATTGTCGCTGGTTGAAAAGCACCTGATTCCCGCCTTGGATAAGGTTGGCACGGACTACGAGCGCGGCGTGGCGTTCCTGCCGCAGCTGCTGGGCGCGGCACAGGCGGCGCAGGCGGTGTTCTCCGTCATCCGCGACAGCTTGGCGGCGAAGGGCGGCGAACCCGTCAAGAAGGGGCGCATCGTGATTGCGACGGTCAAGGGCGATATCCACGACATTGGCAAGAACATCGTCCGCACGGTGCTGGAAAACTACGGCTACGACGTGCTGGATTTAGGGCGCGACGTGCCGCCGGAAACGGTGGTGGACGCGGTGGTGAAGGAGAACATCCGCCTTGTCGGTCTGTCCGCGCTGATGACGACGACCCTGCCGAGCATGGAGGAAACCGTACGCCAGCTGCACGCCCTGCCGAATCCGCCGAGCATCATGGTGGGCGGCGCGGTGGTGACGCCGGAGTACGCGCAGAAGATGGGCGCGTTTTATGCCAAGGACGCGCGCGCATCGGTGGAGATTGCGAAAAAAGTATTGGGGTAAAGGAGAATTCGCCCATGCGTACCCTGCTGATGGCGGATATTCACGGCAATTTCGCCGCGCTTCGGGCGATTCTTTCGACCCCGGAGGCGCAGTCCTGCGGGCGCGTCATTTCCCTTGGCGATCAGGTGAATTTTGGCCCGGAAAGCCGCAAAGTCGTCGAAACCCTGCGTTCACTCGGCGCGACGATGCTCATGGGCAATCACGAGGAGCGGCTGCTGCATCCGGATGATTTTGCCGGCTACAACTGGGCGATGCTGCGCGTGACGGCGCGGCAGTTGTCAGGCATTTCACTGGCTGATTTGCCGGTGGATGTCCGCATTGGTTCGGCACTGCTGACGCACGGCACGCCCGGCGACCCGTACCATTTGGTTTATCCGCCGGATTTGCCGGAGGTGCTGAAGGCGCTGCCTGAGGACGTGAATCTGCTGATTTCGGGGCATAATCACCTCTGCTGGGATGTCACTTCCGGGCATCGGCGGGCGTTCAATCCGGGCAGCGCCGGGCTGAATGAGACAGGCACGGGCGCGCGGGCGATGTTCGCCATTTGGGATGACGACGAGCTCACGCCGTGCAGCACGCCCTACGACGTAACGGAAAACGCCCGCGCGTACCTCTCCGGCGGATTCGCGCGGGAAGCGCCGGAAATGAGCCGGATGTGCCTGCAAGAGATGGAAACGGGGCAGTATCAGGGCGTTTTGCGGCTGATTCGGCATGTGAAGCACGTTGCGGAAGGCATGGGGCTGACGCTTGCCGACCGCGAAGCATGGCTGGCGGCGGACGCGGCCGCCCCGTGGCGCGAACCCATTTCCACCGCGGATTTCTGGGCGCGAAAGGAGAAAGAAGCATGAGCGATACCATCGCAGCCATCGCGACTGTGCCGGGACAGGGCGGCATTGCGATTGTCCGCGTGTCGGGCGACATGGCGGAGGACATTTTACGCCGCATCTTCCGCCCAGTCGGCGGGAAACATCCGCTGCCGACGCATCTGCTAACCTACGGGTATATTGTGGACGGCACGGAGCGCATTGACGAGTGCATGGCGGTCATCATGCGCGCACCCAAATCGTACACACGCGAGGATGTGGTGGAGTTCCAGCTGCACGGCGGCGGCTGCGTTGCGCAGAAGGTGCTTGCGCTGTGCCTGTCCTCTGGCGCACGCTTGGCACAGCCGGGCGAATTTACCCGCCGGGCATTTTTAAGCGGCCGCATTGACTTAAGCCAAGCCGAAGCCGTGATGGACTTAATCGCCGCGCAGGGCGAGCAGAGCCGCAAAGCCGCCATGCGCCAGCTGACAGGGGGCGCGTCGTCGTTCATCCGCAAGGCGGCGGACGAATTGTACGCCATTCAGGCGGGCGTGGCGGCGTGCATTGACTATCCGGAGGAAATCAGCGAAGAGGAAGCCGCGAGCGACCTTGCGCCGCGCATTGCGCATCTGGCGAAAACGCTGACGGACGCCTGCGACGAGCGCGCCGCGCGGCTGCTGCAATCGGGGCTTCGCGTTGCGCTGTGCGGGCAGCCGAACGTGGGCAAATCGAGCCTGCTTAACGCGCTGCTGGGCGAGGAAAAGGCGATTGTGACCGCGATTCCCGGCACGACGCGCGATTTGGTGGAGGGCACGCTGATGCTCTCCGGCAGCGTCATCCACCTGACGGACACCGCTGGTCTGCACGACACGGACGACCCGGTGGAGCGCATTGGCGTTGACCGCGCGCGACGCGCCTTGGCGGACGCAGACGTGGTGCTGCTGGTGCTGGACATGAGCCGTCCGCTATCCGCCGAGGACGAATCGCTCCTGCGCACGCTGCACGGGCGGAACGGCTGCATTGTGCTGAACAAGAGCGACCTGCCGCCAGTGCTGACGGAAAGCGACCTGCAAGACGCGGCGGACGGCAAGCCGATTCTGACCGTCTCCGCGAGCGTTCCGGACAGTTTGCAGCCGCTGAAAAGCTACCTTGCGTCCCAAGCCGCTGTCAGCGACCAGCTCACCCTGACCCAGCCGCGCCACATCGCAGCCGCGCGCCGGGCGGTTGCCGCATTGCATCAGGCGGAGGAAACGCTTCGCAGCTATTCGGTGGACTTGGCGGGCGTGGACTTGCAGCAGGCGCAGATGGCGCTGGCGGAAATCACGGGCGACGAGGTGGAGGAAAAGCTGCTCGATGAGGTGTTCGGCAGGTTCTGCGTGGGAAAATAAACAAAATAGGCAGGTACACCGCGCAAATGGGTGTACCTGCCTTTTCATTTACTTCCGCTCAATCACCGTCTGGCTGTCGCTGACGCCCGGGGTCGTCGGGTCAATCACAACGCCCAGGGTGCTCAGCAGGGACAGCAGCGCCGCGCCCAGCTGCATCACCTGCTCCTGCGCCACCGTCGTCTCAATGCCGAACAAGTCCAGCAGGTTGAACACGAACGTGCAGACGACCGCCAGCAGCGTCGTCAGCCAAACCTTGTTGTGGAAACGAAGCGACCAGTTGATTTTCATGCAATCATCCTTTCTGTGCAAATCTTTTTCTTCACGCTGGAAGAAAAATGGGAGGAAAAACGTTTTGTTTGTGGAAATGGTACATCATCCGACAACGAAAGGGGAGATTCTGATGAAGAAACGTGTTTTGTCAGCACTGATGGCGCTGCTCCTGCTGATTCCCGTCGCCGGAAGTGCCGAGGAAGCGCCGATGCTGCTGGAATCCTACGCTTCACGCGGCGCGCGGCAGGTGACGTTCGCCTATCCGGAAGGGTGCACGGTGGAGGTGGAGGACAAAATCGGGACGATGGTGTTCATGGATGATGAAACCTATGTGGTGGTGGTCGTGACCCACAAGGGCAATTCCGGCATCGACGAGATTCGGGAAGCTATCGGCGATTCGTCGCTGATTTTCGCCCTGACCGACGACATGCACCTTTACGCCACGCATGGGATGCTGAATTATCCGCTGCTGACGAATTACGATTACGTCGAGGTGGGGCTGAATCTTCCCGGCGGCGTAGATGTAGTCGTTGCATCCCAGTGCCGCTACGGCGATACGGCGGTCTACGACCTGCTGCTGACCATCGTCGGCTCGCTCACGGATGCAGCGCCGCTGCAAACGTGGCTGGAGGAAACGTGGATTCCATCGGTGACGCAGGAATGACCATCGGGGGGCTTGGGTGGACGCGCGTTCCACCCTTTTTCTTATGCCGTCATCCGCCCGCGAATCTCCTGCAAGCCATGCTCCGCCTCGTCCATGCGCCCCTCCAGGCGGTAGGTGCGCTCAATCAGGTTGTTGTGCTGGGCGACGCGCTTTTCCAGCTGTTCTAAGCGGTACTGCGTCAGCCGGGAGGACGCCAGCACGCCCGCGCATGACCCCGCCAGCGTGCAGAAGCCCGAAATCAGCGCCACAAGCAGCGATTCGCTCATGCGCCGCCTCCTTCCAGCGCCGCCCACGTCTGTTTGCCGACGATGCCATCCACCTGTAAGCCCCGCTCGGACTGGAAGCCCTTCACGCTGCACCGCGTCATCGTGCCGAAAATGCCGTCTACGGCAAGTTCGTAGCCCGCGCGGTTCAGCAGCGTTTGCAGCAGGCGGACGGAATCGCCCCTGCTGCCCGTGCGGAGGGTCGGACGGGACACGCTGGACGGAGTGGACACGGCGGAATCGCCCGCAGAATTGATGCTGCTGGTTTCAGCCACGTCCTTCAGCCAGCCCCAATAGCGCCATTTGCCGATTTTGCTGTCCGCCTTGACTGCCATGCCTTCGGTGGAGGCGTGGACGATGCGCAGCGGCGACACGCTCGTGACCAGCCCGATGTGGCAGAAGTCGCCCAGTCCGTCTGAAAAGCGCGCGGGTGTTACGGGCTTCCACTTGAACACCGCCATGCCGGGGCGGAGGTCGGCGGCGGATGCAATCGTACCCGAACGGGCGAGGTACTTGCGGAAGATGGTGTTGCTGCCGTGGTAGATGGATGCGCCCTGACGGCGGAACGCGCGGACGAACATGCCGGAACAGTCGATGCCGCGCGCGTCGTTCGTGCCGGGGGATGCGTAGGGGAAGCCGATGCAGGCTTCAAAGTCGCTGATGAGCTGCGAAAGATTGAGCAAATCAATCACCTCCAATGATAATGAGCAATGAGAATCGGGGATAGTGTTCGTAACCTGTGGATAAACACGCGGAAGCAGCATGAGAGCGTCACCAACTCAATCGCGCGAAAGGGTCAAGGGAGGAACTCCCTTGCGGAGTCCAGAGGCAGCGCCTCTGGTGGGGTTCAAGGGGTGAAACCCCTTATGCGCCCATCTTCTCGATGACCTTCAGCGTGATGACGGAGGTCACGAAGCCGCCGGGGTTTGTGGGCATCATCAGCAGGGAGTGCTGACCGGAATCAACCGCGCCGGTAGACGTGCGGCGGAGGTAGGGGAGCGCATCGAGCGACTGCGTTTTGCCCCACACGCTGTACGGAATTTCCGTGCCGTCCACCAGGATGGTTTGGATGTATACGCCGTTGTCCGCCGTCATCCGCATCACGCAGGACAGCACCGACGGGTACTCATCCAGCGTGAAGGGGTGCGAAATCGGGGCGGTGTAGGTGCCGGTCGCGCGATTGCGGAAGGTCAATTCCGTCAGCTTGCCGCCGATGAGCTTGCTCGCGTTCACCTCGCGCAGCAAATCGGCGATTTCGTCCGACAGCGCGGGCTGCCGGTTTGCCAGCGTCAGCGTCACCCGACCGGGCTGCCCGAACACGTCCGGAATGTGCATGGCGACAATGCGCTCCACCAGCACCGTATTTTCCTCCGGCAGCGCCAGCCGGAAACGCTGCCCCAGCCGGAAGGTATCCAGCGTTTCGCCCGTGATGCGCGAGAGGTCGATGCCCTGCAGCTGCACCGTCGCGGTTGGCTGACTGTGCCGCTCCAAGTAGCGTTCCGCCACGCGCTTCAGCGTATCCGCGTCCATGATTTGGTCGCTGGTGAACGTCCGCGCGGCAATGCCCCACGTTTTCGTGTCCGCCGCGTCGATGTATTCGCGCCCCAGCAGCGGGGTCAACGTTACGCGGTCAAGCCCCTGCCCGCAGCCATAGGGGAACACGCGCGTGCAGAGCCGGCTCGCGTCGCGGGTGACGCGCACGGTGCTGATGTTGCGCGTCAGCCGCCCTTCGCACGAAATTTCCTCCGGCAGCTTGCGCAGATGCAGCTTCCACGGCAGCTTCGTCTGGTCGAACGCCCAGCAGAGGTTCGGGGGCAGCATGTCCAGCAAGCTCGTCAGCGCGGCGTAAATCGACTGCGTCTGCCCAATCGCGGAAATCACCAACCCCTCGTCCGCCTCGATGTCGCCCAGCCGCCAGCGGATGCGCGTTTGGTAGCTCAGGATGCGCTTGAGGATGGTTTGCACGTTTTCCGCGTACGTCAGCGCGGGCAGCATGTCGTCCACCAGCGTTGCCATCCCGTGCTCCAGCTGCACCACGCGCCGCAAGCCCGGCTCTTCGCTGATGCTGGAAACGCGGTAAATTTCGTCATCCCCGAAGCCGTCACAAAGGCGCACAAAGTCCCGCACACAGACGGGCGCATCCTCCGGCGGCAGCACCATTTCCGCCATCGACAGCGGCTGAAGCGAACGGTCAACCGTCAGGCGAATCGGGTGCAGATCCGCACGCGGCTTCATTTTGTCGTCCAGCAGACACGGCAGATTCATCAGCAATACCTCCCTTTGCACCGCCCGGAGACAAACGCCGCAGAGCCGGCTTCCACGCGGATTTCGTTCAGCACACCCGGCCGCAGCAGCAAATCATCCGCGCTATCCGGCGTGCGATAGGGCAGAATGGACACCGTGCTGTCATCCGACACCATTTCCGCCGCGAAAACGCCCGCATTGTGGTGAATCCGAATTGCCGCGCCGGGGGCAATCGTCAGCCCCTGAAAGCTGATTTTCCCCGCGGCGGATATGGTCAGCGTCGTGATGGCAGCGTCGCCAATGTTGCGAATCAGCAGGTTCAGCGGCGTTTCGGGCGCGTCGCCGGGGACGGCAAGGAGCTTAGACGGCGCATCGGACGTGTTCGGCATCAGGAAACTTGTCTCCGCTGCGTCTTCCCAGTAGGGGCAGGAGAAGGCGGTGAAAACAAGCGAGAGCGTCTCCAGCCAGTTGAGCGTGCTCATGGTCGGATACTGTGTGCAGACGACGCGCAGCACCCGCTTGCCGTCCTCATGCAGCGTCAGCACGCCGCCCGCTTCCGCCCACGCCGCCACAAGGTGCAGCAGCTGATGCCGCGCGGCGATGTCGTATTCCTCAATCAGGAAGCGGACGCGCAGGGACAGCTGCTCCCGCTGGCGGCGCAGCAGGTGCAGCCCGCCGCCGATGCGGCTCGCCGTCACCGTCCGCACGGCGGGCGCAAGCTCCTCCACATCCAGCAGGTGAATCCGTGCGTCAAGGTCGTGCAGGGTCGTGCCGTTCAGGGCACAGTAAAGCCGGTCAGCCAAGGGAAATGCACCTCCTTTCTCATCTGTACCTCCGCTGATTTACCTGCCGCGCGATGATGGCGGAGATAATCGGCGTGAGTGCCTCCGCCAGCGCGTCGTAGTCAATCTGCGGCGTTTCGGTGGATTCGGGATTTTGCGGGGCGTCGGCAAGTACATCAGGCTGCGTCATGCGTCTCCTCCTTCCACCAGTACAAGCGCGCGGGCAGATTTACGTCGCCCGGACGGTCATTCTGCGCCAGAAACGTGAAGGGCAGCTTGCCCGCGCCATCAGGCACACTCGTCAGCGATGCGCCGGAAATGCAAAGCGGGTTGCGCAGTTCAATCAGCAGCAGCCCCCGGCTTGTCGTACCAATCCAGCATAGGCGGGAAAGCGGCTTGCGCGCCTGCTTCGGCGTGAGGGTCGTCACGCGCTCGGTCATTTCCGTGTCCGACGGCAGCAGGCGTGCCAGATTTTCGGGCGTTACGTCCAGCATTGTGCCGCTGAGGGTGACGCGCCAGTCAATCAAGCGGATGCTCCCGGCAAACGGCAGCCGGTGCGAACCGCTCTCCGGGTCGAACTCGCGCGGCACAGCGCGGAAGATGCCGCCGCCGCACATCGTGCCGATGCGCTTCGTATCATCCGCGACGGCTTCCGCCATGCAGTCCAGCGGGTCGCGGCTGGAAAGCGCCTTGTCAAGGTCGAAGCCGCAGAGCAGCATCCCTTCGCCCAGCTGCAAGCACTCGGCGGACGCGGGATGATGGGAAATCAGCAAAGAAATTCCTCCTTTCGCAGGGAATAGGATTGATTCGGATAGTGGGTGAACGCCATCGTCATCCGCAGGACGGTGATGCCGCCCTTTTCATGCCCGATGGCGCATTTGGGGGATTGCAGCAGCGCCAAGCCGCCGCCGTAGTGCACCAAACTGCCGGAAAAGCGCATCATCCGCGCCATTTTCTCGGCGATTCGCGTGTGGCTGTCCCCGCCGCGCTCATAGCAGCAGAGGGTGATTTCGCCCGTGCCGCCGAACGCCGCGGGGATTTTGGCGGATACCACCGCGTATGGGTACGGCGCGTCCGGCGGAACAGTTCCTTCATAATATACATCGCCCAGCAGGGCGGAAAAGCGGCTGACCAGCGCGCGAAGCAGCGTCATGCGTCCGCCTCCATTCGCTCCAAGCGCACCTCGGCGTAAGGAAAGCCTGCACCCAGCGGCGTTCGCCTGTCCTCCGGGCGGGAGCAGACGCGGTAGTGCGTGCCGTCCTTCTCGCGGCGGATGATGTCGTCCAATTTCAGCGGCGTTTCCGGCGGGCACAGCAGATACGGTGTCACGCGGATGAACGGTTTTCCGCCGCGCTCGCCCTCTTCGCCCAGCGCATCCGCCAAGGCGGCGCGGAAGGGCTGCTCGGTCACATCCTGCTGGAGCTGCCCGCCGCAGGGGTCGGGGCAGGAAGCGGATTTCAGCAGCGTAAACGGCTCGAAGTAGTCCGTCAGCATCAGCCCTTCACCTCCGGGAACATCCGCAAATAGGGGCGCAAGCGGCGCTCAAAGACCTTCTCCCACGCACTCGAACTCTGGCTGCGGCTGTACGAGCCGAATTTCTCCGTCAGCAGCGTTTCGTCCGGGTGCTTGTCCGCCCAGTCGCGAATGTCGCGGCACAGGCGCAGGAAATCCGCCGTCGGGGACAGGAGATGGAGCAGTCCGCGCCAGCTCCCATCCGCCGCATCCGGCAGTTTCCCGTTTTCGTCCAGCTGGTGGACGCCATCGAGCGAACCGGAGCCCTCGATGGCGACCCACGCGCCGGGCGCAAGAGGCGGGTCAAGGTCAATGATGCCGTCCGCAACGGTGAACGTGCCGGTCAAAGTCGACGCAATGAAGTAGTTGCGCATCTGCCGCATCACGTCCTGTACGGTTACGGTCATCAGGGGAATCCTCCTTTCGGATTAAGCCGTAATGGTATGGATATACACGCCGTCGGGCTGCACGACCTTGCAGCCGCACAGGTTCAAGCCCTTCACGCCGTCGCAGAAGCCCTTTTCCGGGCGGTATGCGTCCGTGCGGGCAATCTGGTTGGCGAAGGTGACCGCATCGGGAATCATGGCGATGATTTCGTTCGTCAAATCAGCGCTGACGTAAATGTCAAAGCCTGCCGCGCGCCCGATAGCGCCCTCCGCCAGCCGCGCTTCCGCCGCCGCGGAGCCGTTGACGAACCGCTCGTCCATCAGCAGCTGACCTTCAATCGCAATCGGCACAATCAGCTTGCGCTCAAAGCGCGGGACGTGCTTGAGGTCAAGCGCGTTCTTGATGCTGATGAGCAGCCCGTACAGTCCGCCCTTGTCCGCCGTCGGAATCGCGCCGGACACTTTCGTGCCTGCGCCCTTGCGGATGGTAGCGAGGATGTACTTCTCGGCATCCTCCGCCAGCTGATAGGCGGCGTTGCGCATCGCGCCGTCCATCAGGTCAACGCGCGCCTGTGCCGCGTCCACGTCGCCGATGAGGAAGTTGTAGTACGCGCCGTGGTCGATGGTCAGCACAATGTCTGTGCCGCTGAGGGCTTCCGGCTCGGCGAGGTCCTTCGTCGGGTCGTAGGGGCGGACGGTAATGTCCGACAGGTTGGAGATGTGAACGGTGTCGCCCCACTGGCTGATTTCGCCCTCGTAATTGCGGGAGCAGAGCGAGCCGAACACCAGCGCCTTGTGGAAGTTCTCCTGAAGGCGCGCAGACCAAACCTTGGGGATGAAGCTGGAAATAGCCATATGGTATTAATCTCCTTTCGATAGTACGGAGCAGACACTGCTCCAGTTTCGGTTGATGTCCTCCTGCGACATGCGGCGCACATCCTCCTTTGTCAGCGGCGGCGCGGCGGTCACAGGCGGGGAAACAACGTCGGTCGGCAGGCGCGTCGGCTGCGCGAAGAACGCGCCGTACTGCGCCTTGAGGGGAGTAAGCAGCGCGTCCGGGTCGGTGATTTCGTCGCCGTCAAACACGCTTTCGTCGGGGTGGAGGGCAAGCAGCAGCAGATCCAGCGCGTGAGGGTTTGCCCCGGCGCTTTGCAGGGCAGCGCGAAGATTCGCATGGCGCGCCTGCTGGTGCTTTTCCGTCTCCACCTGCTGACGATAGGAATCAAACTGCCCGCCCAGCGCCGACAGTTCCTTGCGGGCGCTGTCACGGGCTTGGCACGCCTCGTCGCGCGCCTGTGTCATTTCGGCAAGCGCCGCCCGGATGCTTTCGAGCTGCGCCGCCTCGCTGCGTGCGGCATCGCGCTCCTGCCGAAGCGCGTCGATGGATTCCGCGTGAGCGGCAATGATGCGTTCCGCCGCATCAGGCGAAATCTGCAATTCCTTTAGCAGACTGCGGGTCAGGGACATGGAAGTACCTCCTTATAAGTTGAAGCGTTTCTGCAAGGGGAATCGTCCGCGTTCCCTTTGCTGCGAGAAAAATCAAGTGGGGAGTGTCCGCTGCGAAGGGGTCGAGGGGGCGATCGCAGACTTTGTCTGTTTTCATTGCCCCCTCGTCGCCTCTGCAGAGGCGAAACCCCTGCTTGCGGGAAAGACCAGCTATGGTCGGAAGTCAGGCTGCGTGGTCGCGCCCATTTGGCGCGACACTGCATAGGTGTTGGGTAGAGCAGCTTGGGGGCGCTCCTGCGGGAGCGCAAAGTTACTGGCAGGGACGCTTCGCTGCCTGCGCCTTTGTTGAGCGCGTTGGGCATACTGGTCGCCCGCGGAACAGTTGGGGCGTTGCCCCAAACCCCACAAGGGAGCTTCGCCCCTTGACCCCACAAGGGGCATTGCCCCTTGACCCGTTTTTTGTGCCCCGGCTTGAGCGCGCTTCAGCGGCGCTATGGGATAGCGGCGTTAAACCGGGTTCCCCGCGCCCTTCACCAATCCCCCAATCTCCTCATCCGCGATATACGGATTCAACCGCAGCGCCGTCCGCTGGTCAATATCCTGCCGCATATTCTGAATATCCGCCACCAGCTCACTCTCATTGGCAATCGCCTGCCGCTTGAAGTGAATCTCCTCCGTCTCCAAGTGCAGCAGCGTCAGCAGCTCCTGCATAAAGTGCCGCACCTGCCATTCGTACCTGTCCGCCTTCAAATTCAAGTTCGCCATCGCCGCGCGAATCGCCACATTCGTCAAGCTCCCGCCCGTCAGCGAGGCCATATCCAGCGCCATGTAGTCGTTGTACAGCGCCCGCTCCAGCAGGTTCAGCGCCGCCTGACGCGCGGCATAGGGCACCTCAATCGTGTGCGGCTCGGCGGTTGCGCCGCTGCCCGAACCGTCGGAGAGGTTCGCCACCGCCTTGATGCGGCTGATTTCCTCCAGCATTTCGGCAATGTCCTCCGTCGTGCCGCTGAAGTTGTTCAGCACCCAGTAAACGTCGTTGGCGCGGGCGAGGTTGTCCGCAAAGTCGGAGAGAATGTTGTCGTACGCGTCGATTTTCGCCTGAATCGCCGGCGTCAGTTCGCTTTTGCCCTCCTGATTCGCGTAGAGGGGGATGAGCGGCAAGCGCCCGTAGCCTTGACGTTCCACGTCGAGGGTATCGCCGAGTGCGTCGCGGCGGAGCGTGCGCACATACGCCGTTTTCTCCCGGACGACATCGACCTGCTTGCCGCTGACGCGCAGGATGGTCACGCCGTCCTGCTCGAACAGGCGCAGGAACATCGGGCGTTTTGCGCCAAGCTGCCAGAACTGCACGCCCAGCATGAGTTCGCCGGTCATTTCGTCCAGCAGGGGGAAGAATCCGCTGCCCGCCGCCCGCGCCATCTCGATGATTTCCAGATGGTCGGCGTTCCAGTAGCCGTAGCTGACCCCGTGCAGCAGGGCGCATTCGCCCAAGCGGGAGAGAAGGTGGTCGAAATCCGCGCCGAGACGTTTTTTCGTTTCCTCCGGCAGTGAAACGCCTTCGGAGAGCAGAAACTGGTTCTGCTGCGTGACGAAGCGGAACAGGAAGCTGCTGCCGATGCGGTTGCCGACGACGTCTTCCGTTCCCGCGCGGATATGGCGGCGGCCGTCCGTGCCACGCGTTTCGATTTTCCGGGCGCGGAGGATGGTCTTGCGTGCAATCGTGGGATTTTCGCCCCGGAAGTAGCTGCTGGCGCTCAGCGCGCGGACGAACTCCGCCGATGCCTTGAACTTCTCGATGGCCTTGCACAGCAGGGCGATTTTGTCCTCCGCGGCGAGGTAGTCTTGGTAGGTGTAGGTGGTAAACATGTGTCCTCCTTTAATATGGATGATGTTGTGCGCTTTGCGGATGATGGCGTTCTCCCAAGCCGCAATCAAAGTCAACTCCGGTAGTGGCGACCCGAAGGTTTCCAAAGGGCGATCGCAGACTTCGTCTGTTCTCACTGCCCTTTGGTCGCCTCCGCAGAGGCGAAACCCCTGCTTGCGGGAAAGACCAGCTATGGTCGGAAGTCATGCTGTTCGGTCGCGCCCATCTGGCGCGACAATGTTGAATTGAGGGAAAGAGCAGCTTGGGGGCGCTCCTGCGGGAGCGCAAAGTTACTGGCAGGGACGCTTCGCTGCCTGCACCTTTGTTGAGCGCGTTTGGCATACTGGTCGCCCGCGGAACAGTTGGGGCGTTGCCCCAAACCCCACAAGGGACGCTGTCCCTTGACCCTGCAAGGGGCATTGCCCCTTGACCCGTTTTGGGCTGCCCGGCTTGGCTGCGTTCGCCTTACAGCATTAACCTGCTGCCTTTATCCAAAATCCGCATTACACATGACGCGCTGTCCGGGGCGTCATCATGCGCCGCCGTCTCCGAGTAATCCAGTATCTGATCCACATACGCGCGGTCTGTCCCCGCCAAAATCGTCACATTGCTCCACCATTTCCGCAGGTACGTCGCAATTTTGACGTGCTTATTCATCCGCTCGCTGTAGCGCCGCACCAGAAACCCGCGCTGCGCAATCTCCCGCGCCAAATATCCCTTGTCGCCGTTCGTTTCGCAGTAGACCGGTTCACACAGCAATCGTCGCGCCTCCGATAAGGCTTCATCCAGCACAGAATCGACCGGCTTCTGCCAAATCCGCCCGTACAGGTACGCCCGACCGCCGCGGATGCACCCGCACGTCAGCGCCGTGAAGTCCTCGCCGCCGTAGGACGCGTCCAGATGCGCAATGCCGTCGCGCAGCAGCAGCGGATCCTCCGTCTCCGGCGGATGCGCCTCGAACAGCCCGCCGCCGGTCGCGATGTGCCGCAGCTCGTAGTTCGCGGCGAAGAGCGTCGGCGACATGGCGGCGCGCAGCTTCGCAATCGCGTCCTTCGTCAGCAGTCCGGTCTGATAGCAGTCGTACTTTTCCGGCGGCGGCATCAGGCGGAACGCGTCGTCCGGGTGCCACGGCGTGCCCGTATTCAGGATTCGCCCGCCCGGATTGCGGATGTTCTGCAGTTCCTGATACACGCCGCAGATGCGCTTGCGCTCCACGGCGCTGATTCTGTCCTGCAGGTTCACAATGTCATCGGTGAGGATGATGTCTGCGTGCTTGCCGGTCATCGATCCGCCTGTGCCCAGCCCCAGCAATTGCGGCGCACCGCGGATGGCGGCGTAGCAGTCCGTGTTCACGCTCCACATGTCGCCGCGCAGCACCTGCACAGGGCTGCCGTAGATGCGCCCGGTCAATTCCTGCATGGCGTCCGTCGCCAGCAGCAGCTTCACTTGCCGCAGCACCTCCAGCACGTCGCTGTCCGTCTTGCGCAAAAACAGCAGGTTTTTCCGCGGGTACACCACGAGCATCACCGCCATCGCGAAGGATAGGCACGTCGTTTTGTAGCTGCCGCGGTGCGCCAGCAGCGTCATGTCTCCCTGCCCGAAGACCATCTCGCGTATCCAGCGCCCGTGCAGCGTGTCCGTCAGCCGCGTCAGCCCGCATAGCCGCGCCGCTTTCGCGGGCTTTTCCATCAGCAGCATCAGCGCGTCGCGTCCATCCTGCGTCAGCGGGGAATGCTCATTCGTGGGGTTTCACCTCTTTTCGGGATTTGTGTTTCTTTCCGCTCAGCGCGGCAATCGCGTCGTCAATCGCCTGTGCGACTTCCGGCGGGCGCCGGGGCGCTTCGTCCTCCTTTCCGGCGAACAGCCCGTGGTATTTCGCCAGCGCATCCGCCGCCTTCATCTGCTCGGCGGTCTTTTCGCTGCGCATCAGCTGCGTGAATGTCTCCAGCACCTCCTCCTTCGTCGCGATATCCGGCGCACGAACCTGCGTCATGGGATGGCTCCTTTCCGGCGGATGATTTTTTGCCGTTCCCCCTGCCGCCGATAGGGGGGCAGTCAATAGCGAACATACAAGCGCGGGAATGTTTGTTCGCTTAATGACGAAAAGAAGTGTACCACCCTTCGGCGCAAAATGCAAGCAAATTTGATTTCATTTGATTTCACTTGATTTCGCTTGATTTGATTTTAACTCGCCTGATTTGTCAGCGACCGCACATACCCCAGCCGAATCTGGTTCACCCGCGCCCCGGTCAGGTTCATCTCCCGCCCGATGGCTTGATCCGTCAGCCCTTTGACGTAGTACCGCTGGATAATCATGAACGTTCGCGGGTCGCTGATTTCCTCCAAAAGCGCCCGCATCGGCGCATTCATCGCCGTCAGCGTCGATTTTGCCTTCGCCTGCAGCGTCTGCGAAAACATGGCGTCGTGGTCGTCCGCGCTCATCATGTGCGCCGCATCCTGCTTTGCAAGCACCAGCTTTCGGTATGAGTCCAGCATTTGCTGTCGTGTCATTCTCCTCAACCTCCTCAGTAAGGCGAACATCAATTCGCCTATGAACTTGTGGGTATCATAACACAACATAAGGTTCATGTCAAGATGCATTTTTACCTTTTTGGACTTGATTTTTTGTGCGTATTGCAGTATAATAAACGTGAGGTGATAATCATGTACGGACAAAACATCCGCCTTTTCCGTAAGCAGAAGGGCATGAACCAGCACGAACTCGGCGCTGCCATGGACGTTTCTGCTGTTTCCGTCAGCAAATGGGAACGCGAACAGACGCAACCCGACATTGAGACGCTGCAGAAGCTCGCTGATTTGTTTGATACATCGATTGATGAGCTCTGCGGCCGTCCGCCCAAGCCGGAGGACGCGATGGACAACATGAGCGTCATGTGCCGCGCTTTCCGCCAGATGAAGCCGGAGGAGCAGGAGAAGTATCTTGCGGTCGGCAAGGCGCTGTTCGCCAGCGCGTTCGCCCCTGCTGCCCCCGCGCAGAACGACGATGCAGCAGAATAATGGGATGTCCCGCGCCGCGGCAATGGCATATCGTGTGCTGATTCGCCGCGGCGTTTCTGCATTGCCCGTGCATCCGCTGGAAATCCTGTCCGCGTGCCGCAACACGGTCGTCTGGGCGGATGTGACCGCGGCGGAGCAGCTGAAAATCCCGCGCGAGGCGCTTTTGGGGCAGCTTGCGAATGCCGAAGCGATCACGTTCCGGCAGACCATTCAGGGGGAAACGCGCTTCATCGTCGTCTATCGCGAGGGCGGCAACCCGGCGCGCCTGCGGTTCACGCTCGCGCATGAGCTGGGGCATCGCCTGCTGCACCGCGGGGACGAGCCGAACATGGAGCGCGAGGCGGACTGCTTCGCGAGCCACTTGCTCTGCCCGCGCCCGACGATGGGGCGGCTCTGTACGCGGGAAAATACCTTTTCGGTGGAGCAGGCAGCGGTGCTTGCGTATGTGTCCGCGTCGGCGCTGCAGCGACTTTCGCGCGTGGAAGAACTGACGGTTTCGCCGGAGATTTTGTCCGCGGCGGATGATTTGCTGGCGGATTGGGCGCAGCGGGTGCCACTCCCGCCCCAAAGACCGGGACAGCATCGGCTGCAAATCCGAACGAAATTCCTCCCAAAAGCGTGAAAACGCTTCCAAAACGCGAAAGTGATGCGATTTTGCGGCAAATAACGTTCGGAAGACCCCAAAAGTCTCAAAAAAACCGCAAAAACCTTCCCAAAACCCCTTGACGGGAGGGCGAAAAAGTAGTATACTGACAAAGCTGGTTGCGCGAGCCGCTGAAAAGCCGCTTGCGAGATCGGTACGAACCTTGAAAACGATACAGAACAATAACAACGCAAACAAGACAGTAATTCCGAATGAGTGAAACTTGGTTGAGGAAACTC